>NPID01000041.1_pt1 | contig 329195 bp, 280 predicted proteins | sample 8637491 | NCBI WGS metagenome assembly NPID01 (sample SAMN07420843, study PRJNA396082) | bioreactor metagenome | isolation source: sample BA6 brine-fed electro-methanogenic bioreactor BA | place: Japan: Kochi | collected 2016-06-14 | reverse complement strand
CTTCTTTAACGACAACAGCCCGGCATCACACCGAGCTGTCAAGGTTGCTCATGTGTCATGCGTTATCTTGCTTAAAGGAAGATGACTGTCGTCAAGTCCGTGTGTGACCTTTTTAATGACCTTAACGAGAGAGAAGTGACGGGAAGAACACTGTTGAGTTTGGTACTGCTAGGTTGTTGCTTGGTTTTGGTTGGTTCCAGTGGCTTGCGCCACGGAACAAACTCTAGAAAGGAGGTGATCCAGCCGCAGCTTCCGCTACAGCTACCTTGTTACGACTTCGTCCCAGTTACCAGCCCTGCCTTCAACGGCTGCCTCCGTGAGGTTAGCCCACCGTCTTCGGGCGTGACCAGCTTCCATGACGTGACGGGCGGTGTGTACAAGGCCCGGGAACGTATTCACCGCACTGTGCTGACGCGCGGTTACTAGCAACTCCGACTTCATGCAGGCGAGTTGCAGCCTACAATCCGAACTGAGACCGGCTTTATTGGATTGGCTCCCCCTCGCGGGTTGGCGACCCATTGTACCGGCCATTGTAGCGTGTGTGTAGCCCTGGATATAAAGGCCATGCTGACTTGACGTCATCCCCACCTTCCTCCCGCTTGTCACGGGCAGTCTCGTTAGACACTTGTAACTAACGACGAGGGTTGCGCTCGTTACCGGACTTAACCGAACACCTCACGGCACGAGCTGACGACAGCCATGCAGCACCTGTATGGGCTCCCGAAGGTCGGTCCCCTTTCGGTTCCCTACCACCCATATGTCAAACCCAGGTAAGGTTCTTCGCGTAGCCTCGAATTAAACCACACGCTCCGCTGCTTGTGCGGGCCCCCGTCAATTCCTTTGAGTTTTAGCCTTGCGGCCGTAGTCCCCAGGCGGTGCACTTATCGCGTTAGCTTCGGCACACATTCCGTAGAACATACGCCTAGTGCACATCGTTTACGGCGTGGACTACCGGGGTTTCTAATCCCGTTCGCTACCCACGCTTTCGCGTCTTAGCGTCAGGTACAGCCCAGAGTGCCGCCTTCGCCACTGGTGTTCCTCCGGATATCTACGCATTTCACCACTACACCCGGAATTCCACACTCCTCTGCTGCCCTCTAGCCTGCTAGTTTCGTACGGCCTCTCCCGGTTGAGCCAGGGAGCTTTCACGCACGACTTAACAGGCCGCCTGCACGCGCTTTACGCCCAGTAAATCCGGATAACGCTCGCGTCCTACGTTTTACCGCGGCTGCTGGCACGTAGTTAGCCGACACTTATTCCTGCGCTACCGTCCGTTTCTTCACGCAGAAAAGAACTTTACAACCCGAAGGCCTTCATCGTTCACGCGGCGTTGCTGCGTCTAGCTTTCGCTCATTGCGCAATATTCCTCACTGCTGCCTCCCGTAGGAGTCTGGTCCGTATCTCAGTACCAGTGTGGGGGGTCACCCTCTCAGGCCCCCTATCCGTCTTCGCCTTGGTAGGCCGTTACCCTACCAACTAGCTGATGGACCGCAGCCCCATCCCAGAGCGCCGGAACTTTCTTCACCGTCTTCTAATCACGGTGAACGTATGGAGTATTAGCCACCGTTTCCAGTGGTTGTCCTCCTCTCCGGGGCAGGTCAGCTACGTGTTACTCACCCGTGCGCCACTCTCAGCCTCAGACGAGTCCAAGGCTTCCCGTTCGACTTGCATGTGTTAGGCACGCCGCCAGCGTTCATCCTGAGCCAGGATCAAACTCTCCGTAGAATTGATCTTGCAGTTGTGCTTGTACCACAACTGTCAGGGTTCCTACTTTTACAGCGCCTTCCTGTCACTTCTCTCTTGTTAAGGTTCGCTTCAAACTAAGGAAAGAAAAGAAAAACCGACTGCTTTGTCGGTTACAAACACATGCCAGTATCACCTTGTGATCTGATGTTGTCCGATGTGTTTGCGACCTTCCTTTCTTCAGTTTTACTTATGCGTCAGGCGCGCTAGCGCCTCACCCATATTGTGTCCATCATTATACACCGATTTCTAACCCGCGCAAGGGTCAATTTCCCACTTTCCAGCAAAATCCCACAATTCGCTATAATGAGCACGTTTGAGGGTCTTGCCGGGGTGCGCTGGCTGGTAAGGTGCGGCGTCTTTTCCTGCGTAACGCCCTGCTGATGTACACAGCGCCCATTATGCCAGAAACGGCTCAGGTGTAAAGATGCAATTTCCCCCTGCCCGCATCCTCCTGCTCAAGCCCTGCTGCATCGGGGATGTGGTCATGGCCACCCCGCTGCTGACCGCGCTTCGTCGCGCTTACCCCACCGCCCACATCACCTGGGCGGTGGGCCGCCACAGCGCGCCGGCCATCGCGGGGCATCCGCTGCTGGATGCCACCCTGGACACCGGCCCCGCAGCCAACCCCGCCAGAACACCGGGCGGCCTGCTGCGGCTGGTCAGGCTGCTGCGCGCCGGGCGCTTCGATCTGATCGTCGTACCGGATCGCTCCCCGCTCTTCAGCCTGGCAGCGCGCCTGGCAGGTATCCCGCAGCGTGCCGGGTTGGATTCGGCGGGGCGCGGCGCCTTCTACACGGTAAAGGCTCCCATTGACCCGCAGGCGATCCGCCATGAAGCCGAGATCTACCTGGATGTGGCCCGCGCGCTGGGAATCGATACTACTGACTGCTGGGCCAGCATTCCCGTCAGCGCGGAGCGACAGGCCGCCCTGCCTCAGCCGCTGCGCGCCGCGCCCGGCCTGGTCATCGTGCATGTGGGCGGCGGCAGGAACCCCGGCATGACGATGATCGAAAAGCGCCCGCCGGTGGCGCTGCTGGCGGTGGTGGCCGCTAAAGCCGCCGCCCGGCTGAAGGCCCGCGTCGCAATCCTGGGCGGCCCGGATGACCGCCCCCGCGCGGACGAACTGCATGCCGCCCTGCCCGGCCTGAACCCGCTCTCGCTGGTGGGCGTGCTCGACTTCGGGGAGATCGCCGCGCTGGGCAGCGTCGCGCGGCTCGCCATCGGCCCGGACACCGGTCTGATGCACCTGCTGGCTGCCGCTGGCGCGCCGACGGCCATGATCTTCGGGCCGTCCGACCCACGCCGTTACGGGCCGTTTGTGCCGCCCGGACAGGCCGTCACCGCCTGGCGGCCGTACCCCCTGCCGGTGGGCGGAGTCGCCGCCGGGCCGCCAAAAGGCTGGACGTGGGAAGCGGATGGGGTATCTGCCGATGAGGTGTGGGAACAGGTCGAACCCCTGATTCCTGCTTGACAACCCCCCGCCCACCCCGTACACTACTGGCACGATGAACACACTAACCGTACGACCTTCCGTGATGGGCATGATGCGCAGTGAGCCGCGCCAGGCAGGGGATGAGGCCCCAACCCGGCAGCGGTCGTGCGTGCCTGCCTGACCCACGACCCGACGGCTCACTACAAACCGCCCTCACCGGCGGTTTTTTGTTGCCAATTTGCGCGTTCACGGGATAATTCCCGGTGGTCTATTCTAAAGGAGCAGCGAGATGAGCGAATTTATCCATGTTTCTGTCGCCTGGCCGTATGCCAACGGTGATATGCATATCGGGCATCTGGCCGGCGCGTACCTGCCAGCCGACATTTTTGCCCGCTATCACCGCCTGAAGGGCAATCATGTCCTGATGGTCTCCGGCTCAGACTCGCATGGCACGCCGATTTCGGTGGAGGCGGACAAGCAGGGGATCACCCCCCGCGAGCTGTTCGAGAAGTACCACTACCGCTTCCTGACCACCCAGCGGGACATCGGGATCAGTTACACCCTGTTCACGCACACCGATACCGAAAATCACTATAAGGTGTCGCAGGACATCTTCACTACCTTGCTGGAACGCGGCTACCTGTTCAAGCAGAGCCAGCAGCAGCTTTACAGCGAGGCGGCGGAGCGCTTCCTGCCCGACCGCCTGGTGGAAGGCACGTGCTACATCTGCGGTTTTGAGGACGCACGCGGCGACCAGTGCGACAACTGCGGCACGCTGATCGACGCCACGAAGCTGATCAACCCGCGCAGCAAGCTGGACGGCAGCGCCCCTGTGATCCGCGAGACTGAGCACTATTTCCTGGACCTGCCCGCCCTCGCCGTCAACCTGCAGGATTACCTGAAACGCTGCGAGCAGGGCGGCCACTGGCGCGCCAATGTCCTGAGTTTCAGCCGCAACTATGCGGAGAATCTGCAGGCGCGTGCCATCACCCGCGACCTGCTGTGGGGCATTCCCGTGCCGCTGGAGGATTTCTCCGACAAGCGGCTGTATGTCTGGTTCGAGGCGGTGATCGGCTATCTCTCAGCCAGCATCGAGTGGGCCAAAAACATCGGCCAGCCGGATGCCTGGAAAGACTGGTGGTATAACCCCCAGGCCCGGATGTACTACTTCATCGGGAAAGACAACATCCCCTTCCACACGATCATCTGGCCCGCGGAGCTGACCGGCATCAGCGGCATCTACAATGAGGGCAGCGACCAGTCGATCAACCTGCCCTATGATGTCCCGGCTAACGAGTTCATGAACATCGAGGGCCGCCAGTTCTCCAAGAGCCGCAACTGGGCGATCTGGCTACCGGACATCATGGAGCGCTACCAGCCAGACGCCATCCGTTACTACATCACCCAGACGATGCCCGAAACCCGCGACTCGGACTATTCGTGGGATGGCTTCTTCAGCCGGGTTAACAACGAGCTGGTGGCCGCATGGGGCAACCTTGTCAACCGGATGCTGGGCTTCGCCAGCAAACGCTTTGACGGGGCTATTCCGGAACCCGGCGAGTTGAGCGAGGAAGACCGGACGATCCTGGCGCAGAGTGTGGCCGCGCTGACCTCGGTGGGCGACCTGCTGGGCGCAGTCAAGCTGCGCTCCGCCCTGCAGGAAGCCATGCGCGTCGTGCAGGAGGCCAACGTCTACCTGGATCACCGTGCGCCGTGGACGCTGATCAAGACCGATCCGGAGGCCGCCGCCACGGTCGTCTACACCATCCTGCGCGTGATCGACAACCTGAAGATCGCCCTGGCCCCGTTCCTGCCCTTCAGCGCGCAGCAGCTTCACGCGATGCTGGGCTATGAAGGACAGCTCTTTGGCGACCTGAAGATCGAGGAATTCGCAGAAAGCGAGCGCAGCCACCAGGCGCTGGTCTATGACGGCAGCCAGGCCACCGGCACGTGGGAACCAAGCAACCTGCCCGCCGGGCAGAAATTCGGGCCGATCGCGCCCCTGTTCAACAAACTCGACGATTCGATTATCGACGAGGAACGCGCCCGCCTGGGGGCGGAACGCCCCGCCTGATACACGCGGCAGAACTGGCAAGCCCTCGGCCATCATGTGCTGAGGGCTTCTTTGATCTGGATGAAGATTGGGTGCTGTAAACGGGTCAAAAATCAGGATAGCGCCGCCGAATCATCGTAGTACAATATACACAAATCTAACTGTGTCTTGTGCCTTAACTGACGGAGGCTTTGCATGCTGCGGTCTGCCTTGCTGTATCTCTCTCATGCGGAGTGGGCAAAAGCGTTTATCACGAATTTCTTTGTGGCGCGGCGGGTGGCGCGCCGCTTTATTGCGGGCGAGACGCTTGAAGCGACCCTGCCCGCCATCGAAAAGCTCAACGCGCAGGGCATGGAAGTGACGCTCGACCTGCTGGGCGAATCGGTCGAATCCGAAGCGGACGCGGCCCAGGCTGTCGGGCAGTACCTGGTGATGCTGGAGACGATTCACGCCCACCAGTTGCGGGCCACCGTCTCCCTTAAGCTCACCCAGCTCGGCCTGGATATCGCTGAGGATGTCTGCGTCGCCAACATGCGCCGCATCCTGGAGAAAGCCGCCGAAACCGGCAATCATGTCACCATCGACATGGAAAGCTCCGACTACACCGACCGCACGCTCCGCGTATTCCGCACGCTGCGCGAAGATTACGATTTCCAGAACGTTGGGACGGTCATCCAGGCGTATCTGTACCGCAGCAAGGCCGATATGGAGGCCCTCCAGCAGGAAGGCGCGTTTGTCCGGCTGTGCAAAGGCGCGTACAAAGAGCCGCCGGATGTGGCCTTCCCTGCCAAGGCCGACGTGGATACCAGCTTCATCGAGATCATGAAAGCCTATGTCAGCGGCAGCGCGGCGGAAACGGGCGCTTACCTGGGCGTCGCCACCCACGACGCGCGTATCATCGACATCATGCGCGATTACGCCCGCAGCGCCGGGATCGCCAATGACCGCTTTGAGTTCCAGATGCTGTACGGCATCCGGGCGGACCTGCAGCGGGAGCTGGCCGAGGAGGGCTACACCATGCGCGTGTATGTCCCCTATGGTACGCAGTGGTATCCCTACTTCATGCGCCGGCTGGCGGAACGCCCGGCCAACCTGTGGTTCTTCATCAGCAATTTCTTCAAGGGCTGACCGGCACGCTCATTGCGCCAGTTTAAGCCCCGCAGTTCATTGATTCAGTCCATGGCGGGCGTTACAATCACCCGCCATGGACACACAACCCCCAATTCTCACAGCGATTCTCACGCCTGATGGCGTACTGACTCCTGCCCCCTATACGGCCACCTCCCTGGCAGACGCCGCGCGCCAGGAACCGGAAGGCGTCTACACCGTCACGCGCACGTTCAACCAGATCGGCGCGCTTAAGCTCCGCGAACACCTCGACCGCCTGGCGGAATCGGCCCGGCTGACAGGCATTACAGCGGTTCCCGCGTACGAAACCCTGCGCGCCGCCCTCCGCGCCCTGATCCAGCAGGCGGGCTACGCGGAAACCCGTTTCCGCATTACCCTGCCCCATAACCCGGCGCTGGGCGTCTGCTTCGCGCTGGAACCGCTGAACCCCATCCCGGATGACGTGCGGGCCAGCGGCGTGGGCGTGCAAACCTTCCCCGTTCGCCGCCAGAACCCCGCCGCAAAATCGACCCACTGGATGGAGGAGCGCGCCGCGCTTTTGGCACAGATGCTGCCAGGGGTGTATGAGGGCATGCTCACCAGCGAACACGGGGAGATTCTGGAGGGCTTTGGCAGCAACTTCTACGCCATCCAGGATGGCACGCTGCATACCGCAGATGCGGGCATCCTCAACGGCATCAGCCGCCGGATCGTGCTGGCGGTCGCCCCGGCGATCCTGCCCGTGGAACTGACTCCGGTGCGGCTCAGTGAGGTGTCGCATCTCAACGAAGCGTTCCTCACCAGCAGCAGCCGCGGGGTACTGCCCATCGTGCGAATTGACGATCAGGAGATCGGGGCCGGCGTGCCGGGGCCATTCACGCGCCAGATCGCCGCCGCCTACGATGCCTGGGCCGCGCGGCACATCGAGCCGATTTAAGCCCCAAACAGTCGGATTTAGGCTACAATGGAGCCGAGCGCCGCGTTACCGCACGCTCTTTCCTGCGGATATAAGGAGTGCGTTATGTTCAATCGCGATACGTTAAGCGAGCCGCGCACACTGGCCCTGACCGGGGTCATGACCGCGATCATCTTCATCCTCACCCGCGCCGTACAAATCCCCACGCCCGTGGGCGGCTATATCCACCTGGGGGATGCGGGCGTGCTGTTCACCGGCTTCGCTTTCGGTCCGGTGGTTGGCACAATCGCGGGAGCGCTGGGCACGGCGCTGGCGGATGTGACCTCGCCGTATGCCCAGTGGGCGCCGTTCACGCTCGTCATTCACGGCCTGATGGGATTCGCCGCCGGGCAGATCGTGCGCGGTGGGGGGAAATTCTGGCGGCTGGTTGTCGCCAGCCTGGTGGCGGGGGTCGTCCTGATTGTGGGCTACTTCTTCGCCGGGCTGCTGCTGGTGGGGATGGAAGCCGCGCTGGAGGTCGGGCCGAATGTGTCGCAGATCGTGGGCGGCGCAGTGGTGGCCGTCCCGCTGTATTACGCCGTGCGGCGGGCCTACCCCCCGCTGATCTGGCGTGACATGGCCCATAACAACCAGTCATAGGGCCGCACAAAAAAGAACCGGGAGCGGCTGACACAGGCGCTCCCGGTTTTGTTTATTGCCCGCCCCTCTCCTGCCGGAGGGCGGCCTCAAATTCACGCAGGCGCGCCACCTGCGCCGGCAGGGGCATGATGAACGGCCGCCGGGCTTTGATCGTCGCCAGCGCCTGATCGGTTGTCATGCCCTCATGCGCGATCAGGTAGGCCGCGCCCATGCTGGGCGCCCGCCCGGACCCCGCCGCACAGTGGACGTACACCACCCCGCCCTCCGCGATCTGATCCGCGATCCAGTCCGCCCCACGCCTGAGATCGGCCAGGTCAACCGGTGCGTCGTCAATCGTTGGCAGGTGCAGGTAATGCGCCGGGTCAACAGCAATGCCCGCCTCGCGGTCATCATGCTCGCGCCGCATATTGACGATGGAGGTCACGCCCGCGGCCTGCAACCGCCGCCAGCCCTCCTGCCGGATCTGCCCGCCCACGTACAGGGTGGGCGTGATCTTCGAAAAACGCTGCGTGGAGATGCCGGTCAGCGCCAGCCGCGCCCGCACAAACGCCCAGACAGCGGTCGCCACCGGCCCCTGGCGTACCATGCGGTACAGGGGGATCACCACGGTGAATTTGAGAAGGCGCAGCAGGTTTTGCAGCGATAACGTCGGCGAAGTCTGATGGTACATATAGTCCTTGCTCCAGTGTGATCTCAATGACTCGCGGCGGCGGTCAGGGCCTCAAGCGTCTGCCGGGCCGCGCGTTCCCAGGTGAACGGCGCGGCCTGAACATGCCCGGCCGCCGCCAGCCGTTCCCGCAGGGCCGCATCGTCCACGACCCGGCTGATAGCCGCCGCGATCGCGTCAACATCCAGCGGGTCAACGAGCAACCCCGCCTCCCCCACCAGCTCCGGCAGGCTGGACGTGCTGCTGGCGATCACGGGCGTGCCGCAGCGCATCGCCTCCAGCACAGGGAAGCCGAATCCCTCATACAAAGAGGGGAACACCAGCGCCAGCGCGCCGCTGTACAGCGCGGCCACGTCCTCATCGGCCACGTACCCCGCCTCGATCACGCCGGGGATATCCGCCGTCCACGCCGGATCATACAGCCAGCCGCGCGCGCCGCCCAGCACCAGCGCGATCCCGCGTTCAGCCGCCCCGCTGACACGGTACGCCGCCACCAGCCGGGCGATATTCTTGCGCGGCTGGAGCGTCCCCAGGAAGAACAGGTACTGCTCCGGCAGGCCGTATTTCGCGCGCACCGCTGCCAGCGCCGCCTGATCCAAAACCGGGGCCAACGCCGGGTCGACCCCCGGATACACCACGCGAATCCTGTCGGCGGCGGCCCCGTAAATCGCCACCAGGTCGTGGCGCGTCGCCTGCGAATCCGCCAGGATGATCGCCGCCCTTGCCACCGCGCGGCGTGTCGACCAGTGAAGGTACGCTCGCGGCCAGCGGGGGTGCGCCTCCGGGAAATAGTGGTAACCAACATCATGCAGGGTGACGACAGCCGGGCCGGGAGACCACAGCGGCAGGGCATGGGCGGGGACAAACGTCACGTCCGGGCGCAGCCGCCACAGCGCCGCCGCAAAACGGATGTGAGTCCACAGGCGGGGGAAGGGGATCACCCGCGGCGTGATGTGCGGGCCGACGGGCAGCAGACCGGGCGATGGCGGGTCGCGGAAGAACAGCGTGTACCGCCCGGATGAATCGGTGTCCAGCAGCGCGCGCAGCAGGGCCAGCGCATAATGCTCGGTCCCGGTGCGGCGGGCCAGCGTGACCCGGCTGGCATCCACGGCGATCTGCAAGGGCGGCTTCATGGCGCGGTATTAAAGCAGCTGGCGCGGCTGGGGCAGCACATCCAGCGCCTTCAGGTCGGTCACGCAGATCACGCCGCCCAGCGCAAACCCGATACTGCCCCGATCGGAAATATCCACCGCGGACAGCCCTGCCTTGCGGCCCGGCAGCGAAGCCATCAGCTGCACCTGGCGGGCTGCCGCCACCAGATCAATGGCGTATTTCTGGTAGGCGGGCCGCAGCTCGGCATCATATACGCGGATCAGGTTATCATCGATATCGCCCAGCAGGATATGCTGGCCGTTCGGGGAGATGGCGATCGGGCCGACGGCGTAGTGGGCGGTAAGACTGTGCAGCGCCCGGCCGGCCGAATCCACCAGCAGCACATGCTCCCCATCGCTGACCAGCAGGCGCCCCAGGCCATCCGGCATGGTCAGGTTCAGACGCGCCTCCATACCCAGCGCCAGGCCCAGTTCATACGCCCCCACGCGGATATGCTGCTGGAAGATGTGCAGCACACCCTTGTCATCCACCGCCGCCACCAGGCCCAGCGCGCGATCCAGCCCGGCGACGAGAAAGCGCCCGTCTTGCTCACGCTGCAGCGCGATATGCCGCCCTTCAACCTCCAGGATCAGGCTGCCGTCCTGAAAATGATACAGGCGCAGCCGGCCATCCCGGCTCTGGTACAGGGTCAGGCCAGCCAGATAAACCGTGGGGAGATATATGTCGTTGGGCGCCTGCAAATCCGCAACGAACTCCCGCCACGCGTTATCCTCGGGATCGCTGGAAAGAACCTCGCGCTCAAAGTGTCGCTCACCAGAAGGCATGGCACTGTAAAGATCATAAAAATGCGCCTTATGCCGGCTGTCCCACGCCGCGATGAACGGCGTCTCAGCCATCAGGTGTTCAACAGCCAGCACAGGCTGGGTAGAGAGATGTAAACGCCACGCCACCACTATCCTCGCTTCCCCCACAGGAACACATACTGCCGCCCCTAGTATAAAGCAGCCCGCGCGGCAGGCACAGCCCCGACGCGCGGCGCCCGCCGCGATACAAAAGGGCAGCGCTGGCGGGCGCTGCCCCATAACATTACCCTCACCGGCGGGCTCTATTCAACCGGGATCACCAGCTGCTGGCCAACCGAAAGGATCGCTTCTGTGCTGCCCAGGCTGTTAGCCGCCACAATCGATTCCATTGAAACACCATAACGCAGCGCAATCCGGAACAGATTATCACCCGCCGCGACAACGTGAATGGGCGAGCCATCCGGCGCGCTCTGCGGAATAAGATCGGTGGGCGTTTCCAGTGGTGGCCTGATCACGGACGTCGGGCCAGCCGGCGCTGCCGATGTCGGCTCGGTATCCTCGCCACAGCTGGGGATCTTCAGCTCCTGCCCCTGGTACAGCCGGTTAGCGTCATCCAGCCGGTTGTACTGGATCAGCTGATCGAGCGTGATGCCATGCAGCGTGGCGATATAGAAGGCGGTATCCCCGGACTGCACGGTATACACACAGTCCTCACCCCCGCCCGATGCCGCGCTGGCCGCGCCGGCCTGCCCGGAAGTCCCGGGCGCATTTGGATTCAGGTTCACCGGGGGCGCGCCCGGCACCGGTGTATACGTCGGCCCCGCCGCAAAGGGAACGGTTGGCGGCGCGCCGCCGCTGGCCGCGGGCTGGGTGGGGGCAATCTCAGCATCGGTTTCCGGCCCCGGCGTGGCTTCAGCCGCGGGTTCTTCATCACCGGGCATAACCAGGGCCAGTGTCGCGGTCGGGTCCAGGGTTGGCATGCTGGTCGTATCCGGCCCGGCCCCCGGATCGAAGGGTGTCACGAATGGAGTCACGTCGCCCGGTATGTCGGTCGGGAGCTGCGTGGCCGGGGGCAGCGTGCTGATCGGTGGGCTGATATCCGGGCTGGCCTGCCGAAAACAGCCGGTCAGGATCAGCGTAACCAGTAACAACCATACGGTAAGGGTTCCAAAACGCTTATACATAAGGCATCCACTCCATGCCGGATTTACGCGGCCACAGTACCCTGTCCATTATGCGCCGGACACCGGCCGCTGGCAAGCCGGCTGTGTCGCTGCCGCCCGGTCGGGCGCGACCCCGGTCACTCATCCGTGTGTATAATACCTCCTGCCAGCCGATAACAGGAGCGTGACAATGGCGACCGTAGCCCTGATTCAAGAACTGTTTCGCGTGCTCACCCACGCCTCGTCAGACCGCCTGCACGGTTTTCAGGCCCAGATTTACGACGACTTCTACGAATCGCTGGAAGAAGCCTATAACCACACCGTGCAGATCGCGCGCAGCCTGGCCGACTACCAGGCCAGGTCCCGCCCGACCCCGGACGTGATCATCTGCGCGCCCTTCCCCGAAGAAGGCAACCCTGCGCCGGGCCTGGCCGCCATCAGCGAAATGCAGGCCGCCTTTCCCGGCGTTCCGATCATCGTGTGGAGTACCCGCACCGAACCGAGTCTGCGCCAGACATGCCTTGATGATCTGGGCTGCGCGGCGTACTATACCGGCACGCTGCTCGACGCGCCGGACGAACTGCCGGATGTCATCGCTGCAGCGCTCGACGCATAAGCGGCGAAATCGTTAAAGGGAGGCGACCATGTCCGAATACATCTCCATAGAAGCCGAGCCAACCGAAGAGCTCAACACCGTTCTGATTCACACCAACCTCACCCTGGCACCGGATGGCATTGAGGTTTATCCCGATCTTGCCAGCGGCGAAATTGGCTCTCCCCTGGCGCAGACCATTTTCGCCATTGAGGGCATCCTGGCCCTCACGATTGACGGCTCCGACATGCTGATCCAGCACACCGATGACCTGGAGCTGTTCGTGCTGGTGGATGAGATTGACGCGGCCCTGAAGGATTTTTTCCTGTAGCATACAACCCTGCGTGTCCGACGCCGTACAGGGTAATTGGAACCTGCCATAGCCACGAAAAGGGATGCTATGCACCGCCTGGTGATTCTGCTGGTAGTTAGCCTTACGCTGCTGATGGGGTGCGCGCCAGATCCGCCCCCTGCTGACGCGCTGGCTCTTGTTGAAGCCGCCGCCGACCACATCCAGGCGGCCGAGTCCTTCGCCGTTTCCATCGAACGCAGCGGCGCCCCGGCCTACATTGACGGCAATGGCGTGATCAACTTCCTGCGCGCCACGGGCAGCTATGTCGCCCCGGACCGCGTACAGGCGCGGGTGCGCGTTCAGGTCAGCGGGCTGGCCGGCGATATCGACGTGATCGCCATCGGGGAGGAGCAGTACTATCGCCATGCCATCCTGACAGGCGGCGCGTGGCTGAACGCTGAGTTTTCACCGGGCTTCAACGCCGAAACCCTGGTGCGATCCGAGAGCGGCCTGGCCCGCGCCATGCGCGCCATCAAATCACTGACACTCGTCGGGCCGGCCACGCTGGACGGGGTGCGGATGTGGCATCTCACCGGGACAGCCGTCGGCAGCGAGGTCGCCGCGCTGACCATCGGCCTGATCCCGGCGGAGGATGATGTCGAGGTGAGCCTCTACATCCGCGCCGATACCGGGCAGGCCGAACGCATGATTCTCGTTCAGCCGGACACGGTAAGCGACAGCGAGCCAGAACCCAGCACCTGGACCGTTGAAGTCTACGACTACAACGGCGACTACACCATCACCGCGCCGGGCGCGTAAAACGATGACTCTCCCCGCCCTGCATCGCCCGCAGCCGGGGGCAGCCACGCGCCCGTGGCTGATCCTCGCCCTGGTGAGCCTGCCTGTTTTTATCGGCGCGCTGGACCTCACCATCATTTCCGCCCTGCTGCCGGAAGTCATCATCGAGCTGCAAATTCCGCTGGAAAGCGGCCTGGATGATGCCGCCTGGCTGGTGAGTGGCTACCTGCTGGCCTACACCATCTCAATGACCTTCATGGGCCGCGTCTCCGACCTGATCGGGCGGCGGCGCGTCTACCTGATCAGCCTCGCGATCTTCATCCTGGGTTCGATCTGGGTTGCCACCGCCGACCAGCTGCCCGCCGACCTGCTGACGACGCTGGCCCGCCGGCTGGGGGCGCGCCCCGATCCCAGTCAGATCGCCCTGCTCTCCCTGATCATGGGGCGCGTGCTGCAGGCGTTTGGCGGCGGGGCGCTTGTGCCGATCAGCATGGCCCTCGTCGGTGACCTGTTCCCGCCCCACCGCCGCGCCCAACCGCTGGGCCTGATCGGCGCGATCGACACCGCGGGCTGGGTCGTGGGGCATCTGTACGGCGGGATCATGGTCCAGCTGGTGAACTGGCGCGTGCTGTTCTGGCTGAACGTCCCGGTCGGGATCGCGGCCTTCGTCCTGATCGGGTGGCTGCTGCGCGACGTGGATCAGCCCCGCGCGACAGGCGGCTTTGACTTCCCCGGCGCGCTGCTGCTGGCCCTGACCCTGGTGTGCATCAGCCTGGGGCTGGGGGCCAATACCGACGTGAGCATCAACGCCACCACGTTTGAGGAGCTGGCCACGCTGCCGCCTTATGCCGGGCCGCTGCTGCTTGGCGCGGCGCTGTGCTTCACTGGCTTCCTGTGGGTGGAAGCCCGCCGGGCGCATCCCCTGATCGACCTGCGCCTGTTCCGCCGGCGCAACTTCGCGGCAGGCAACGCCACCAGCCTGGTGGCCGGCTTCGCCCTGATGATCGGCCTGGTGATCGTGCCGATCCTGCTCAATATCCGCGCGGAGGATGTGAGCGCCCTCACAGAAACGGCCCTCACCGTCGGGCTGGTGATGAGCGCCCTCACCGTGCCAATGGCGCTGGCCGCCGTCCCCGGCGGGTGGCTCAGCGACCGCTACGGCTACCGCGTCCCGACCGTGGCGGGTCTGCTGCTGGCCGCCGCCGGGTTCACGCTGGCAGGCCTCTCCTGGATGGAGGATGTCGGCCACGGGCAGATGGCCCTGCACATGATCCTGGCGGGGACCGGGCTGGGCCTGACGCTCTCTCCCACCAGCGCCGCCGTCCTGAACGCCGCTCCGGATGACAGCCGGGGCATCGCCGCCGCGATTGACGATATGCTGCGCCTGATGGGCATGACCTTCGCCGCGGCCTCCCTGACCACGATCGCGCTGCGCCGCATCTCCGTGCTGGCGGCCGACGCCATCGGCGCGACGGTCGCCATGACCCAGGAAGCGGTCAACATCTACGTCACGCTCACCGCGCAGGTGATCCGCGAGATCGCGCTGCTGGGCGCGCTGCTGTGCCTGCTCGCCCTGATCCCGGCGCTGCGGCTGCGCGGAGGCCGCGCACGGGAAGCCGCCGCACTCCCGGCGCAGGAGGATAACCCATGACGCTGCACCTTCACCTGCTGCATCCGCCTGACCCGGAACACCTGGCCCTGCTCGAAGTGCAGCTCGCGCCGGAGATCACGCTCTCCACCGGGCTGGATGTCCCCCGCGCAACGCAGGTACTGGTCGCGGGCCGCCCGGAGGCCAGGCATCTCAGCCCATGCGCCGATCTGGAAGCGCTGATCATCCCCTTCGCCGGACTGCCCGCCCCCACCCGGGAGCTGATGCTGGCATCCCCCCACGTGGCCGTTTACAACCTGCACCACAACGCGATCCCGACCGCGGAAACGGCCGTGGCCCTGCTGCTGGCAGCCGCCAAGTTCATCGTCCCGGCGGACCGCGACCTGCGCCAGGGCGACTGGTCGATCCGCTACAACCGCCCCAATCCCGCGATCCTGCTGCATGGCAAGACGGTCCTGATCCTCGGCTACGGCGCGATCGGGCAGCATGCCGCCGGGCTGTGCCGCGGGCTGGGGATGCGTGTCCTGGCGACCAGGCGCCGCCTCGATCCCGCCGCCCGCTGCCCGGACGAGGTACACGCTGCCACCGCCCTGCCCGACCTGCTGCCCCGCGCCGACGCCCTGATCATCACCCTGCCGCTGACCGACGAGACGCGCGGGCTGCTGGGCGCGCAGGAACTGGCCCTGCTGCCGTCGCGGGCGGTGCTGGTCAATGTCGGGCGCGGGGAGGTCGTGGACGAAGCCGCCCTGTTCCACGCCCTGCAGAGCGGCCAGCTGCACGCCGCCGGCCTGGATGTGTGGTATCAGTACCCCCCTGATGCGGACTCGCGCACGGCCACGCTGCCCGCTTCTCACCCGTTCCACACGCTGGAAAATGTCGTGCTCAGCCCGCACCGGGCCGGCAGCGGCGGCGCGGAGGAGATCGAGGTGCGGCGCATGCACGCCCTGGCAGCGCTGGTTAACGCCCTGGCGCGCGGCGAGACGCCTTCCAGCCGTGTGGATCTGGCGGCGGGTTATTGAGCGACGGCGAAAAAACGGTATGATTGGGGCAGGACGACTGACCACAAGGAGCAGCCAATGAGCAGCCTGCAGCCGGGCCTGACCGGGGAAGTCACCTGGACCGTGAGCGCCGAGCACACCGCCGCCAGCGTCGGCAGCGGGCTGGTGCAGGTCTTTTCCACGCCGATGCTGGTTGGCCTGATGGAAACCGCCGCTGTGCGGGCGCTGACTGATCACCTGCCCGACGGCGACACCACGGTTGGGGCGCGCATCGACGTGCAGCACCTCGCCGCAACGCCGGTGGGCCTGCTGGTGCACGCGCGGGCCACGCTGCGCATGGTGGAGGATCGCAAGCTCACGTTTGAGATCGAGGCGTGGGATGATCATGAGGTGATCGGGCGGGCGCATCATGAGCGCTTCATCGTGAACAAGGCCCGATTTGAAGCCAAAGCCCTGCGCAAGCAGCCCACCGCCGACTGACACCCATCAAAGAGGGATACGCAGCGTGTTATACCTTGCCTATACGCGAGAAGATGCCCTGTTTACCGTCCAGCTGGCGGAAGACCTGACCGCCCTGGGCGTGGATGCGTGGCTGGACCTCAACGAGATCGCGCCCGGGGCGGACTGGGCATCCGCGCAGCAGGCCGCCATCGAAGCCTGCGAAGGGCTGATCGTGGTGCTCTCGCCGGAAGCCATGCAGCGCGACCACATGCGCCGCGAGATCGAGCAGGCTTTTGCCCGCCGTAAAGCGATTTTCCTGGCGGTGGCGCGCCGCTCCCCCTGGCAGGACTGGCTGAACGGGCTGCCGGTGGCGGACTTCACCGATCAGTACGAAACCGGGTTAGATCAACTGGTGCTGAACATCATGGGAGATGCGCCGCCGGAGACAGGTGAAATACCCGACGACGCCGACCGCTGGCTCCAGCAGGCCGCACACCAGTCCCCGCCGCAGAAACAGGCGGACAAGCCCGCCCGGCGCCGATCATTCCTGGGGCGGCTGCTCAAACGCTAGGCGAACTCAACAGCCAAACGGGATGCTGATATTCGGCACGGTCCCGATCTCATACACGTCATAGCGCACGTAAACCTGCCCACTCACAGACTGCTCGCCCTCCAGCAGGGTCACCCGTGACACGTCCACGTTCACGTAGTAGCGCGTCACCACATCAACTTCCGGGGCCACCCATAGCTCGCCGCTGGCCGTCACCACGCTGCCTTCTTCCTGGTGAATGAACGGCAGGGTCACCGCGCCAGAATCCACATTGTAGCGGTAGGACTGCTCCCCGTTCAGCACGGCCTGAATCCCGGCATAGGGCACCTGCTCCACCCCACCCAGCAGATCATGCACACTCAGCCCGGCCACCGCCTGCGCCGTGTTATCCACATTGAGCAGACAGCGCCCTTCCTCATTGATGAGATAGGAGGTGTCCACGATCCGAACCGCTTCCAGGTCGCGCGGCTCGCTGGCGAACACCGGGCCTTCCGCATCCAGGCGCACCCGCCGGGCAGGCGTCAGCCCATCACCCCAGACCTCGGCGCGAATGATACCAGACGTTTCCTGCAGGGTGCTGGCATACACGCCCTGAAAGCGTAGTTCCAGCACGACACGATAGCCCGCCAGATCGTCCAGTCCGGCGTCCAGCCGCGGAAAGGCGATCGTCTCATAGCCGGCGGGCGGTGCGTTCTCGGTGAGTCTGATCGCCGTTGCCAGGGATTCCGGGCTGTGCGGCGGCGGCGGCGGGGTCTGGCCCAATCCGCTGCACCCCGTCAGCAGCACGAGCAGCAGGCTAAGCACACGCCGGTCGATCATGCCGTATCTCCCAGGGGAAGCACTGCCGCAGTTTTCCAGGGGGCAGCCATCAACGGATCACCATACATGAAGTACAGCGTGCTGACTCCAAACGTCAACGGTGCGAAGGCCGGGCGCTGGAGGCTGTCCAGTTCCGCCTGCGACTCCACGACCGAAACCGTCAGGTGCGGGATGATCTCACTGTAGTCGCCACCATACAGCGGATACGCCGGGAAGGCCGCCAGCAGGCGCTCGTACAGGGCCAGCACCGGCCCCGGGTTCTGCAGCGCCAGGTATAACACCCGCTCCGGAAACGTTGCGTAACGGTCCAGCGTCAGGCTGAACGGCTGAACCGTTTCCAGCACGTCGCGCAGACGAGCAATTGTTTCCGCCAGCAGGCGCTGATCGACTGCGTCCACAGCTGGCCCGGGGGAGACAAACGGGTACATAATGGTGATATGCGGCGGGGCAACATGCACGCTTTCGTCCGCCTGCGGATGCAGGGCACGCACCGACCGGACAAATTCCGCCACCGGCGGCGGCGCGCAGATGATCACCGCCGAGATCAGTGATTCAACAGGCTCCAGACCAGCAGTTCCCATATCCATCGCCCCCATACAAGTCAACCCGGCTAAAAGAGCTCCACCGGTGGCAGGTCCAGCGGCGTGACCACCTGCAGCGGGTTTGGCACAAACACCAGCACAAACACGATCAGCGCCAGCGCCGCCACCAGCTGTCGTCTGCGATCCAGCGGTGTGATCATATCCAGCGGGACCGCGTAAGCCCGCCCGAAAATCAGGAGCAGCAGCGCCCACAGGAACCACGCATCCGAAACCAGCACCGCCAGCGCCAGCATCGCCAGGATAGCCGGAAAATGCAGCACCCGCGCCCGATCGCCCAGCAGGGTGAAGATCACATGCCCCCCGTCCAGCTGCCCCACCGGGATCAGGTTCAGCCCGGTCACAAACAGGCCGGTCCAGCCCGCCTGGGCAAGCTGGTTCATGAAGACATCCACGTTGCCATCTGGCAGGAAGCGCCCGAAGGTGATCATTTTGGCGAAGCCATACAGCAGGGAGTTTCCCTCCAGCAGGTAGGCGGTGTCCGTTGGCAGCGCGTGTACGCTGGCCGTCGCCAGGCCGATCAGGAGGATCGGCACCGCGAACACCATGCCCGCCAGCGGCCCCGCCGCGCCCACGTCCAGCAGCACCTTGCGGTTGCGCAGCGGCGCGCGCAGCTGGATGAATGCGCCCAGTGTCCCGAAAAAGCCAAACGGCAGGGGGATGAAGTACGGCAGCGTCACTGGAACACCGTGCCGCCGCGCCGCGAAATAGTGTCCCAGTTCGTGCGCACCCAGGATCAGGACGATCCCCAGGGCGTAGGGCCAGCCGCGCCACAGTTCCGCCAGCTGGCGCTCCGGCTGCTCGAGCAGCGCCTCCCCCAGGGCGATGCCCGTCCCGATATACAGGAGGCTAAGCACTGTGAGCACAAACAGCACCGCGTTCGGCCACCAGGCGCGCGGCGGCGGGTTGAAGCGCCCGACATTCACCTGGACGATCTGCAAGCCCCCCTTTTCACGGAACGCGGGCAGCAGGTCGAGCGGCTCCAGCGCGGCGTCCAGCTGGGCATACGCCTGCTCTGAATCAAAACGCAGCCGCCCGGTGAACACGGCTGCGAGTCCTTCACCAGCAGAAAACGTTTCATTTTCGATCACAAAAACGGCGGAAACAGCCTCTCGAATCCGGAAGGCCCGCATATCCAGAAATGGTTCGGGCTCGTCATCATAATACCCCTCGCGCACCAGCGAGGACATCTCATCTAGCATGCCATCCAGCCCTTAATCGCGACCAACGAATAACAGTAAATCATGGAACATGACTATACCGCCAGATGTCGGATTTGTCGCGCCAGGCTGCCAGCGCAGGGATCAGTCACGCGGCACAATGTGATGCTCGCGGCAGCGCGCCTCGTAGTTTTCAGCGGCGCCCACCATGATGACGGGATCGTCATAGCGTGCCGGGCTGCCATTCACCAGGCGCTGCGTGCGGCTGGCATCCTCCCCGCAGATCACGCAGATCGCGTGCAGCTTCTGCACTTCTTCCGCGCGGGCCATGAGCACCGGCATCACACCGAACGGCTCGCCGCGAAAATCCATATCCAGCCCGGCCAGGATCACGCGCACACCCTGCCCGGCCAGGATATCGACCACCGCGGGCAGGTCAGCATCGAAGAACTGGGCTTCATCCACCCCGACGACCGTGGTATCCGGCTGGAGCTGCTCCAGAATCCCGCGCGACGATTCCACGGCTTCTGCCGTCAGGCCCTGCCCGTTGTGGGAGACAACCTTTTCTTCGGCATAGCGGTTATCGAGCACCGGCTTAAAGACCTGCACCTGCTGCCTGGCGATCTTTGCGCGGCGCAGGCGGCGGATCAGCTCCTCGGTCTTGCCGCTGAACATGCTGCCGCAGATCACCTCGATCCGGCCCGTGTGATGGATCATGTGCGTTTCCTCCCCTTACATAAAAACAGGGCAGGCCGTTATGCTGGCTGCCCTGTCTTCGTGTGTGTCACAAAACCTACTCAGCGATTTCCCCTTCGGGAATCTCGTAGCCACGCTCACGCAGGCGCTTCTTGAGGTCGGCCAGTGCCTTGCGGCCAAAGCCCGAGATCTCCAGCAGCGCATCGTCGCCGCCTTCTTCCAGCCTGGCCATCACATCGCCCACAATCGTGAGGTCGGCGGAAGCCAGTACGTTCACGTAACGGGTATTGAGACCGATCTCCTCCAGGGAAACATCCGGCGAAGTCCGCGCAGACTCGCGATCTTCGGCGTCCTGCTTGATCTGGTCACGAACCTGGAGGCGCTTGTAGAAGCGGTCCACCTGACCTTCGGTGTCAACGATGCGACGTTCCCCGGTGAAGAACGGATGGCACGCGGAGCACACGTCTACTTTGATTTCCTGCACCGTCGCCCCGGTCGTCCAGCTGTTGCCACAGGCACAGGTCACCGTCGCGTCGTCAAACCACTTGGGATGAATACCGTCTCTCATTTGTCAAATCTTTCCGCGCCACGGACCGCAGCGGGTTGGCGTAGCGCCTGTTCCTGAGTGAAATGTTGTGCGAACGTTACATCTGAGATTCAGGGGCTTCGGGGTACACGCTGATGCGCTTCCGGTCGCCGCGAATCTGCTCAAAAACCACATAACCCGGAATAGTGGCGAAAATGGTGTAGTCACGCCCCATGCCCACATTCTCACCGGGGTGGAACTTCGTCCCACGCTGGCGCACAATGATATTGCCGGGGATCACGTACTCGCCACCGAACTTCTTCACACCAAGTCGCTTGGATTCACTGTCGCGACCGTTGCGGGTGGACCCGCCACCTTTCTTATGAGCCATCTTATGCCTCCTGACCTGCTAGGCCGTAACGATCTCATCGATGCGTAGGCGGGTGTAGTATTGACGATGCCCCTTGCGGCGGCGATAGCGCTGCTTGGGACGGTACTTCCAGACCAGGATCTTGCGATCGCGGTACTGGTTAACCACCGTGGCCTTGACCTTCGCCCCTGCAACCAGGGGGGTGCCCACCGTGGTGCTGTCGCCATCGGCGACGAGCAGCACTTCGTCCAACTCCACCGGCTGACCCACTTCGATCGCCAGTCTTTCGACATCTACTTCCGCGCCCGGTTCGACGCGATACTGGCGCCCGCCAGTACGAACTACTGCATACATACTTTGCTCCAATCTTCGCTTCGCCGCCTCGAACGTTGCCCGCGGGCACGCGCAAGGGGAAAATTGGGGTTCACGATAAATTGCCCCGGCAGGGCCAGGGCGACCTGATTATAACGGAAACGTTCGCGCCCCGTCAATGCTCATTTCCGAGCTGCGGGGAAACGCCGCGCGCCCTACCCCGCTGCGGCCCGGCTGCGCACGAATTCCACCAGCAGCCGCACGCCGTAACCCGACGCCCCCGCCGGCGCATAGGGCGTATCCGGCAGGTCAGAGGCCATCCCGGCCATGTCCACGTGCGCCCAGGGGTAATTCACGAAATGCTTCAGGAACATCGCCGAGGAGCCAACCCCGCCCCCTCTGCCGCCGCTGTGCTTCAGATCGGCCACGTCCGATTCCAGCGTCTTCTCATATTCCGGGTACAGGGGCAGCGGCCACACGCGCTCGCCGGTCGCGTCCCCTGCCGCCACCAGCGCATCCCGCAGCCCGTCTTCCGTGGCGAACAACCCCGCGGCCATGCCCTTCCCCAGGGCCACCACGCACGCCCCGGTCAGCGTGGCAATATCCACCACCGCCACCGGCTCGAAGCGCTCTGCGAAGACCAGCGCATCCGCCAGGAGCATCCGGCCTTCGGCATCCGTGCTGACGACTTCGATGGTCACGCCGTTGGAGGCGGTGATCACTTCCTGCGCGCGGTAAGCATGCCCGTTGATCATGTTATCGGAAGCGGGGACCAGCCCGACCACGTGCAGCGGCACGTCCAGCCCGGCCAGCGCGCGCATCGCACCCAGCACCGCCGCCCCGCCGGCCATGTCGGTTTTCATCGTGCTCATACCCTCGCCCGTCTTGATGTTGTAACCGCCGGTATCGAAAGTTACCCCCTTACCCACCAGCACCACTGAGGGCAATTCCGCGGCCCGCGCGGCGTTGTGCTCCATGATGATGAAACGCGGCGGTGTATCTGACCCCTGGGCCACGGCCAGCAGCGCGCCCATGCCCAGGGCCTGCATCTGCCCGCGCTCCAGCACCTGCACCCGCAGCCCTGCGCTTTCCACCAGACCCATGGCGGTTTCCGCCAGGTGGGCCGGCGTGCAGAAATTCGGGGGCATATTCACCAGGTCGCGCGCCAGCAGCACACCCGCCGCCACGTGCGCCGCATCGTCCACCGCAGCCTGCGCCGCCGCCATGTCGGCCTCAGCCACCACCAGAGTCATCGTCTCAAGGCTGGGCTGCGGGGCGTCTCCCTTCAGCTTGCCGGCAATCCGGTACTTGTACGCGGCCAGCAGGCTGCCTTCCGCCAGGGCAAAAGCGGCCTTCCCCAGCGGCAGGACGCCATCTGTCACGCCATATACCGCCGTCGCCACTTGCCTGACTGGCAGCGCCAGCAGCGCCTTCACCGCCGTCGCGGCAGCACGCCGAATCACGTCCACCGCCAGATCATCCGCTTTGCCCAGCCCCACCAGCAGCACGCGCCGGGCGGGCACCCCTTCGCCCGCATATAGCAGGGCAGTCTGCCCGGCCTTGCCCGCAAAATCGCCAGCCTCAAGCACGGCAGTCAGGGCGCCACCCAGCGCCTCATCAACAGCAGCCGCCCGACTGTCCAGGCTCGCCGCGCCCTCAAAGAGACCCAGCACCAGCGCATCCGCTTCAGCCGACTGAACCTCGCCAACCTGCACACGTACTTGCATCGTGACTGCTCCTCACGTCATGAGCCGATCTGCCCCAGAGTGTCACGCAAAAGGTGAGATTGATCAAGCAGTTGCAGGCTCCGGCCCACACCATCACCCGCCGGTGTGGGACTTTTCGGCCCCTTGCCCGCGGGCAGCACTCCGGCAACAATAGAGGCATGCAGGCGACTACGAGGGCAGCAGTATGCGAATTGAAGAGCGCTACCGCGCGGCACTGGTCGCATTACGCGATGGCCAGTGGGAAACAGCGGCCACCCACCTCCTGAGCATTGCCGCGGACACCCCCACCTACCGGGACGTGGATCGCGTGCTGGAGGTGCTGCAGCGCACGCGCAGCGTTTCCTACTGGTGCGCGGCGTTTACGATCGCCCGCGAACGGAACGCCTACGAAGCGGCGCGCGAGGCCCTGGAACAGATCGCAGCGCTGGCCCCCGCCCTGCCCCGGCTGGGGGAGCTTCGCCAGGCTCTGGCCGAGATCGCGCCGGCAGACGCCCGCCATGGCCTTCTGCAGCCGGACATCCTGCCTGAGCCATCTGCACCCGACCCCGGAGACAGCCCGGACCCCCAGGGTGAAGCGCCCCCAGCAGAAGATAACACCCTGTCCAGTCTCGAACTGGATCCGCTGACAGAGCTGCTGTTTGATGACCGGTGGGTGGAGCTTTCGGCCCGTGCAGGAGCAGGCAGGCCGGCTGACGGCGCTGCGCCTGACAAGGCAGGTACAAGCGACGATCCCGGGCCGGAAACTGCAGACAGCCAGCCCCCGCATGTCGGGCTGGAAAACAACCCGACCATCAGCCCGGGTGACCCGCCGTCTGCCCCAGTAAGTGATGCGGAAGCGACTGCTTCACCAGACCTGATGTCTGGATCGACGTCCCCTCAGCCCACCGCATACCCGCTGATGGATACAGAACCCGTACCCCTGCCACCGGAACCTGAAGGCGAGTTCATCCGGATCGTTCCCCCGGCATCAGAGACAGAGGAGCCAGAAATGGCGACCGACCATAACACGACCGCACAGACCCCGGATGACACCCCCATTCGTCACCGCTATTCCGTCCTTCAGGTACTCGGGCTGAGCGCTTTCCCGCTTATCCTGGCTATCGTGACGGTGTATGTGCTGTTTGGGCAGGGCGCGCCCACCCTGTCGGATATGCTGCGCGATGTGCAGACCGGCGCCGCGATCACCACCACGACCGAGCTAATCACCGCCGTGGATGTGCAGTTCAACTTCCCCGATGACAATGACAGCGCGCAAGCCCACCTGCAGGAGTATGCCCGTCTGGCCGCGGTGCTGGCGGAGGAAATGCCCGAGCTTGAAACGGCCCTGAGCGCCTGGATCGAAACAGGCCAGGAATTGGCCACCGCCCGGACTACCGTACAGGACGCCTGTATTCAGGCTGGCTCGCGGGCGTGTCAGGCGGCGCGCCAGGCTGTCACTTCGCTGGAGACCCAGGCTGATGAACAGCGCGCTCAGGTATGCGCCCTGACGACCTGCCCCCCGGCAGCGCCCGGCTCAGTTCACGGCTAGCATCAGCACCGGCAGCTCATAACCCATTGGCGCAAATCCAAACCGGCTGTAAAGCCCCTGAGAAACAAGGTTGCTGCCCTGTGTATTAACCGTCACCCGGGTCGCCGCCCTCTGCTCGAACTGCTCCAGCACACAGCGCAGCAGGGTGCGCCCCACGCCCTGCCCCTGCAGCGCAGGGAGCGTGGCCAGCCGCGCCACATGCCCCCCATTCCGATGTAGCGTCGCAATCGCGTAACCCGCCGGCCGATCCTCATGCCACGCCATCACAAACTGGTCGGCCTGGCGCCAGGCCGCCTGCAGCTCACGGGCACTGAAGCGCCACATGGCGGCAAACGCCGCCTGATCCACCGCTGCAACCGCCTCCAGGTCAGTGGCCCGCACGGGCCGAATAGTCAGCGGGACAGTCGGGCGCGGCTGCGCCGGCAGCGGCAAGTCACCATCCCGGCGCAGCGTGATCACCTGATCCACCGGCACAAATCCCCACGCCAGCAGCATCTCACTGAGCCAGGTTTCCTGCATAATCGCGTATACCTGCGTAATCTCTTCCGCCCGCACCCGGCCCAGCGCACAGTCCCACAGGCGCCTGATCGTCGGGCCGGCCGACACCCCATGATCCACCGCCGCAACACGCAGCCAGCTTGTTCCCGCCAGCCCCGCGGACAGCGCCAGGGCTGCCACACAGCGGCCCGCCTCGCTGCCCAGGCAGGCAATCACACCCGGCCCGGCCAGGCATTCCTCCGGCGGCTGCCAGTCGAAATGGACATGGGCGCGCGCCGCGCCACGCAGCATCCGCAGGACTGCTGCATAGTCCTGCGGATGATACGGTTGAATATCAAAGGCTAGATCAGAGACCATCAGCCCCCTGCCACAGCCCACGAGGGTCACGAATCAACAAGGTTCTCCAGTGCATTGACCGCCGGGAAGAAGTTGGGGTTGATCCGCACGGCCCGCCGATAATTCTGCTCCGCGCGGTCGAGCTCCCCCAGCGCCTCGCGCGCCAGCCCGGCATAGTAATACGTTTCCTCAATCGCGTGTTCTTCCTCGGGCGTCGTCGCCAGATTGTACTGAGCCAGCGCCAGTACGTCATCAAACCGGCCGGTCTGATAGTACGCCTCAAACGGCCCAAACTGGTACCACAGCATACGCCAGGGCAGTCCGTCACCTGTGTTACGCGCCTGGTCGAAGGCTGTCGCCGCCTCGGCATACTGCTCCAGCAGCGTGAAGCTCGTCCCCAGGTTAAACCACGCAAACGGATCATCCGGGGCAGCGCTGGCTTCCAGGCGAGCCGTCCCCAGGGCGCGCGCTGCATTCGCCGCCGGGTCAGCGTCCTCGCCCAGCAGGGCCAGGATCTCAGCCTCACGCGCCGGAGGATAAATCACCACAAACAAGCGGTTGAAGTGTCGCCAGTACGCGTCAACCTCGGTCTGCGGATAAGCCCTGTCAGGGCCACGGAACGAATCCTGGGTAAGCAGCATGTCCGTGTCATCGTCATAACCCGAAACCAGCAGGTAATGCCCCATCCAGTCAAACCCCTCCGGCTCATAGCCCGCCGCGATGACCACAGGGAACTCCGCCGCCACGAGCTGCTTAAGCAGGGCCAGGCTGCCACCATAGCGCACCAGCGCGCGCACTTCCGTGAACGTATTGACATATTCGGCCAGCTGCGCGGCCGTCACGTTCTTGTCTTCGGGGTCAGGCTTCAGCCAGGCCGCCGTTTGCGTCTGATCGCCAGACCAGCCGAAGTAACTCAGCGCGGTCGCCAGCGTCGCCGGGCCGCAGTTGTTCCAGCCCTGGTATTCGTGGCGCAGCCCTTCCAGCCGTGCCGCGGCGGGGATGCTTCCCTCCCCGCCCTGCGCCCACACCGGGGCAGCCACCAGCAGCATCAACACCATGATCAACAGTATCCTGTATCGCATAAGAGTCTCCTGTCGCCAGCCTGCAGTACACACGATATCACGATCGCACAATTGCTGCCGGGCCGCCCAACGCCTGCCCGCCGTCTGCCCGTCGCTGCCATCTGCGCTACAATCGATACCTGACAGTCTGACGCCGCCTGGCGGCGAGAAAGGCGCGAGAAACGATGGCAACCCCGGCGGATCTGCTCATTACCCACGCCAGCCAGTTATGTAGCATCCCACCACAGGGGGGCGGCCCCCAGCGCGGACGCGCCCTCGGCGCTCTGGGACTGGTGGAAGACGGCGCGCTGGCGATCCACGATGGCCGCGTGATCGATGCCGGACCAACCGCCGACCTGACGGCCCGCTACACTCCCGCTGCAACCATCAGCGCGCACGGACGGCTGGTCACGCCCGGGCTGGTTGACCCGCATACGCATTTTGTGTGGGCCGGGGACCGGGCCGCGGAGTTTGAGCGGCGCATCGGCGGGGCGACGTACCAGCAAATCATGGCGGAAGGCGGCGGGATCAACGCCACCATGCGCGCCACACGCGGCGCCAGCCTGGAAACGCTGGTGGAAAACGGGCTGCAGCGGCTTGATCTCGCGCTGATGCACGGATCGACCACGGTTGAGATCAAAACCGGCTACGGACTGAATACCGCGGCTGAGCTGCGAATGCTGGATTCCATCGCCCTGCTGGACGCGGAGCATCCGGTGCGCGTTATCCCCACGTTCCTCGGCGCGCATGCCGTCCCGCCGGAATACGCCGAAAATCCGGAAGGCTACGTCGATCTCGTCATCCAGGAGATGCTGCCAACCGTCGCCAGGTGGAAGGCCGAACACTGGCCGGGCGACCTGTTCTGCGATGTCTTCTGTGAGGATGGCGCATTCACCCTGGATCAGACCCGGCGCATCCTGGAAGCGGCGTGCGCGGCGGGCCTGAAGCTCAAGATCCATGTCGATGAATTCAAGGCGCTGGGCGGGACACGCCTGGGCGTGGAGCTGGGTGCGGTATCGCTCGATCACCTGGATGTGACGCCCGACGACGAAATCGCGCTGCTGGGCAGCAGCGACACCGTTGCCGTTCCCCTGCCCACCACGCCCTTTGGGCTGGGCAGCGCGCACTACCCCCCGGTGCAGAAGCTGCTGGATGCTAACGCGATCGTCGCGCTGGCAACCGACTGCAATCCCGGCCCGGCCTGGACGGAGAACATGCAATTCGTGCTGGCGCTGGCTACCCGCTACCACCGCCTGACCCCGGCTCAGGCGCTGGCCGCCTGCACGCTGAACGCCGCGGCAGCACTTGACCTGAGCGCCCAGGTGGGTAGCCTGACACCCGGCTATGCTGCCGATCTTGTCATCTGGAAAACCGGGGATTACCGTGAACTGGGCTACCACTTCGGCGTGAACCTGGTGGATCAGGTGTTCATCGGGGGGCGGCGCGTCCATCCGGCGTAACGGCAATATGCTCCCTGGCCGTAACGTTTGCCACCCTGACTGCATCAAACCCAGCAGATCGCTACCGGGAGAATACACACATGCTAACCCGACTCCGCCAGTTTATCCGCAGCCATCCTGACCTGACCCTGATCCTGGTCCTGGTCGCCTTGTTCGGGTTGGCCCAGCTAATGCTTGGCACGCAGGCTACCCCGATCGAGACGGTGGAAGCGCTCAGCGCGCGCCTGACCGACGGCCGGCCGACGGTCATCGAGTTCTACTCAAACCTTTGAACTCAGTGTCTGGTTTCCAAACCCATCGTGGATGGGATCGAAGCAGACCTGCAGGGCTATGCCGACGTCATCCGGCTGGATATCCTGAGTGAATTTGGACGGCAGATCGCCGGCCAGTACCGGGTGAGCACCGTCCCCGCCCTGGTGCTGGTGGATGGGCAGGGACGGACAATCCAGCAGACCTCCGGCATCCCCAACCGGGAAGCCATTACCACAGCGGCGCTGGCCCTGGTGAAATAAACAACCCTGAGCGATCACTACAGGCCGCTGCACACCACCGGCCCGGTCTGCCGCCGTGCTGCGCAGCTCAGCGCGGCAATCAGAAAGCCCCGGCCTCCGGCTCAATGACCGGAGCGAGCGTCACATCACCGTGCAGCAGCAGACAAGTGCCGCGCGCCGCCCACCCCTGCAATGTCGGGTTCGTGAGCTGCAGCCAGTAGCCATCTGCAGAGCGACCGGTAACCGTATAAAGGCCATCGGCAGTATTCATGATCGCCAGTCGCTCGGCGTTCATGTTCGGTGCCGCCCGCAGGTACTGTGAACAGGCCAGCGCAACATACGGGGTCGTATCCGGCGGCAGGGCAACGTCCGGGATAATGCCCTCGGCGTAACGCGGGGCATCCCACACACGGCCCAGCACACTGATACAGAACGCATTCACCGTCCAGCCCACGCTGCCATCCGGAAGCTCCAGGTACAGCCAGCCCGCCTCAGCCGTGAGACCGGCAATCGGCAGCGGCCCATCTTCAGGGCGCAGGGTGCGCACCACGGGAGCATCGGGCAGCGGAAGACTGCGCATGACCTGCGCGCAGGCGATCTGCGCGGTTGGCGGGCCAACAAACGCGTCCGGCGCGCGCTCCGGAAGGGCCAGCACATTGACATCCAGCGCCAGGCAGTTCCCGTTCGCCACCCAGCCCTGCTCTCCGGCAGGCGTCTGAGCGAAGACCCAGTGGGCATCCGTGCTGCGACCCAGCACCGTCAACGGGCCGTCGGCAGGCTCCAGCACAGCGAGGCGGATTCCTCTCAGGCTGGGGAGCGAGCGGAGATTCTGGGCGCACATAATGCGCCCTGCTGCCTCCTGCACCGGCAGGATGAGCGAGGGGGGAGTCGGGGTGGCGAGTGGCAGGCCGGGCACCACTAACGGCACTTCCACATCGGCGGGGTTGAGTTCCGGCAAGGCCGCGTAGTCACCGCGCAGCCGCAGGCACAACCCATCATAGGCCCAGCCACGCAGGGTTTCGTCAATCTGGATGTAAACCCACAGCCCCCAGCGTCCCAGCGCACGATGCCGTTCACCGGGATTCATACGCCCAATACGAAGCGAATCGTCCGAGGGCTCAGCGCGCAGGTACTGGCTGCACAGGATTGAAACCTGGAGCTCCTCCTGAGCACGGGCCTGCCTGCCCGCAGCACCGACCTGAATGACAATACCCACCAGAATCAACGCTGCGATTAGCAGCACAGACAACCGTTTCATAGCCAGATCTCCCCTTAACATGTGTCGCTATCATCCTACGCTAACAGGAGATCATATGCAACTGGCGGGGCAAACAGAGGTCCCGATCAGCGTGTGGATGGCGTCAGCTGCCTGCGCAGCTGCTTGCGCAGGGCGTCTACCGGCAGCAGCCGGTCAGAGCCAGGCTCGCGATAATGCCAGGCCAGCCAGCCGTTACACGGGCCATCGGTCAGCGTCCGTCCGACCTGGTGGATCGAACCACTGATCCCGTCACAGGTCACCTGCCCGTTGGCCAGCACGGTGGCGGGCCGCTCAGGATCGCCGTTGAAGAAAAGCTCCTGCCCGGGCTGCAGCAGGCCGTGCTCCACCAGCCGGCCAAAGGGTACGCGCGGCAATGAACGCTTGTCCGGAAAACTGAAAAGCTCGTCGTCGTAGGGGTGTGGCTGAACAGCGGCGATTCGCGACCGGGCGGTCTCAATGTAGGCCGGGTCCTGTTCAATCCCGATCCAGTGGCGGTGGAGTTTACGGGCGACTGCCCCGGTGGTGCCGGTGCCAAAGAACGGGTCAAGCACCACATCACCCGGATTCGAGCTGGCCAGCAGCACCCGGTACAGCAGGGTCTCGGGTTTTTGGGTGGAGTGCGCCTTTTTGCCCGCCTGCCGGATCCGTTCCTTACCGGTGCAAATCGGGATCACCCAGTCGCTGCGCATCTGCAGGTCACCGTTAACGGCTTTCATGGCCTGGTAATTGAAGGTGTAACGCGCGCCCTTGTGCTTTTGAACCCACAGCAGCGTTTCATGCGCATTCGTGAACCTGACCCCCCTGAACTGCGGCATCGGGTTGGTCTTGACCCAGGCGATATCGTTCAGGATCCAGAAGCCCAGGTCCATCAGAATCGTGCCGATGCGGTAGATGTTGTGGTAAGAACCGATCACCCACAGCGTCCCGGTGTCTTTCAGGACGCGGCGGCACGCTGCCAGCCACGCATAGGTGAAATCGTCATACGCCGCCAGGCTGTCGAAGCGGTCCCAGGCATCGTTAACGGCATCCACCTGCGTCTGGTTGGGGCGCCACAGGTCGCGCTGAAGTTGGAGGTTATAGGGGGGATCAGCAAAAATCAGGTCGATCGATCCTTCAGGCAATCCGGCCAGCACATCAACACAGTCACCCTGAATGATCTGGTCAAGCGGAAGAGAAGGAGGCTGCATGCCTATCCAGGCTCCTGGTGTAGTCAGGTCACAGGCTGTACCCCCTTAACTGTACCCGTAATATGCATTTCAACCAACCGCCCGCTAGATCTGGGGCGCGCCAATCACGCTGCGCAGGACGCCCAATCCTTCGACCTCAAGATCAATCACATCCCCGGTCTGCAGCCAGCGCCCAAAGACCTCCTCCGCGCCGATCGAAAGCAGCGAGCCATAAGCCGCCGCGCCGCTAGCCAGCACATCGCCCGGATACAGCGTCGCATCCGCGCTGGCGCGTTCGATCATCTGGGGGAACGTGAAGTGCATGTCACGAACATTGCCCCGCGACAGCCCCACCAGAGGATGATCGTTGATCGTCACTTCCATCTCCAGATCGTAGCGGCGGTAAACGCCTTCGCCCAGGCTGTATTGCTGCAGCTCATCCGGCGTCACCAGGCTTGGCCCCAGCGAAACCGCAAAATCGCGGCTCTTGGCCACCCCAAAGCCCAGGCGCAGCTCATACATTTCCTGGTCACGGGCGCACCAGTCATTCAGGATGGTATAGCCTGCGATATACTCCTCAGCCTGCTCCGCCTGAATATTGCGCCCTTCCCGCCCGATCACACAGGCGATCTGCATCTCGAAATCCAGCCAGAACGAGATCGGCTGCGGCACTTCCTCACCATGCCCATAAACGGCCGTGTGGTTGCCAAAGAAGAACGCCGGGCTTTCATACCACTCGGTGGGCATCCCCAGCCCGCGCCGCTGACGCGCCGCCCGGGCGTGGCCCTCAAACGCCGCGAAACAGCGCAGCGAAGTCGGCCGGCCGACCGGGGAGCGCCGCCGCACCTGCTGCCGGATCAGCCCGGCACGCTGCGCGGGATCCACCTGCCCCAACGCCGTAAGCAGGGCGGCAAACTGGGACTTGGTTGGCTCATCAAAAGCGTGATACTCCCAGATCGTGGCCGGAGACGGCAGCGCGGCCATTCCCACCAGCGGCGGGATTTGTTCTACCAGGTCGGCCAGATCATAGATCACGCCGAATACGTCCACGCCCAGGTGGGCCTGCTGCCCTGTTGCCAGATCGTCATAACACACAAACCGCATCAATCACCTCAGCTTCAGCCGTCAGCACTCAACCTGTTCGGCGCCAGCTACCGGCGCGAAAACTGCATCCGGTCCGCCCCGAACATCTTGGCGTCAAACCGGAAGCCCAGCTCCTCAAAGCGGTGGTAGAACCTGGGCCGGAAACCGGTGGGTTCCAGCGTCCCCCCACCCATGTGGCTGGGGCCGGTGCCCTGCTGGTCGGGGGTACGATAGACGAAGATATCCTGCAGCGTCACGGACTCGCCTTCCATGCCCTGCAGCTCAGTCACCTGGGTGATCTTGCGGCTGCCATCCTTCAGGCGAGACTGCTGCACAATCACATCCACAGCGGAGGCGATCTGTGTGCGGATCACGTGCTGGGGCATATCCATCCCCGCCATCATGCACATCGTCTCCAGGCGGGTGATAGCCTCGCGCGGGCCGTTGGCGTGCAGCGTGGTCAGGGAGCCGTCATGCCCGGTGTTCATGGCCTGCAGCATATCCAGCGCCTCACCGGAACGGCACTCCCCAATCACGATCCGGTCCGGGCGCATCCGCAGCGAGCCTTTGACCAGGTCGCGGATCACGAGGCTGCCTTCGGTTGTGCCGGGCAGCACCGGGCAGGTTTCCAGCCGAACCACATGGCGCTGGGCCAGGTTCAGCTCCGCCGAGTCCTCGATGGTCACGATACGCTCGTCCTCCGGGATAAAGGAGGACAGCACATTGAGCAGCGTGGTCTTGCCGGACCCCGTGCCGCCCGAAACCACGATGTTCAGGCGGGCCTGAACGCACGCTTCCAGGAAGGCGGCCACATCCGGCGTCACCGAGTCAAACCGGATCAGGTCATCAATCGTCAGGCGTTTCTCCGGGAACTTGCGGATGGTGACGGTGGTGCCCTGCAGCGCGCTGGGCGGGGTGATGATGTGGACGCGGGAACCATCCGGCAGGCGGGCGTCTACCATCGGGTTGCGCCGGGAAAGATCGCGCTGCAGCGGGCGCACCACGCGCTGCGCCATCCACTGGAGATGTTCCTCATCGTCAAAGGCCACCTCGGTTTCGATCAGCTTGCCATTACGCTCAGCAAAGATGATCTCGGGGCCATTGATCATGATTTCTGAATAGGACCTGTCCCGCACCAGCGGCTCAATAGCCGCGAAGCCCAGCATATCCCAGATGAGCGCCTGCTCAAGCTCCTGGCGCTCGTGGGGAGACAGCGCGATATTGGCGCGCTTCAGCACCACATCCAGCCGGTCAATGATGAGCTTCTGGTGTTCGGGGTTCTGGCTGTCCCAGGAATCGGCCTCATCCGGGGTCGCCAGCAGCTTGGGGCGAATCTGCTTGCGCAGCTGTGCGACCTTGGGTGTGGTGCGGCGCTTCGGGGGCGGCGTGTAGCCTTCCTCCTCAAGCACACGAGTCTGCTGCCGGGCGACATCGGCCGGTTGAGCCGGCCCGGACGACTGAACACGCTTCAGCGGGTGTTGTTCGGATTTGTTGGGGTTAGTGGGTGACATACGCCTGAGAGTCCTTGATACTCGGATTGCCCAAGTGTACGCATATCCTTGCTATAAAATCAAGAAAAAGTTGTGAAATTGGTATGAATTAAGCAAACTTTACCCGGCAGCACCCGGTATCGGGCGGCCTCAGATCAGACAAGCCTGCCGCGAACACTCACCCGGTAACCAGCGGTAGCGTGGGCGAGGGGGTAAAGGTGGGCGTCGTCGTCGGCGACGGCGCGACTTCGGGCGTGTGCGTAGGCTCCGGCGTGGGCAGCGGCGTGCGGGTAGGCTCCGGCGTCACCGTCGGCAGCGGGGTGTTGGTGATGCTTGGTGTCAGCGTCGGGTTCAGGGGGCGTATCAGGCTTTCGTGCATGTAGGCAATCGAGGTGAAGAACTGGCTGTCATCCAGGTCGACGATAAACCACTCCGAACTGGCGTAGTCGCGTTCCAGCACGCAGACCACCGCCCCTTCGCGCAGGGTACCGGCAATCGCGCAGGACGTGCTGGCGCACTCCCGAATGATCGCTTCCGGCACTCTCACCACGAAATCCTGGCAGTCCGGCACCGGAGTGCGAGATGGGATCGGCGTGAAGCGCACGTCCAATGTTGGCCCTGTGCCCGGCTCAGCAGCAGTCAGCGGGATGTCTGTGGCGGTAGTAAATGCCTGAAACGCGCCGCTCAAGTAGTTGCGCAGGCCGCTCCAGATAAAATACCCACCAAAAACGAGCATCGCCGCTGCCAGGATGACTAACCACGCAGGCGGACCAGATTCGCCCGGATACCGGTACCCCATCGTTGCCTCAGCCCATTGTCAGCACGAACACTGCGCAGAGTATAGCGCACCTCAGCAGATGCAAACTGCTGTTTACGAAATGCTCATCCGGCTAGCGCAGCACCCGCACCTGGTAGACGACGATCGGCTGGCTCTTGCCCGGGAAGATCAGCGCATCGAGCCGGTCGGCCTCAACCCGATCCTTCACCAGCTGATAGGTCGCTTCGCTGATCAGCACCACCCCACCCCCGGCAATCTCCTGAATACGCCGGGCCGTGTTCACCACATCTCCAATGACGGTGTAGCTCATCACCCGCTCCGAGCCCACGTTGCCAACGGCGACATCGCCGGTGTTCATCCCGATCCCGAGCCCCAGCGCCTTAAGGCCGGGCAGTCCGATTTCCTCCACCGCCCGCTTAAACGCCTCCTGCATTTCCATGCCAGTCTTGACGGCGTGGTAGGCATCCTCCCCGGTGGATACCGGCGCGCCATAAAACGCCATCATTTCATCGCCGATATATTTGTCCAGCGTGCCATGGTTGGCGAAAACCACCTCGGTAAGCTCGTTGAAGATGTGGTTCAGGACCTGCAGCACATCACTGGCAGGGTGATGCTCCGCAAACGACGTGAACCCCCGGATATCGGCAAAAAAAACGGTGACGTGACGCGTTTCGCCGCCAAGTCGCAGGTGGCGATCCGGATCGACCAGGATCACATCGACAATATCCTCGTTGACATAGCGGTTAAGCACCCGCCGCAGCAAATCATTGCGGCTCTCCAGTTCATCATGCAGTTCTTTTATCCGCAGCAGGCTGCGAATGCGGGTCATCATCATCAGGGAGTTAAATGGCTTGGTGAGAAAATCGTCTGCCCCGGCCTGTATCGCCCGGATCTTATCGTGTTCTGTTTCCAGCGCGGTAACCATCACCACCGGGGTGAACTGCGTCTTTTCGTGGCTTTTCAGGCGCATGCAGACTTCGTACCCGCTCATTCCAGGCATATTGATGTCCAGCAGAACCAGATCCGGGGGCGTAGCCGCGGCGGCAGCGAGCGCCGAGGCGCCATCATGGGCGCCAAGCACATCACAGCCCGCGTCGGTGAGGTATGCCTCCAGCACCTCACGGTTCATCCAGTCATCATCCACCACCAGAACCAGCGGGCGCTGGCCCTGAAAACTCAATAGATCAGCCACTATGCATTGACCCCCGCCACAGCGCAGCGTCCCCACATGGAGTACCACGTAGGCCAGACAATTGGGTGATGCTGTTATTAAGGCCCAGTCAAATTGTAGCATGACCGTTCAACAGCCTGCTACACCTCCACAATCAGGGCCATCCTGCGTGTTTCGGTATAGCCTAGCATGCTATCACCCAACAGCACCCTAACAAAAGTAAATTTTCCATAAATATCGCACAGTATCATTGACGATTGCTCTGAGGTATGCTAATTTACGTGTAGCTCATTTGAGCATCATGCCATTTTATTCAGGAGGATTTTTCCATGTTGTATCTCCCGCGTGAAGAAGGTCAGGGCCTCGTAGAGTATGCGCTCATTCTCGTGCTGGTCGCCGTCGTCGTGATCGTCATCCTGGCGCTGCTTGGCCCGGCCATCGGCAACATCTTCTCCAATATCGTCGAGGCGCTGTAAAGCTGTCACCGGGGAAGTGGCAGCACCTGCTGCTTCCATCTCTCTAGTCACCAGGAAGCCCACTCCACACCGGAGCGGGCTTCTTTGATCTTTTCTCAGGATTGCCTCCGCTCACAACAGCAAATGTGATCTTCCTCACAGTATCCGTGCCGGTTGTAACTAGCCATCCCCTGCCAGCCTGATACTAGGATGGAATAGTGGGCAGCCAACAGCGCCACACAGCCCAATCTGATACAATCTTCCACACTAGTGGCGGCAGTACTACCATACTCGCCGCTGCCCGGCCCCGATACTCGACTCGGCCGGGGCTAACGTACAGGAGGCTAATCCCGTATGAGCATCAGCCAACTCGCCCGATCCATTGAGGCTTCTCCTACCCTCGCCCTCAATGAGGAGGCCCGCATCCTGCGTCAAAAAGGAGAGCCGGTGATTCACCTGGGTATTGGCGAGCCCAAAAACAAAGCGCCGCTTAATGCCCTGCTCGGGTCCGCAGCCAAACTGAAAGCCGCTGATATCAAATATGCACCCACTGACGGCACCCCCGGACTGAAGAAAGCGATCATCCGTTACACGGAGGAGAACTACAACACCCTGGTGGCGCCAGAAAACGTGATAGTCTCCACAGGGGCGAAGCAGTCCATCTACAACATCCTGCTTTCCATCGTCAACCCGCAGGATGAGGTCGTCCTCCTGGCGCCCTACTGGGTCAGCTATCCGGAGATGGTCAAGATGTGTTATGGCATCCCGGTAGTGGTTACCCCGGAAGACGGGACCTTCCACCCGCGCATGGAAGATATCGAGCGGGCCGTCAGCTCCTACACCAAAGCGATCATCGTCAACAGCCCTAACAACCCCTCCGGCGTGCTGTATTCCCCCGATTTCATCGCCCAGATCGTGGAATTCTGCGAAGCGCGCGATATCTACCTGATCATGGACGATATCTACCACAAGCTGGTGTTTGACGGGAATTATGCAGTACCGGCCTACAAGTTCAGCCAACATGATATCGAGACTTCAAAGATTATCGTGGTCAACGGTGTGTCCAAGCTCTATGGGCTCACCGGCCTGCGCATCGGCTGGACGATCGCCAGCCGCAGGCTGGTTGAGGTGATGAACAACATGCAGGCCCAGACCACGTCCTGTCCCTCCGTCATTTCCCAGGCCGCGGCCGAAGGGGCGCTCACCGGCGTGCAGAGCAGCGTGGAAAGCCTGCGCCTGACCATCCAGAACAACCGGGATGTCCTGCGCCACGAAATCCGGTCCATGCCCGATGTGAAGTTGATCGAACCCCAGGGGACGTTTTATGCCCTGCCCGATTTCCGCGCCTTCAACGGCAACTCGGTAGAGCTGGCCATGTTCCTGCTGCGCAAGGCACTCGTCGTCACCGTGCCGGGCGTCACCTTCGGCATGGAGGGCCACCTGCGCCTGAGCTATGCGGGCACGATCAAAGACATCAAGCAAGGCATCGAACGCATCAAATGGGCGCTTGATCCGAATGCTCCCAACGAGATCTACATTGGCGACCGCAAGCTGATCCGGGACTGGCTGTAAGGGGCAAGGACGATGAACAATCTGCTGAACATCAAAACACCCGCACAGGACGAAGCCGCCGCGCTCAAAAGCGATTACGGGCTGGCAAACCACGGTCTGTCCAATCTCAACGTCGTGTACTGGAACCTGCCAACCGAAGCGCTATACGAAGAGGCTGTTTTCCGGCGCGAGGCACGCATCACCCGCCAGGGGCCGCTGGTTGCCAACTCCGGCAAACACACCGCCAGGGCCGCCCAGGATAAGTACATCGTGCGCGAACCCGGCACAGAGGACAACATCTGGTGGGGGGAATATAACCGGCCCATGGCCGCCGACAAGTTCGATGAGCTGTACAGCCGCCTGCAGGGTTACCTCCAGGGGCGCGACCTGTTCGTCCAGGACTGCTATGTGGGCGCCAACCCCGACTATCGCCTGCCCATCCGGATCGTCACGGAATACGCCTGGCATGCCATGTTCGCGCGCAACATGTTTATCCTGCCCGAAACCCGCGAAGAGTACCGCCAGCATATCCCCGAATTCACCGTGATAGCCATCCCCAGCTTCAAGGCCTTTGAGCCAATCGATGCCACCCGTTCCAGCACGTTTATCGCCCTGAATTTCGACCAGCGGCTGTGCATCATCGGGGATTCAGCCTATGGGGGCGAGATTAAGAAATCGATCTTCACGGTGATGAATTACCTGCTTCCCCTGGAAGGCGTGATGACCATGCACTGTTCCGCCAACCAGGGGGTGGAACCAAACGACGTGGCGCTGTTCTTCGGCCTGTCCGGCACGGGCAAAACCACCCTCTCCGCTGACCCGAACCGCGGGCTGATCGGGGATGACGAGCACGGCTGGAGCGACGAGGGCGTTTTCAATTTTGAGGGCGGCTGCTATGCGAAAGTCATCCAGCTCTCTGAATCCGCCGAGCCGCAGATTTACGCCGCCACCCACCGCTTCGGCTCCATCCTGGAGAACGTCGTATACGACCCGGTCACCCGCTATATCGACCTGGACGATGATGCCGTTACGGAAAACACGCGGGCCTCATATCCGCTGGAGTTTATCCCAAACGCCATCCCGGAGAAGCAGGGCGGGCATCCAAAGAACATCATCCTGCTCACCTGTGACGCGCAGGGCGTGCTGCCACCCATTGCCCGGCTTACCCCGGAACAGACGATGTACCACTTCATTTCCGGATACACGTCCAAAGTGGGCGGCACCGAGGTCGGACTGGGCGAAGAGCCGGAGATCACGTTCAGCGCGTGTTTCGGTGCGCCGTTCATGGTGCATCACCCCAGCTTTTACGCCGACCTGCTGCGCCGCAAGATCGAGCGGTATGGCGCGAACTGCTGGCTGCTGAATACGGGCTGGGTTGGGGGGCCATACGGCGTGGGCAAGCGCATCAGCATCCGCCACACACGCGCCCTGCTGGAGGCGGCATTGAATGGCGATCTGGACGCTGTAGAATACTACACAGACCCGGTCTTTGGTTTCGCGGTGCCGAAGAGCTGCCCGAATGTGCCGGAGAGCGTGCTCTACCCGGCGGAAGCATGGCCCGGCAAGCAGGAATACGATCGCAAGTATCGCCAGCTCGCGGGCCGCTACATCGACAACTTCAAAAAGATCGCGGCAGATGCCGCGCCGGAAATCCTGGCCGGCGGGCCAAAAATCTAGCGCCTTACGCTGCGTGTGATACGCGATTTCCAGCCGGGGATGCTGAAAAGCCTCCCCGGCTTTTACTGCCTCGCGGCCTCACGCCCACCCTGCGCTCTCCCGCCGAACGATTCCGGCCAGCGCTTCCACCCAGGCCGGATGGCTGTTCAGGCACGGCACAAGGCTGAACGACTCGCCGCCCGCCGCCTCAAATGTTTCCCGCGCCTCACGGCCCATTTCATCCAGCGTTTCCAGGCAATCGGCTGTGAATCCCGGGCAGACCACCGCCACCGCGCGCCGCCCCTGACCGGGCAGCGCCTCAAGCACCGCATCCGTGGACGGCTGCAGCCAGTCCCCCGGCCCGAACTTCGACTGGTAGGCCATGCTCCAGGCGCTTTCGGCCAGGCCCAGCGCATCCGCCAGCAGGTCAGCCGTCACCTCACACTGTTTGGCGTAGGGATCGCCCTCGTCGATATAACGCTGGGGATTGCCATGAAACGACATCAGGACATGGGCCGGGCGCAGCCCTCCGGAAAAAGTTCCTTCAAAGACAGCTTTCAGCGCAGCGATGTACAGGGGATCAGCATAGTAAGGCGGCACGAACCGCAGCGTGGGATAGTCCCGCTTGCGCTCCAGAAAGAGCGGGCAGCGCCGCCCACCTGCCGCCCGGTTCACAGCGTCATAGACCGACGCGGTCGTGCTGGAAGAATACTGGGGATACATCGGCAGGGCCAGGATGCGGTCGATCCCGGCCTGCCGGAAGTCGTGCACAGCGCCAGCGATCGCCGGGCTGCCGTAGATCATGCCCAGCCGCACATCATAGGCCGCCCCCAGCTCAGCCTGCAGCGCCTGTGTGACCGCCTGCGAATGCACCAGCAGCGGCGAGCCTTCCGCCTGCCAGATGCGCCGGTACAGCGCGGCCGAGCGCCGCGAGCGAAACGGCAGCACGAACAGCCGCAGGATGATCTGCCAGAGCAGCGGGTTCAGGTCGACCACGCGGGTGTCAGACAGGAACTGCTTCAGATAGCGCCGGACCGCCGCCGGAGTCGGCGCGTCCGGGGTACCGAGCTGCGCCACCAGCACCCCAATTCGCGGATTGACTACCATGGCTGCTCATCCCTTTCCCGCAGCGCGAAGGCCTGTTCACGATGCCGCAGCCAGACGCTCAACCGGCAACACGCCCCACCCTGGCCAGCTCAGGTCGGGAGCGGCTGCGATTCGCGCGCTGCCTCTTCCGGCACGGACTGGCCGCTCCCGTCAGGCTCCGCCTGGATCAGGCTCACAATTGCATGCCCGCTGCGCGGGATGGGCGGCCGATCGGTCGCAAAGACCAGGAGCTGCCCCTGGTCATCCCGCAGGAACAGGGGCAGGGCCTTTTCCTGGTAATGCGCCCGGAAGGCGCTGAATGTAAAAGCGTCCGTTAGTGGGGTCGTCCGCACTTCCACCCCCTTCTGATAGAGGGCCTGCAGGCGCCGGTATGTCAAATCTGACGCGAACAGCAGCCGGCCCCGCATATGCTGCGGCACGGCATCGCTGCGCACCGAGGGCTGGCACGCCAGCTGGTAAACCTCCGAACGGCCAAAAACCTCCCGGAAATGCAGGGCGGCCAGTGAATTCACCTCGTCATTGGGCGTCATCGCCAGCATGCGCCCGATGTTATTGAGATCGAGAGAATCAACGTCCTCGTTCAGGATATTCCCGTAGTGAGTATCCAGGCCCTCCATGCGGGCCGCCTGGATATTCTCCCAGTTGCTGTCAACCAGCAGCACTCGATACCCCATGTTCTGCACGCCCAGCGCAATCGCCCGCACCGGGGCGTGCGCGCCCACAAACAGGATGCCCTGCGGGTTATCCTGCGCCACGCCCAGGAGCTTGGCCAGCGGGCGCGCGCTCAGGCCGTAGATCGCCACAGTGGCGATAATCACCGTGAACGTAATCGGAGTCAGGATTTCCGCGCCTTCATAGCCAAAGTGAGAGAGCTCCAGCGCAAAAAGCGACGCCGAAGCGGCCGCCACAATACCACGCGGCGCCAGAGCCGCGATAAAGGCCTTCTCCTGCCACTTCAACCCGGAACCTATGGTTGAAACGAATACCACCAGCGGCCGGATCACCACGATCAGCAGCGCCACAAAGATGACGGTATTCAACCCCACATGGGCCAGCGCATCCAGCTCCAGGCGCGCCGCCAGCAGGATGAACAGGGTCGAGATCAGCATCACCCCCAGGTTTTCCTTGAACTCGATGATGTGCCGGACGGGCGTGACCTTCTGGTTGGCCATCACAATCCCCATGACCGTGACCACCACCAGCCCGGCCTCCGCCTGAACCAGTTCGGCCCCCACAAAGGCGCCAACCACCGTCATAACAGCCACCGCATTCTGGAGGTAGTCAGGGATCCAGTAGCGCCGCAGAAGCGCCGTCAGCCCCACCCCCAGGACAATGCCCATAATGCTGCCACCACCCAGTGTCAGGAACAGCCCGGAAACCACCTGGGATGTTGCCGCGCCAAGATCGGCCACCACAATGACCTCAAATACCAGCACTGCCAGCATCACCCCGATTGGGTCAATGAGGATGCCCTCCCAGCGCAGGATGGACTGCACCCGTCCTATGGCACGAATATCGCGCAGCAGCGGGACAATTACCGTTGGGCCGGTGACAGTCAGGATGGCCCCCAGCAGGATCGAAAGCGCGATATCCAGCTGGAGCAGAAGATGCGCCGCGATGGACGCCAGCACCCAGGTGATAAGCACCCCGATACTGATCAGGCGCCGCACCACCCCCCCTATCTCTGCCAGCTCCGGCAGTTTCAGGCTCAGGCCGCCTTCAAAAAGAATCATCGCCACGGCAATTGACACCATAGGCGAGACCAGGTCACCCAGCAGCGCATCCGGGTTCAGGAATCCGGTTACTGGCCCGGCAAGAAAACCCACCAGCAGCAGCACCAGGATAGAAGGCAGCCGCAAACGCCAGGCTAACCACTGCGCCGCTATTCCCAGCACTATGATGCTGCCTGCACCGATCAGAACATCATGATCCACGTACTGCACCCCCTGGCTGCCAGTTCACTGGCGCTCACTCGTTTATCACATCTGGCCTGTGCCACACAAGCAATCATACCGCTAAATTCCCGACCTTAAAAAACCTGCACGCCCGTTCTGTCCATCCTTGACAGCCGCTCGCGCGGCGAGTAAGGTGATACGCGAGGAGTATTGGCACCAGTGAACGTCGAGGAGAACTGTTAATGAGTCGGGTTATTCACACAGACAGCACGGGGAAAAAACGCAACCAGCTGATGCGCACCTGCGCCGAACTGCTCCGGCACCTGAGCACCAAGCCGGCGATCGACGAGGAAGCCCGCGATATGGCGGCCTGCCTGGTTTACAGCCTGCGCGAGATCGACGAGGGCATTGACGAATCAGCCAGCGTCTGGGAGAAGCGGGATTACTGGATGAAGGCGGAAAAACTACGCCAGCGCTGGTACTGGGTAAGCGCGCGGGCCGATGAGCTGCACTACCTGATCGTGAACGAGGAATGGCAGCGCCTGCCGGAAATGATGGTCAAACTGCTCCCGCATTTTGCCGATGTGAAAGTTACCCGCCTGACCCGCACGCCGGATGTGTGGGAAGGGGCCTACGCCCGGCTGCTCACCCTCCAGCGCTAACGCAGGTACGCATCCAGCCAGCTGCCCAGCGCCGCGTAGTCCGGGATCGCATATCCCTCTGGCGAGCGCTGGATCAGGTCGCGGTCAATGACAATCCGCTGAAATGATCCCGTGGCCCCGTCAAAGATCAGGGGCGGGCTGGCAGAGAGCAGATCGATGAGCGTCAGGTCGGTATCGACCGACTGGAAAAAGGCGGCCGTCGCCGCGGGGATGCGCGGCCAGTTCTGCGGCTTCAGCAAGGCGCGCGCGATGCCCAGCATCACCTGCTGCTGGCGCTCCGCCCGCCGGTAATCATCATCGGCGTGCCGGGTGCGCGCGTACGCCAGCGCATGCCAGCCGTCCAGATGCTGCCAGCCCGCTTCAAAGCGCACCGTCGTCACGCCAAAATCCTCAGTGGGATACTGGTAATCAATCAGCAGGGCCGGCACTTCCACATCGATGCCCCCCAGCGCATCAACAATGTCGATGAAGCCGTCAAAGTTGAGCCGCATATACCGGTCAACGTCAATATTGAAGCTCCTGGCAATGGCGGCGGAAGCCAGGCGTCCCCCGCTGCCAGCCTGATCCTGCTCCCCCAGGACATTCACCACGTTTACCCGCTGCAGTCCGTATCCCGGCGTGTCAACATACAGGTCGCGCGGGATCGACAGCAGGCTGACATCCAGCCCCGACGGGCGTACGCCCATGATCATCACGCTGTCGGTACGGGTGTAGTACCCCTCCCCCCTGCGGGCATCCAGCCCCAGCAGCAGCACATTCATCGGCGCGGGTGGAAACAGCAGGTACACGACCAGATACAGGCCAAACAGGAACACCGGCAGCAGCGCCACCAGCAGGCCGACCAGCAGCGCCACCACGCAGCCAGGCCGACGCCCGCGGCGCGGTACGTGCTGCAAGGGATTTCCAGGTACCCGATCGGGGGGGATATGGTACGCATTCATAAGCAACCAGGGTTTCCTATATGGCCAGCAGACGACTGCCTATTGTCCACGTTTTGGAGCCGGTGACCAGTCCGACTTCCCCACGCCCGCCATACGCACCTTGACGAACCCCTGCCAATCCACTAAAATTCCAGACTGCCCAATGGGGGATGATTAGATCATGTTTGAAAACCTGACCGAAAAACTCCAGGACGTCTTTGATCAACTCGGTCGTCACGGCAAGCTCAGTGAAGCCGATGTCGATCAGGCCATGCGTCAGGTGCGTCTGGCTCTGCTCGAAGCGGATGTCAACCTCAAAGTTGCCAAGGACTTCATCAAGCGCGTCAAAGAACGCGCTGTTGGCGTTGAGGTGACCAAGAATCTGAACCCTGCCCAGCAGGTGATCAAGATTGTCCATGAAGAACTGATCGCTACCCTTGGCGAGGCCGGCCGCCTGAACCTGAGCGGACCCTCTCCTCGCGTGATCATGATGGTCGGGTTGCAGGGCTCTGGTAAAACAACCACCAGCGCCAAGCTCGCCCTGGATCTTCGGCGCCAGGGCAAGCGGCCGTACCTGATCGCCGCTGACACCTACCGTCCAGCAGCGGTTGACCAGCTTGTTACGCTCGCTAAACAGATCAATGTCCCCTACTGGGAAGAAGGTACCCGGGTCTCCCCCCCGGATATCGTCCGGCATGGTTTGCAGGCTGCGAAGGACAGCGGCGCGACAGTCGTCATCATCGATACTGCTGGCCGCCTGCAAATCGACGAAAGCATGATGGCCGAGCTGGAAGCGATCAAGTCGATCACCGACCCGGCAGAAATCCTGCTGGTCGCTGACTCAATGACCGGTCAGGAAGCCGTTCGAATCGCCGAAGGGTTTGACAGCACGCTGGATATTTCCGGCCTGATCCTGACCAAAGTTGATGGTGATGCCCGCGGCGGCGCGGCGATTTCGATGCGCGAAGTCACGGGTGTGCCGATCAAGTACCTGGCCACCGGGGAGAAACTGGATGCCCTGGAGGTGTTCCATCCGGATCGCCTGGCATCCCGCATTCTGGGCATGGGGGACGTCCTCAGCCTGATCGAAAAAGCCGAGGCAAGCTTTGACCAGCGCGAGGCCGAGAAGCTCCAGCGCAAGATGCTCCGCAACGAGTTCACGCTGGAAGACTTTCTGGACCAGATGCAGCAGGTCAAGCGGCTTGGCCCCCTGGGGCAGATTCTGGACATGCTGCCGGGCATGAACCGCCTGAGCAAGCAGGTAGACCTTTCCCAGGCCGATGAAGAATTCAAGAAAATCGAAGCGATTATTCGCTCAATGACGGCGAAAGAACGCCGCAACCCGAAAGTCCTGAACGCCAGCCGCAAGCGGCGCATCGCCGCCGGGAGTGGCACCGAAGTTCAGGACGTTAACGCGCTGCTGAAGCAGTTCCGGCAGATGCAGCGGGTGATGCAGCAGGTTAGCAAAGGACGGCTGCCCAATATCCCTGGATTATCCTAGGGCAGCACGATAATAAGGAGTAAGTAGGTTACCCATGGTTCGAATTCGTCTACGCCGTGTCGGCTCCAAGCGTCAGCCCAGCTACCGTATTGTCGTGGCAGATTCCCGCAGCCCGCGTGATGGCCGGTACATCGAGGTGATCGGGTTCTACAACCCCCGCACCGAACCCGCCACCATGACCATTGATGAAGGCCGCGCGCTGTACTGGCTGAATGTCGGCGCGAATCCCAGTGAAACCGTTGAATACATCCTCACCGAAGTCGGCACGCTCGATCGTTTCGCCCGCCTGCGCAAGGGCGAGGCGCTTGAAGCGCTCGTGGCCGAGGCAGAAGAAGCGGCAGCCGCCCGGGTCGTAAGCCCCAAGACTAACATCATTGGCGCCGCCAAGCCGAAGAAAGCAGCCCCCGCGCCCGCCGCTGCTGCCGTAGCAGAGCCTGCCGTGGCCGAAGCTGTGGCTGAAGAAGTCGCGGAAGAAGCGGCTGAAGTCGAAGAAGCTGAAGTGGAAGCCGTAGAAGAAGTCGCGGCGGAAGCGGAGGCCGAGGTCGCAGAAGAGACTGAGGCGGAAGCCGAAGAAGAAGAAACTGAAGAGTAGATCGCTGACAACCCGGCTGCTGACCGGTCATTTGCAGCCAGCAGCCGGGTTATTGAATATTGCTGGTTCACAGACTACCCTGTAGCGGGTCAGGAGGAATACCGTGAAAGAATTGGTGGAATATGTCGCCAAATCGCTGGTCGATGATCCGTCACAGGTATCGGTCACCGAGGTCACCACGGGCAACACCACTGTGCTGGAGCTGCACGTAGCCCCGGAAGACATGGGCCGCGTCATTGGGCGCAACGGCCGGGTCGCTAACGCGCTGCGCACCCTGCTGCGCGTGCAGTCCTCCAAGCAGGGCGCCCGAATCACGCTGGATATCGTCTGATTCCAGGTACGTGACTCTGATGCCTCCGACTAACCAGCCGCCAGAGGCGGGACAGCAGCCCGCCTCTCCACCCGCTTTCCTCGTTCTTGGCCGCATCATGCGCCCCCACGGTGTGCGGGGCGAGCTGCGGCTGCAAACCCTCACGGACTATCCAGACCGCATCAGCGCCCTGGAAACGGTTTATATCGGGCGTGACCCATACGACGCTGGCTCCGCCACGGGGTTCAGCGTGATTGGCGCGCGCCGCCACCGGGATCAGGTTCTCATCCGGCTGGAAGGCATTGACACCCGCGATGAAGCCGAAACCCACCGGGGCCAGCTGCTCATGGTCGCCCTGGATGACGCCGTGCCGCTGGAAGAAGGCGAATACTACGCGTTCCAGATCATCGGCAGCACCGTCATTACCACTGAAGGCGAGACCCTGGGCAGTATCCGCGAGATTATTGAAACCGGGGCGAACGATGTCTTCGTCGTCCAGGGCGGCCTTTATGGCGAAGTCCTGATCCCGGATATCCCGGAAGTGGTGCTGGAGGTGAACCTCCAGGCGCGCCAGGTTACCGTCGCCCTGCCCCCCGGCCTGCTCCCAGACTGACCGGCGTCACCGCAACAACCCGCTTGACAGTCCAAATCGAGCCTGTTATGCTGTTTGCCCGTTGGCTGGAAACGACCACCCGGCATTTGTGGTGTGTCAGCCAGCCATTGGCATCGGGGGAAAGGGCAGCACTTGAGCGCGCGTCAATACTGGCTTGGCTTTAACCATGTAGCCGGGGTCGGGCCAGTGCGGCTGAAACTGCTCATCGATTCTTTCCCGGATTTGGAAACCGCCTGGAAAGCCAGCCCGGAGGCCCTGAGCAGGGCAGGACTGGATCGCCGCACCGTTGCGAATCTGGTGGAAGCCCGGCGCACGCTTGATCTGGGTGCGCTGCAGCGCCGGATCGACAGCCTGGGCGCCGCCGCCCTGACACTGGAAGACGCCGACTATCCGACCGTGCTGAAAGAGCTGCCTGATGCGCCGCCGGTCCTGTACAGCAAAGGATCGCTGGCAGCCAGCGATAACTGGGCAGTCGCGATTGTGGGGACGCGCAAGGCGACGGCTTACGGCCGCGACATGGCGTACACCCTGGGCCAGCAGCTGGCATACAACGGCATCACCGTGATCAGCGGTCTGGCAACCGGGATCGATGCCGCAGCCCATCGCGGCGCGCTGGATGGCGGCGGGCGGACCCTGGCCGTGCTGCCCTGTGGGATCGACACGATCTATCCGCCAGAGCATCACCAGCTCGCCAGCCAGATCGCTGCCAGCGGCGCGCTGCTCACCGAGCTGCCCCTCGGCACGCAGGCCGAAGCGAAGAACTTCGCGCCGCGCAACCGGATCATCAGCGGGCTGGCGCTGGGCGTGATCGTGGTGGAGGCTCCGGTCAAGAGCGGCGCGCTGCTGACGGCTGACAGCGCGGCGGAACAGGGGCGCGAGGTGTTTGCGGTCCCTGGGCCGCCCTCCAGCCCGGCCAGCCAGGGCGCGAACCGCCTGATCCAGGACGGCGCCAAGCTGATCCTGAGCATCGATGATGTGCTGCAGGAGCTGAACCTGACCAGGGACACGCCCCAGAACCGGGCGGAAGTCGCCCAGATCGCGCCCGAAACGCCGCTGGAGCAGCAGGTCGTGACCGCGCTGAGCAAGGCTGCCCCGCTCCACGCCGACGAGCTGAGCCGCGCATGCGGGGTGCCAGCCGCAGAGATGAGCGCCGCGCTGGTCCTGATGGAATTGAAGGGCCTGGTGCGCCAGACGGGCAGTATGCAGTACGAGCTGGCAGGCAGCGCCAGAGCGCCATTCGTCTTTGATTAAACTATCGTTTGGATTTTATAGTGCGCATTATTGCGTCTGAGCAGATGGTGGAATTATGGCCGATTATTTGCAGCACTTCTATGCGCTTATCATGGCCGGCGGAGGAGGCACGCGCCTCTGGCCGCTGAGCCGTAAGGCCCAGCCCAAGCAAATGCTGGCGCTCACCGACGAGCAGCAAAGCATGTTTCAGATCACGGTACGCCGCCTGCAACCGCTGTTTGACCCGGAGCGCATCTTTGTCGTCACCGGTCAGGATATGGTCGAGCAACTGCAGAATGAAACCCCGGAAATCCCGGCGGAGAATTTTATTATCGAACCGTACGGGCGCAACAGCGGCCCTGCCGCCGCCCTGGGCAGCCTGGTGATCACGGAGCGCGACCCGGAGGCGATCATCGCGACGCTCTCCGCTGACCATCACATCGCCCACACGGAGCGCTTCCGGCAGGTGCTGGCCGCTACGGCCGAAATTGCCAGTCAGCAGATGATCGTGACGCTGGGTATTTCGCCGTCACGCCCGGCGGTTGAATTCGGCTATATTCAGCGCGGGCATGCCATCGGCGAGTTCGGCGGCTTTACCGCCTACCAGGCGGAGGACTTCACCGAAAAGCCCAACCTGGACAGGGCCACGGCCTTCGTGCTGTCCGGCCTGTACAGCTGGAACAGCGGGATGTTCGTTTGGCCGGGGCGGTTGATCCTGGCGGAATATGAACGCCAGCAGCCCGCGATTTACGAGCCGCTCATGCGCATCCGCGCGGCCCTGGGCGCGGAGGATTTCGCCGCGCAGCTTACGGCTCAGTGGGATGCGATGCCCAGCATCTCGCTTGATTACGCCGTGATGGAAGGCGCGCCCGCCATCGCCGTGATCCCGGTTGATATCGGCTGGAGCGATATTGGCAGCTGGGACCTGCTCTACGACGTGCTGCCCACCGATACAGCGGGCAACGTCACCCGGGGCAACGGGCCGGGCTGCATCCAGGTGGATACTTCCAACACCCTCGTCATCAGCGATCGCCTCGTGGTGACGATCGGCGTTGAGGATTTGATTGTGATTGACACCCATGACGCCCTGATGGTCTGCCACCGGGACCACGCCCAGGATGTGCGCGAAGTCGTGCGCCAGCTGCGCGAAAAAGGCGCTGAATCGTACCTGTAAGATTGTGAGTTCCAGAACGAGCATTCTATGACTGAAGAAGTACTGCAAGCCTACTGCGTTAAATGCAAAACCAAACGCCCGCTCAAGGATGCCGAAGCGGTGTATACCAAAACGGGCACACCCGGCACCCGTGGCACCTGCCCCGAGTGTGGGACAACGCTGTTCCGGATGGGCAGCACCCCGGCCCACGCGGATGTGCCGCGTCCCGAGGTCGTTGAAAAGCCTGAAAAGGCGAGCAAGAAGAAGGCGAAGAAACCCGCCAAAGGCAAGAAGGGCAGCAAAGCCAGCAAATCCGGCAGCGCCGCGCGCGGGCGGCTGGTGATTGTTGAATCCCCGGCGAAGGCCCGTACCATCCAGCGTTTTCTGGGCAAAAAATATACGGTGAAGGCGTCGGTCGGCCACGTGCGTGACCTGCTGCGCTCGCGCCTGTCGGTGGATGTGGAGCACGATTTTGCTCCGCATTACCGCGTCCCTAATGAGAAGCGCCAGGTCGTCAAGGAGATCAAGAAGGCCGCCTCAAAAGCGCGTGAAATCTACCTGGCCACCGACCCCGACCGTGAGGGCGAAGCGATCGCCTGGCATCTGCTCGCCGCTGCGGATATCGACGAAGACCGGGTGAAGCGCGTGGTCTTTCATGAGATCACGGAGGAAGCGATTGCCGAGGCGTTTTCCCAACCGGAAGATGTCAACATCGACCTGGTGAATGCCCAGCAGGCTCGGCGCATCCTGGACCGGCTGGTCGGCTACAACATCACCGAGTTGCTGTGGGACAAGGTTCGTAACCGGCTGTCCGCCGGGCGCGTACAGAGCATCGCCTCCCGCCTGGTGGTGGACCGCGAGCGTGAGATCCAGGGCTTCAGGCCCGAAGAATACTGGACGCTGCGGGCGGCCCTGAGCAAGCAGACTAACAACGGCAGCAACAGCAACGGCAGCTTTGAGGCCCGCCTGATCCAGATCGGCGCCGACAAGGTTGACTTCCATGTGGAGGGCGACGTTAAGCCTCACCTGGCGATCCTGGAACGCAGCACCTATAGCGTGGCGGAGGTCAAGCGTGGCACGCGCCAGCGCCGCCCCGCCCCGCCCTTCACCACCAGCACGCTGCAGCAGGAAGCCTCGCGCCGCCTGAACTTCAACGCGCGCCGGACGATGAGCGTCGCCCAGCAGTTGTATGAGGGTATCGACATCGGGACGGAGCAGGTCGGCCTGATCACGTACATGCGTACCGACAGCACCGCCATCGCGCAGGAAGCGCAGGGCCGCGCCCGCGCGTTCATCACTGACGAATACGGCGCGGAGTTCGTACCCAATACCCCGCCTGTCTACAAGACCAACGCCAAAAGCGCCCAGGAGGCCCACGAGGCGATCCGGCCTACCCGTGTGACCCGCACGCCTGACGCGCTGAAGCCCTACCTCTCGCGTGATCAGCTCCGGCTGTATACCCTGATCTGGCAGCGCTTTGTCGCCAGCCAGATGGAAAACGCAGAATACACGACCCTGCGCGTGGATATCCTGGCCGGGCCGGCGGAAGACCGCAAGCCCTACCTGTTCCGCGTTTCCGGCAGCCTGCTCAAGTTCCAGGGTTTCCTGCGTGTGTATGAAGAAGCCCGCGACACAGACACGCCGGACGAAGACGATGATGAAGGCCGCATCCTGCCGGAACTCAGCGAGGGCGAGCTGCTGCGCCTGATTGAGCTGCTCCCGCGCCAGCACTTCACCCAGCCTCCGGCCCGTTACACGGAAGCAACGCTGGTCAAGGCCCTGGAAGAAAACGGTATCGGCCGCCCCAGCACCTACGCGCCCACCGTGGCCGTGATTCAGAACCGGGACTATGTCACTCGTGAGGGCAAGAACCTCGTCCCCACCGAAACCGGGGAGCTGGTGACTGACCTGCTGGTGAAGTACTTCCCGGAGATCATGGATTACAACTTCACCGCCCGGCTGGAAACCCAGCTGGATGCCATCGCGGAAGGCGACCAGGAGTGGATCCCCTTCCTGTCGGAATTCTACGCGCCGTTTTCCAGCGCGCTGGACCATGCCCGTGAGCAGATGCCATCCCAGCAGCAGGTGGAATACCTGGGGCGCGATTGCCCGGACTGCGGCAGCCCGCTGGTGATCCGCTACGGCCGCTTTGGCAAGTTCATCGGCTGCTCCACCTACCCGGAATGTCGCTACACCGAACCCTGGCTGGAAAAGATCGGGGTAAGCTGCCCGGTGGATGGCGGCGAGCTGGTGGAGAAGCGCACGCGCCGCGGAAAAACCTTCTATGGCTGCGCCAACTACCCGGAGTGTGAATTCACCTCCTGGAAGCGGCCGCTGCCCCAGCCCTGCCCGAATTGTGGCGGGCTGCTGGTGGAGCACAACCGCCATCATGCTGCCTGCACCGTGTGCGAAAAGCAGTTCCGCCGGGACACCCTTCCCGAACCAGCTGAGGTCCCTGAATCGGATCCTCAGGCATAACCACCACCCCACAATCCCGCAGCCCATTCTGGTGAAAGAATGGGCTGTTTTAATGCTTGCGTTGGACAATAATTGGTATATATTCTGAAACAGAGCCTGCCTGATTTGTGCAAGTATTGAGCGCTCATGTAGAATAGGCTTATGTGATAGTCAATTATCCTGGCCACAGGCTGGCAACCAGCAGCCGTGGACCAGCAGCCAGTCGCCTCGCGTCTTAGTTGCCTAGAAAGGTCATGTCATATGTCATCCATGGACCCAGGCGTTACACCACCCGCCGCAAAAAGGGGAGCTAACCCGGCCCTTGAGCAATGGCGCGTTACCATCCAGCGTGTTCGACCGCAGCTGATCGGGTTGCTGGTCTTTACCCTCGGGCTGGTGGTCGGGCTGGCCTGGGCCTATGGCGTTGCCCCAACGATCTGGACGAATGCGGAGCCGATCCACCTGCACCGCAGCTATCAGGATGAATGGGTAAAGATGGTGGCCGACCAGTACAGCCTGTTCGGCCGCCAGGGGCAGGATCACGCCCAGGATATGCTGCGCCGGGTTGGCAACGCCCAGGCGATCATCGACCGGCTGATTGAGGAGAACCGCAGCAATTCCACGCTTGTCGCCAGGCTGAACGCAATCCGTGAGTTCGCGCCCGGCGCAGACAACCCCGAGCTGCAAAAGGTGGCATATGGCGGGCTTCAAACCCTTAACCCGGCCATTCTTATCGCCGTGATCCTGATCGGCGGCGGGCTGCTGGTCATCCTGTGGGGGATGTATGCCATGGCTGCCGGGATGATCATCAAAGGCCTGCTCCCCTCCCGGCGCAAGTCCGATTCCAGCCCGCAGATGACCGAAGCCAGCCGCCTGGAGCAGGAGCGCCGCCGGATCGCGCAGGAGACCGCCCAGCGCGCCCAGCAGGCGCCCCCGCCGCCAGTCAGCGCTGTACCGTCTGCTCCCCCGCTCAAGAAGTACGTCTCCACGTACCTGCTGGGCGACGACTATTACGATGAGTCCTTCAGCATTGAGGATCATGACGGCGGCTTCCTGGGGGAGACGGGCGCGGGGATTTCAGAGACAGTGAGCGTTGGCACTCCCAAGAAGGTCACCGCCCTTGAACTGTGGCTTTTCGACAAGAATGACATCCGAACGGTCACCAAGGTGCTGATGACCGAACACGCCTACCACAATGATGCCCTGCGCAGCAAGCTCGCCCCGAAGGGTGAAGCTGTCCTGGCCCAGCCCGGTGTGCCAGTCGAGCTGGAAACACAAACGCTGCGCATTGTCGCCACCATTCTGGATATGAAATATGGGACGGAAGCAACTCCCTCCACCAACAGCTACTTCGACAGCCTGACTTTCGAAATCGCTGCCTATGCCAAGGAAGGGGCCACTTCGGCGCCGGGCACCGCTATCGGCAACATGTATTCCAGCGGCACGATGCCCCCGCTGTAACCCCTGACAGGCCCAGAAACAAAAAACCTCGCCCGATGTGTGGCGAGGTTTTTTGTTGGGCGGGCTGATACACGTCAGTGAATCTCAACCACCTTGAATTTCATCGGCCCGGCGGGCGCCTCAAACGTGATGCGCTGCCCGACCTTCGCGCCCAGCAGGGAGGCCCCCAGCGGACTCTCATTTGAGATCTTGCCCTCCGTTGGGTTGGCTTCCGCCGCTCCTACGATCATGTACGTTTCCGGCGGCTCACCCTTGGCCTGAATCGTCACAGTCGATCCCACCTGGACGCTGTCCCGCGGGACATCTTCCTCGCTGACAATCGTGGCGGAGCGAAGCAGATCCTCAATATAGCGGATTCGCCCTTCCAGAAAACCCTGCTGTTCTTTAGCATCAATGTAATCCGCGTTCTCCGAAAGGTCGCCCATTTCCTTGGCTTCTTTCAGTTTGTGCGCCAGCTCAGGGCGTTTTACATTGATGAGTTCGTCCAGCTCGCTGCTTAACTTTTCTGCGCCTTCCTGGGTCAGGAAAACTTCCTCTGACATCGTCTGTCATCCTCTTAGAATCTCATAATATCCGGCAAGGTTACATCGTTTCCAGTGGCGGGTCAAGTTGCACAAATCCTGCCTGCGAAACCCAGGAGGCAGGGTATAATGCAACTTCATTCGCCAATTGTGGCCGACGCCACGCTGTTGCACAGGCAACCGGTGGCTTTCTCACCACGGAGCTATCATCATGATCAAACCATACACACACTACCTGGCAGAAACCCTTATTGACGAACAAACTCTGCAGCAGCGAATCAAGGAGCTGGGCCAGCAAATCTCGAAGGATTATGCCGGGGTGGAAGGGCTGCTGCTGATCTGTGTGCTCAAAGGCGGCATCCTGTTTCTCACCGATCTGATGCGAAACATCAGCCTCCCCCATCACGTGGACTTCATGGCCGTTTCCAGCTATGGGGCCGAAGTACGCGAATCCACCGGTGCGGTACGCATTGAAATGGACCTGCACACCAATATTGCCAACCGTCACCTGCTCATCGTTGAAGACATTATCGACAGCGGCAACACGCTCAACTACATCGTGCGCCTTCTGGAAGCGCGCGGGCCGGCCAGCATCAAGATCTGCACGCTGCTCAGCAAACCAGAACGGCGTGAAGTAGATATCAATGTAGACTACATCGGCTTCGAAATCCCCAACAAATTCGTGTTCGGTTACGGGCTGGACCTGGACGAGTACTACCGCAACCTGCCCTTTGTGGGCGTTGTACACCCGGACGCTTACGCCGTCCCGGATGAATCATGAGCCTGACAGCCGGGCTTCGCCCGTCTCCTCGCCCGCTGCGCTGGCCCGATCTCCTGCCCGACCTGCATGCTGTCCTGGCGGATGAGACGGACTCCGTATATCTGGTCGGCGGTGTCGTCCGGGATGCGTTCTGGGGCATCCCCGCCCACGATGTCGATCTAGTCGTGCCGCCGGGCCGTGCCTTCGCAGTCGCCCGCCAGATCGCCAACCGGCTGGAGGGCGCCTTCTACAAGCTCGACCCCGAACGGGAGACCGGGCGCGCTATTGTCACGCTCCACGGGCGGCGCACGATCATCGATGTCGCCAGCTTTCGCGGCGGCACCCTGCTGGACGACCTTACCGGGCGCGATTTCACCCTGAACGCTGTGGCTGCCCCGCTTGCCGCCGATCCCCAGCAGGTTATCGACCCGCTTGACGGGCTGGCAGACGCGAGCCAGCGCACCCTGCGCCGCTGCAGCCCGGATTCGATCCGGCAGGACCCGGTGCGCGCGCTGCGGGCCGTGCGCCTGGCGGTGCGTTTCAACCTGCGCATCGAGCCTGAAACGCGAACCGATATTCACCAGGAAGGCCCGCGGCTGGCCGTTGCCTCTCCGGAACGGGTGCGCGATGAATTCTTCGCGCTGCTGGGTGGCAAACGCCCCGCTACCGGGCTGCGCGCCCTGGATGCGCTGGGGCTGCTGGCGCTGATCCTGCCCGAAATCTCCCCCATGAAAGGGGTAATGCAAAGCCCACCCCACCACGCTGATGTGTGGACTCACACCTTGCAGGTGGTGGAAGCGCTGGACGGCATCCTCACAACCATCAGCCCCCAGCGCACGGATAATACGGCTGCTCAGGCAGGGCTGGGCATGATTGTATACTATCTGGACACTTACCGCATCCTGCTGCAAGAGCACCTCAACACCCAGTGGCCGAACGAGCGCCAGCACCGCGCGCTGCTCATGCTGGCCGCCCTGCTGCACGACAGCGGCAAGCCTGCCACTCACACTGTCACCCCGGAGGGCATCCGCTTCCTGGGGCATGAAAGCCAGGGGGCCGACCTGGCCCGCGAACGCGGTGAAGCCCTGCGCCTGAGCCGGGGCGAGATCGACCGGCTTGAGGCAATCGTCTGCCACCACATGCGCCCGCATACTCTGGCGCAGCAGGCCGAGATTTCGCGCCGGGCGCTCTACCGCTTCTGGCGTGACACCGGCCCGGCAGGCATAGACACCTGCCTGCTTGCCATGGCCGACACCCTGGCGATTGCCGGCCCGCGCCTGTCCACAGACGCCTGGAGCGCCTACCTGCTGCACATAAAAACCCTCCTGGCAGGCAGGCTGGGCGACGATGCCCAGAATGTCACGGCGCTGCCCAGCCTCATCACCGGGCGCGACGTGCTGCGCGTGCTGAAGCTGGAGCCTGGCCCGCAAATCGGCGAGCTGCTGGAAGCGGTGCGCGAAGCCCAGGCGGAAGGCCTGATTACCACCCGTGACGACGCGCTGGCCTACCTGCGCGAGCAACCGCGCCGCACCCCATAAAACAACAGGCCCTTCGCGGTGAAGGGCCTGCATGCAGGTAATCCGTTCTAACCGCTACATGCCTGGTTTCTCAAAGAACCACAGCAGCGTTTTGCCATAGGTGCGCTCGTCATAGGCTTCCAGCACGCTCAGCGTCACGTTTTCCCGTTCCTTCGGGTCGATCTGCACCACCACAATCGCGTCCGGGTTCAGCCACTCCGCGTGGGCATCCAGCTGGAGCAGCGCCTCTTTCCACAGGCCCTTATACTGCGGCGGGGCCACGTATACCACATCAAAATGGCGCGAGGCCGGACGCGCCAGGTAGCGGAACGCGTTCTGACGCAGCACGGTCGCGCCGTCCGCCAGCCCGGTAGTGGCCAGGTTCTCATAGATAGTCTTGATCGCCAGCGCAGACTGGTCGATGAACACGACCTCGCTGGCCCCGCGGCTGAGCGCTTCGATGCCCACCGCCCCCGTCCCCGCGAACAGGTCCAGCCACGTGCTGCCCGGCACCTCTGCTGACAGGATGCTGAACAGCGCTTCCTTGGCGCGATCCATGATCGGGCGTGTGCCCTCCCCTGGAACGAGCTTCAACGTGCGCCCTCTGGCTTTCCCTGCGATAACGCGTGCCGACACCGTCAACTCCTGCCGCTAGGCATCCAGATCCACCACATCGCGCACCATGCGGATGTTCGACCAGGGTGTGGTAATCATCGTTACACAGCCGGTGGACAGGATGAAACGCCGCCGTCCGGTCTGCTCCAGGGCAACACGCGCCTGTTCCCGCACCTCAGCCGGCGTGCCGTGATGCACGGGCTGCCAGTGCGACAGCCCGCCGCACACCGCGCCGGCGAAACGTGTCTTGCCAGTGACAAGGTCCGGCCCGGCATCCTGATCATGCCAGTTGATCGCCTGCACCGGGTAATCGCAGAACAGGTCAAACATGGGGGTGCTGTCCCCATGGACATGCAGCATATTGAACCACCACCGGCTGCTGAGTGATTCAAGGATGCGCAGGTCGTATGGCCGCCCAAAGGTACGGTATTCTTCCTCCGTCATCGCGTCATAGTTGGCCATCTGCACCGCGTAGTAAATCCCCGCCACACCGGTGCGCTGCAGCTCCTCAATAAAACGCAGGGTGCTGTCGGTGATCGTATTCAGCCCGGTGTGTACCCGCTCCGGGGCGGTGCGCATGTGTTCCAGCAGGCGCTCGTGCCCCACCAGGTTGCGGGCCTGGGCCAGCGGGCTGAAAATCGTCTGGATGGCGGGCACATCCTCCGGCAGTCCAGCCATAATCAGGCGAACAGCCTCAAGCTGGCGGCCCAGCGCGCCGCGTCGCGGATCCAGCGCGCGCAGCTCAGTCCAGTCCAGCGAGCGCTCAACCGCCCGCCGGGTATACTCCCGCGTCCCTTCAAGATTACCCACCCAGCGATCCTGCACGCCATAATCGGTCAGGCAGAAGCTGCTGGACGGCGAAATCTTGACAAAATCCCAGTCATAGCGCCGCTGAAATTCGAGCGTTGAGGCAGCCAGATCCGCTGCACGCTGGTCATCGCCTGGCCAGTGCCGCCACAGCGCCACCGGAACGCGATCGGTGATCTCACCGGCAAATGTCAGTTCCAGCCGTTCTCGCTTTGAAGGCATGCCTTACCCCTGCTGCTGTGCGAATTCGATCTGCTGCTGAGTCATGCGCCGCAGCATTTCTTTGCGGTTGGCTTCGTCTTCCGATTGCGGCGTTTGCTGCTTCAGCAGTTCAAGGATCCGGGTGAACACTTCCACCGCCTCTTCCTTCTGCCCGGCCCCGCGCAGCGCCATACCGAGTCCGTACAACGTATCCAGATCATCGGGTGATGCAGCCAGCAGCCTGCGGAATTCTTCAATAGCCGAATCATCACGACCAACGTTGTGCGATCGCCAGGCACGACCAATCGCGGAATTATCCCGGTTCGACATGAACAACCTCCCTGAAAAGGCATGCAAATTGCCAGACGACAAAGGTATACTGCATTATAGCCTGAGGCGAACCACATGCAAAAACGCCGTGGCCTGCCGGTCTGCCCCGCCCCTGGCACCCCAAAAACACAGAGGCGGCTGACCGCCAGCCGCCCCTGAGCCGTTAGCCACCGCGCGAGCTACCCGGCAACCAGGTCGGCGATCTGCTCCGGCGTCTCGGCCACCGGCACGCCGACTTCCTGGAAGCGAGCCATCTTCTCCGCTGCGGTCCCTACCCCGCCTTCGACAATCGCCCCGGCATGGCCCATCGTCCGGCCTTCTGGCGCCTTGCGCCCGGCGATAAACGCCACTACAGGCTTGGTCAGGTACTCGGCGATATACGCCGCGGCCTTCTGTTCATCCGTGCCGCCGATCTCGCCAATCAGCACGATCTTGTCGGTTTCCGGGTCATCCTCAAAGAGCTGAAGCGCGTCAATGAAGTTCGTGCCATTGATCGGGTCGCCCCCGATGCCGATGCACGTGCTCTGCCCGATCCCGCGCTGGGTCAGGGCGTAGATTGCCTCGTAGGTCAGCGTGCCGCTGCGCGAGACGACGCCCACCGTGCCGGGCGTGGCGATATGGCCGGGCATGATGCCCACCTTGGCCTGGCCGGGCGTCAGCAGTCCGGGGCAGTTCGGCCCCACCAGCCGCGAGCGCGACTGATCCAGCACGCGGCGCACCTTCATCATATCCTGAATCGGGATGCCTTCCGTGATAGCCACGATCAGCTCGATCTCAGCGTCAATCGCCTCCAGGATCGCGTCACCCGCAAAACGCGCAGGCACGTAAATCACGCTCACATTGGCCCCGGTCGCTTCCCTGGCGGAACGCACCGTATCAAAGACCGGCTTGCCTTCCACCCACTGGCCCCCCTTGCCCGGCGTCACACCGCCCACCACGTTCGTGCCATAGGCGATCATCTGCTGGGTATGGAACAACCCCTGCTGGCCGGTAATCCCCTGCACAAGCAGGCGGGTATCGTTATCGATCAGAACTGCCATTGTGCTACGCTCCCTTCACCGCGGCGACTGCTTTTTGCGCAGCTACGGACAAGGTCGATGCCGTGGTCATATTCGGAATATGGGCTTCTTCCAGCAGGCGGCGGCCTTCTTCCTCGTTGGTTCCCACCAGGCGCACTACCTTTGGAATCTCGGTGTCAAAGTCAGCGAAAGCCTGGATCACCCCTCTGGCGACCTCATCGGCCCGCGTGATCCCGCCGAAAATATTGAGCAGGATCGCTTTGACATCCGGGTCCGCCAGGATGATGCGCAGCGCTGCGGCGACTGTCTCCGCGTCCGCGCCGCCGCCAATATCCAGGAAGTTGGCCGGGCCGATGCCATCCGCTTCGCCGTAAATGCTGGTCATGTCCATCGTGGCCATCGCCAGCCCTGCGCCGTTCACCATGCAGCCGATCTGCCCATCCAGCTTCACATAGCTCAGGTCGGCCTCGCGCGCGCGGGTTTCCGGCTCCGGTTCGGCGGAGGTATCGCGCTGGCTGGCGAGATCGGGATGCCGGAACAGGCCGTTGTCGTCGATGGACATCTTGCCATCCACCGCCAGCAATTCGCCTTCGGCCGTGATGATCAGGGGGTTGATCTCGCACAGGGTAGCATCGCTGCCCGTGTAACACTGCCACAGGCCGTGCGCGATCCGGGAGAACTGGCGCCACAGCTCATAGGGCAGCTCAATACCCGTCGCCAGGGCGTTCACCTGGTAATCCCGCAATCCCAGCAGCGGATCGATATGCTCGCGAATAATAGCTTCCGGCTTCACCCGATTGACTTCTTCAATATCCATGCCGCCTTCGGCGCTGCACATGATAACGGGTTTGCGGGCGGCGCGGTCATTGGTGATGCCGAGATAAATCTCCTGGTTGATGTTTGAGGCTGGATCGATCAGGACCTGGCGAACGATATGTCCTTTGATGTCCATGCCCAGAATAGCGGCGGCATGGCTTTCGGCTTCTTCCACCGTGCGAGCCAGCTTGACCCCGCCCGCCTTGCCGCGCCCACCGGTCAACACCTGGGCCTTGACCACGACCGGGCCACCGATTTCCCCGGCGATTTGTCGAGCTTCCTGGGGAGTCTCAGCGACCCGGCCATGAGGAATCGGGATGCCGAATTCCTCAAACCGACGTTTGGATTGGTACTCGTGCAAGTTCACGAATCGCGTCTCCAGTCTTGCCTTAGCCAGATACGGGTTGAATCTGTGCAGAAAAGCACAAATCCACCCTAAGTATACCGCCCGAATAGTGCACCTTCAACAAAACCGACTGTTCTTACCCGCTTTCCCAGGCAGAATAGAGGCGCAACCCTGCCAGCCATCCGGCGCGGCCGGGCCGGGCGCAGCGCGGGTTCCGGGGGTATACTTCGGTCAGCACTCGCCGTGAGCCGCTGGCGCTCATGGGCTCCGCTCGCAGGGGGGCGCATGACCATCATCTATCTGACCCTCGGCTGGACAGCCGGCCTGCTGCTGGCCGCGCACAGCGTTACCCTGTCCACCACGGCCGCCCTGATCTTTGCTGTCGGCGGCACAGGGCTGGCGATCCTCCGGCGTCAGCATCCAGTCCAGCGCACGCTGCTGCTGGTGCTGGCCTTCGCCGCGGCTGGCGCGCTGCGAATGCTGATTGCCACCGCCCCACCCCCACCCGATGCGCTTGCCCACACCAACGGGCAGGGCTGGCGTACGCTTGAGGGGGTCATCATCGCCGAGCCGGATGTGCGCGACACGCACATCAACCTGCGCGTGCGGGTGGACACCCTCTATCACTACGACACGCCCCGCCCGGCCTCCGGCAGCGCCCTGCTTCAGGCCCCGCGCTACGGCGAGTATGCCTATGGCGACCGGGTGCGGGCCGCCGGCATGATCCTGACCCCGCCGGAATTCGACGATTTCTCCTACCGGGACTATCTGGCCCGGCAGGGCATCCTGACCTGGATTCCCAATGCGGAAGTTGAGCGTCTCAGCAGCGGGCATGGGGAGCCGTTCCGCCACGCCCTGTATGCACTGAAGGCACGCGCGCACGACCTGATCGCCGGCGCCATCCCCGAGCCGCAGTCCTCGCTGCTGGTGGGCATCCTGCTGGGCGTGGAAACGGGCATCTCCCCGGAAGTGCGCGACGCCTTCAACGCCACGGGCAGCTCCCACGTGATCGCGATCTCCGGCTTCAACATGACCCTGATCGCGGGCCTGATCAGCCGAGGGCTGGGCCTGCTCTGGCCGCGCCGCCGCGCCCTGACCACCCTGCTCAGCATCGCCACGATCGGTGCATACACCATCCTGGTCGGGGCCAATCCGCCGGTGATCCGCGCCACCATCATGAGCAGCCTGCTGTTTGTCGCGCCCCTGTTCCAGCGGCGCACGTATGTCCCGGCATCGCTGGCTTTCGCCGCGCTGGTCATGTCCCTGCAGAACCCGTATGTGCTGTGGGATATCGGCTTTCAGCTCAGCTTCGCGGCGGTGCTGGGGCTGGCCCTGCTTACCGACCCGCTGGAAGGCTTCTTTCGCCGCATCCTCAACTGGCGCCTGCAAACTGAGACGGTGGAGAAACTGCTGCGCCTGCTCAGCGAGCCATTGATCGTCACCCTGGCGGCCCAGATCACCACCACGCCCCTGATCGCCCTGTATTTTGGCCGGCTGTCCATCAGCTCGCTGGCCGTCAATTTCCTGATCCTGCCCGTGCAGGCCCCGCTGCTGATGCTGGGCGGGCTGGCAACCCTCCTGGGCCTGATCGTCCCTGTGCTTGGGCTGCCGTTCTACTGGGCGGCCTGGATATTCCTCAGCTGGACCACGGCGGTCGTGCGCCTGTTCGCCCGGCTGCCTGGCACGGAACTGGCGGTTCAGGCGGATGCCCGCCTGGTGATGGTGTTCTATGTCGCGCTGCTGGGAGGGATGATGATCCAGGGGCTAAAACCACGCTGGGCCAGCTCGCCAGGGAGACTCCTGCAGGGCCGCCGGGTTCGTACGCTGCTGACGGGGGCAGCCGCGATCACGCTTATCCTGCTGATTCTGGCCGGGCGCGCCCAGCCGGATGGCCGCCTGCACGTGCATTTTCTCGATGCGGGGAGCAGCAACGCCGTGCTGATTGAGACGCCGGACGGCATGCATATCCTGGTGGATGGCGGCGAATACCCTACCCGGCTGTTCACCGCGCTGGGAGATCATCTGCCCTTCTGGGATCGCGAGATCGAGCTGCTGATCATCACCCAGCCGAAAAACGTCCAGGTCGCCGCGCTGCCCGCCCTGCTCGATCATTATCGGGTCAGGCAGGTGTTGTGGAGCGGGCTGGATTCGGACGCGGAGGATTTTGTCGCGCTGCAAACGCGCCTCACCGTGGCTGGCATCGCGCGTCAGACGGTCATGGCAGGTAATGTGATCCAGACAAGCGACGGCGTGACCCTGGAGGTACTTTTCCCGCTGCTGCCGCCCGCGCCCCAGGATATCCCGAACGATACAGGGCTTGTCCTGAAGCTGGCCTACGGTGAGGCATCCTTCCTGCTTATGCCCGACCTGAGTCCGGCAGCGGAAGCAGCGCTGATCAGCAGCGGGCAGGCGCTGCATGGGGCTGTTCTGCAGCTGCCCTCACACGGCTCCGATCGGGTGTCCGGCCCGGCGCTGCTGGACGCGGTGGCGCCGCAGGTGGCCGTCGTCCAGGTGGCTGCGGGAAATTACCAGCGCTATCCTGCTGCGGCGGTCCTGGAGCGACTGGGCGACATCCCCCTGTATCGCACCGACCAGCACGGCGCGGTCACGATCAGCACAGATGGGGTAGAGCTCGTCATTTACACCGAGCGCCCGGGGTAACAGCAGGGGGCAGCCCGCTGTGGTAACTGCCCCCTGCGCGCGCCAGTGCTACTTGCGCTTCCTGCGTCTGGCCTGGGCCGGCGGCAGCTTCGGTTCTTCCTGCTGCTTCAGATCCTGCAGGTTAATGGCAACGCGCATCGCCGCCGCGCCAAGCAGGAAAAACACGACTGCGACAACCACCAGCAGGACCACATCCATCCCCCCGCTGGCCGCGGCGGCCGGCGCGCTCACCGCCGGAGCGGAGCCTTGCTCCAGCAGATTTGAGGAATTCAGCAGCGCGACCGTCAGGTCGTCCTGGCTGCGGTTATACTGCGCGGTGAAGGTGAACTCCTGCCCGGCTTCCACCACACCAAAATCACCATTGAAGTACAGCAGCCCGTCACTTGGACTCACCACGCTTTGCGGGAGCGCGTGCGAGAACGTCTGGTTCTGCGCGCCCGGCGGCAGCTGGAATTCGACCGACAGGCTTTCAACGGTGTAATCCCCCGCCCAGGCATAAGACAGTGACCGGGCGCTCCCGTTCTTATCCAGCGCGTCATAGTATTCGAACTGGAACAGCGGGCCGTTCGTCTCAAACGTGACCACGCGCCAATCGCCGACCACCACCGCATCATAGCTAACTTCAACCACGTTGCCATCCGGCACGGCCTGCGCTGCCACCACATGCGGCGCCACAATGCGGGCCGGCATCCGCAGGCTGATCGTGGCTGGATAACGCGTTTCCGGGGCCAGCTCTCCCCAGTAGATCACGAGCAGAGAGGGCTGGTCATACTCCGGCCACAACCCGACCCGCAGAGAGGTGATTCGGGCCTCGCTTTGCGCCGCCCCCGCCAGGGGCACCAGCAGCAACAGCATGACCACGACCATTACAACAACTGTCCGTCGCACCACCACGATGCACTTCCTTTCCATGATTGCGGCGTTGAGGGCCGGGTAGCTACCCAAACACCGGCAAGGTATACTCACCAGCGGCTCACAGTGCCCGACCGTAACCTTTGATCACAGAGGGTGTTTATAACCATGATACAGCCCGAAACCAGAGATTATGAGCAGGCTGACGACGCTCAACTGGTACGCTGGGCGCGTGATGACTCCGAAGCGTTTGGAGAATTATACCGGCGGTACATCAAAAAAATCTACAACTACATCTACTACCGCACGAATAACCATCACGAAGCTGAAGACCTCACGGCACGTGTCTTTTACCGGGCGCTGGGGCATATCGACACGTACACAGAACGGGGCATCCCCTTTTCGGCGTGGCTGTACCGGATCGCGCACAACCTGGTGGCGAACTGGCACCGCGACCGGGGACGCCGCCAGATCATCTCGCTGGACGACTATGTCGGCATAGGCGCCCGCGAAGACCCGCCCGAAGAACAGATTGAGACGGATGAAGAGCGCGAGGCGCTGCTGTCGGCCCTTAGCCGCCTGCCGGAAGAACGCCAGCAGCTGATCATTCTGAAATATGTCGAGCGGCTGTCCAACGCCGAAATCGGCGAGATTATGAACCGCACGGAGGGCGCCGTCAAATCCTTGTACCACCGCACCCTGCTCAACCTGCGCAAAGAGCTTTCCCGTGGGAGCAGGTGGTTCGGCAAACAGGATGACTCCCCTGACGATGAGTAGAGTTGCGTTAGGAATGAGAAAGACAACCATGGATTCACAGACACAAAACCAGCATCTTGCCGACTTTCTCCTCGATTATGTCGATGAGACAGCGCCACTCCCCAGCCTGTTGGCCCGGTACGACCTGGCATACGAAGAGGTCGAAGGGTTTATCATGCTGACCGATCGCCTGCGGCAGATTCTGGTTGAAGTCGAGCCCTCAGCGGAGTTTGTGGCGCAGCTGCTGGCGGAGTTCGCGGACTTCCGGGCCGATCGCCCGTGGTGGAGCCGCGTACCCGGCGTCCCGGTGCGCCTCCCCACAATCCGCGAGTTCCAGCACATGTCGAATCGCCAGAAGCTGGCGGCCGGGCTGGGGGGGATCACGCTGGTCTATCTCACCGCGCGCTCGCTGTCTTACATTCTGAATATGCGCCAGCAGGATCACACTTCGCGGGAAGTGGCGGCATAACCCCGCGGAACAGACACGGTGGCCCCTTCCTGCTGCAACCCGCTGTTAAGCTCACCCACACTCAGCCTGTTATTCGCCAGAGGCTGAGTTTTGTTTGTGCGCCGCAACAAAAGTCGTTTGTAGGCCCCGCGCAAGCTGTTGTATTATTATGAAGGAATTGGATAACCGGGGGCAGTCAACAACACTACCTGCCAGTGCCACAGAGCTGTATGGTATACTCCGCCGCAGCAAACCCGGCGGTTTCACGTGGAAATGAACCTCAAAGCAGAGGCGCTCAATGACCAATCAACAACAGGCAGACGGCCTGAACACAATCACCGTCCTGATCGTGGATGATCATCCCCTGTTCAGAGAAGGGCTTTCCAAGATATTGTCCCTTGAACCAGACCTCGAGGTGATCGGCGAGGCCGCTGACGGCGAACAGGCCCTGACCATGGCGCGCAGCACCCGCCCTGATGTGGTCGTGATCGATATCAACCTGCCTACCATGAACGGCCTGCAGGTAACGCGCCAGCTCAAATCTGACCGGACCGGGATCACCATTGTGATGCTCACGGCCTATCACGACCAGGAGCAGGTCCTGCACGCAATGCGCGCTGGCGCCTCCGCCTACTATCCCAAAGATGTTGAACCCTCACGCCTGGTGGAGGTTATCCGCCAATGCCAGCAGGGCTACTATATTGTGGATGACCAGATGTTTGATGAGATCGGGCTGCGGGCCTGGCTGGATGCCGGGGTGGAAGCGGCCACCGGCCCCTACATGGTAGACCCCACCGAGCATTTTGTGCCGCTAAGCCCCCGCGAAATGGAAATCCTGCAGTTCGTGACGCGTGGCATGAGCAACAAGCAGATTGCGCTGGAGCTGGGCATCAGCCACCAGACGGTCAAGAACCACATGACCTCAATCCTCAAGAAACTGGATGTGGAAGACCGCACGCAGGCAGCCGTATATGCCCTGCGCAGGGGATGGGTTCGCATGCAGGATACCTTGTCTGAAGACGAATCCTGACCAGGATTGCGCCTTATAGCACCGGTGGAGATGGATAGGAACTATGACCGATACAACCCGGAGTGCAGAAACCCCGCGTGAAGAACTGCTCGAAATGCTGCATACGGAATACAACCGGATCCAGGCGCAGCTTAACGAGCTGAAGGCGCTGATTGAGCAAACCCATAATGAAGTAGAACGCCTGCAGCAGAAGAACGCGATGGTCACCAATCGCCTGCACCACATTGAGTCAAACTTCGACAGTGTGCCCCGCCAGGATATCCGCGTCGCGTTCACCGAAGCGATGGATACACGCAGCCGTCTGCTCACCATGCGCGGCAACCTGGAGAAGCTGCAGAGCGACCAGGAACAGTTCGAGCGCATGGGAACCACCATCTCGCAGGTGCTGCGCACCTTGGAGGGGTTATCCCCCGCAAGCTTCCAGGCTGGCTCCAAAAGCGGAGCCGACCTGCCGCCCGGCGGCGCCACCATCGTGCGCGTGATCGAAGCACAGGAAAACGAGCGCAAACGCCTGGCCCGGCAGATGCATGACGGCCCGGCCCAGTCCCTGACAAATTTCATCCTGCAGGCGGAGATCTGCCAGCGGTTGTTTGACCGCAACCCGGACCGGGCGGCGGAAGAGCTGAACAACCTGAAGACTGTTGCCAGCGGCACTTTCCAGAAGGTGCGCGAGTTCATCTTTGACCTGCGCCCCATGATGCTGGATGACCTGGGCCTGATCCCAACCATTCGCCGCTATGTCGATTCCTTTCAGGAAAAGACCAGCATGAAAACCACGCTGCACATCCTGGGGGATGAACGGCGGCTGGAGCCGCACCGGGAAGTGATCATGTTTCGCAGCATTCAGGAGCTGCTGGGCAACACACGCGACCATGCCCGGGCTTCTCAGATCGTGGTAACCCTGACCCTGGATCCTGACCAGGTCACCTGCACCGTTGAGGACAATGGGCGTGGGTTTGACCCGGAAAGCATCTTTGCGGAGGGCGACCAGGAAGAAAGACACGAAAACAAAGCGCTGGGCCTGAAAACCCTGCGTGAACGTGTAGAGCTGATCGGGGGCAAGATGGTTATTGACAGCAGCGAGGGGGAAGGCACCAAGGTGACGGTATCCATTCCCGCCGGGGCTGCCCCTACGAATATGTGAGGTATCGGCCAGGCCGGGCGGAGTGTAAAGCCAGGCGAAATCACAGCCCAGTCATACCATTGTTATAACCGTTACGCATGGCTCTGGTAGGACTTTCCGCCCGTTTGACAATCGTTTTTGAATGACTACACTTAAGACAGTATCTACTCAGGAGTGGAGGTCCTTATGCGCGGACGTGGCCGCTTGATTCTACTTTTAGTCTTGATATTACTCCTGGGCGTTGTAGCAGTTGTTCTGCTGCTACCGCAGCTCACCGGCGGGCAGACACCGGTCATACAGGATCAGGCGGACGCCCCGCAAGAAGTGTTGCCAACGCCCACACCAATACCCTTCGTCGAGATCGTAGTGGCGGTGCAGGAACTGCCGCGCGGAATTCGTATCCCCGCCGAAAATGCAGTTGAGCTGCGCCGCTGGCCGGCAGAAGCCGCCCCCTTTAATGCGCTGCAAAGCCTGGATGATGTCATCGGCAAGATCGCGCGCACCGATATCCCGCGCGAATCACCGGTGCTGTCCACGATGCTCGTCGACAACCTGCGCGAGCTGGCTGAACGCGGGCGCGTAGGCTCGGACGCTGCGGCCGTCATGCCGCCGGGACTGGTGGCTGTCTCCATCCCCATGGACCGCATCACCGGTGTGGCCTATGCGATTCGGGAAGGTGACTATGTGGATGTCATGATGTCCATGCTCTTTGTGGACGTTGACGAGGAATTCCAGACCCTGTTCCCCAATAGATACAATCTGGTGAGCACTGATGAAGCGGGCAATATCACTGTTGGGGCAAGTATCGGGGGCCGCCTGGATGTTGGCATTGGCGGCATGCCGGTGATTGTCGAGCCATCCGAAGTCCAGCGGCCGCGCCTGGTGACGCAGCGGACCGTCCAGAGCGCCTGGGTGCTGCGTGTTGGTAACTTCCCGATCACCGGGAGTTACATTGGGGCAACCCCCACTCCGATCCCCACCCCCACACCCCAGCCCGGTGCTGAAGGGGCCGATCAGGCCGACCGACCGGCCGGCGATACTGCGCCCGCTGCTGCTGCAGCGCCGCCAGACATCATCACGCTCGCTGTCTCGCCGCAGGATGCCGTCGTGCTGGTCTGGGCAGTTGACGCCCGGCTGCCAATCACGCTGGCCCTCCGGTCCGCCACAGACATCTCACAGGTTCCAACCCAGCCCGTTACGCTGGAATACATCATGAGCAACTACAACATCAGCGCGCCCAACCGGCTGCCGTATGCACTTGAGCCGGCCCTGCGCAGCATTCGCCAGCTTGTTGCCTTTGAGGAAATCCGGCTGCAGGAAAGCAACACCGCGCCGGGCGCCACAAACTAGCGCTAACAATGGGAAGGGCAGCATGCGCCAATCAGCTGCTGCCCTTCCCCTGGCAAACCCAGGTAACCTGAATCGACAAACAACACCGCAAGACACAGGAAAGCACCTATGACTGGGAGCAGTCCCGAACAGAAAATCCGCGTCCTGATTGTTGATGATATTCCGGAAACACGAGAGCAAATCAAGAAGCTCTTGATGTTCGAGGCGGATATTGAGGTGGTGGGCACCGCCGGTACCGGTCGCGAGGCGATCGAGATCGCGCGCGACACCCAACCCAATATCATCCTCATGGACATCAACATGCCGGATATGGATGGCATCCAGGCCACAGAGAAAATCGCAACCGCTGTGCCAACCGCCGCCGTCGTTATGATGTCTGTGCAAAGTGAAGCGGACTATCTGCGCCGGGCCATGCTGGCTGGCGCCAGTGATTTCCTGACCAAGCCCGTCTCAGGAGATGATCTGTACAGTACCCTGCGCAAAGTCCACGAACGCAAGCAGACCATGATCTCGACCCTGCCCGTCGCTGCCGGTGACGCTCAGTCTGGCACGGGCAAGCGGCGCATGAAGATCACGGAAGACCGCCTGGGGCATATCATCGTGGTCTACAGCCCCAAAGGCGGCGCAGGTTGCACGACCATCGCCACCAACCTGGCTGCCGGGCTGATGCGCGAGGGCGTCAAAACCCTGCTGGTCGATGCCAAGGTTCAGTTTGGGGATGTCGGTGTTTTCCTCAACCTGAAATCACCCACCACCATTGCCGACCTCGTGGAAAGCGTGGATGATATGGATATGGAGCTGGTTGAGCACGTCCTGGTGTCGCATGATACCGGGCTGCGCGTTCTGCTGGCCCCGGACCCCGACCCGCTGATGATCACCCAGCCCTTTAAGGGGGGGGATGTTCGGGAGGTCGTCGATAAGATCTCCAAGTCATACGACTACACCATTGTCGATACCAGCTCCGTCATCGACGACATCAACGCGGAGTTGTTTGACATCGCCGATCGTATCCTGCTGATTTGCCCCCCCACCCTGGCCGGCGTCAGGAATGCCCGCGCGCTGCTGCGCATTTTTGATGAGAACAATTTCTCACCAGAAAAAACGCTTCTTGTCCTTAACCAGATACAAAAGGATCGCGGACGCGGGGCGCGTATCACCATCGACACCGAGTTGATCGAGAAGAACCTGAAGATGCGGGCTATTGCTGAAATCCCCCAGGAAGAGCGCGTGGTTCTGCATGCGGTGAACCGGGGTGTCCCAGTGATCGCGATCAGCAAGGAGCGCGACCGCACGCCGATCAAGGAGTTGCTCGAAATGGCGGAGGCTGTCCGGCATAATCTTATGGACGAGGGCGAAACCGAAGAAACGCCAGATGAAGATAACCGGCAGCAAAGCGGATTTGGCTTGTTTCGTCGCCATTGATCCCATCGAACTAGTAGCACAGGGAGGTAACTGTGTCTCTGTTACGACGCATTGAAAAAGGCAATAAGTCAGGGGGAGAAGGTGGCTCTGGCGAGGCGCCACAGCAGGGCGACGAGGAGCAATCCAAGCTGGCCCAGATGCGGGTTCGCCAGCGCTCGGCAATGACCGGCTCGCAGGCCGCGCGCGAAAGCTACATGGACATCAAGACCAGGGTGCAGACCAAGCTCCTGGCCGAGCTTGACCCCTCGATGGACATGAACCAGCAGCATGCTGAAATCCGCGCCACCATGGAGGAGCTTTATACCACCATCCTGGCGGAAGAAAACATCGTGCTCAGCCGCGCAGAGCGTAACCGGCTCTTTGACAGTATCGTGGCGGAAATCCTGGGGCTTGGCCCGCTGGAGCAGCTGCTGGCGGATGACACCATCACAGAAATCATGGTGAACGGCCCCAAGAATGTGTACATCGAGCGCAAGGGTATCATTCACCGGGTCAACGTCTCATTTGAGAACGAAGACCATGTCCTGCGCATCCTGGATCGCATCGTGGCCCCGCTGGGCCGGCGTATCGATGAGAGCCAGCCGTACGTGGATGCCCGTCTCGCAGACGGCTCCCGCGTGAACGCCGTGATCCGGCCGATTTCGCTCATTGGCCCCACCATCACCATCCGCAAGTTCTCCAAACAGCCCCTGACGGTGGAGGACCTGATCCGGTTCGGTTCCGTCACCCCGGGCATCGTTGAGTTCCTGCGGTCGTGCGTTATCGCGCGCCTGAATGTCGTGGTGAGCGGCGGCACCGGCTCCGGTAAGACCACCCTGCTCAACGTGCTTTCCAGTTTCATCCCGGATGATGAGCGGATCGTCACGATTGAGAACGCGGCGGAACTCCAGCTTCGCCAGGATCACGTGGTCACCCTGGAAAGCCGCCCGCCCAACATTGAAGGCAAAGGCGAGATCACCATCCAGGACCTTGTGGTGAACTCCCTGCGTATGCGACCGGATCGCATCGTCGTCGGTGAGTGCCGCTCCGGCGAGGCGCTGGACATGCTCCAGGCGATGAACACCGGGCATGATGGCTCGCTCACAACCCTGCACTCCAACAGCCCGCGTGACACCATCGCCCGCCTGGAGGTAATGTGCCTGATGTCGGGTATGGATCTGCCCGTGCGTGCCATCCGCGAGCAAATCGCTTCCGCCGTGGATCTGATCTGTCACCAGGACCGCATGCGCGACGGCACTCGCAAGGTCACCAAGATCACGGAAGTCCAGGGCATGGAAGGTGACACTGTCGTGCTGTCCGATATCTTCGAGTTCGAACAGACTGGCATCGAGGCGGGCAACGTGATTGGCCGCATTCGTCCCACCGGGCTGCGGCCCAAATTTGTGGATAAGCTGGAGCAGGCGGGCATTCACCTGCCGCCTTCCGTCTTCGGCGTGGGGCAGCGGTTCTAGCAGCCAACAAGTCATGAGGCCGGGAGCCACAACGGCCCGGCCTCATTGCTTTCCGGGTGCGCTGCCCTGGTGCGATCCAAGACCGGGTGGCAGCAGCTATGCTATAATGAGGCAAACACGAGCATTGCAGCAGCACTTGCCTCGCTTACTCGTAGGACTATTCTGAGGGCGCGGTATGGACATCTTACAGAACCCACTCGTCATCGGCGGCGCGATTGCACTCGCAATCATCATTCTGGTTGTCGCAGTGATCACGATCCGCCTGCAGCGGCGGGACGAGATCGAAGAACGCCTGCAGCGCTTCACTGATGTCAACACCTATGATGGCCTTGAAGCTGAAGATCACGACAGTGACGAGCCCAGCCAGCTGACACGGGCGCTGGATAGCGCCCTGAGCGAGCGCGGGTTTGGAAAAGGCTGGAAGGTGGCGCTTTCAAAGGCCGACCTGAAGATCACGGTCGTTGAGTTTTTCGCCCTGCACGTGGTGGCGATGATTCTCTTTTTCGGGGTTGCCACGCTCATGTGGGGCATCGTCCTGGGGGTTGTGGGCGGTGTGGCCGGCTTTTTTGCCCCGCGAATCTATGTGAGCCGCCGCCAGAAAACACGCCTGTACCGGTTTGAAGAACAACTGCCGGATACCCTTGGCCTGTGGGTGAACGGCCTGCGCTCAGGCTACAGCGTGCTTCAGGCGATGGAAGCGATTGGGCGTGAATCGCCAGAACCAACGGCCACTGAATTTCGCCGGGTGGTGCAGGAAGTCCAGCTGGGCATTTCCATGGAAGACGCTCTGGAACACATGCTGCAGCGGGTGGAAAGCGAAGACCTCGACCTGGTCATCACCGCGGTGAATATTCAACGCGAAGTTGGTGGTAACCTGGCCGAAATCCTGGACGTGATCGCCCACACCATCCGGGAGCGCATCAAACTCAAGGGCGAGATTCGTGTGCTGACCTCCCAGGGTCGTTACACAGGCTGGTTCATCAGCTTCCTGCCAATTGCCCTGGCCCTGTTCCTCACGGCGATCAATCGCGAATACATGAGCGGCTTGTTTGAAAACCGCATGTGTGGCTGGCCCCTGATCGGCATTGGGCTGGGGCTGATCGGCGCGGGGATGGCCGTGATTCAGCGTATCGTGGATATTGAGTACTAACCAGCACCGCATAAGAGCAGGAGATAAGCTATGGGTTTGGAACAGATCATCGGTTATGGGGCGCTGATACTGCTCGGGCTTTTCATCATCGGCGGGCTGATCTTCTACGGCACACGCGATGAGGACGACGATCCGCTGCAGAAACGCCTGGCGGAATATGGCGACCGTACGCTGCCGCAATCCCTGGAAGAGATAGAGCTTTCGCTGCCGTTTCAGGACCGCGTGCTGAAACCGATATTTGGCCAGGTCGCGGAACTCATCAACCGGCTGACCCCTGAGCGCCAGATCGCGGAGACCCGCCGCCAGCTTGAGCTTGCCGGACATCCTAACAATCTCGACGCAACCGGGTTTCTCGGGCTGCGCATCGGCGCCACCATCCTGTTTGGTGTGCTGGCGTTTCTGGTCTTCATTATCCTGGCCCCGCAGCCTAACGGTGTCCTGTACGCTATCGGTGGCGTGGCGCTGGGGTACTTTCTGCCTTCCCTGTGGCTCAAGAGCCAGATCAGCCGCCGCCAGGATCATATCACCAAGAAACTGCCCGACGCGCTCGACCTGCTGACGATCTGTGTTGAAGCAGGCCTCGGTTTCGATGCTGCTATGGGCAAAATCTACGAAAAATGGGACGATCCGCTCTCCACCGCGTTTGGACGTGTGCTGCAGGAAATCCAGCTGGGCAAGCTGCGGCGTGAAGCCCTGCGCGATATGGCCCAGAGCATGGATGTGCCGGATGTGACCGGGTTCGTGGCCGCCGTCGTGCAGGCGGAACAGCTCGGTGTGAGTATGTCTCGCATCCTGCGCGTCCAATCCGACCAGATGCGCGTCAAGCGCCGCCAGCGAGCCCAGGAAAAGGCCCAGCAGGCGCCGGTCAAAATGATGATCCCAATGGTGCTCCTGATCTTCCCGTCCATCTGGATCGTGCTGCTGGGGCCATCCCTCATTATCCTGCTGGAAACCAACGTATCATTCTAGTTGATCACCATCCAGGATTGGACGATACCTGGTGTCACATTTCGTGATCCCTGACTCCGCTGCAGAAGCGTCCGCCCCGGTGCGTGCTGGCTGGTGGGCGCTTCTGAAGCATACCCTGATCGATCCGGCGCTGGACCTCGTCTTTCCAGCAGTCTGCAGCGGCTGCGGCAAAGTCGGCGCAGTGCTGTGTGAAGCCTGCCAGTCAGCCATTTTGGGCAGCGTGCTGCCCGTCGAGCCCGCCCCAGCACCAGGGCTCGATGCCCTCACTTCACTGGGAACGTTCGAAGGCCCCCTGCGGCATGCCATCCACGCCCTCAAATACGACCGCCAGCAGGCCGTGGCCGGCCCACTGGGCGCGCTGCTTGCCCAGCGCCTGCTGGCAACCGGCTGGCCCTGCAGCGTGATCGTGCCTGTCCCCCTTCACCCGGAGCGCCAGCAGTTGCGCGGCTTCAACCAGGCGGCCCTGCTTGCCCGGGAGATCGCCCGCAGCCTGGGGTGGCCCTGCAGCGCAGCGCTGACCCGGACGCGCCAGACTGCCAGCCAGGTTGGCCTGGGCCACACCGAGCGCCAGGACAACGTCCGGGGTGCGTTCAGCGTTATCCAGCCGGCCATCATTCAGGCCGCGGATATCCTGCTCATCGACGATGTCTATACCACCGGCGCAACGCTCAGTGAATGCGCGCTGGCCGTGCAGCGCAGCGGCGCGCGGAGCATTCGCGCGCTGGTGGTGGGCAAAGCCAGAGGTGTTACCCAGGGCGAAAGCCCTGTTACTTTATAGGATCCACGAAAGGAGCAACCAATGGAGGTCCAAATTCATGCCAAGAATGTGGAACTCAAAGCACCACTCCGTGACTATGTGGAAAAAAAGCTGAGCAAGTTGGACCGCTACATGCCGAATATCGTGGAAGCGCGGATTGACCTTGCCGAGGAGCGCCAGAAAAGAGGAGGCGAGCGCGCTGTCGCCCAGTTAACGGTACGCGACCGGCGTGGCACGATCCTGCGTGCAGAAGACAAGAGCCAGGAAGATATGTATGCCGCCATCGATCTCGTTCTGGATAAGATGTATCGGCGGATTCGCAGCTACAAGGGCAAGCGCCGTCGCCGCGGCGGTGACCGCTTCGCGGAGCTGGAGCCCGAACTGGCTGCAGCGGAACCGGTACCCGGTGAGGTCCCGGCTGACTACGTGGATGAGAAGATCGAGGTGGTACGGCGCAAGGACATCGACCTCACACCGATGAGCGAGGAGGAAGCGATCGAGCAGATGGACCTGCTCGGCCACAGTTTCTTCATCTTCCTGAACCAGGACACCACCGAGATTAATATCGCCTATGCGCGCGAAGATGGTAACTACGGCATTCTGCGGCCGCAGGTCGCCTGAGCCATCACCCGCCCTGCTCAGAACCCGCCGGGGGCGCTGCTTGCCCCCGGCTTTCGCATTGAAACGGAGTATGTGTTATGACGGTGCCAGGTATCGGCGCCATTATTATGGTGGGGGGCAGCGGCCAGACCGCCGCGGAGCAGCTGGTTCAGGCGGCTCGCCAGGCGGCCACGCGTGACCTGATCGCCCAGCTACAGGATTTCGAAGTCCATCCGATCATTGTGGCCGCACCGGAGATCGCCTGGCTGGAAGGAATTCCCGGCATCCACGCCGACCAGGATGACCCGGCAGTCCCCTTTCACTTCGGGCAACGACTGGCCGATCTCATCGTCAGTTACGCGCTTGACCATGTCCTGTACTTTGGCGGCGGCAGCGCGCCGCTTCTGGACGATAACATCCTCAACATGATCGCCCTGCTGCTGGATCGCGCCGGCGCCCCGGACGCCAGCAGTATCCCGGCCCACATCGCCCTGACCAACAACAAACACTCCAGTGACTGGCTGGCCCTCACCCAGGCCCATGCCGCGCTGGACATCATCCGCGCCACCGATCGCGATAACAGCCTGGCCTGGCTGCTGGACCAGAGCGGTGGCTACGATGTACGCGTGGTGGCGGGCATCCGCCCGGCCACCGCCATGGACCTGGACACCCCCGCCGATCTGGCGATCCTGGCCCATCACCCGGAGATCAAGCCTGTTCTGGCAGCGATACTCGGCTCATCCCCTCACCTGGAGGCGCTGCCAGTCGATGCCATCGTGCAAAGCGCCGCCCGTGTGGAGGGCCAGCTCACACTCATCGGGCGGGTCGCGCCCCTGGCGTGGCAGGCGCTGAACAAGACCACCCAATGCTGGATCCGCGTCTATTCTGAGGAACGGGGGATGGTCGCCAGCGGCCGGCTGGAACGCGGCGAGGTGCGCTCCCTGCTGGGCGAGCTGCTGGCGCTCCGCGGGCCAGAGGCGTTCTTCGACACGCTGGCCAGCATGACCGACGCCGCTATCATCGACAGCCGCCCGCTGATGGCCTCACAGGGCCACTGGCCGGGGGATGCCGACCGCTTCGCCTCCGACCTATACCTCGTAGACCAGATCGCGAACGGCTGGCTGCAAGAGTTCACTCGGGCGGCGCTGGCGGCGCCAATCCCGGTGCTGCTGGGCGGGCACAGCGTGGTCGCCGGAGGGTTATATGCCCTGACCGAAATCATCGAAAAAAAGAAAGCCGCCCCATAAAAAGGACGGCCCTGGCTCACTCGTCTGCGCCCCAGCGCGCGGCCAGCTTCCGGTATTTCAGCCACTCGTACCACGCCATCAGCAGGCTGAGCCGCAGCCCGTGCAGGCCATCTCTGTAGCCCTGCAGTTCAAAGAACCGCCAGCGAAACTGGCGCAGCGGCTGCAGAATGAAGTTGTGAGGCCGGGGCCGCACCCCCTGCTCAAACAGGATGCCCGCGTCAATCGCGGCGTAGCGGCGCTGCTTGGCGATAAAATGCGCCAGATCGCGGTAATTGTAATGCACCATCGCGTTCTGGAGAAAGCCCTGTTCGCCATCCAGGATCACAACCTCATGCACCGGGCGGGCGGGGTCATACTGCGCGCGCTGGCGGTTAAGCAGCCGGGTCTGGTAGTCGGGGTACCAGCCGGTGTAACGCGTGCGCACGCCAAAAATGTAATTGTGCCGGGGGATGCCGTAGCCAGCCGCGGTGCCGTGCGTGATGGCGTCCCGCACTTCGTCAGCAAGTTCAGCGGTGATGCGCTCATCCACATCCACAAACAGCACCCAGTCCGTATCCACCGCCTGCAGGGCCGCGTTGCGGTGGCTGGCATAGTCATCGAAGGGGCGCAGCACCGCCCGCGCGCCGGCTTCCTCCGCTACCCGGGTTACCTCCGCGCTGACCGGGCTGTTGGCGTCCACAAAGACCACCACCTCATCCGCAAAGGTCACCGTGGCGAGGCAGGGCCCCAGGTGATCCAGCTCATCATGGCACAGGATAATTGCCGCCAGGGTCGTCATAGCTGCGCCACCGCCCGGTAAGCCCGCACCAGCGCCGCGCGCGTTTCCGGCGTAAGGGCTGGGTCAGACTCAGCCTGCCGAGTGCGCCGCCGCATCCCCAGGCGCACCACCGCCCGGATTGCGGCGACCTTCAGCGGCCCATAGTGCTTCTCATACAGCATAAAACGGCTCTTCCACAGGTTCAGGTAACTTTCCGGGCGCACCTGGGACGTGCTCTTGCCCTCCAGGTGTGTGATGCGCGCCCGCGGCACGCACAGGATACGCCAGCCCGCCCGCCGGATGCGCATCGCCCAGTCGATTTCCTCACAGTACATGAAGAAGCGCTCGTCAAACATGCCCACCTGCTCGATCACCTCGCGGCGCAGCATCATCGTCGCGCCCAGCACGTGATCGACCTCGAAGGGCTGCGCGCCGGCATAACACGCCGGGGGGTAGCGCCCATTCAGTCGCGAAGCATACAACCGCCCCGGCACGGGCAGCAGATCAATGATGGTCTGCCACACGCCGGGGAAGCCAAAGGCGCTGTGCTGGAATGAGCCGTCGCCATACGCCAGCTGCGCGCCCACCAGGCCCACGTCCGGGGCGGCAAACAGCGCCTCAACCAGCGCCGGGATCGCGCCCGGCTGCACCAGGGTGTCAGGGTTCAGAAGAAATACCGCGCGGGGGAGTTCATCTGCCGGGCGGTCCTGCCCAAAGCCCAGGCTGCACAGCGCCAGGTTGTTGCCCGCCGCAAAGCCCAGATTCTGCTGGCTGGCCTCCAGCCGAACGTCAGGGAACCGCTCACGCACCGCGTCGGCGGTGCCATCCGCGGAGGCGTTATCCACCACCCAGATTTCGGCTTCCAGGCCGTGCCGGGCCACGTCCTCTCGCACGGTCTGAATGGCGTCCAGGACCAGGTCGCGCACGTTCCAGGTCACAATGACGATTGCCAGCTGCAACGCCTACCCTCCCAGCGCCGTGAAGTCCAGGCCGGTTGCCGCGAAATACTCCCGCAGGTCGTCAAAATCGGCGCGGGTCACCGGCTGCAGGTCGTCCAGCGCCGGGAGCAGGTCAAGCTCATCCGCCTGGTCAGCAGCCAGCTGCACAAACACATCATCCAGCGGAATACGCACGTTCAGGGGCACGGTCTGGGGGTAAACCAGCACGCCGAACGGGATTTCCGCGGAAGTTTCCACCACCAGGATGCGCTCCTGCAGGTCTTCCAGCTCGCTCAGTTCGTCGCCCAGGCCATCCCGCAGGTAACCTGCCGGGACTGCCCCGCCGGTGCAGCGCCCGTCATACACCGCTTCCACCAGGGCATCATAGTCGTCAACCTCAATAATCTCGTCCAGGTCGTATAGCGGGTTCACTCCGCCGCGCTGCAGCAGCAGCCCCGCCACCAGCCAGCTCACCTCGTCGGTGGCGCTCAGGCGGCAAAAATCCCGCCCGGCCAGAGCCGGGATATCGCCGGGATCGGGGATTTCTCCCGCGATATCACTGTTCATCAGCAGATCCACGCGATAGCCGGTAGTGCTGCGCCCGCGGGTGATCTGCAGCGTCGAATCAGCGCAGCCCTGCGCCTCCGCCGCGAGATAGGTCAGGCCGTCCAGCCAGCCCGCCGCCGGAGCAGCGCTGCACAGCCGGGCCACAACATCGCCGTAGCCCTCAACCAGCACGACCTCCACCACCAGGCCGGAAAGCGCCGTGATCTGCTCGGCCAGGGCCTGCGCCCGGTCAGCATCCGCCTCCTCACCTGGCACGGCCAGCACCAGGGTCAGCGGGCGCTCCTCCGAGGCAAGCGGGATTGCGGTTGGCACTTCAGGCAGCGGGGTGGAACGCGGCGTAGCGGTCGCGGTTGGCAGCGGCGTGGGGGGCGGCGTACTCGGCCCGCCACAGGCCGCCAGCAGCATCACCACCATGAGCAGGCCAATAACCGTCAACCAGACTGCGGAAGCATGGCGTTTCATCGGGCAAGTCCTTCGGCAGCAATATCAGGCACTCTGCGGGTATGGTACAGCCAATCCCCACCAGCGGCAAACCAGACGGCTCAGTCCAGCGGCTCTGGCCCAGGCTGGATTTCCACCCAGCGGCGCTCCACATTGGACTGGACGACCTCCACATCTTCATGGATCAGGCCAATCCAGCAGGGTTGGGGGTTGCGCTGCGACAGAATTTCGGTCAGCCGCACTCCACCCCACACCACCGCCCGCGCGCCGGGTGGCAGATAGGTGTACGTCTCACCGCCGTGTTCCACAACTTCCAGCTCATCCGCTGAGCCGATCGCCCAGCGCCAGGGGTAGCTGCTTTTGGCCGTGTCACATTCCAGGCCGATTCGCCACGCGCCGGACTGATCGAACCAGCCGATGCCGCTGCTGCGCTGGTCCTGCTGGTACACGGTGCCGGGCGGCGGCCCGCTGGTGCGCAGCCCCACCGGGCCGTCATTGGTCACCACCAGCCGAAAGACCAGCATATCCCCCTGCACCACGACAACACTGTCAGCAATCGTGGATTGGACGCCTTGCGGCGTATCGAGCAGCGCACCCTGGGCATTCACATCCGTGAAGTATGCTTCATCGTATGGCAGCGAACCGAAGAACACGGTTGTGCCCGCCGACTGCGGGTAGATCGCGCCGAGGGGATGCCCACCATCCTGGATTGTCAGCGATGCCGTGCGGCGCACGCGCTGCCCGGCGGCATCTTCCGCCAGCACAACGACTGTGTAATCCCCATCGGCGGGTGGGTTCTCCCCGGCATCAATCCCCCCATCATAATCGAATTCATGCAGCCCGGCTTCGCCATAGTTGATCGTGCCACGCACCTCGGTGATGTACCGGCGGTTACCCTGATCATCCAGCAGGTACATCGTCAGGTCGGCGTCCTTCTCCAGGTAGCTATAGATCGTCACCCGGTCGTCGATCCCATCCTGATTGGGCGAAAACACTGTGGGCGAAAGGGTGAAGCCCGAAATCTCAGGCAGCGCCGCATCTACCTCGGCCAGGGTCAGCGCGCCATCCACCTGCATGACTTCGCCATCCTCCGCCTCTGCGGTCAGGATCCAGGTGTACTCCCCTTCCGGCAGCAGGCGTGTTTCGACTTCACTCAGTGTGTCCTCCCCCGGCAGCACATACCCGGCCACAATCCCGCTGAACAGCACGCTGTAATCATCAGGGACGCGCGGCTGCGCATCCCGAAACACGAAGCTGTTGCCCGCCTGGTCGGTAAAAGCCAGAGTCACCGTCGCGTTCCGGGTCAGGCTGTAGCGGAACGTGGTCAGATCGTCTTCGCCGTCAGCATTGGGCGTAATACGCTCATGATCAAAGCCCGCCCCGCTAATCAGCGGCAGCGGTGGCTGTAACACCAGCGAGCCAACGCCCAGCATGGCCGCCAGCGCGAGAACTGCTACCAGGATCGTCAAGACACGCGGAAGTCGCATAACCACAATCTCCTTCCCATACAGGGGCGGAAGTGCAGCTCACCGAGGCACGGCCAGGCAACGCGGCCTATGAAACCGGGGTCGTGCCGCCGCCAATCCAGCCCAGCACCCGGATTTGCCCGCGCAAATCCCCCGTGAGATTCACCGCGCCAAACCCGCTGGGGTTCGCCACATAAAGATCAAGCCGCCCATCGATTCGCGGGTTGATGCCCGAAAAGGCGATCCAGTTGCCATCGGGGGAGTACAGCGGGTCGCAGGCGGTTGGTGGCGGATTCGGCGCGGAGATCACCTGCAGATCTTCGGTCATCACCACCAGGGCGAAAGGACACTGACCATTACGCCCGCCAAAAGCCACCCGCGTGCCATCCGGTGACCAGGAGGCGCTGAACGCAAACCGGGCGAAGATGAACTGATCGGTGCTGGCAACTTCCTCACCGTCACGCGTCATCAGAGCGATATCGGTCGCCGCGCCGGCACGCTGAAAGATCACGCGGTCGCCGCTGGCGCGCCAACGTTCCGCCAGGTAGTAGGTCACCTCCGGGCGATCATCCAGGCTCACCTGCTGGGCCTGCCCGGTGCTGACATTTACCTGCCACAAATAGCGAAAATCATCCCCGGCCACAAAGCTGCCCGTGGCAAACACGATCGTCCGGTCATTGATCCAGCGCGGCGGCTCGGTCAGCATTTCATCGCTCAGGCGCCGGGGTTCGGGGTCCGCGGCCAGCATATCCAGCACGTACAGGTTGCCGCCCAGCGCGCCCGATGGCTGCTGCTCAAAACAACCATCACCAGGCCGCCAGCTGGGGCAATCCTTCCGATCGGACACGAAGGCGAGGTAACGACCATCCGGCGACCATGCCGGCCAGAGATCGTAGCCGCCAGAGGGCGCAACAGTGCGCAGCCCGGTGCCATCAGCGTCCATGAGATACACATCCATGTCGTACTCCGTGGTCGCCGCAAACGCGATCTGCGTACCATCCGGAGACCACATCGGAGGGCTGAAAAAGCCGCGCTGGTTCAGGCTGTTCATCCGCAGCAGGCGAGAACTGAAGCCGTTTGTCAGGTCCAGCGCATACAGGCCATTGAGCGCTGGATTTTCCGCGTTCTCCAGGAAATAGACCAGCCGCTCGCCGGTGGGGGCCCAGTACACGCGATCGTCGGTGCTGGACGGCGTATCAATCACCGCGATGCGCTGCCCGGTTCGCGGGTTCACCAGGTAGAGCGTCTGAACGTTGGTCTCGGGTTGAGGCGTGCGCACATCCCCTACCCCGTCCCGATCGTTGATATTCACAAAGGCGACCCACGGTTCGGTCAGTGGGCTGCCCAGCGATCCGGATACTTCCAGCATCTGCCAGTTATCCCCGCCAAACGCCAGCGTAGCCCAGGGAGTCGCGCTCGGCAGCGGTGTCTCGCTGGGCAGCGGCGTCTCCGTCGGGGTCGGTGTGACGGTAGGGGTCAGGGTCGCCGTTGGGGTGGCCGTCGGCTCGGGGGTCGCCGTCGCCGTGGGCTGAGGGGTCGCGGTGGCAGCCGGCGTATCCGTCGCCTCAGGGCTGGGGAGCAGGGTCGGCGCTGCCGGCTGGGATTCGCACCCCGCCAGAACCAGCAGCAGGCTGAACATCAGCAGCAGGAAACGGGGAATCAACAGTGCTCTGGAACCATGCATCACAGTAATCTTCAATTCAACTCATAGTCCGGGAAATAAACGTCAGCATCACAGCTTCTTGAGGACATAGTAAGAGCCTCGCTTCTGCCCCATCTTGATCAGGATGCCTTTAGTCACCAGGTCAGCGAAATCGCGTCGCAAGGTTTCAGCATGCACATCCGGGCAGAGTTCCTGTAAATCCTTGTTCGTGATCCGCGGGTTACCCCGGTTGATCAGAAAATCGAGGGCATATTCCTGGCGTGGGTTGATCTCCTGCCCTCGGAACATGCCGTCAAATGCGGGCGCGAGCGTTCCCGCCGGCGTCTCGCCATCATCGGTGCGCGCATTGCGCAGCGTAACCCGCACGCCGCCCGCCGTCTCTTCAAACGCGGGCGCTGGCAGATGCTGAGCCTTCATCAGGGCGATCACACGGTCAATCCCGTAGCCCAGGCGCTCGATAAAACCCAGGTCCGAAAGCACCTGCACCGTGATCGGATTACGCGAGAACCGTTCCTCCACGATGTTATCCACCGTCACCGGACCGGGTAAACCGCCCGGGCTGGTGACTTCCATGCGATCGGAGAAAATGTACAGCCGCACGCCATCCCCCTGGATGCTGTAATCACGGTGCGCCACGGCATTGACGATCACCTCGCGCGCGGCTTCCATCGGATACTCAAAGTATTCGTCGCGGGCCATCGCTGACCCCATCTGCACCTGCTTGCGCAAGTGATCCGCCAGGAACGTCTGTGCGCGGCGCAGCTGGGTGGGCAGCGTGCCGCCGATATCCTGCCGGGAGAAGGTGTCGCCCATCTCATCCCCCGCGAACCGCGCGGCGGTGATATCCGACCCGCGGATGAATTCCTGCGGCGCCTTGCCAAAGAGCAGCATCCCGGCATTGGTCGGTTTCAGCGCGCCGGCCTCATCCTTCAGCAGACACCCGCGCTTGAGCAGCACTTCCTCCGGCGTCAGCCCGGTGAACCCTTTGAGGCCGGTCACGTACGATTCCACCTGATCCCAATCCAGATCGTCTTTGGTGGCGGCGGGCGTGATTTCCTCCTCAAAGCTGACGTCCCCGCGTTCAATCAGCAGGCGGCGCAGCGCGCGGGCGTCAAGCGGCACGTTGCGGGTATCCTCCCGCACCAGGAACCGCCCGTCATAGGCGTACACATGCGGCAGGCCGCGCGGGACGGACACGGCCACCAGCGTGAACTGACCGATGACGACCTTATCCGCCAGTGGGATGATCAGCGGCGGGGAGATGTCGAGCGTCGCCTTGAGCACGCGTTCGACCGCTGCCTCCGGATCATCCACCCCAACGATCAGGTCGGTGCGCGGGGCCACGCCCAGCAGCAGCGTACCGCCCGCGCTGTTGGCCAGCGCGGCCAGTGCCGGAGCGATATCTTCCACCGGCGCACGGGCCGGCAGCCATTCCGCCTGCTGGCCCCGCCCCGCACTGATCAGGTCCTGGACATCCTGCTCATTCATAGCGTCTGGCTGGCTGGTGCCTCATCCGGGCCATTTTCGGCCTGCGGATCACCGTCTTCACGGTCATCCGCCTCATAATCCTCGCCTGAGTCTACCGCAGGAAGCAGCACTTCCTCAAGCACCGCATCCACGTGGTCTACCATGGTCACGCGCATCTCCTTCAGCACGCGGCGCGGAATCTCATCCAGATCGGACTTATTCTTGGCGGGCATAAAGAACTCCTTCAGCCCGGCGCGATGCGCGGCCAGCAGTTTCTCCTTGATCCCGCCGACCGGCAGCACCCTGCCCCGCAGCGTGATCTCGCCGGTCATCGCCACCTCCCGGCGCACAGGCCGCCGGGTCAGGGCGGAGATCAGCGCGACGGTCATCGTCACCCCTGCGGAGGGGCCATCCTTTGGAATGGCGCCTTCCGGCACATGGATATGAATATCCGATTCCTCAAACCGTTCTACCGAAATATCGAACACATCGGCGCGGGCGCGGGCATACGTCAGCGCGGCCTGCCCTGATTCGCGCATGACCTCGCCCAGCTGCCCGGTCAGCTGCAAATCTCCCTTGCCCGGCATCAGCGCGGCTTCTACCACCATGATGTCGCCGCCCGCCTCTGTCCAGGCGACCCCGGTCGCCACTCCGATCAGGTCCTGCTCCTCAACCAGGGTATGGGTATAACGCAGCGAGCCCAGGTAGCGGGGCAGCATATCCCCCCGAACCCGGCGCGGATGCGACTTATCCTCGGCCACCCGCCGCGCGATCTTGCGGCAGACTGTGGCAATCTCGCGGTTGAGGTTGCGCACCCCGGCCTCAAACGTGTAATCCCGGATGATCTCGCGGATGGCGCCGTCTTCAAAGCGGATGCCGATTTCCTCCAGCCCGTGGGCGGACAGCTGCTCCGGAATCAGAAACTGGCGGGCGATCGCCAGCTTTTCCTCCTCGGTATAGCCCGTGAACTCGATCACTTCCAGGCGGTCCAGCAGCGCCGGGGGCAGCGGATCGAGATAGTTGGCCGTAGTGATAAACATGACCTTTGAGAGGTCATATGGCACTTCAAGGTAATGGTCGCTGTAGCTGTAATTCTGCTCCGGGTCCAGCACCTCCAGCAGCGCCGATGAGGGATCACCGCGGAAGTCCTGCCCCAGCTTGTCGATCTCGTCCAGCATAAAGACCGGATTGATCGTCTTGACCCGCCGCATGGTCTGGATGATACGGCCCGGCAGCGCGCCCACATACGTGCGCCGGTGGCCGCGAATCTCGGCCTCGTCGCGCATTCCGCCCAGGCTCACCCGGACAAATTCCCGCCCCAGTGCCTCCGCGATGCTGCGGCCCATGGAAGTCTTGCCCGTGCCGGGCGGCCCCACGAAACACAGCACCGGGCTTTTTACCCGGTCGGGCGCGATCTTGCGGACGGCAATATGCTCCAGCACGCGCTCCTTGGCTTTTGGCAAGCCGTAATGCGCCTTATCCAGCACCCGGGCCGCATGCCTGATATCCAGGTTATCCTCGGAGGTCTGTTCCCAGGGCAGCTCGATCAGCCAGTCAAGGTAGGTGCGGATGACGCCCACTTCCGGAGCCATCGCGGGCAGCATCCCCAGCCGGCCCAGCTCCTTGAACGCCTTGTCCCGGACCTCGTCCGGCATTTGTGCCGTCAGAAACCGATCATGCAGCTCGGCCAGCTCCTGCTGAAACACATCCATTTCGCCCAGTTCGTTCTGGATCACGCGCATCTGCTCGCGCAGCAGGATTTCGCGCTGGCCGCGGTCAACCTCACGCTGCACCTGGGATTGAATCTCGTCCTCCAGCTGGAGCACATCCAGTTCCCGCCCCAGGTACACCCCCACCTTGCGCAGCCGTTCCGCCGGATCAACGATCTCCAGGATCGTCTGGCGCTCGTCCAGAGACAGGGTGAGCGTGGACGCGATGGCATCCGCCAGCCAGCCCGGCTCGTCAATGTTCATGGCGTAGATGTACGCTTCCTCAGGGATGTTGTGGTTGAGGTTCACGCACTTCTCGAAAAGCGCCAGAACCGCCCGCATATGCGCCTGCGTCTGGCGGGAGACATCCAGAAACTCATCTTCCTCAAGGATCGGCCGCGCCTTCACGCGGATGTAGGGCCGCGTAGCGACAAACTCGACAATCTCCACGCGCCGCCGCCCCTGGGCCAGCACACTCACCGTGCCATCCGGCATCCGCATCACCCGGCCCATCGCCATTTCTGTCCCCACCGGGAACAGGTCACCCGGCTCCGGGCTGGGTAGATCGGGGTCAAACTGCGCAACCCCGATCACGGTCTGCCCCTCTGCCTGCGCAGCCTGGATGGCCAGCAGCGACGATTCACGCCCCACAAACAGCGGCGTTACCATGCTGGGATAAACGACCAGGTCGCGCAGCGCCACCAGCGGCGCTTCGATCAGGCCGTGTTCGTCCGGCTCGGCGTCGCGCACATCATAGAAGTCATTTTCCCCATAACCCATTATGAACATGTTACATTCCCAACTTGTGTGGCAATGTCCGCCACACAGGACCAGTATTGATCAGAATTTGACCGGCGGTTTCAGGTAGGTCGCCCTTCCCAGCGCCAGCCCCAGCAAATCGCGCGCCTCACCCACAATAAACAGCGAACCGGTGACCGTCACCAGCCCACCCTGCCCGGCCAGTTCGTATGCCTGGGCCAGCGCCGCCCGCACATGCGGGGCAGACCGCGCCTCTCCGGCATAGCCGGCCTGTTCAGCCAGGTTACGCAGCTCATCCGTAGACATCGCCCGCGGATGGTCGGCCTGGGTGAGAATCAGGTAGTCGATGGCCGGCAGCAGCTCAGCAAACATCCCGCGCACATCCTTATCCGCCGACGCGCCAAAGACCAGCACGCGGGGCGTCGCCCCCGGAAACACCTGGAGCAGCGTATCGCGCAGCCAGGCGGCCGAAGCGCCGTTGTGGGCTGCATCCAGCACCACCACCGGCTGCTCCTGGACGATCTCAAAGCGGCCCGGCCAGTTGACGGGCATGCGCCCGTCTGGCACCAGGATCTCCGGCAGCGGCAGGCCAGCCTGGCGGGCAGCATCCAGCGCGGCCAGCGCCACGGTTGCGTTAATCGCCTGATGCCCCCCCACCAGCGGCGTCCAGTAGTCCTGAAGGTACCCCGCTTTGCCGGCCTGGAAGGCCTGGCCCTGCGCCGTGCACGCGCCCGTGATAACCTTCCAATCCGCGCCAACCCTGATCAGGGGGGAGTTATTGGCCGCTGCCACTTCCGCGATCACCTGCGCTGCCTCCGGCGGCTGGGGCGCGCTGACGACCGGCACGCCGGGCTTGATGATGCCCGCCTTCTCATACGCGATTTCAGCCAGCGTGCTGCCCAGCAGGTGCGTGTGGTCAAAGCTCAGGCTGGTGATCACGGATACCAGCGGCGTTACCACGTTGGTCGCGTCCAGTCGCCCACCCAGGCCAACTTCAAGCACAACAGCATCGACCGCTTCCAGCTGAAAATACATGAACGCCAGCGCCGTGGTCAGCTCGAACCACGTCAGTCCATCGATCTGGTCGACCGCCGGTTTCATGCGGGCCACCAGCGCGGCCAGTGTTTCACGTGGGATGATCTGGTCATTAACCCGAAAACGCTCCCGAAAATCCTGCAGATGCGGGGAGGAATACAGCGCGGTCTTCAGGCCAGCCGCCTGCAGCGCCCCCTGGCAGTAGGCCCCCACCGACCCCTTGCCTTTGGTACCGGTAATATGGATGATCGGGAAGTCATTCTGCGGGTCACCCAGCGCCGCCAGCAGCTGGCGCGGGCGGTCCAGATTCATAACCTCGGGGGCGTAGCGCACCTCACGCTTCACCTCATAGTTGATGAAGCTGTACAGATAATCCAGGGCGTCTTCATATGTCCACATGAAAGATGGCAGCTCCAGTGTAAGTCGCGGCGCGACTCTGCCAGCACAATAGCACCATACTACCGTCACCAATCGGGGTTAACAAGGGACAACTTCATTCGGGGAGAACGCCAGCGTGTTCAGGCTGGCGGAACGACGCGCCCCACATAACGTGCTCCTGAGCACAGGTGAAAACCGCCCCGGTGAATCCACCCGGATCAGGCGGCGCCTTCATCTTTGGTCGGAAGCATGCCCGCGTCGTCTTCGGTAAAAAAGAACAGCCTGACCGGGAGCGTACCCAGCACGAATTCCGTGGCGTTGTCGATTGGATGGCGCTGCTCAGGCTCCAGCCGCACATTATTGATGAAAGTGCCGTTGCTGCTGCCCAGATCTTCGATGAAAAAACCGTCATCGGTTCGATAGAGCGCCGCATGAATCCGCGACACCCCGGCTTCAAACGCGCCATACCGCTCGAGATCCACATGCGGGCGCCGGGAGGTACTGCCGCTGCGCCGGCCAATCGTGATCCGGGACTGGACCACCACCGCAATAGGCTCATCATAGCCACCCACGAAGAACACCACCGCATCGCGGCGCATATCGCCGGGCATGCTGCTCAGGCCGCCTGTGCCGCCGGGCAGCTGTTTGGTCTGGCCCTGCGCGGAAAACCGGGATTCGTGCCAGCGCACCAGTGAAGACACCACCCGCACCAGGTCGCGCATGCTGAAAGGCTTGCCCAGGAACACATCCGCGCCAACTTCCATCGCCTGGTTAATGGTATTCTGCTTGGCGGCGGCGCTGACAATCACAATCGGCACATCGGGTTGGCTGGTATCCCGCCGGACGTAACGGCACAGCTCCAGCCCGTGAATATCCGGAAGCATCAGGTCCAGGATGATGGCGCTGGGAGTCTCCGTGTTGAGCACACGAATGGCGCTGACGACCTCCCGGCAGACCAGGGCCTTAAAGCCGGCTTTCTCCATGATCAGGCGGAAAATCTCGGCCGTTTCAGGCTCATCTTCAACAATGAGGATGGACTGCCCCCGGCCAGGCGCCGGGTCATCCTTGAAGGCAAACTGGGGCTGATGCTGGATGATACTGCCCAGTGTCGGCGCGGCGATGATATTGACCTGCAGGTGCAGCACGCCCAGCTGCAGGTCGTCACCGTGGGTCAGGATATGGGGTTTCTGCGTCAGGCGTTTGCCGTTAAGCAGGGTGGGCTTGCCCGAATTCAGATCGACGATCATCAACTGATCTTCGGCAGGCAGGATCATCACATGGCGGGGGGCCACGCCCAGCTCCATCCCCCCCCACGGCGTCAGGTCAAGATCGGGGAATACCTCAGTCTGCTGGTCTGCCCGCCCAATAACCATATTGCCACTCACGGTGAGTTTGGCCGTGCTGGGCGTGTTAATGATTCCAAATTCGATTACCCAGGGCAGCTTCGCTTCTTCTGCCATACAACCACCCATTTTCCCCGAAAATCGCAGAACAATACGGGCATCATACCACACTCATGCAGGGAGAGCATCTGCCAGCCCCGGGTGCTTTTCTAACTATTTTCAAACCTTATACCAATCTGAAACCTACCCTTTTGTCAGCCACACGAACGCGTACGGCGCCAGTGTAATCTCCTGCGCCGGGGCGTAAGGCGTACCACTCACCAGATCAACCAGATCGGCCGTTCCCCACCCGGCATTCACCAGCACCACAGGCGGCACGGTCTGCTCGTACTCGGAGAAGTTCGCCAGCACAAACACGCTGTTATGGCGGTGGTACGCAAAGACATGCGGATTGTACGTGTCTGCAAAGGTCGTCCCGCCGTTCGCGAACGCCGGATGCGTCTTGCGAATTGTGATCAGACGCTGCAGCGTCCCGAACACACGCCCGGGGATCGTCGCGGGATCGTGGCGCTGGGCAGCGCGGGCTTCGTCGAAGCGCGGCCGGTGTACCCAGCGGCTGTCATCCGCAATGGCCGGGTTCTCCCTGTAACTGTAGTCATTCAGTGTCGCCAGCTCATCGCCGAGATAGATCAGGGGAATACCCCCGATACTGATGATCACGCTGTGAATCAGGAGGATGCGGCGCACAGCGTGCTCGATCAGCAGCGGATCGTCCCGCTCCAGGGCCTGCTCCAGCCCGGCGAGGGAGGCTCCCATGCCCGAAATGCGCATATCCTGGGTGCGCGGGTTGTAGTTGAATGGCACCCCGGTGGCAAAGCTGCCTTCAAAACGCCCGGTAAAGAATGCGTTCAGGAACTGGCGGTGGTCAAAGCCGTGAATCCACAACTCGATCGCGTCCTCGTCCGCGAAGCTCCACCCGATATCGTCATGGCAGCGCACATAATTCACCCAGGCGCACCGTTCGGCGATTCCAAAGCGCTTGATCATGGAGTGCCGCAGGAGCTGCACTTCACGGGTGGCCAGCGCCTCCCACAGCAGGTTCATGAGCGTCGGATTGTAGGAAAGCTGGCATTCCTCCCAGCCAATATACTGCGCCACAAAATCGGGATGCACGATCGCCTCGGACTTAAACACCATGGCGGGGGCCACGATCCGCGTGATGGCGTTGTAGGCCTGGATGATCATATGTGCCTGAGGCAGGTTCTCGCAGGAAGTGCCCATCTGCTTCCACACGAACGCCACCGCGTCCAGCCGCAGCACCTCCACGCCCTGGTTAGCCAGGAACAGCATCTCCTGCATCATGGCGTTGAACACATCCGGATTGCTGTAGTTCAGGTCCCACTGAAAATGGCGGAAGGTCGTCCAGACCCACTTGCCCAGCTCCGGGAGATACGTGAAGCTGCCGGGGTCTTGCTCCGGAAAAATCTCGCGCAGCGTCGCCTCATAGCGGTCAGGCATCGAGCGGTCGTCGAACAGGTAATAAAACGCCTGGTGGCGTTCATCCCCGGTCTGGGCCTTGCGCGCCCATTCATGTTCGGCGGATGTATGGTTGAACACAAAGTCCAGCACCAGGCTGATCCCGTTTTCGCGCAGTTCCGCCGCCAGCGCGCGCAGCTCCTCCGTCGTGCCAAGCGACGGGTTGACTTCCCGGTAGCTGCTGACGGCATACCCGCCATCGCTGTTTTCCTCCGGGGCCAGGAAGAGCGGCATCAGGTGCAGGTACGTGAGGCCCAGTTCCTTGAAGTACGGGATGCGCGCGCGAATACCCGCCAGATCTCCGGCGAACAGGTCCACGTAACACACCCCGCCGACCGCCTGTTCACTCTGGAACCAGTCCGGATCGGCCTCGCGGGCGTCATCCAGCGCGCGCAACTCGGCCGGACGACGCGCAAACATCCGCGCCGCATCCAGGAGGATCTGCTCCAGGCTGTAGAAGAAATCATACTGCGAGCCGTACAGCTCCAAAAGTAGCCCGAACAGCCGGGGAAAATGCGCGCGCAAACGCTGCTCGAACACCGGGTACAGCGAATCATCCAGGACATCCGCGACGCGGGGGAGCAGCCGCTCCAGCGAGAGCTGCGCTTGTTTCTGCAACCAGACAGGATCATGCATGAGATCACTCACAGTATATACGTGCAAACAGGTACGGGGTGCGCCACAACTGGCGGCGGCATGTAACAACGCTACCGTGATTCTATAGCGCCGCCCAGCCCTGTCAAACAACGCCGCAGCCGGACAGGCAACACAGCATCCGCCAGGCGCATGATCAACCGCATGAGCGTGCGATATCAGCCGGTAATACGTGGCGCAGAAAGCTTGTTTCGCCAGAATCCCCGTGTTATAATGCGGCACATGATTAACTAACAGGCGCTTCGCCGTGCGCGAAGACACACCCCGGCAGGAAATCCCATCCCCACCCTGATTATGGAGGGGATATTGCCGGTATGCGCCTGCACGATCCACCCCCAATCTCATAACGCCGTTGGCTCTACAACGACCTTGTTCACATGGTTCAACCGCAGGCGCCTTGCCTGTGGTTTTTTGTCTGTGTGACACATTTTCGAAAGGAACAACGGTGTTCGAACAACTGATCAACCGCACTCGTAACCCAATGGAATGGCAGAAACTGCCCTGGCACGATCCGGACATCAGCCGCCGAATGCTGGCTGAGCACCTGTCACCCGATCATGATGCCGCCAGCCGCCGCGCCTTTATCATCGACCTTCATGTGGGCTGGATACATCACAGGGTACTGGGGAAAAAACCCTCTTCAATTCTCGATCTCGGGTGCGGCCCCGGCTTCTATGCCGATCGCCTGATCCGCCTGGGTCATACAGTGACCGGGATCGATATCGGCCCCGCATCTATCGACTACGCCCGCCAGCATCATGCCGGGACATTCATCCTCAGCGATATTCGCACGCATGATCTTGGAGACAGTTACGATCTGGTGATGATGGTCTACGGCGAGTTCAATGCGTTCGCACCCAATGACGCCGCCGCGATTATCGACCGGGCTTATGAAGCACTGAAACCAGGAGGCCAACTCCTGCTGGAAGTCCACACCTATGAGTGCATCGAGGCCATCGGCGCAGAACCGCCAGCCTGGCACACAGCCCAAAGCGGATTGTTTTCGGATGCGCCTTACCTGTGCCTGACCGAATCGCTGTTCGAGCACGATCGGTCATTATCCCACTACTACATATTTGACGGTGAAACAGGTGCCATGACACACTACTGCGTGATGCACCAGGCCTACACCATTGACGACTACAAGCATCTGCTGCGCCGCTTTGAACGCGTGGAAATCCTGCCATCGCTGGAAGGTACAGAGAGCAAGACAGGCCAGGATCACCTGAAGGCAATTGTAGCCACACGATAGGTGGCATCCGCTTAGATGCAGAGAGCGCACATCTGAAGCATGCCTGCCGGGCAGTCAATGGATAGTTATTCCCTTGACGGCCCCGGCAGGTCGTGCTAGAGTGAGACCAGCAAATCACATACTGCACTCCGATCAAGGTGTCCTAAGCCCCGGATGGCCGGACACAATGGCGAAGTCGGTGAAAGTCCGACGCTGCCCCGCAACGGTAATCCGCGCCAGCCCCTGGCCCGGAAAGCCCGGACGCCCACCTTGATCGAGTCCCGGCCTTCGCGGAGGGGGGCCAGGGTCTGCTGCATCTTTCTGCAGCGAGTTTCGGGCCACGCTAACCGACTCCCACGGATTTCAGGCTCCGATCCCCACACACCCCCTGCTCCGCCTACCCAGCATTGGAGCAGGTGTTGTCTTTTAATCTCGCCCCCACTCACACCCAGTTTCTGCTCGCCAGCCAGCCAGTTGCCAGGCGGCTGGTCATCATTGGCGGCGTGCTGATCAACATACTGATTGTGGCCCTGGTGTTCTCCATCGCCAATGGCTCATCAGATATTCCTTACCAGGATGTCGCCCAGACCCTGCTCGGCGCCGCCGGCATCGGCGATATAAGCGCCATCCCAGATGCACAGGCGCGCATCGTGCTGCTGGTGCGCCTGCCGCGCGCGCTGGTGGGGGCGCTGGTGGGGGCGGCGCTGGCCGTGGCGGGGGCTACGATGCAGGGACTCTTTCGCAACCCCCTGGCCGATCCCGGCACGATCGGGGTCAGCGCGGGGAGCGGCCTGGGCGCCGTGATCGCGCTGACCACCGGCGTGGCTGCACACAGCCTGTGGGCGGTCCCGCTGTTCGCCTTCATCACCGGCATGGGCGCCGCCCTGCTGGTCTATATCCTGTCGCTGCACAACGGGCGCACGCATGTCGCCACGCTGCTGCTGGCCGGGGTTGCGGTGAATTCGTTCCTTGGGGCCACCACGTCCACCCTGCTGCTCATGGCCGCCGAATATGGCGAGATGCAGGCCATCCTGACCTGGATCGTCGGCGGGCTGCGCGGGCGCGGCGCCGATCACGTGACGCTGATCGTGCTGCCTATCATCGCGTGCAGCCTGCTGCTCTATGCCTTCAGCCGTGATCTCAACCTGCTGCTGCTGGGCGAAGAAACTGCCCAGGGCCTGGGCACCAACGTCCCCCGGACCCGCTTCATCCTGCTGGGGCTGGCCTCTCTGCTGACCGCCACCGCCGTCAGCACGGCGGGCGGGATCGGCTTTGTCGGGCTGATCGTGCCGCACGCCCTGCGCCTGGTCATCGGCCCCGATCACCGGCTGCTCCTGCCCGCCAGCGCGCTGGGAGGCGCCCTTTTTCTGGTACTGTGTGACACCCTGGCTCGCCTGCTGATCCGACCCGCGGAAATCCAGGTCGGGCTAATCACGGCTATGCTGGGTGCGCCGTTCTTTCTGTTTCTGCTGTGGCGGAACCGCCGCCAGTTCAGCACACTCTAACCCACCTGAGGGGGAGAAAACCATGAAGACCCAACAACTGCCATGCCGCTCTGCTACCCTGCTCATCCTCGTTGCCCTGCTGCTCAGCAGCAGCCTGTTCCTGAGTGTATTGCCCGCCGCCGCCCAGGAAGGGGACGGCTGGCCGCGCGCGGTGATTGACGCCGCGGGGAATACTGTCACGCTTGACGCGCCGCCGCAGCGCATCGCCAGTATCACCATTGCCTCGGATGAAATCCTGCTCTCCCTGATCGCGCCGGAGCGCCTGATCGGCGTCACCAGCATGGCGACCGACCCCGGCATCAGCAATGTCGCGGCCGGGGCAGCCAGCGTGCCGCACCGCGTCACCGCTGACCCGGAGCTGCTCATCAGCCTGGAGCCTGACCTTGTGATTGTCGCCACCTGGACGGATGGTGCGGTCGTTGACCAGCTGCGCGACGCCGGGCTGACCGTATTCCTGATGCCCTCACCGGTCGGGTTCACCCCCATCCAGGAGGCTGTGGCGCTGCTGGGTGAGCTGGTTGGCGCGGATGATGAAGCCGCCGCGCTGATCACCGCCATGGACGCTGAACTGAACGCCATCGCCGCCGCCACGCAGGGCGCCGACCCCGCCCGCGTGCTGTATCTCACGCCCGGCAACTACACCAGCGGCCAGCCCTCGACAATCGCGGAGATCATCGCTGCCGCCGGCGGGATTGACCTCGCGGCAGCGGCGGGCGTGTCGCAGTTTGAACCGCTGAGTGACGAGTTCATCCTGGAGCAGGACCCGGACGTGATCCTCCTGAGTGGCTGGACGCCCTGGGACCCCGGATTTGTGGAGGGCTTCTCCACCAACCCGCTCTATACCGGGTTGAGCGCCGTCCAGAACGGGCGCGTTTACCTGGCGAATGATGCCCACCTCACCACCACCAGCCATTACATCACGGAAGGCGCCGCCGACATCGCCGCGATCCTGTACCCGGATCGCTACCCGGCTTATCCCATGACCTTCACCGATGCGCTGGGGCGCGAAGTCACACTTGAGCGTGAACCGCAGACCATCGCCAGCCTGACACTGGGCACGGACGAGATTCTCGCCAGCCTGCTGCCAGACCCGACGGATCGGATCGTGGGTATGACCTACCTGGTGGATACGGAGGGCGTGAGCAACCTGGCCGGGACCGAGCTGCTGGCGGCGCTCACCAGCACCCGGGTTGAAGCCGACCCGGAGCAGCTCATCGCGCTGGCCCCTGACGTGGTGCTGGCCGCCACGTTCACCGATGGCGCGGTGCTCCAGCAGCTTGAGGACGCCGGAATTACGGTGATCACCGTGGGCAATTTCACCACCGTGGCCGCCATGCTGGATAACCTCGCCTGGCTGGGCGATCTGCTGGGCGCGCGGGTGGAGGCCCTGGCCCTGGTGAGCAGCCTGACCGACCGGCTGGAGGCCGTCTCCGCCCGCGCCGCAACCGTCACCGACCCGGCCAGCATGATCTACCTCTCCACCGACAACTGGATCGCCGGGTGCGCCACCACGCTGGATGACATGATCCGGCTGGCGGGCGGGATCAACGCGGCGTGCAGCGCCGGTTTGATGGACTGGAAGCAGATCGACACTGAAACGCTGCTCACGCTCGATCCCGATGTGATCGTCTTCTCCGTCTGGGTCGATATTGAAACCTGGCTGGCCGATACCGCCGTGCAGGGCCTGAGTGCCGTGCAAAATGAACGGCTGGTTGCCGGGAATGACGCCCACCTGAGCGCCGTCAGCCAGTATATCGTCGACGGGGTGGAAGACCTGCAGGCGATCCTGTACCCCAACCTGGCGAATTAACCCGCCGGGATTTCTGTGCAAAAGGGCGGCTGCGGTCGCCCTTTTGCACAGGGCTGGCAGACGGGGTAGGATTCGGCCCTGTACTGAACAAACACCTGCACCAAGGAGCATGATTACGTGAGCAAGCCACGCATCACGGTTCTCGGCAGTTATAACACCGACCTGGTGACCATGACCCCGCGCATGCCCCAGCCGGGCGAAACGATCCTTGGCCACGGGTTCAAAACCGGCCCCGGTGGCAAAGGCTCCAATCAGGCCGTAGCCGCGGCCCGGGCCGGCGCGCAGGTCGCTTTTATCGGGCGGATCGGCACCGACATGTTCGGGGAGATGGCGCTGAATGTCTGGCGCGAGGCCGGGATCGACACCGCTACGGTGACCCAGATGACGGATGAAGCGACCGGCGTGGCGTCCATCATCGTGGACGCGCAGGGTGAGAACATGATCGTGGTGGCTTCTGGCGCGAACTGGCAGGTTTCCGCGCAGGATGCGGAGCAGGCCCGCGCGACCATCGCAGCCTCCCGCGTGTTTCTGACCCAGCTCGAAACCCCCCTACCCTCAGTTGAGGCAGGGATGCGCATCGCTCGCGAAGAAGGCGTCCTTACAATTCTCAACCCGGCTCCCGGCCAGGAGCTTTCCGCCGCCGTGCTGGCCCTGGCGGACATTATCACCCCTAACCAGACCGAGGCTGAGATCATCACGGGCATCCCCAGCACCGATCCCGAAAGCGCCTGCCGGGCGCTGCGCCAGCACGGCGCGCACACCGTGGTCATGACCCTGGGGGGCGAGGGCGTGCTGCTGTACGATAGCAATGGCCAGCAGCACTTCCCGGCATTCCGCGTGGAACAGGTGGTGGATACCACCGGCGCGGGCGACGCCTTCAACGGCGCGCTGGCGGTCGCCCTGGCGGAGGGCCAGCCCCTCACTGACGCGATTCGCTTTGCCAGCGCCACCGGCGCGCTGAGCGTGACCAGGCTCGGCGCGACCGAATCGATGCCCACCCGCGCGGAGATTGACACGCTGCTGAAGCGCACATAAGCCCCCCATGCCTGCCATGAATCAAAGCTGCCCGGCCGAAACGGTATTCAGCCGGGCAGTATGCATTCGCGGGAAAAGCGGCGTTATGCCTGGGGCGCAGCCGCCTTCACCTCAGCGGAAACATGCCCCGCAAACTGCTTAAAATTCTCCTGGAACAGCCCGGCCAACTTCGCCGCCTGGCGGTCATACGCCTCCGGGTTCTTCCATGTGGAGCGCGGGCTGAGCACATCGCTCGGCACACCCGGCACATGGGTCGGAACTGCCACGCCGAACACCGGGTCAGTGACGGTCTCCACATCGTCCAGCTCGCCATTCAGCGCCGCGCGGATCATGGCGCGTGTGTAGGCCAGCTTCATACGGTGACCCTCCCCGAAGGGGCCACCCGTCCACCCGGTGTTAACCAGCCACACATTGGCGCTGTACTGCTCAACCTTCTCGGCCAGCAATTCGGCATAGCGGGCCGGATGATGCACCATAAACGGCGCGCCAAAACACGCGCTGAACGTGGCCTGTGGCTCGCTGCCAAGCCCTTTTTCGGTCCCGGCCACTTTCGCCGTGTAACCCGCCAGGAAATGATACTGGGCCTGCTCCGGCGTCAGCCGGCTGATGGGCGGCAGCACGCCGAACGCATCCGCCGTCAGGAAGAAGATGTTCTTCGGGTGTCCCGCCATGCCATTGTCAGATGCATTCGGGATATGTGACAGCGGGTAAGAAGCGCGGGTGTTCTCGGTATGGGTCGCGTCGTCCAGGTCCACATAGCGGTTGTCCTGGTTCATTACCACATTTTCCAGGATCGTGCCAAAGCGGCGCGTGGTCTGGTAAATCTCCGGCTCCCCCTCGGGGTCCAGCCGGATCACCTTGGCATAGCACCCACCCTCAAAGTTGAACACGCCCTTATCCGTCCAGCCGTGTTCATCATCGCCAATCAGGGTGCGCGTCGAATCGGCGGAAAGCGTGGTCTTGCCCGTCCCGGACAGCCCAAAGAAGACGGCGACATCGTCGGTGTCCTTACCATAGTTGGCCGAACAATGCATCGGCAGGACATCCCGCAGCGGCAGCAGGTAGTTCATCACGCTGAAGATCGACTTCTTGATCTCGCCCGCGTAGCTGGTCCCGCCGATCAGGATCAGCTTTTCGGCGAAATTCACCAGCACAAACGCCGAGCTGTTCACGCCGTCAAGCTGTGGCAGGGCGTGGAAGGACGGGGCATTGATCACCGTGTACTCGGGCACATGGTTTTTCAGTTCTTCGACATCGGGCTGGACAAACATATTGCGGGCGAAAAGGTTGTGCCAGGCAGTCTCAGTGACTACACGAATAGGCAGCCGGTAATCAGGGTCCCAGCCCACATAGAGGTCCTGCACGAACGCGGCCCGGTTCTGGAAGTAAGCCAGCAGGCGCTGCTTCAGGCCCGCAAAATGGGCGGCGTCAATCGGGCGGTTGACATCCCCCCACCAGATATCGTTCTCGGTGGAGCTTTCCTTCACGATGAACTTGTCGCGCGGGGAACGCCCGGTATGCTGCCCGGTCCGCACCACAATTGGCCCCAGGTGGGCCACAATCCCCTCACGAAAGCGCACGATCTGTTCGTACAGCGCCGGCGTGCTCAGGTTCCAGTATTCGCGCTCCAGGTTAGAAAAGCCGTGGTTGCCCAGGCCATAGTAGCTCTTATTAGGCATATCTTCCTCCCCTATCGGGTTGTGTGCGAAAAACAGGGCGGGAAACCCTGAGAAGAATTCCCCGCCCGGTCAGCACTCTTCAGATGTTGGTGCGCAATACGCCCAGGGTTACTTGTTCTTGAGCGCGGCATGCGCAGCCGCGAGACGCGCCACGGGGACGCGGAACGGCGAGCAGCTCACGTAGTTCAGGCCCGCGCGGTGGCAGATCTCGATCGATTCGGGATCGCCGCCGTGCTCACCGCAGATACCCACTTCGAGATCCGGGCGGATCTTGCGGCCCTTCTCAACCGCCATGAACACCAGCTGGCCGACACCCGTCTCGTCCAGGGTCTGGAACGGGTTCTTCTCCAGAATGCCCAGGTCGTTTTCGTCCGCGTAGCGCAGCAGGAACTTGCGCTCGGCGTCGTCACGGCTCAGGCCCCAGGCCATCTGGGTCAGGTCGTTCGTGCCGAAGCTGAAGAACTGCGCCACATCAGCCATTTCGTCCGCGGTCAGGGCAGCGCGCGGGATTTCGATCATCGTCCCGAACTTGTACTCGACCTCGATACCCTTCTCTTCCATGACCTGCTTGGCTTCTTCTTCCAGCAGCGGCTGGATCTTCTTCAGCTCGTTGACATGCGCCGTCAGCGGGATCATGACCTCGGGCATCACAACGGTGCCTTCCTTGGCAGCGTCGCAGGCAGCCTCGAAGATCGCGCGCACCTGCATGCGGTTCAGCGCGGGCATGGTGATGCCCAGGCGGCAGCCGCGCAGGCCCAGCATCGGGTTGAACTCGTGCATGTCGCTCACCACGGCGAGCAGTTTCTTCTTCTTATCCAGCTCGGGCCCGGTCTGGCCCAGGGTTTCCATGCGGGTGACTTCCACCAGCAGGTCTTCCCGGTTGGGCAGGAACTCGTGCAGCGGCGGGTCCAGCAGGCGGATGATGACGGGCAGCCCGTCCATCGACTTGAAGATGCCATAGAAGTCTTCGCGCTGGAGCGGGAGCAGCGAGTCAGTCAGGATGCGCTCGAATTCTTCCTCGGTTTCCGCCAGCACAGCCTTCTGGAATTTCTCGGTGCGGTCGCCGAGGAACATGTGCTCAGTGCGGCACAGGCCGATGCCCTGCGCCCCGAACCCGCGGGCCATTGTGGCCTGCTCCGGATCGTCAGCGTTGGCCCAGATCATGAGCTTGCGGATGTCGTCCGCCCACTCCAGGATGGTCTTGAGCTCGGTCTGATCATCGAAGGAGGGAACCACGGTCGGCAGCTCGCCCTTGAACACGCGGCCTGTGCCACCGTCCAGCGAGATCAGGTCGCCTTCCTTGATGGTGATGCCATCAACCACAAAGAATTTCTCCTTCAGGTTGATTTTGATGTCTTCCGCGCCGGCCACGCAGGGAACACCCAGCTGGCGGGCCACCACAGCGGCGTGGCTGGTCGCGCCACCGTGCTGCGTCAGGATACCCTTGGCCGCGAGCATACCATGCACGTCGTCGGGGGTCGTCTCCGGGCGCACCAGGATGACGGCATGCCCCTCACCGCCCTTGCCCTTTTCGGCGGCGGTGTCAGCGTCAAAGTAGACTTCACCCACGGCGGCGCCGGGGGAGGCGTTCAGGCCCTTGGTGAGCAGAACCGCGCTGCTCATCGCGGCATCATCAAAGCGCGGGTGAAGCAGCTGGTCCACATGGAAGGCCTCAACCCGCTGCACGGCTTCTTCCTTGCTGATCAGACCCTCTTCCACCATGTCCACCGCGATCTTGACGGTGGCAGCGGCGGTACGCTTGCCGTTACGGGTCTGGAGCATGTACAGCGTGCCGTTTTCCAGCGTGAACTCCATGTCCTGCATGTCACGGTAATGCGTCTCAAGCGTCTTGGCGACCTTCATCAGGGTGTCCCACGCTTCGGGGGCTTCCACCTTCAGCTTGTGGACTTCGGTGGGCGTCCGGGCACCGGACACCACGTCCTCACCCTGGGCGTTAAAGAGATACTCACCGTAGAAGTCGTTCTCGCCGGTGGAGGGATTGCGGGTGAAGGCCACGCCAGAGCCGGAGTCTTCGCCCACGTTGCCAAAGACCATGGACTGAACGTTCACGGCGGTCCCCAGCTTGTGGGAAATGCCGGTGGCGTTGCGGTAGTCAATCGCGCGCTTGCCGTTCCAGGACTTGAACACGGCTTCAATCGCGAGCTCAAGCTGCTTCCACGGGTCCTGCGGGAACTCAATGCCGGTTTCGCGCTTGGTCAGGGCCTTGAATTCCTCAACAGCCCGCTGCCAGCCAGCTACCGAAACCTCGGGGTCCAGCTTGACGCCTTCACTTTCCTTGATGCTGTGAATGATGTCTTCAAAGAGCAGGCCGTCAACATCCAGCACGACCTTGCTGTACATCTGCACCAGGCGGCGGTACGCATCCCAGGCGAAGCGGTCGCCGGCCTTGGCCGCCAGCGCGCCAACCGAGGCATCGTTCAGGCCGAGGTTGAGGATGGTGTCCATCATGCCGGGCATGGAGAAACGCGCACCAGAGCGCACCGAAACCAGCAGCGGATCGCTGGGATCGGCGAACTGGCGGCCCATCTTCTTGCCCAGGTCTTCCATGCCTTCAAGCACCTGTTCCCACATGCCTTCGGGGAACTTGTTGCCCTTGTTCAGGTATTCAAGGCAGGCTTCGGTGGTGCAGGTGAAACCGGGGGGAACGGGCAGGCCAAGCCGAACCATTTCGGCCAGATTCGCGCCCTTGCCGCCCAGCAAATCACGCATGGAAGCGTTACCTTCTTCAAAGAGATATACCCACTTATGTGCCATGGTGTTTCCTTTCAGAATCGGCAGGTGGTAGACGACAGCTAATCGTTGCGAGCTTAAATGCGTGGCCGACATCCTGCCAGTGTCAAATGTCAGCGTTCGCTATGTTTTTTTTGCTGGCTTATAGACAGCAATCAAGCCCCAAAACCTTTGGGATTATACCACGGCCCCCATGAATTGCTGCTCAAACTATGTGGCAATATGCTCAATTTGGCGGGAAGAAGATCAGATTCGTGGTGTGGTCTCAGGATGCCGCAGCGCGCAGCGGCACCAGGCGCAGGCCGCCCGTCACCGGTTCGCGATCGACCGTGACTTCCACCCCGAAGACGCGGGCCAGCTGATCGGGCGTAAAAACGTCTGCCGGCCGGCCGTCGGCCACAATTCGGCCCTCGGCCAGCAGCGCCACACGATCACAGAACCGCGCCGCCAGCGGCAGGTCATGAATCGCCGCCACAACGCCAATCTGCTGCTGGTGCGCCAGGTTCCGCACCAGTTCCAGCAGCTCCAGCTGATGCCGGATGTCCAGGTTGCTGGTCGGCTCGTCGAGCAGCAGGATGCGTGGCTGCTGGGCCAGCGCCCGGGCGATCAGCACCCGCTGGCGCTCCCCACCGCTCAGGGTATTGACAAAACGCCGGGCGAAACGCAGCGTGTCGGTGGTGCGCATGGCCGCATCCGCAATAACCCGATCCTGCTCATCTTCGATCTGAAAGCGGCCCAGATACGGGCTGCGGCCCATCAGCACCACTTCGCGGACAGTCAGCGGAAAGTCAAAGGCGGTGGATTGAGGCACATGCGCCACAAGGCGGGCGATCTCCCTGATGCTGTAGCGCCCCAGTGGGCGGCCCAGCAGCTCAACCCGGCCCGCGCCAGGCCGAAGCAAGCCGCTGATCAGCCTGAGAAAGGTCGATTTGCCCGCCCCGTTAGGCCCCACCAGGCCAACCAGCTCCCCGCCCCGCAGCTCAAAAGTGAAGTGCTGCAGGATCGGCGTGCCATTGTAGGCAAAAGCCAGATTGCTGGCAGCCAGGAGCGCTGCGGTACCGGGCTGAGTATCGGCGGTCGTTTTCACTGGCGGGGTCATTGGCACCTCATAACAGCAACGACCCGGCGGAGGGGCCGGGTCGTTGAACATAGCGACACAGGGATTGGGTGGCTCAGCCGGGAGGCTGGTTGTGCTTTTCCCTCCGCGAAAAAACACAACGCGATCATGGTGGTCGACCGGACTTAGGGGGCGCACTTGCGCCGTCCCATCACCGTTGCGCGTCAGCGCTGGATTCTCACCAGCTTCGCCGGGCAGCCTGCTTCGGCTGCATCCACGATCGGAGCGCTTGAATTTGCGTGAAGCGTAGCACAACCCGGCGCAGAATGTCAAGCATTATGGATGTTTTGCGGTAAAATGCAGGGGACGCTTACACTGTGAAATGACAGGCTCCGACCCATGAGCAATCAGGAAACCCTCCTCAAGAATCGCTACCGGCTCATCGCCCAGCACGGTTCCGGCGGCATGGCCGTGATTTACAAGGCCTATGACCAGGAACTGGGGCGGATGGTGGCCGTCAAAATCCTGCGCCCCAGCCTGATTGCGGACCCCTCCTTCCTGGAGCGCTTCCGCAATGAGGCCCGCAGCGTGGCCCGCCTGAGCCACCCCAATATCGTGACGGTGCACGATGTCGGGCAGGACGGCAACACCCATTTTATCGTCATGGAATTTATTGACGGGGTTGACCTCAAGAAACTGATTCGCTCAGAAGCACCCTTCACAGTGGAGCGCGCGCTGGATTTCGCGATCAAAATCTGTGCCGGGGTGGGCTATGCCCACCGCTCCGGGCTGGTCCACGCGGACGTGAAACCGCAGAACGTCCTGATCGCTGAAAGCGATATCCTCAAGGTTACGGACTTCGGCATCGCACAGGCGCTCTCCGATGCGGCGACCAACGAGCGCCAGCGCGTCGTCTGGGGCAGCCCGCACTACTTTTCGCCGGAACAGGCGCGTGGCGAGCGCCCCACCCCTCCCTCCGATGTATATTCGATCGGCGTGGTGCTGTTTGAGATGCTGACAGGCCGCTTGCCGTTCATCGGCGCCGATCAGCAGGAGCTGGCCCTGGCCCACCTTAAGGAGGAGCCGCCGCACGTGGCCGACTTCAACCCGGCCGTGCCCCAGGAGCTGGATCAGATCGTGCAGAAGGTGATGTCAAAGGAGCCTGCCTCCCGCTACCGCACCGCCGACCAGCTGGGGCGCATCCTGATCAGCTATCTCCGCCAGGGCTACAAAGCCACCAGCGATCTCTCCCGGCCGGTCAGCGCCCCGCCGCGCAGCGCGCCCACCGGCCCGCAGCCCGTGATCCCCGCGGCAGGCTATTCCACGAACAACCCGAGCCCGGACCGCCACTCGCTTCATACCCAGGTAGCGCAGCGACCGATAGACCAGACCCCTTACCCGGCACCTTACCGGCCCGAACCCGGAGCCACCCCCCGCCCGACCGCACCGCAGCCACCGCGCTCACTGTACGCCTCACCGCCGGAGCCGGAAGATCGGGCGAGCAATATGGTCACGGTCGTGCTGATTCTGCTGGCCCTGGCCGCGGTAATCGGCCTGATCCCGCTGGGGCTGACCGTGCTGGCCGCGTATCGCTAGGCCTTGATGCCCCTGACACCGGTATGTCAGGCGACGGATTCCGCTGCCAACGCATCCCTTACGCCAGCATGAATTCACATTGGAGTTTTGGCTTTCTGACCTGTATAATGGGGAAGAAGGTTTACCGGCCTGATTCTTTCCCCGCGTTGGTGGATTTACTGTCAATCGGTGGGTTAGCTGCGCTGTAGACCTGCACTGTTGATGTTGGAGGCATATTGTAGTGAACAATTCCCGGTATCGTAACCTCTTTGTCTACATCCTGGTAGGCATTGCTGTCCTCGTCATCATGATGACATTCTGGGGAAACAACACCACAAGCACCGAGGTGTCCCTGACTGAGCTGGCACAGCAGATCAATGGGGGACGGGTGCGCGGCATTCTGGTGGCAGATAACGAGATCACCGTCCGGTACACCGACGGCAGTTCCGCCATCAGCCGCAAGGACCCCAGCCTGCCCGCCCCTGAACAGCTGATCTCGCTGGGCGCGCTCCCGGAACGGCTGCAATCGATCGAGATTGAGAACGCCGCCCCCAGTAACGTGGGCGCCTGGCTGGGCATCCTGATCAACCTGCTGCCCCTTGTCCTGCTGGGCGGCTTCATCTACCTGATGCTGCGCCAGGCCCAGGGATCGAACAACCAGGCGATCTCGTTCGGCAAGAGCCGCGCCCGCATGTTCACCAGCGACCAGCCGACCGTCACCTTCAGTGACGTGGCCGGTGTGGACGAGGCCAAAGAAGAGCTGCACGAGGTAGTTGAATTCCTGAAAGAGCCTGAGAAGTTCATCCAGCTCGGCGCGCGCATCCCCAAAGGCGTGCTGCTGGTAGGCAGCCCCGGCACCGGTAAGACCCTGCTGGCAAAAGCGGTGGCCGGTGAAGCGGGCGTGCCGTTCTTCAGCATATCCGGCTCCGAGTTCGTGGAGATGTTCGTCGGCGTGGGGGCCAGCCGTGTGCGTGACCTCTTTGACCAGGCCAAGCGCCACAGCCCGTGCATCGTGTTTGTGGACGAAATTGACGCGGTGGGCCGCCACCGCGGGGCCGGGCTGGGCGGCAGCCACGACGAACGCGAGCAGACACTCAACCAGATTCTGGTGGAGATGGACGGCTTCGACACCGACACAAACGTGATCGTGGTCGCGGCCACCAACCGCCCGGACATCCTGGACCCCGCGCTGATGCGTCCCGGCCGCTTTGACCGGCGCGTCGTGCTGGACCGCCCTGACCTCAAGGGCCGCGAGGAAATCCTGAAGGTGCATGTGAAGGGCAAACCGCTGGCCAGCGATGTTGACCTGCACGCCCTGGCGAAATCCACCCCCGGGTTTGTGGGCGCTGATATCGAAAACCTGGTGAATGAGGCTGCTATTGTGGCCGCCCGCAAGAACAAGAAGAGCATCGCCCAGCGCGACTTCGAAGAAGCGATTGAACGAGTGATCCTGGGGCCGGAGCGCAAGAGCCGCATCATCACTGAACGGGAACGCCGCCTGGTAGCCTACCACGAAGCCGGACATGCGGTCGCGTTCCACCTGCTGCCTTACAGCGATCCGGTGCGCAAGGTCACGATCGTGCCGCGTGGCATGGCCGGTGGAGTCACCTGGAGCATGCCCGAGGAAGACATCAACTACGTGACTGCCAGCCGCCTGCGCGACCAGATCGCCGGGGCGCTGGGCGGGCGCGCCGCCGAAGAACTCGTCTTTGGTGAGGTCACCACCGGCGCAATGAGCGACCTGGACCAGGTGACGAAAATCGCGCGCTCGATGGTGAAACGCTACGGCATGAGCACCAAACTCGGCCCGATCATCTTCGGGCAGAAAGAGGAGCTGGTCTTTCTGGGGCGCGAGATCGGTGAGCAGCGCGACTACAGCGAGCACATCGCCGAAGCGATTGACTCCGAAGTCAGCGAGATTGTGGGTCAGGAATACGAGCGGGTGAAAGGCCTGCTGGCCGCCAACCGCGACAAGCTGGATAGCGTGGTGGAACGCCTGCTGGAGGTGGAAACCATCGCCCACGATGAATTTGTGGAATTGATGGGCGGGCAGAAGGCGCGCCCGGAGTACGATCCGTACATCCCGGAGAAAGCCGGAGTTGCGGGCGATGATAAGGATGAGGATGAAGGCGCCCGGGGCGGCCTGGGGCCGGCGCCCAGCCCCGCGCGGTAGGCGCCCCATAACAACGCTGAAAAGAGATGGCCCGGTGTGGCGCCATCTCTTTTTTGCCCTGCCGCAGGATCAAAAAACGGCCCCACAAAGTTGTGGAGCCGTTCGCGAACGCAATCCGTCAGCTAACCCGCTGGATACCCAGCGTCAGCTCATCCTCGTCAATTGAGAAGTCCTCGCTGTACGCGCCCTGCCCAGGCGCGCCCTGCGCCAGCGCATCGGCGAGTGTTTCCCCGGCGATGTAGTCCATGTGCGCGGCAAACGCCGCCCGCACCGCCTCCGAACCCTCATACGTCACCGTGATATGATCGCTGATCTCAAAGTCGGCATCGCGGCGCATCATCTGAATGCGGCGCACGATCTCGCGCGCCAGGCCTTCCTGCACCAGCTCCGGGGTGAGCGTGGTATTGAGCGCCGCCAGGTAGCCGCCTTCCTCGGTCACTGCCCAGCCCTCAGCCGCGCCCTGCTTCACCTCGCACTCGTCCGGCTCCACCTGGAAGGTCTCGCCATTCAGCTCCACACTGATCGTCGCGCCGCTGAGCAGCGCCTTCGCCCAGGCTTCAATCTCCGCCTGCGGCCCTTCACGCAGCGCCTTCTGCACAAGGGGGAAGTCCTTGCCGAACTTGCGCCCCAGTTTGGCGGGCAGCGGGTTCAGGCTGTAGGCCACCACATCGCCCGTGCCATCCAGCACCTTCACCGCGCGAACATTCAGCTCACTGGCGACCAGATCGCCCAGCAGCCCCAGCGCCTCGCGTTCTTCCGCCGTGCGCACCGCGAAGGCCGCTTCCAGCAGCGGCTGGCGCACGCGCAGATTGGCGCTTTCACGCGCGGCGCGCCCCAGGCTGACGACCCGCTGAGCCAGCGCCATCGCCTCCAAAAGCGTGGTATCGATCGCGGCTGCATCCGCCACCGGCCAGGCCGCCAGATGCACGCTGACCGGCGCGTCAGCCTTCACGGAGGCCACCAGGTTACGGTAGATTTCCTCCGCCATGAAGGGCATTGTCGGGGCCAGGAGATGCGCCAGCGTGACCAGGCACTCGTACAGGGTCGCGTACGCGCCGAGCTTGTCAGAATCGTCCTCGCTCTTCCAGAAGCGCCGCCGCGACAGCCGAACGTACCAGTTGCTCAGGTTCTCCACAAACGCCTGGATCGGGCGCGTCGCGCCGGGCGCGTCATACTGCTCAAAGGCCACCGTCACCTGCTGCACCAGGTTATGCAGCTCGGCCAGCACCCAGCGATCCAGCGGATCGCGCTCCGCCACCGGCGGCGCGGGCTGCGCCGGGTCCCAGCCATCCAGGTTGGCATAGGTGACAAAGAAGCTGTACGTGTTCCACAGCGTCAGTGAGAACTTCGTCACCACTTCGCTCACCAGGTCCAGGCTGAAGCGGCGCGGCTCCCCGGGCGGGCCGGAGGTATACATGTACCAGCGGAACGCGTCCGCCCCGAACTTCTCGAACACGGCCCAGGGCTCCACAAACGTTTCCGGGCGGCTCTTGGACATCTTCTGCCCGTTGGCGTCCAGAATATGCCCCAGGCAGATCACATTCTCAAAAGAGACTTCCTCAAAAAGCATGCTGGCGATGGCATGCAGGCTGTAGAACCAGCCGCGAGTCTGATCCACCGCCTCGCAGATATAATCCGCCGGGTACTGTTCCTGGAACATCTCCTGGTTGTAGTAGGGGTATCCCCACTGGGCCACCGGCATGGAGCCAGAATCGAACCAGACATCGATCAGCTCCGGCACGCGGATCATCGTGCCGCGCCCGTTGCACTCGCGGCAGGCGAAACGCACCTCGTCCACGTAAGGCCGGTGCAGATCCAGGTTGCTCTGATCCACGCCGCTGAGCTTGCTCAGTTCGTCCACGCCGCCCACGCACAGCATATGCCCGCAGTCGGGGTTGTCACACTGCCAGACGGGCAGCGGCGTGCCCCAGTAACGCTCCCGGCCCAGCGCCCAGTCCTTCAGGTCTTCCAGCCAGTTCCCAAAGCGCCCGGTCTTGATATGATCCGGCACCCAGTTGATCTTCTTGTTCAGCTCGATCAGCTTCTCGCGGCGGGCCGTGGTACGGATGAACCATGTATCACGCGCGTAATACAGCAGCGGCGAATCGCAGCGCCAGCAGAACGGGTAGCTGTGCTCGTACTGGCGTACCTTGTACATCAACCCGCGCCCGGCCAGCTCATGGATGATATGCTCATCCGCGTCCTTCACCCACATGCCGCGCCAGGGCGTCACCGCGTCGATGAACGCGCCGTCGGATTTCACCGTCATCAGGACCGGCAGGTCGTATTTCTGCCCGACTTCCATGTCGTCCTGCCCGAAGGCGGGCGCGATATGGACGATGCCCGTGCCTTCCTCGGTGCTGACGAAATCACCGGTCACCACGTAGGCATAGTCCTGCTCCACCGGCAGGAAGGTGTACAGCGGGCTGTAGTGCCTGCCCGCCAGGTCGCGGCCTTTATAGCGCTCGATCACGGTGTAGGAATCGGCGTTTCTGAGCACCGCCTCGCGCAGCTTATCGGCCAGGATCAGGCGCTCTTTGCCACCATCCTCGGTGGGGCCTTCCACCAGCACATAATCGACGTTCGTCCCCACCGCCAGGGCCACGTTACCCGGCAGCGTCCAGGGGGTCGTCGTCCACACCAGGAAGTACGTCCCCGGCTGGTCACGCACGGGGAAGCGCACGAAGATGCTGGGATCGGCCACGTCTTTGTAGCCCTGCGCCACTTCGTGGCTGCTCAGTGGCGTGCCGCAGCGCGCGCAGTAAGGCACAACCTTCTTGCCCTTATAGAGCAAATCCTTATCCCACAGCTGGCGCAGGATCCACCACACCGACTGGATGTAATCGTTGGTGAAGGTGACATAAGCGTCATCCAGGCTAACCCAGTAGGCCATGCGCTCGGTCAGCTTTTCCCACTCGTTGATGTAGCGGAACACGCTCTGGCGGCACTTCTCGTTGAAGCGGGCCACGCCATACGCTTCGATCTCGTGCTTATCGCGCAGGCCCAGCTCGCGCTCGACCTCGATCTCCACGGGCAGGCCGTGCGTATCCCAGCCGCCCTTGCGCAGCACGTAATGGCCGGTCATGGTCTTGTAGCGCGGGAACATGTCCTTAAAGGCGCGGGCCAGCACATGATGCGTGCCGGGCCGGCCATTGGCCGTGGGCGGCCCCTCATAGAACACATAGCGCGGCCCACCCTCGCGCTCTTCCATCGTGCGCTCAAACACACGATTCTGGCGCCAGAAGTCGAGCTGTTCCTGCTCTTTCTCTGGTAAATTGACTTTTGCTGAAACAGGCTTAAACATCGCGCAACTCCGTATGTCTCCGGGTAAAGGTCCAAGATTTCGGCAACGACAGGATTAGCAGCCCGGAGCACCAATCGGACCCCGCGAGGGCAGGTGCCACATCGCCATGGGGGACACACCTCCTTCTAACCAGATCACTTTCGCGCCAGCGGTGAACCACACCATCCAGCCGGGTTCGCTATGGTTCAATAATGACCGGCAGCATCACCGGGAGAACCCATTATAACGCGCCATGCAGCGCGCCCCTCACTATGCTACACCAAATTACGACAGGTGGGCAGGGTCGGTTACGGATCTGTCTCCGCCAGGATCGCTTCGATTCGTTCCACATCCTGCGCCAGCGCCGCCCCGTAGGATGTGGCAGCAAACCGCGCCGCCTCCGCCTGCCAGAGGGCCAGCCCGGCCTGCGCTTTGCCCATGCGGGAACGGGCGGCCGGCGCTTCCAGCGCCCCGCCCTGCCAGCTCAGGTAGGCCGCCAGCAGCTCCCGGTGGGCTTCAAGGGGGACCGGCGTGGCCTGCTCCAGCGCGGCAAGCATGGCGGCCTGCCGGCCCGCGTAGTGATGCGCCAGCGCCAGCTCCACGCGCACCACCGGATGGGCGCCGTGCTCAAGCGCCTGCGCGATCAGCTCCGCGGCGGCCTCATAATCGCCCCTGGCCAGCCGTGTGCGCCCCAGGCCATAATTCGCCAGCGGGGAAGCCAGATCAGCCGCCAGCGCTTCCTGCAGGCGATCTTCGCTTTCAGACAGGCGACCAAGCTGGCGGTAGGCGTTGCCCAGCAGCGTCAGGCTTGTGGCATCCGCCTGGCCCGCCGCCCGCTCGTCCTCAAGGAGGCGCAGCACCGCCTCAAAATCGCCGCGCAGGAACGCCCGGCGGGCCTTGCGCAGCGCCGGGCGCTGCTGGCCCATGCGCCACAGGATCACCCCCTGCACCACCACAAACAGGCCGAACAGCCCCAGCACCGCCCACAACTGCTGCTCCGGGGGCAGGATAAACGTCAGCAGGATCAACCCCAGGCTGGCGCCCAGCAGCCCGTAAACCAGCAGGCGCAGCCGCCCCGGCAGGTTCTGCCACCCTTCCAGAAGATGTGTTCGCCAGTTCATAGGGTTTTATCCTGTGTGGGCCGCATCCGCTTCAAACAACGCCTGCTCAATCGCTTCCAGCTCGCGCGCCAGCCGCTGGCCGTAGGTTGTGCCTTGCAGCGCCTCAAGGCCGGAAGTCCAGCTCGCCAGGCCGTCCCGCGCGCTGACCATCTTGGCCGCCGTCCGGGCCGCCAGCCGGGCATCACCGCGGTCAGCATAATGCTCAGATAAGTGGTAGTTTACCCGCACCGCGTACATGGCCGGCATCCGGTAACGCGCGGCCTGCTCAAACGACTCAATCGCGGCGGCAGTCTCTCCGGCATAAAGGTGCATGAAACCCAGGTCAGCCCAGATGATCCCCGACTCGGGTTCCAGGTCGCGGGCCTGCCTGAGCACATCGGCAGCGGTATCATACATGGCCTGCATGCGGTACACGTTGCTCAGGGTCACAAAAGCGGCGGAACTCTCCGGGAACAGGTTCACCGCCCGATCCGCGACCTTCTGCGCCTCCGCCAGCCGCCCGGTGTAGGCATACGCGCTGGCCAGCAGCATGAGCACATCAACCGTTTCCTTGCCCGTCCTGATGGAGTTCTCCAGCAGCGGGATCGCGTCGTCGAACTTGAAGGCTTCGATCAGGCGGTAGGCCGCGCCATAGCCCGCCCCCTGGCGCCGGGCCTGCACGCCCAGCAGCAGCGCCACGCTGACGAACCACACCAGAAACATGGCGGTCGCTACCGCCAGGCCAATCAGGGCCACCCATGTCAGGTCGGAAGGCACGCTTTCGCCGAACGGATCCTGGCGATTCACCAGGTATTCCGCCGCGATGCCCCCCACAAACACCACCAGCCCCAGGATCGCCAGCACCAGTGGAATCTGGGCCAGTGCAATCACCAAGCGGCGTCTCATGCTTCGCCCTCCGCGTCCGCCAGGCGTTCCACCCCGGCTCCTTCAAACAGCGCCCGCGCCAGCATGATGTCATCCGCCAGCACCGCGCGCAGGCTGCGGGACTGCTCACTGGCGAAGATCGTATCCCATTCCTGCAGGCCGCGCTGCTCCCGGCGCAGGGCCTCGATCTGGGCTTGCGCCCCGGCCGGATCGTCCAGCCGCAGCGCGGCCCGCGCCAGCCACAGCCGGATCAGCAGCCGGTGGCGGCTGTCAGCGGGCCGGGCAGCCAGCGCCTCCTGCAGGTGCTGGCGCGCCTCCGCAGCCAGCCCCAGTCGATCCTCGATCATGCCCAGATTGTAGGGCATGGCCCACTGCTCCGGCTCACGCGCATAAGCCTGCTGCGCGGCCTCAAGGGCAGCCTCATACTCCCCCTGCTGCAGGTGAATCTCCGCCAGGCCGTTGTAACCCACGCTGGAATCCGGCTCCAGCTTGATGATCCGCCCGTAATCCTTAAGCGCCTGGGCCGGCTGCCCTTTGAGCCGGTACAGATCGGCCCGGAAGCGATAGTGCCGGGTATCATTCGGCTCTACCTTAATCAGGCGTGTGATGATCTCGATCGCCTCGTCATACTCGTCCTTGCGCAGGTGGCGGATGGCTTGCTGGTATTCCCGGCGCACGTTGCGGCGCAGGATCACCAGGGAGACAATCAGCCAGCCCACGCCTGCCCCCAGGAACCAGAACATGAATTGTGGCAGAAACAGCCCCAGGGCCAGCCCCAGCAGCAAAGGCACTACTGCCACCAGCAGCGGCTGACGATCGATCGGATCGAGGCGACTTGCAGGGATCGCCACCGCCCCCACCAGCGCCAGCAGCATCAGCCCGTTCTGGACAGGCACCACCCAGCCGGTGCCAGGCTCAACCGCCTGCAGCACCAGGCTGATCGTCCCGGTGAGGGCAATCAGCAGGAACAGCGTCATCGCGCGCTCCCGCCCCAGCCAGTTAATGTACCGCTTCATAGCCTCACGCTTTCGTCAGCCACCCCGTTCGTAGTTCAGCAGTTCAACCGCCAGGTCCTCCCCCGGCAGCACCCAGCGCAGCGGCACCCCATGTCCATCAAAATACAGGGCCTGCTCCCCCATCGCGTCCATTTGCACCGCAAACACCCGGGCAGAATGCGGCCCCCCTGGGCCGGGGAGGATTTCGTTGCGCTGAAACTCAACCTGCACCTGCATCACCCCCGGCCAGAGCGTGCCGTTCTGGATGCCCGGCGCGATCAGCGCCAGCGGCTGCCAGCCCCGTGCCGCCTGGTTGTAATTGCCCCACAGCGCATGCTCCATCAGCGTGTGCCAGCCATACACATCATACTGGGCCGGCAGGATCATCTCCTGAACAGCCTCTCCATGCAGGATCGTCATGTGCCGCGGCATGAAGCGGTACTCGATCAGGTCTTCCTGGCCGTTCTGCCAGCGCCAGTAGAATACCAGTTGCACCGGTCGGAAGTCCGGATCGCGCAGCAGGTAGCAGGCCGAAAACGGCGAAATCCCTTCATACGCCAGCTGGCTGCGCCAGATGGTCGCCTCATCCGGCAGGGCATGAACGCTCCAGAGCTCCTGCACACCGGTCGGCGTTCCCTGGCGCACCTGCTGGTACAGGCCCTGGGCCATAAGCTGTTCGTCAGCTTCAATCGGGGGGAGCATCATCCTGGCCCTTATGCCTGTTCATCCAGCTCGACATACAACCGCTTGTTGATGCCGCCCTTGCTGGTATAACTAGGAATGTGAATTGGGCCGACTTCCGCGGTGTTGGCAACATGCGTGCCGCCGTCCGCCTGCAGGTCCAGCCCCACAATCTCCACCGTGCGCACTTCCACAATTCCCACGGGCAGCAGATTGATCTTCGTCCGGATCAGGTCCGGGATAGCAAAGGCTTCCTCACGCGGCAGCACCTGCACCCGGACCGGATGCCCGGCGGCCATCTCGGCGTTGACCTTCGCTTCGATCTCCTGCACGAATTCCTTGCGCAGCCGTTCGAACTCAAAGTCCATCCGGCCCCTGAGCGGCTCCATATTGCCCCCGGTCACGCTGGCCCCATAGTCGCGCCAGACCACCCCACAGAGAATGTGCATGGCGGTGTGAGTCCGCATCAGCTGGTAGCGGCGCGCCCAGTCAATCGCCCCGACACAATCCGCCCCCACCGGCGGCAGGGCGTCGCCCTCCAGGACATGCAGCACGTCATTCCCGCGTTTCTGGGCCTTGATCACGCGGTAAGTCGTGCCAGCAACCGCGATCTCGCCGCTGTCGGCGGGCTGCCCCCCGCCGCCGGGGTAAAACGCCGTACGATCCAGCACCACGGCCCGCTGCACCGGCTCAGCCCCTGCAACACGGGCTTCAAACGTCTTCAGATAACTGTCAGCATGGCACAGTAACTCGGTCATGTGCGGGCAAATACCCCCTTGCAGCGCCTGCCCTGATCAGCAGCAAGGATACCACACATCGCAGGCTGTGTTCAGGGGAATGGTGGAGCCTGCATGGTTTTTTCCGATTGTTCTTGTACACTATAAGTGCTCTCAGGTACCATTGTCAGAAAATCCGACCTCCTGCATAATTGTGCCAGATGACACGGTAAGCCAGCCATGAACAACCCAAAACGAAGCATCCCCGCCGAAAACGCGGAAGAAATCATCCGGGAAGCCGGGCATCGCCTCACCCCCCAGCGCCAGATACTGCTGGATCTGCTGCGCGCCCATAAAACCTTTCTGGATGCCGATCAGATTTACGAGCTGGCGCTTCGGCATGAGGGGGATGCCAGCCTGGCAACCGTTTACCGGTCGCTGCAGTTGTTTGTGGAGCTCGGCCTGGTGGAAGCCCGCTACCTTGACCCGGAACACAAGCGTGAGTACTACCGAATCGCTGGCGGGCTGGAATTTCACTATCTGACCTGTCGGGGATGCGGCATGATGATCCCGGTCGATCCGGAAGTCATCCAGGATGTGGCCCTGCAGTGGGCCAACGCCCACGGCCTGACCCTGCTCACCGCGCATGCCTGCTACACCGGCTACTGCACAGAATGTACTGCCCGGCGTGAGAATCGCCCGCCAGCCAGTTCCTGACCCAGCTATCGTGGCTGATTGCACAGCCCAATTCTGAAAAACAGCGATCAAAATCAACCATGGATCATCAGAAGCGTGCTGACCTGTTCTTCTCATTCCTTTCGCCGATGTTCCTGGGGATGGCCCCCCTTTTCGGCAAGCTGGCATACCAGAGCGGGTCGGATCCGTTTACGGTCGCTGCAGTCCGCACCGTGATCGCTGCTGCCATCCTGTGGGGCCTGTACCTGATTTTCTGGCGGCGCTACATCTACATTTACCCCGCCGGGCTGCTGGGTTGCGTGGTGATCGGCGTCATCAACGGGCTGGGCTCACTCATGTTCTATACCGGCCTGGACCTGCTGGATGCCAGCCTGACCCAGCTCCTCAATGGCATGTACATCGTGTTCACCGTCCTGCTGGCCCGACTTGCGGGCCAGAAAGTGACCTTCCGCACCAAGATCAGGCTGTTCCTGGCGTTTATCGCCCTGCTGCTGCTCACCGGTTTTTCAGCTACCACCGTGAACTGGCTGGGCGTCGGGCTGATGCTGGGCAACGCGATCATGTTCGCCGGCACGATGCTGCTCAGCCAGCGCGTGGTCTACGAAATGCCCTCGCAAACGCTCACCCTCTACATGCTCACGACGATGGCGGTCGTTGTCGTCATGGCCCGGCTGGCCTATGGCATTTATGATCCAGACTGGGCGGTAGCGCAGGACGCGCTGGGGGCGATCTTCTTGCTGGGGGCCAGTACTGCCGCGGCCCGGCTGACCATGTTCTTCGGGGTAAAGAAGCTGGGCGGGCTGCAAACCGCCATGATTGCCATCACCGAAATCGGGGTGACCCTGCTGCTGGCCTATGCTTTCCTGGGCGAACGCCTGACGCTGAACCAGTGGGTCGGTGTGATTTTCCTGGCGGCGGGCATGCTGCTGATGCGCAAGGAGACTAACCCGGCAGGCGTCCCCGCGGAAGCCACGCCGCTGCCCAACATGGCCGGCATGACGCTGTTCCACCAGATGGCTTTCGACCAGGCCTTTGGTGCTGGAAAGGGGAGTGTCAGCCCGGAAGAACTGGAGGCGATCCGCAGGATGATGGGTACCGCTGCAGATCAGCCCGCACCCCCTGTACCCCTCAGTAACGATGAGTTACCCACCGCGCCCCAGCGCCAGTCCAGCCAGGACGGCGACGCAGGCGACGCGGTGCTGGTGTAACCGCTAGCATCACTCAACAACAATCGTGGTCAGGATTATCGCGGTGCCATCCAGGGTGGCCTGCTCGCCCTGAGCAGGCAGCGGATCGCCCGTCTGCCAGGCATAGACCTTCACCCAGATCGCGTACTCACCGGGCGGCAGGTCGGGCGGCAGCTGCAGCGCATGACTATCGCGCACATAATCCCCGGCAGCCCACGTGTCCATCGGGCGGAAACCGCCCTGTGGGGCGCTGTGACGCTCCACCACTGTCCCCCCCGGCCCCACCACAAAAACGCCGACATTGTAATCCAGCGGAGGCGAGGCCAGCGCCAGCCACAGCAGGGAGATCGGCACGGTGTCGCCCGGATGGTACGCCATCCGGTCGGGCGCCGGGCCAACATATGGCCCGACCCGTGGGCGCGGCGCGGGCATGTCAAAGCCCATGAGCGCGATCTGCTCTCCAAATCCAGCCGCAATCCGGGCAGCGGGCCAGCGGATCGCGGCTTCTTCCGGCGCATCCGCCGTCACATCGAATCCTATCAGGCGGGTCGTGTCACCGGTGGCGATCGTTTCCAGCGGGAAGTAATGGCGTGCCATGTACCACTCCACCGGACGGACAGAGAAGGTTGAGAACGGCCCGGTGTTGTTCAGCACCCACACCCGCCCGGCGTACTCCGGCAGCGAATCCAGAAACAGAACATGCCGCGCCTGGATCAGCAGGTCCGGGTTGGCGGTCTCCACGCGCGGCGGTTGTTCCGGGCTGGGCCGTTCCCCCCAGGATATTGGCAAGGTATAGACCAGCGCCCGTCCCCGGTAGTAATTCATCATAAACGCCTGGTACTCAGGGCTGGGCAGGATCACGATATCATCCGGGCCGACCGCTTCTTCCAGCAGGGGCAGCAGCGCCTGCAGCGCCTCAAAATCACCAAAATAGGCCGGATCATGCCGGATGCCCCACAGCCCTGCGATCAGCACCACAGTCACAAGCAGCGCGCCCCCCAGCCCGATCGTCCAGCCGTGACCGAAAGCATCCGGCTGCTGGCGCGCGCGCCGCCACAAAAAGAACCCACTGAAACCGATCAGCAGCAGCGCGCCCAGCGGCACCATCCATCCTGCCGGACCCGCCCGCAGCCAGGCGAAATCAAGCGGAAAGCTCGCCAGCAGCCGGGGGGTCACCGCCAGCGGGGTCAGCGCCAGCTCCCAGGTACCTTCAATCCAGGGGACTTCCCGGCGGGATTCCATGTACGAGTAGTAGGCCGTCTGGCTGATCAGGACGCCATTCAGCTGCACCCAGATACTCACCCCTGCCAGCGCCAGCAGCGCAGCCGTCTGCCAGCGCGACCGCCGGTGCTGCCAGATCCAGGCAATAACCGGCAGGGCCGCCAGCATCCCAAACGGTGTGGCGGGGACCAGGTAGCGCGGCCCCCAGGCCAGCCCGCCATACCAGTTTTCATGACGCAGCAAGGCATAGCCCAGGACGAATACCAGCAGCCCGGTCATAGCCACCAGGAGCTGTCGCCAGCGTCCCTGCCTTGCCAGCAGCCACGCGCCGGGCAGCGCCAGCAGCAGGACGGGTGAAAACACAAACAGGCTGCGCCCCGGGCTGAAGAGGTACCCGGCCAGCGCCCCCCCGATGAATGCCTGCTGGCCCATCATAGCCTGCAGGCGCAGGAAGGGGTCATACGTGCGCGGCACCTGAATGATCTGCAGCGCCTGGTTAAGCCCGAAGAACACAAACACAGCCACCAGGCCGAACACGATGAGCAGCGCTGCCAGCCGGCCCCATCCGCTGCGCAGCGTGATCCGCGGCAGCGCAATCATCACATAGATCGGCAGGCTCAGCAGGGCGGCCTCTTTCGTCAGCAGGCCCAGCAGCAGCAGGGCGACAAACGCCGCAAACCAGCCCCAGCCAGCCAGGGTTCGCCAGCGCGAGCGCCATGCATAGAGACACAGCGCCGCGCTGAACAGGAGCAGCATCGACAGCGGCTCGCGAAAGAACACCTTACTGTAGGGCCAGATGATCGTCCCCAGGCCAAACAGCAGCCCGGCGCTGTTCGCCGGCTGGGGGGCATATCCCAGCGCCCGCGCGAACAGGAACAGGACGCTCACCGCCGCCGCGCTGACCAGCACATTCAGCAGCCAGACGGCATGCACCAGCCCGATGCCGGGCAGCGCCTCCGCCGCCAGAAACAGCCCGGCGCCCAGCACCATCTGCATCGGCTCAGAATCGACCAGAGGGGTATCCGGCTGGTCGCCGATCGCGTAGTCCCGCAGGATGCGCTCGTTCAGCGCGTAGGTCACGCGGGTATTGCCCCGCCGCGCCAGGCTCTCCGTCCCGTCCCATAGCCCGATCTCGTCGCCGCTGAGCATCACGCCGCTGTACGTCAGCCAGTAGATCCCGGTGAACAGCACAAAGAGCAGGAAAGCAGCGGTCACATTACTGCGGGTCAGGATGGGAGGCACAGGCGAGTGGCGATCAGACATACAGTGCCCTTTCATGAATGGTATCCGGGCTGATTTCGCCCGTATTGTAACCCGGACTGCCTACAAAAAACGGACCCTGGCCGGGTATCCCGCCGGAGTCCGTAATCAGGTCGTTCCCATGTGTGTCTGATCAGGCGCGCAGCCTGGGCAGACGGGCCAGCTGAAAGCCAGCCAGCAACAGCAGCACGGTCATGCTGGCAAATGCCAGCTGGATGCGCAGCGATTCTGTGTCACGGATGGGCGCGGGCGGGTGCAGCACCCGCTCCGTGAGGCCCAGCAGCACCACCAGGATCACGACCACGCCGATATTCACCAGGCTGGCAACCGCCGGGCGCGGCACAAACACCTGGAGGGCCTGCGCGGCCAGCATCACGCCAATTGTCTGGAACGCCATGGCGAAACGCGGCTCCAGCAAAAACGTGAGATTCCACGAGTTGTTAGCCCAGGTCGCGTTCGCCGCCAGAATACTCACCGGGATATACAGCGCCCACCACAGCAGCCCGATCCGGCCCAGTGCGCGCCCGGCCCGGTGCAGGCGGTCATCCCCGCGCAGCAGCGCCAGCCCGCCGACTCCCGCCGCCACGAACCAGGTCAGCAGGGAGGCCCATACCAGCGCCCCATGAAAGTAAACCAGCCGGGCGTTTGGTCCCCCCAGCGTTCGCTCCTCCGGTGCCGTGACGGCCACCAGCGCGGTAAGCGCCATCAGGATCACGACGCTCGGCCAGATCCAGCGCGGTCTTAACAGATCGCGGGCCGAGCCGGGGAAAGAGATACGCGTTTGTGTGTTCTGCAACGGGATTCTGCCTTTCTTGGTGCGGCGCCTAAACGAGCAACAGCGCGAGGACGATGAGAGCCGCGATTATACCCACACTCACTACGCCAATGCCCGCAATCAGGCTGCGCGGGTACAGGGGCTGCTGGCCCGGCAGGTGTGTCGGTTTGATGTCGGGCGGCAGGTGGGTCAGGTATCCCACCAGACTCGTTTCGCTCTGGTACTCCGCCTGCGGGTCTTCCTCAAAGATGCCGAATGGCGAAACGCCGTCAAACGCCATGTCATCAAATAGCGTCTCATCATCTTCATCTGGCGCTTCAAGCTCCGCCAGCGCATCATAGTCGTCATCGGCGTAATCCAGCGCGCCGGCGGCGGGCATGGCAAACGGGTCGAAAAAGTCCTGCCCGCCCGCCTCTCCATAGCCATCATCTGCAAAGTCATCGCCCTGCACGAAGTCATCGCCAGCGGCATCTTCAGACGCGCCCAGATTCAGGTTGTCAACCCAGGCGTCGTACTCCGGCCCGGACGGCAGATCGACCGCCCGGCCGCTGCCGTGGTAACCGCCCGGCGCCGCACCTGGCGCAGGCGCATTCAGATCAAACGGCGATGTTGAGGGAGCGGGAGGCGCAGAAGGCGCCTGTGGCATATCAAACGGGTCAGCATCCAGGTTAGGGTGAGCGCGGCTTTCCAGCTTCTTCTGGATCTGGTTCAGCCCATGCAGCGCGCGTGTATTGTGGGGGTTGATCGCCAGCACATTCTCCAGGCAAATCTGCTGGTTTTCCAGGTTGTCAACCACCGCGCTCAGCCACAGCCACGCATCCTCATTGCGTTCGTCAAGCTCAGTGGCCCGGGTCAGCAATTCAAACGCTTCATCCTTGCGTCCGGCCTTCAGGGCCGCAACGCCTTCCCGAATCAAGGCTTCAACACCGGTTGCCATGCGCTGTCACTCCTATCCGGCGGAGCCCGCCCCGCCCGGCCATAACCAGAGCTATCACCAGCCAAGCGTATAATACCATAGAGGCCGCTGCTCAGGCCAAGCGCCTATTTGCCGGGTGTGTGGTCGCGGGTACCATTAGTCCTGGCCTTATTCCTGATCGCTAAATCGAAGGGGCTCACGTGTGCGTGCCAACCATTCCTTACTGCTGATTATCGGGGCTGTCTGTCTGCTGTGTGCGGGGTGTGCCCAGGTTGAAGACCTGGCCGGGGTGAGCCTCGCCACCGTTAGCCCCACACCAACGGCCGTCCCCCGGACGGTTGTGCTGCCCCTGCCGCACACCGCCACGAAAGATTTCCTCGGCACCGTGGTCAGCATCAATTACCCTGAAGGCTGGCAGGTCGCCGAAAGCGGGCAGTCACTCTCGGTTTTTGACCCGGACATTGGAGAGCCGGGTGGCGCCGGGCTGGGAATCGGGATGTTCATCGCCCTCACGCGCAGCGTGGGGATCACCGAGGGAGAAGACGCGCAGGCCCCGCTGGTGATGAATCGTTTTCTGGCGCGGGCTGCGGCGGGGGGCGCCGTGCCGCCTGAATCGGCCCCGGCGGAGGATGGGGCGCTGGCCTTCACCTGGGGCGGGCATGACGCGGCGGTTTTCCGGTGGCAGAGCGAGGACGGCGCTGCTCAGGGGATTCAGCTCCTGGTGCTGGACGAGGATAAGCGCCGCTTCGTGATCATCGCCACCCAGCCCGCCCCCGAGCGCTGGCCGGATTTCCAGGCCACCTGGCTGAATATGATGGGGACTTTTACCCTGAACGACACCGGGCTGCCCCTCAGCGACCTGCAGGCCGCCCTGGACGCGTTTGGCGGATAAAAAGAACAGCCCCGGCTGTACCGGGGCTGATTATGCGAGGGAATGCCCGCCGCCTACACCGTCACCTGATCTTTCAGCAGCGCCGCCAGCAGATCCACGCAGGCGTTCACATCCTGCAAATCCACCGTCTCGCTGGTGGTATGGACATACCGGCAGGGGATGCTGATGCAGCCGCTGGGCACACCGGAGCGGGAGAGGCTGATCCCCGCCGCGTCCGTTGATCCCATCGACAGCAGCTCCAATTGGTAGGGGATATCATTGGCTTTGGCCGTTTCGATCATCCAGTGTTTGATCGCCGGGGGAACAACCAGCCCGGTATCCTGCACCTTGATTGCGGCGCCTTCGCCCAGGTTGACGGCCACCCTTACCCCGTTGCGGGGCGTATCCGCCGCGACGGTCACATCCAGCGCGATGCCCAGCGCCGGCTCCAGGCCGTACGCCGCGGGGCGCGCGCCGCGCAGCCCCACTTCTTCCTGCACGGTGAACACGAAATAGACCTCGTTCGGCGTGCCGATTTCCTTCAGCCTGCGCATCGCGCCAATCGCCACGGCGCAGCCCACCCGGTCATCCATGCTCTTGGCAACCAGGCGATTGCCGCGTTCCTCATAGGTTCGGGTGAACGCACCGGGATCACCCACCTGCACGCCCGCGTCGCCGCTGTCGCCATCCTGCACATCAATGTAGAACTGATCCAGGCCCGGCGCATCCGTGCGGCGGAACGCGCCCTCGCGGTGAATCACGCCTACCGCACCGTTCTCAAATAATACACGGTGGCCGGTCAGCGTTTCGGGCAGCACGCCGCCCAGCGGGTTAAACCGGAAGAAACCCTCGGGGTCCTGATAGGTCAGGATCACACCGATCTCATCCATGTGGGCGGCCACCATCACGCGCGGGCCGCCGCTGCCCATCCGGCAGATCAGGTTGCCCACCGCGTCAACCCGGATTTCATCGGCCAGGTCGGCCACCTCAGCCTGGATCAGGGCGCGGACATGGTGCTCAAAGCCACTCGGCCCCCAGGCTTCGACCAGCTTCTTAATGGTTTCTTTCATTGGGACAATCACTCCGTTTCACCTGTACGCGCCAGAACATCCGGCGAAAACCGGGCCAGGGCAGCCCGCAAGAGCTGCGCAGCGGCCCCCACATCATCCAGATTACACATCGCTGCCGGGCCATGAATGTAACGGCAGGGCACCGAGATCACGGCGCTGGGCACGCCCGCACCAGAGACAAAGATGCTGCCGGCGTCGGTCCCGCCCACGGCCGCCTGCTTATACTGGTAGGCGATACCTTCCGCGGCCGCCGTCACCCGCAGGTGATCCAGCAGGCGCCGATCCACGATCACCGAGCGGTCGGCGATCGTCAGCGCCGGACCTTTGCCCAGCTCCGTCACCGGGCTGATCACGGGCGCTTCAGGGTCATCTTCCGGCATGGGCAGGTCGTGGGCGGTGGTGCCTTCCAGCACAAACGCCGCGTCAGGCCGGATCGCCTGGGCCGCCACCTGCGCACCGCGCAGCCCGACTTCCTCCTGCACCGTGAACGCAACATGCACGTCAAATGGGAACGGCTCGCCCTGGATCAGGTCGATGAGGATCGCGCAGCCGACCCGGTCATCAAAGGATTTGCCGATCGCAATCCGCCCCTGCTCGCGATACGCGGTCTGGAAGGCCACCCGGTCGCCAGGATTCACCTTGCCGTTGGCCTGCTCCTTGGAGGTCGCGCCGATATCCAGGCGCAGGTTATCCACAGGGACGGTGCCTTTCACCGCGCCCATGTGGATCGGCTTCCAGTCGAACACCGCGGGGATGCGATCCTTGCCGATTACCACCCGCAGGCCGGGAAGAATGCGCGCATCAAAGCCGCCCACCGGCGCGACACGCACCGTGCCATCGCCCTCCACGCCCATCACCATGAAACCCACTTCATCCATATGGGCTGCGATCATGATGCGCGGATCATCCGGGGACGGCGCCGTGCCGCGCTTGACCGCCAGCACGCTGCCCAGCGGGTCAATGCGGATATCCTCCACATAACCCTTGATCGCCTTCAGGATCAGAGCGCGGACTTCGTCCTCAGCGCCAGAAACGCCAATCGCTTCAGAGAGTTCCTTTAGCAGCATGGGTTATGCCTCCCCCTCATCCGCCAGCGAATCATCCCACGCAATCGTGGTCAGAAAATCGGCCTCCAGCCCGGCGATGAAGTCCGCCAGCAGCCGCCCGGCGCGCTTGATGTCGTTCAGGTCAACAATCTCCACCGGGGAATGCATATTGCGCAGCGGCACGCTGATCAGCGCGGTGGGGACCCCCTCCCGCGCGACCTGGATCGCCCATGCATCGGTCCCGCTCCGGCCCGGCAGCGGATCGATATTGACACTCAGCTCCAGGCGTTTGGCCGCTTCCATGAGTTTGTCATACAGCTTCGGGTGGAAATTCGGTCCTATGCTAAGCACCGGGCCGCTGCCCAGCTTAAACGCCCCGTCGCTTTCGCCAACGCCCGGCTGCTGCGCAAACGTCACATCCAGCGCAATCGCAATATCCGGGTTGATGTTGTGGGCCGCCACCTGGGCGCCGCGCAGGCCAACTTCCTCCTGCACGGTCGCCACCGCCATGACATCCCAGCTATGCCTGCGCTGCTGCAATTCTGCCAGGCACACGGTCACCGCAGCCACACACGCCCGGTCATCCATCGCCTTGGCGGCTACCCGGTCGCCCTGTAGCTCGAGCAGCGGCCCATCCACCGTTACCGGGTCGCCGATGCTCACCAGGCGGGCCACATCTTCGGAACTCAGGCCGACATCAACCACCAGGTCATCGACCGCAGGGTACTCGCCGCGTTTGTCCGGGGGCAGCAGGTGCGGTGGGGCCGCCGCAACCACGCCCGGCAGCGCTTCCTTGCCATGCACGATCACCGGCTGGGCCAGCATCACGTTACCGTTCACCCCGCCGATATTGCGGATGCGCAGGAACTGCCCCTCGATCTTGCGCACCAGCATCCCGATCTCGTCCATGTGCGCCGCCAGCATAATCGTCCGGCGCTGGTCGGAGGGGTTTACGCCCCATTTGGCGCCGATCAGGTTTCCCAGTGCATCTGTTGTCAGTTCATCGGTGAGTTCGGCCCAGTCCTCCAGCAGGATGTCGCGGACCGGCCCTTCATAACCCGAAGGACCGTGTGCCTGACACAACCGGGCCAGGTGTGCTTTTACGTCCAATCGCCCCTCCTCGTCGCAGAAAATATACAGGCTAAACAGGGCGGAAATCCATCTGCGGATCGCGCCCCGGAATCACCACAGGCGTGCCTATCCCCCCTGCCCCTGGCCATTGCCGCCGGACACGCCCAGTTCTTCCACAGTCGGTGTGGGCAGCGGCACCTCGGTATTCGTCGGCAGCGCTTCCTGGGTGAGCGTGGCCGTCAGAGTCGGCGTGAACGTCAGGGTACTGGCTGGCGGCGCAGTTGCAGTCGGGACTGGCGTCCAGGTAAAGGTCGGCGTCAGGGTTGGCGCCGGCGTGCTCGTTGGGATAAAGAACGTTGCGGTGGGCGGCAGCGTGAAGGTAAACGTGGGAATGGCGGTGGGCGGCGGCGCCCAGGTGTTCGTCGGGGGAATATACTGCCCCGGCGTGGAAACCGGCCCGCCAAAGACGGGCGTGTTGGTGAACACGCCAAATGGGAGGGGGGTGATGGTTGGGAACAGGGTGGCCGTAGCCGTGCCACCGACCTGAGTCTGGGGGGTAAGGTCAACCAGCGTCGATGCTGCGGTAGAGGTAATCCGCACCCGGTTCTGATCCGGCGCCAGCCCCAGCAGCATCGCGCCCGCGCAGTAGCAGGGCAGCGTCGCCAGGATGATTGCCAGCAGAATAGTGTGCAGCAACCGCCGCCGCCTCTGGAGTGATGTGGTGAAATTCTGCACAGGCCGCACTCACTCTCCGCTCAATACCGGCAAGCCTCACGCGCCGCAAGCATAGCACGGGCCCCGGCGCTCTGTCAAAATCAGCCGGAGCCCCGCGCCTGGCCTACTTCACGATCAGCTTCACCGCCTGCTCAACGCTCTCGGTCGGGCTGATCTTAATATTCTCGTCGATGATCGTTCCCTCTTCGTCAATCACCCAGTGAGAACGAATCACCCCCATGTACTTCTTGCCGTACATGGACTTCTCGCCCCAGGCGCCCCAGGCTTCCAGCACCGCATGATCCGGGTCTGACACCAGGTCATAGGGCAGATTCTCATCATCCTTCCACTTCCGCAGCGCTTCCGGCTCATCCGGGCTGATGCCCAGCACCGTGGCGTTTGCGTCCGCGAAACGCGGGAAGTTATCGCGCAGGCCGCAGGCCTGGGTTGTACACCCGCTGGTGCCAGCCTTCGGGTATGCAAACAAGATCACCTTCTTCCCGCGGTAGTCACTCAGCTTCACCGGTTTGCCATCCTGGTTCAGCAGCTCAAAATCGGGGGCTTTTTCACCTACGCCGGGCATACCATACACTCCTTACTTAGGGCTAAAACGCAATCGACACCAAGCAGTAAATGACCAACAGCGACAAGACTCACCCGGGGGCGAGTCTTGCGCTCGGTTATGTCTATGTTACCGCAAAAGCGGGGGAACGGTTAGTTGACGCGGCTCGCAGTCCCCGTCAGCACCCACTGCACGTAGGTATTCGTGCCGCCGACGGCCGTGATCGTCACCTGCCCTGTCCGGCTGTCATAGGTCACCTCACGATCCACGATCGTCTGGCCGCAGGTGTACGTCTGCCCGCCGGTGAAGAACTGGATCTGGTTGGTTCCCGTGCCGAAGCATGACACGGCGATGATCAATCTTGCGCGCCCACCGCTCAGCGCCGCGTTGGGATTCATGCCGGTGATGTCCCAGCGCACCCGATCCTGCGTATCGCCGCCGGGGTAAGACACGAAGTCGGTCGTCGATGCCGTGCTGTCCAGGGGGATATTCAGCGGGCTGTTGAAGTTGGCATCCGGAGGAGCCACAGGGACGGGGGACGTAGGCGTGAAGGATGGCGTAAAGGTTGCCGTGGGCGGAACCGTGGTCGGTGTATACGATGGCGTGTAGGTGAACGTTGGCGGAACCGTGGTCGGTGTATACGATGGGGTATATGTCGCCGTTGGCGGGACACTGGTCGGTGTGTACGATGGGGTGAACGTTGGAGACGGCTGAACCTGCTGCTGCGGCTGGGTGGCCGTCGCCGTGAATGTGGGTGTCCGCGTGGCCGTCACCTGGACGACACCCTGCGTCGTTGCCGTTGCGGTAGCAGTCAGCGTGCTGGTTGCCGTCATGCCCGGCACGGTGGTAGCGGTCACGGTCGGCGTGGCGGATGGCAGCGGCTGCCCCGGCTGGATTACCGGCAGCTGGTTACAGGGGCCGTTGGTGAGGACTGCATCTGCCGCCACCCAGACCGCCTGCCCATTGAACTCAAGGGCGAGCCACACGCCATCTTCACTGACACCGGCAACAGGCTGCTCGGCATTCGGGACCAGCACCCCCACCACCGGCGCGGTCAGGCTCGGCGTCAGGCGCATGTTGATGTTCGTCCCGCTCCGGATGCGGCAAACCGGCCCCACGCCGTTGCCGCCGCCTTCGGCTGGCACGGGGGTCGCCGTCACCGCCGTAATCGGGCCGGTGGGCTGGCTCACCGGAACGACCGCCTCCGCGGGCAGCGGCGCCCCTACCGCAACCATCACCGATCCAGGCACGCCTGGGGCTTGCGCCACCACCGCCAGATCATAAACGCCCTGCCCTGGCGGCAGCAGAAAAACGGCGGGCGCGGACTCGCTCCCCGCCAGCACTGACACCAGCTGCCCCAGTGGATCGCGCACCTGGACGGCGAACGCGAATCCCGGCGTGGTCGTGCTTACACTCACCGGCAGCACATCCGCCGGATTCGCTGCCACGCTGAACATCTGCGGGCCGCCTCCCGGCAGCACATCCGCCACAGCAGGCGCATCCGCCCCTACCCCGGCGCTGGCAGCCGGGCCAGCCCCCCGCAGACGCAGCAGGAAGTCCCCCGCCGCGCCACTCGTGCTGGAAACCAGCAGGGAATGCACGCCGCTGTCCATCAGGCGAAAGGACAGCCGCGCCTCCCCCTCACCTAACCCGAATGGATCTCCCAGACTGGTGGCAAGCACCTGCTGGGCCGGGCCGAGGAGGCTGATAGTGGGCGCGAGCCCCGGCGTGACCTCAAGCGCCTGAACCGTGACCAGGTCACCCGCTGTACCGGAAAAGGTGAAGAACGCCAGCGGCGCGCTGGGGGTCAGGCTGCCTATGGCATTGTCGCCATAGGCGATAGCCCCCCCCTGAGCCAGTACGGGAGAAACAGCCAGCGCCAGTAACAGCACAATCCCACCGATCAAACTCGTTTTCCTACCGGGCATGATCAATCCTCACAAGAATAGTATTTTACGACAATAATTATATTATATATCACATTACCGGAAAACAGTCCATAAAACCAAAACGCCGGATGAGGTTGTTCATCCGGCGCCGTCAGCACTGTGGTCAGCCGCCCGCGTGCGAGTTTACGAGGTCAGCACAGCCGATCGGCTGTGAATGCCGGTCGCGCCGGCGGGGTAGGTATCCCGCACGGTCGCGTCCTGCTCAGTGCCCTGCCCGTCAAAGGCGCGCACGGCGAAGGTATGTTCCCCGGCCTCAAACGGCCAGTCATAGCGCCAGATCACCCAGGTGGTATCGGAAAGCGGCGTCCGCAGCTGCGCGGCCTGCCATTCGCCCTCGTCCACACGCACTTCAACCCGCGAGATCCCCCGCGCCCCGGCGTAGGCGATCCCCCCCACCGGCACCAGCAGCCCGCCATCCTGCTCCACCAGGGCATTCGCCGCCACCGTATCCACCACCGACGTGGTGCGCACCCGCGCCAGCTCATCCCAACCGCGCTGCACCCAGTAGCCTTCTGTATAGTCGGCCACCACCTCCATGCGCGTGATCCACTTCGGCTGCTTCATGCCATAGCGATCGGGAATGTAGATGCGCAGCGGAAAGCCGTGCTCAACCGTCAGCGGCTGGTTATCCCAGGCGTAGCACAGCATGATCCGCTCGTCAGACTCGATCAGATCGAGTTCCACTATCTCGCGAAAGCCATCCTGGGACGTGATCCGCAGGTACGCGGCCCCCGGCTGGACGCCCGCCTCGGCCAGCACGCGCCGCAGGCTGACCCCGGTCCACAACGTCGTGCCGATCAGGTCACCCCCCACCCGGTTTGAGATGCAGGAAAGCGTCACGTACTGATCCATCGCGTCATAGTTGGCGCGCAGGTCTTCCAGCGTCAGTTCCAGGGGAGTATCTACCAGCCCCGTGATCGGCAGCGTCCAGTCCGCTTCGCCGATCCGCGGGGGAATCAGGCTGATGTCGATGCGGTAATGATCCGCCAGGGGCGTGTATTCGGGGCGTGTGCCGGGCGCGGGCGCCAGTCCATCGCTCAGATTTGGCAGGAAATCGGGCAGCGCAGCGGTTGAGGCTGCCCCCTGCCCTGCGCCCTGCCCACCACCGGAATCCAGCAGCGCGCCCAGCCCGGCCCCGCTCACCGTGATCAGGGCGGCGGCATTCCCCACCCGCATCAGGAACTGGCGGCGGTTGATCACACCGGTCTCTACGGGCGGCCCGGCGACCTGAGCGCGCCGGGCGGGAAGCTCAGCCGCCTCCGGCACGCCTGGCGCAGGCCGCAACTGGCGGTAAACCCAGCCCAGCGCTGCACCCCACGCGCCAAACGCGGCCGCCAGCCAGATCGCGCTGAGCAGCGGCGGTGCGGTGGCCGTCTGGTTGACCGCGCTGAACAGCAGCAGCATGATCGCAGCCACACCCAGCCCGGCAAGCAGGCCAGCGGTCAGCGGCTCAGGGCCAGATCGGCGGCGCGCCCACACGAAAAAGGCCGCGCCCAGGGCAATCCCCAGCGCCAGGAAGATCGCCAGCGCCAGCAGTTGCTCCATCAGCTTGGCCGTGCTGGAGGTCTCGCCCAGGTTCAGGCTGCTGATCAGCGTTACCATGCTGCTGATGCCCAGCCGGATCGCGTCCCCCGGCAGGACACGCGCCAGCCAGTCGAAGGCATCGAACGGCGGGAACGGCAGGCCGAACGCCTGCGCCCCCAGGTACAGCAGCGCCATCAGCGGCACGGTGAGCAGCCCGCCAACCAGCGCCCCTTCCGCAATCTTCGATTTTTGCATGAGCTCTTTTATCCCATCATGACCATCACAATAAGTATCGCGTATCGATCCACAAGCGCCTGCATAGCCATCATCATAGTGGTCAGAAATAAACCAGGGCTTACGCCGGCGTGAGAAGTCGATTAAGAAGACTCTAGTGCTGCCCTGGACCCTGTGGTAAAATGTGAGCGTCGCTGGGGAGTGGCCAAGTGGCAAGGCGACGGTCTTTGGAACCGTAGATCGTAGGTTCGAATCCTACCTCCCCAGCCAGCAGAAAAAGCCCTGTGCACAACATGCACGGGGCTTTTTGTTCGGCGTTTCAGTCGGTTTCGTCTCGCGCTGCCCGGCGCTCCGGCCAGCCCGGATCAGGCCGCAGCACCTGGTAATCAAACCCGTTCATCGGGATCGATTCGGCCGGCATATAGGCATCCATCATCGCCGCCAGCACCGGATCGGGGTAGAACAACGCGCGCAGGATGATCACGCCGAACGCCTGATCCTCAATCATGGCGACGAGGACCGCGGGGTCGTACAGGTCGTTATTGTAGAGGTTACGCAGCTGGGTCGGGTTGCCCACTACGTCCTTACCCGCCAGCAGGCTGAAGCTCGCATCCTCGCTGATGGCCGGTTTGTCCCCCTCCGCCACGATCTCTACCAGTCGCCAGCCGTTGGCGATCTCCTCCTCGGTGGGAATCTGCCCGATCACGGCATAGCCCACCGTCCAGCCCGCCGAGTCGTAGAGCGCGAACCCCGTATTCGGCTCCACGCCAAACGTGCGCGCCAGCGTCCCGAAAACCGGCCCGCCCGTTGGCATGTGAAACACGGCGGCCACGTACAGCGCATAAACCAGCGGAATGCTCACCCGCGCCGCGGCCAGCAGCCCGGCCCGGTAACGCCCGGTCATACTTCCCAGCGGGCGCGCCAGCCGGGTCAGGTAGTTCTCCGGCCAGCGCCAGGCCGCCTTGAGCGTGCGCGCGGCGAAGATGCCGCTGAGGATGCAGGCCGCCGCGATGGTCGTGGCGAAGTAGCTGTCACCCGCGCCCCACTTCCCGGCCAGCGTGGTACTCAGCAGCGCCGCGGCGAACCAGTAGCTGTACAGGCTGATGCGGTCGAAGTAGACCTCGTAGATCAGCACCAGGGCGGCCAGGATCACCAGCGCGCCATGCAGCCCAAACCACTGGCTGAACAGGCCGGGAAACTGCCCCGGCACGAATGGATTCACGTTGGCCGTGATAATGTTCAGCCACCACTGACCGCCGGTTGCGCGATCGATCCCCAGAAAGATGCCGCCGCCCACCAGCGCGAACAGCACCCCCCAGGCCAGGCTGCGGCGCGGATTGTTCACGAACAGAAACACGAAAACGGCGATGGCCGTGAAGATCGCGTGCTGCTTGGTGAAACCCGCCGCGAGCACCAGCCCCAGCCCGATCAGCAGCGTGCGGCGGCGCTGGCGCGGCTCCACGACGTCATGCACGCCCGCCAGTACCACGACGGCCAGCGTTTCCAGCATGACCATGAAGAGGTGCTGCCGGAACAGCGGCCCGACATGATAGATATAATTCGAGGCCAGATACGCCAGCCCGCTGATGACGGCCAGCAGCGTATACCGTTCCGCCCGGTAGACCGCATAGCCAATCGCCCCGGCGGTGATCAGCGTACCCAGCACGGCCAGGACGCGCCCGTACCAGTACGCCGGGCCAAACAGCCACACAAACGGCACGGCGACGATATGGAACAGCGGCGGGTAATTGGAGGAATAAAAGGGGTAGACTTCAGTATCCTGATAGGGCCAGCGCCCCTGGCTGAACATGATCGTGTCCACCAGCTCGAAGCCCTCACCCTGGTCGTAGTCAAAGGGAAACCGGATGATATTGACGGCATAAACGAGATAGATCACGAAGTAGAAGAGCAGCGCGGCGAGGACAAGCCCCAGCAGGAAGTGGGCGGCCCGCAGCCCGGCCTGCGGCGCTTCCTGCGGGGCAGCGGGCGCGATCGGCGGGGCCTCCCGCAGCGGGAGCATGGTCAGGCCCGCCACGGTCAGCGCCAGGCTGGCCAGCAGCGCCACCTGCTGCATCGGGCCAAACCCGGCCTGCCGGTCGGGAGAAAGGATATCGATCCCCAGCCGGTGCAGCAGCTCGGCCAGCGGATCCAGCCCAAGCAACCCTATCGTCCCCACCAGGCCGATCACCAGCAGGATCAGGCCGAGCGCGCGCTTACTGAGCGTGAAATCATCCCGCAAGAAAGCCAGCATCCGAGTTTCCCTCACTCCAGGGCATCAAAACGGCGCAAGTATACCGCATCCGGCCGGATAGACGCATCCGGCCGGTAGACGCATCCGGGCGGATAAGTGCGCGGCCGCGCAACCCTGCACCGCCGGACGCGTATAGAGAAGTGAGACAGCCTTACCAGTAAGCATGCACCATCAGGAGCCAGCCATGGGCCAGGACAACGATTTACTTCGGCGGCTGGGCGCCAACCCGCCCGGAGACGACAACAGCAAAACCACCCCGATCCCGATCCGAATCCAGGAAACGCGAGAAGCGGGCGATGCCGCCCTGCGCCGTGCCCTGGATGAAGAGCGTCAGGGCCGGGATATTGTGACCGAATACGAAGAACGCTACTACGGGAACCAGGAGCCCCGGCGGGGCAAAAGTGTCAGGTCTGCGGCTGGTGAAAAGGCCCGCTCCATCCTGCTGGATATCGAGTGGCGGCCCAGCAACATGTCCATCAGTGACCTGACGGACGACGAGCGCCTGTGGGCCACGATCGCCCACATGAGCTTCTGGCTCACCGTGGTAACCGCGATCTTCACGGAAGGCTGGTCAGTACTGGGCATGGCCTTTGTCCCCCTGGTCATCTATTTCAGCTTCCGGGACAAATCGGACTTTGTGGCGTTCCATGCCCTGCAGGCGTTCGCCGCCCAGGTGATCGGCACGCTGGGCTGGGTGGTGGTGCTGGTGATTGGCTCAATCGTGTTCAGCATCGCGATCACAATTGCCGGGCTGGCCAGTGTGGTGCTGATCGGTATCCCGTTTGTGATCGTCTTTTCGCTGCTGTTCGTCGTGTTCGTGCTGGCGATGCTGGCGGTTCCGGTGGCAGTTTTCATCCTGGCCCTTATCGGCGGGATCAACACTTACAACGGCAACGACTTCCGCTATCCCGTCATCGCCCAGTGGATCGACCGCCAGGTTTCCAGCGGCACGATCAACCTGTAAACGCAGCGCACGCATAAAGCAAAAGCGGCTGTCCGCACTGGACAGCCGCTTTTGCTATGGTGGAGATGCCGGGAATCGAACCCGGGTCCGAAGAGGACGAAACCGCACGCCTACAAGCTTAGTTGGCCCTTTTTTTCTCGCCGTCAGCAGCCCCGGCCAACAGGGTACACCTTCGGCCAGCCGATAAGTCTTTGCGCCCACGTATCGGCGTCATGGACGCGCACTCTGACTTTGGTGTCGCCCGCCAATCTCCCCGGCCAGAGACGGGAAGGGCGAACGGATTGCCCTATGGGCAATCAGCTACAGTATGGGGCCTTTTAGGCGGCCATAGCCATAGCTGGAGTGTAAGTGCGGTTGGCACTTAATTGGTTGCGCCAGATTTACGAGTTAGCGCCGCTCGGCTTGCAGTACGATCCCTATCACTCCCCGTCGAAGCCTATCATCCCCCTTTTGTTTAAACGCGTTTTCATTATACCATATCCGCTGGCAAAACATATGATTGATTTCGTTAGAAACGCCGTAGAATACCCGCGCAAAGACGCTATCATTGACCCATGAACACTGAACAACGTCCCCAGACTATTGTGATCAAGGTTGGCACCAGCACGCTCACCGCCGGCAGGGAGCGCCTGTCTCGCCCGGCGATTGTGGAGCTGGTGCGCCAGATGGTGCTGCTGTGGCAGGCCGGCTGCCGGGTGGTTTTCGTCACCTCCGGCGCGATGGCCGCCGGCCGCGCCGTCCTGAACTACCCCACCCTGCCCAATCACCTGCCCGCCAAGCAGATGCTGGCCTCCATCGGCCAGGGCTACCTGATCGAGCTGTACAGCAGCATGTTCGACCTGTACGATGTGAAAATCGGCCAGGTGCTCCTGACCCACGACGACTTCGCCCACCGCACCCGCTACCTGAACGCGCGCAACACGCTGAGCACCCTGCTGGATTACCGCATCATCCCTGTGATCAACGAAAACGACACGGTCGCCGTCCAGGAGATCAAGTTTGGGGACAATGACAACCTCTCGGCCCAGATCGCGGCCCTGCTGGATGCCGACCTGCTCATCCTGCTCACGGATCAGGACGGCCTGTATGACCGCGACCCGATCCAGCACCCGGACGCAGCCCTGATCCACACGGTTGAAGCCATCAACGGTGATATCTGGCAGGTAGCGGGCGGCACGCTCAAGACCAACGGGCTGGGCACCGGCGGCATGCACACCAAAATTCAGGCCGCCCAGATCGCCACGCGCAGCGGCACGCGAACAATCATCGCCAACGGGCAGGTCCCTGATATCCTGCTGCGCCTGTACCGGGGGGAGCCGCTCGGCACGACCTTCCTGCCCAGCGTGGAGCACCTGGAGAGCCGTAAGCGCTGGCTGGTGGCGGAGCGCCCAGCCGGGCTGCTGCATGTGGATCGCGGCGCGGCGCGCGTGCTGCGCGAGGGCGGGGCCAGCCTGCTGCCGGTGGGCATCGAGCGCGTGACCGGCGATTTTGAGCGGGGCGCGGTCGTGCAAATCGTGGATCGCGAAGGGGCAGCTATCGCCAAAGGGCTGACCAATTACACCAGCGCCGAGCTGGCCCAGATTCGCGGCGCTCGCTCGCGGGACATCAGCGCCATCCTGGGCTTCACCTACAGCGATGAAGCCATCCACCGTGACCACATGGTCATGCTGGAGTAGCGCCATATTTACCCACACACTTAGTTTTCATGGAGGACACACATGGGGATCGATATGCAAGCCATTGGCCGGGCCGCCAGCGCCGCTGCCCGCGCCCTGCGCAGCGTGGACACCGCGGCCAAAAATGCCGCCCTGCTGGCCATCGCGGACGCGATCGACGCTAACGCTGCGGCCATTCTGGAGGCCAACGCCGCCGACATCGCGGACGGGCGAGTGGCAGGGCTGAGCGAGGCGCTGATCGACCGTCTGGACCTCAACCGGCGTCTGGGCGGGGTGACCGCCGACACGCGCCGGGTGGCTGAGCTGCCCGACCCGGTGGGCATCGAGTTTGAGGCGAAGACGCTGCCTAACGGCCTGCGCGTCAAGAAGCGCCGCGTGCCGATCGGCGTGCTGGGCGTGATTTACGAATCGCGGCCCAACGTCACGGTGGACGTGGTTTCGCTGGCCCTCAAAACCAGCAACGCCGTGATCCTGCGCGGCGGCTCTGAAACCCTGCGCAGCAACAGCGCCCTGGTGGACGTGATCCGGGAGGCGCTGGTCGCCAGCGGCCTGCCCGCCGATGCCGTCCAGCTCATCCGCGATACTGACCGGCGCTATGTGACGGAGCTGCTGCGCCTGAGCGACTACGTGGACATGATCATCCCGCGCGGCGGCAACCGCCTGCATACCCTGTGCCGGGAGGAAAGCACCATCCCCGTGATCACGGGCGGGATCGGCATCTGCCACCTGTACGTGGACCAGACCGCCAACCTGCCCGCCGCGCTGGACGTGATCCAAAACGCGAAAGTGCAGCGCCCCTCGGTCTGTAACGCGCTGGATACGCTGCTGGTGCAGGAAAGCATCGCCGCGAAATTCATCCCGCAGGTGGTGGCCCGGCTGGCCGAAGACGGCGTGACCTTCCGCGTGGACAACCAGGCTGCCACCCTGCTGGATGGCAATCCGCACATCAGTCCTGCCGGGGAGGATGACTGGGATACTGAGTGGCTGGCCTTGATCCTGGGCATCCGTATCGTGCCGGGCCTGGATGCGGCGCTCGACCACATCCATACCCACAGCACCCACCACTCGGACGGCATCCTGACCAGCGACCCCGCCTCCGCCGAGCGATTCCTGAACGAGATCGATTCGGCGGCGGTATACGTTAACGCCTCCACCCGCTTCACAGATGGCAGCCAGCTGGGGCTGGGCGCCGAGATCGCCATCAGCACGCAGAAGCTGCACGCCCGTGGGCCAATGGCGCTGGAAGAACTGACCACCTACAAGTGGATCATCGAGGGCGATAACCACGTGCGCCCGTAAGCCCTGCCACCAGCAAACAAAAACCCCTCAGAAGTGTTCCTGAGGGGTTATGTGTGTCAAAAGACACCCGCCATGCCGTGTGCTGCCCGTTTTGAACCTGCTTTCGCAGGGGGGGGTCTACTGGAACCCTCAACCTTGGCCGAGGCCTAACGCTTCCGGCGCCAGATACTGACCCCCTTCTTTAAGAGTGTTGGCACAAAACCTGGATGCGGCATCACGCGCACGGCAGGTGCACCCTTTATAACATGCGAGGTTGGCGCTGTAAAGGCCGAGTTGCGCGCGCCAGCCCACCGTCACCAGCCCGCTGCGAATCACGCAAACAGCCGCGCGATCTCGTCCCGCGCCGGGCGCGCCAGCGGCTCCCCACCCACGCGCACATCAACCGGCCCGGCTTCCACCTGACCCAGCCAGAACACCGGGATTTCCGCCGCCTGCAGCGCCGCCATCACCGCCTTGCGCGCCTCCGGCCGGACGGTCAGCAGCAAGGCGCCAGAGGCGATCGCCGCCAGCGGATCAAGCCCGAAGAACGCGCAGAGCTGCGCCCCCTCGTCCAGCACCGGCCAGGCGCCCGGCTGGATCGCCAGCGCGCAGTTCGAGGCTTCAGCCAGCTCCCACAGAGCTGTCGCCAGGCCGCCCTCGGTCGGGTCATGCATCGCCGTAACCCCGCCCGCCGAGCAGGCCACCCGCGCATCCTCCAGCACGCTGATCCCCGGCTCCTGCAGAAAAGCCGCGGCCCGATCCAGAAAAGCGGCGTCAAAATGCGCCCCCAGCTCATCCCGCTTCTCCCGCGCGATAATCGAGGTCGCCTCAATCGGCACGCCTTTGGTCAGCAGGATCGCGTCGCCGGGCTGCGCGCCGCCAGTCAGCACCAGCCGCCCCGGATCGACCTCTCCCAGCATCATGCCCACCACAATCGGGCGGTCGATCCCACCGGTGATTTCCGTATGCCCGCCCACCAACGTGACCCCGATAGCGCGGCAGGCATTGACGATCTGCTCGAAAATCTGTGTGGCCAGCGCTTCATCGGCTGTCGCGGCGGGCAGCAGGACAGTCGCCATAAACCAGCGCGGGGTGGCCCCGGTCGCCGCCAGATCGTTGGCGTTCACCTGCACGGCATACCAGCCAATCTCGTCGGTGGCGAAGGTGATCGGATCCGTCTTGGCGACCAGATAGCGCTCGCCCAGCTCGATCACGGCCGCGTCTTCCCCCACCCCCGGCCCGACGATCACACTGGGGTCCTGGGGCAGCCCGCCCAGCAGACTGCGCAGCAGCGCCGGGGGGAGCTTCCCCGGCAGCAAGGTTCCACTGTTTTCCGGCATACGTATTCTCACCTGTTGGCGTATTCATTCGCTGCCAGCACCGGGCCGGCAACCCTGTCCGAAGGGGTATTCTAGCACCTCCCCATAATCCTGCGCGATTTTCTTGCATAACGCTAATTGAGCGCATAGCCCGGGTGTGGTAGAATCAGTGATTGGAGTTTACTGTGAAGCACATGTGGAAAATGTGGTATGGCAAACAAAGTTGGCGACGAAGAGCACGCGAATCGCTTTGAGCGTGAAGGCGAAGCACAACCCTCCAGAATCGTCTGGCATCAGATTGTAGTGCGCCATTCCTCTGTCTGGCATCCTCCTACCGATGTGTACCGCACCGAAGATCGGCTCGTGGTCGTGATCGAGATCGCTGGAATGCGCGAGGACGATTTCGAGATCGTCCTGCAGGGGCGGCAGCTGGTGGTTGGAGGCACGCGGCAGCAGCTTGCCACTCATGAAGACACAGTAGCCTATCACCAGATGGAAATTGAACGCGGCGCGTTCCGCACGGTTATCCAGCTGCCCTGGAATGTTGACCGGGCGAGGGTCAGTGCCGGATACCGGGATGGGCTGCTCAGGATCGAGCTGCCCCGCCAGGAAGGGGCTCAGATCCGCGTGATTAACTTACCTGAAGACGACTGAACCGAAACGTAGTGTGTGCATTCTATGACAAACGACAAACCCAACCCTGAAAACGAAGATCAGGCCAAGCAGGAGATCACCCCCGATTCCGAACCGGACGCCCAGGAGCAGACGATCAGCATCTCTGACGAGAACCTCATCGAAGGTGAAGAGGAAGATGTCCATATCCCGGAGACTCTGCCCATTCTGCCGCTGCGGGGCGTGGTCATGTACCCTTTCACCGCGATCCCCCTCACCGTCGGGCAGCCGCGTTCAATCCGCCTGATTGATGACGTAGCCGGCAAGGAGCGCCTGATCGGGCTGGTGGCGGCCAAAGACCCGGAAAACGAACAACCCGATCCCGATGATATCTACACCATCGGCACGGTGGCAACAGTGCACCGCCTGTTTCGCGCGCCAGATGGCACGATTCGCCTGCTCGTTCAGGGCCTGGCCCGCATCAGGGTGGAGGAATACACCGAAACCGAGCCATATCTCGTCGCCCGGGTCAGCCGTCACAGGGAACATACCGAGACCAACATCGAAGTGGAGGCGCTCAGCCGCAACGTGGTCGATCTGTTCACCCGGCTGGCAGAGCTGGTGCCCAGCATCCCCGCCGAGTTGATCTCATCCACGCTGAACATGGATGACCCGCTGCAGATGGTCTATGCGATCGCCACCTACATCCGCATCGATCTGGAGGAGAGCCAGGAACTGCTCGAGATCGACGATGTCACCGGCAAGCTGCACCGCCTGATGGCCCTGCTCAACAAGGAGCTGGAAGTGCTGGAGCTGGGCCGCGAAATCCAGTCTCAGGCCCAGTCCGAGATGGAGAAGGTCCAGCGGGAGTATTTCCTGCGGGAGCAGCTCAAGGCCATCCAGCGCGAGTTGGGCGAAGCCGACGAGCAGCAGGTTGAGATCGAGGAGTTCCGCCGCAAGATCGAGACGGTGGGCATGACGGAAGAAGCCGAGAAGGAAGCGCGCCGGGAGCTTGACCGCATGGCGAAGCTGCCGACGGCAGCGGCGGAATACGGCGTCATCCGCACCTACCTGGACTGGCTGGTTAACCTGCCGTGGAACCTGCGCACTGAGGATAACCTCGAAATCTCCCATGCCGAGGAAGTGCTCGATACCGATCACTATGGGCTGGAGGATATCAAGGAGCGCATCCTCGAATTCCTGGCCGTGCGCAAACTACGCTCGGAGCGTTTCGACGAGCTGCACGCTGACGGGACAACCGACTACGTGCGCCGCGAACGCGAGGGCGCGATCCTGTGTTTTGTTGGCCCGCCCGGGGTCGGCAAAACGTCGCTGGGCGCGTCCATCGCGCGTGCGATGGGCCGCAAGTTCATCCGCATGAGTCTGGGTGGGGTGCGTGATGAGGCGGAAATTCGGGGCTTCCGCCGCACGTACATCGGCGCCATGCCGGGCCGGATCGTGCAGACCCTGCGCCGGACGGAAAGCCGCAACCCCGTGATCATGCTGGATGAGGTGGACAAGCTGGGGCGCGATTTTCGGGGCGACCCGGCCTCGGCCCTGCTCGAAGTGCTGGACCCGGAACAGAACCATGAATTCCGGGACCACTACATCGACGTGGCGTTTGACCTCTCCGAGGTGCTGTTCATCACCACGGCCAACGAGCTAGAGCCGATCCCCGGCCCGCTGCGCGACCGCATGGAGATCATCACTCTGAACGGCTACACGGAGCAGGAAAAGGTGCAGATCGCGCTGCGCTACCTGGTGCCGCGCCAGATCCGCGAAAACGGGCTGCGCGCCGAAGAAATTCATTTCACCCAGGAAGCGCTGAGTGAGATCATCCATGACTACACGCGCGAAGCCGGCGTGCGCGAGCTGGAGCGCCAGATCGGGCAGATCGCCCGCAAGGTGGCGACCCATGTTGCTGACCAGGCCGCGGAGAATGGTGACGGGCGGAAAATCGACAAGGAAGCCGTGCGCGAACTCCTGGGCAAGCCGCGTTTCAGCTACCAGACGGAAATCGAGGATCGCACCAACCAGCCAGGCGTGGCCACCGGGCTGGCCTACACACCCATGGGCGGGGATATCCTGTTCGTGGAGGCTGCCAGCATGCCCGGCAGCAAAGGCTTCCAGCTCACCGGCCAGCTGGGGAATGTGATGCAGGAAAGCGCCAAGGCCGCGCTGAGTTATGTGCGCTCACGGGCCGCCCAGCTGGGGGTTTCAGAGGAGTACTTCGATACCCACGACATCCATCTGCACGTGCCAGCCGGCGCTGTGCCGAAGGATGGACCCTCGGCCGGGGTCACCATGGCCACCGCGCTGGCCTCCCTGCTGACGGGCAAACCCGTCAAATCGAACGTCGCCATGACCGGTGAGATCACGCTGCGGGGGAAAGTCCTCCCGGTAGGCGGGATCAAGGCCAAGGTCCTGGCGGCCCACCGCAGCGGGCTGGATACGGTTATTCTGCCGCAGCGAAACGAGCAGGATCTGGACGAACTGCCGGAAGAAGTCCGCTCCTCGCTCACATTCGTCCTCGTCAGCACCGTGGACGATGTCCTAGACTCTGCCCTGATGGGTGAGCCGGCCCCCGAAGCCGCCACACCCTGATTGTGCCTATGCCCGGCGCGGCAGCGAGTAAACCCGCCCGGGCCATCCAGGAGAGCGCCATCGTGCCACGCGTGATGATTGTAGATGACGACCGAACAACCGTGACCCTGCTGGAAACTTTGCTTTCCCTGGACGGATTTGATGTGTCCCGGGTTGGGCGCGGCGGCGATGTGCTGAATCGCGCTCGCCAGGCCCCCCCGGACGTGTTTCTGATTGACTTTCATCTGACTGATATGGACGGTTCTGAAGTGGTGAGTATTTTGCGGGGCACCGTTGAATTCCAGAACACGCCGATTGTCATTGCGTCAGGGATGAATGTGGAGCAGGAGGCGCTGCAATCCGGCGCAACGCTCTTCCTGCTAAAACCACTGGAACCCGCAACCCTGGCCAGCACCCTGAAAAGCCTGTTATAACGTTCCCGGAAAACAGGCCAACGACCGAGTTTGATATTGTTGCATAACGGAGAGAGGCCTCGTGGCCGCCAGAAAACGCTCAGATAAAAACATGCAGTGGTTCAGTATGGACCTGCATATTCATACTCCCGCTTCGGCGGATTATCAGGACAAGAACGCAAGTTATCTTGATATCCTGCACAAAGCGGAAGCACGTAACCTTGACATCATCGCCTTCACCGACCACAACACGGTGGGCGGCTATAAGGCCATGATGGATGAAATTGAGAAACTCGCTTTCCTGGACAAGCTCAACCGGGCCACGCCCGATGAACAGCGCATGCTCCAGGAGTATCGCCGCCTGCAGGAGAAGATGACGATCCTGCCCGGCTTTGAATTCACCGCCACATTTGGCTTTCACATCCTCGGCATTTTTTCGCCGAACACGACGATCCGCGAGCTGGAGCACATCCTGCTCGGTCTGAACGTCCCCCCGGAAGCCCTGGATGAGGGCAATTCTGTTGTCGGGGCATCGGCGGATGTACTCACCGCCTACCGCGCCATCAACCACGCGGGCGGCATTGCGATTGCGGCCCACGCCAATTCCAGCCACGGGGTCGCGATGCGCGGCTTCGACTTCGGCGGCCAGACCAAGATCGCCTATACGCAGGATTCCAACCTGCATGCGCTGGAGCTGACTGACCTGGAACGCCGGGGGCGCGGGTCTACCCAGCGCTTCTTCGATGGTAGCAAACCCGAGTATCCGCGCCGGATGCGCTGCATCCAGGGCTCGGATGCCCATCGCATCAATGCCGATCCCGGCGCAGGCCGCAACCAGAACCTGGGCGTGGGGGACCGCATCACGGAAGTGCTGCTGCCGCAGCCCACGTTCGACGCCCTGCTGGAGATGTTTGAGGGCAAAGACTTCGCCCGCACGCGCCCCTATGCGATCAATCGCAAGCCCGTGGACTTCATCCAGACCGCCCGCGAGCAGGGGCCGAGCATCGTGCAGGCTTTTCACGAGAAGATCACCCGCCGCGGCGGGGCGCTCTACGAAATCGTGGCCGATATCTGCGCGATGGCCAACACTAACGGCGGCACGATCTACATTGGGATCAGCGCCAATACTCAGGAGCCACCGGTCGGGGTATCGAGCGTTTCCAAAGCGATCGACATGCTCACCGGCGAGGTCGAGCAGCGCATTACCCCGCCGCTGGAGCTTGAGATCGACGAGCAGAAATCGCAGGGCAAGAGCATCATCCGGGTGCAAATCACCAAAGGCGACGACTTGCCCTACGCGATTGACGAGAATCGCATCTATGTGCGCGACGAGGCGGAAACGACCCTGGCCGTCCGCGATGAGATCGTGCGCCTGGTCCAGGGACAGGCACCTGAATCGGGCGACAGCGCCGCGCCACCCGCTCCGCCGGTTACCAGCGAGCCAGCGCCGGCCGCGCCCGCCGAAGCCGGAGAAAAGACGACTTCACCGGATGCCACCGCGCCCAAAACCGGCGTGGAAATCATCGGGACCGAACAGCGTAAGGGCAAGCAGTATCACATGATGCGCGACCTGCGCAACGGCAATATCGTCAAAAACGTCACGCGGACTTCCGCCCGGCGACTGTGGCACTACGCCATTACCGAGAAGGAAAAGAACCCGGTGGATCCGGCCAAGGTCACCTGGCAGGACAAGTTCGGCCTGTGGAAACGCCACAAACGGGGCGGCACCGTGCGCTATGACCTGGTGCAGCGCGGCGCGGACGGCCTGCGGGTGTTCTACGGCGTCACGGAAGACGGGATGCACGGGCCGTGGCAGGTCTTCGTGGAAGACGACGAATAATCGCGCCTTCGTAAGCATACACAAGGGGCTGTGTTCCAGGCAGCCCCTTTCGTTTCCATCTGAACGTGAAGGGAACCCAGCCCTATGCGAGTTGCCATCCTGACCGTCAGTGACCGCTGCGCGCGCGGCGAACGCGACGATGTAAGCGGGCCGCGCATCGCGGAAGTGCTGACTGCCGCATTTGACGACTGCCAGATCATCCACCAGCTCATCGTGCCGGATGAACGCAACCGCATCAGCGCGCAGCTCATCGCCTGGAGTGACAGCAATACGATCGACCTGATCTTCACCACGGGGGGGACGGGCTTTGCCTCGCGCGATATCACGCCGGAGGCAACGCGGCTCATCATCGAGCGCGAAACGCCTGGCCTGGCGGAGGCCATGCGCGCGGCCAGCCTGCAACAAACCCCGCACGCCATGCTCAGCCGGGGCGTGTGTGGCATTCGCGGCCGCACGCTGATCGTCAATCTGCCGGGAAATCCAAAAGCCATCAGGGAAAACCTGGATGTGCTGCTGCCAGTGCTGCCGCACGCCCTGCAACTACTACGAGACACACCCGATGCCGAAGCCGGACACGACGCGGTATAAGCGTATGTGCAGCTAAACGCATCACAATCGCCCTAGTTCCGCACCTTAAATCACTCTCGCCGATAGATCAGATAATTGCCGTTGGTAATTGTAAAATCAGTGGGCGCGCCAAACCCCGCATACTCCTGAATCGCTTGGCAGCGGGCATCTGTCTCAAGGCAGACGACAATCTCGATTTCATGTTCATCAAGGGCCTGTTCAGCTGAAATGCCACGCAGCCGCTGAACGGAACTAACACCGTGCCATCCAATGAACTCTCTGCCGCCACCATGCAGTACGTACCAGAATTTGTCTTCACCAAGCACCGTTATATTCTCCGGTATCTGCCACGTGATCTGGTCTGCTTCATTCAACACCAACTGATTCTCACGCAGTCTGATTTCCGTATAAAGATCATTCGCCGGAGCAGCTATCATCGCCGGCACAACAACAAATAGAGCGGCCATCGTCAGGTACTCGTTCTGGCACATTCTGGCTGCAAGAAACGCAATGAAGGGGCTGGCGAGCGCAAAATAGGTATAGCCACCACGCCATGGAAAGAACATCGTGACGCTCGCGGCCAGCAGAAGCCCGACCACCGCACGATCAAGCGACGTGCCGCGCCGGGCCATCCAGGCCGCCGGAACCACAATCACCGCGATCTCAACCGGTGACACGATGAGGTTGAACCGCAGAATATAGCCAATTGCCGCCCAGACGTTAGCATCGGCCATCCTGTGCTGGTTATCTGCAAGGTACACCTGCAGAAAATCCGTGAAATAGCGCCAGTTCGCGGTGGCATCCGGCAGAAAATGTACAGCCAGAAAGAGCAGGCCAGCCACTACACAACCTGCGCCATAGGCCAGTATGCTGCCCCAATCCATACTACGCGCTTCGCGGTCAACTGCCCAGACAATAATCAATAAGCCCACCGCCACAGCAAATGGAAGCGCATAGCTGGGGATGACCTCTAGCCCTGGGTACAGCGCAGCACCCATGGCAAAATACCAGCGCAGCCTATTGCCTGGGCTGCGAAAAGCCATCACTGTGCTAACCAGAACCATTCCGCCCATCAGCGCAAAACCGATATCCGGGCGTAGGCTGTGTGATGCCCGCACAAACGGAGACAAGCTCAAAAGTATAACCATGCCGATTCCGCGCTGCAGTAGACGTAAATCCGTCACTTGCCAAAAAGCAACACCGGTGACTGCAACGGCAGCAGCGGCCACAATTAAGGGGAAGGCTCGCATGGAAGGCAGACTGGTATCGTCAAGCAATTTCAACCAATTACCCATAAGCCAGTAATAGCGCGCCATGGATGGATCTGGATCCCCGTAGATCCCCCCATCAAATGCTGTAGTTAATCCACCTCGAAGGGCATACTCTGTGGCAGCACTTGCCAGGATAGGCTCATCAGGCATATCCAATCGCATAAAATGCCCGATACTGGCCAGATGCAGCACAAGCATCAGGCCGGCAAGTCCTGCCACAAGGGCTGTTCCCCACACGACCAGAGGGCGGCGAGGTGCTGCCGTCGGGTTAAGCGCAACCAAGCCAAGCACCAACAGGCACAACAGCAGGATTCCCGCAACAAAAACCCAGAGACTGATGGGATAACTGATAAGTCGCCATTGTTGGACGGGGATGGTCAGCGTGACAACACTGGCACTAACCAGCAAACAGCAGAATGAGAGCAACGAGGTTGCTTTGCCATCCTGCAGTTCCTGCCAAATATGGGGTTCCAACAGGAAAACGCCCAGGCCCGCCAGCAATACCACAATGCCCAGGCCCCGAAACAGGCTGACATCGAAATCATGGTAGCTATTCAGCCAGCCTGCCCACTCAGGGCCGTCTATAATCGCAAGGCCGGCAGTCGTGGCAGCCACGCCAAGAAAAGCAGCGCCAAGCCTGCGCTGCCGCAAAAATCCGGAAACGCCCATAGTGAACCACACCTGATCGGCACCTTATTTGAGGGTTACTTCGCCCTTTACCTACACCGAATGCCCGGCCGCCCACTCCTCTGCACTGGGGGGAACGGCTTCCTGCACGATCCCGGACTGATCCAGTCGCAGCAGGCGCTTGCTGGCCCGGTTCAGCAGCCGCAGTCGCTCAGGATCGGGGTTGAGGCGCTGCGCCTCTTCCAGCAGCATCACGGCCAGCTCCACCTGGCTGACGTTATCCATCAGCAGCCGCCCCAGCGCATCCAGGTAACGCAGCTGCCACTCCCGATGATTAAGCTGGAAGGCCAGGTCAAGCGCCGCCCGGTAGTAGTCCTGCATGGAGTCCCAGTCTTCCTGCGCCTGGGCCGCATAACCAAGATTCGCCAGCTGGCGCTCCTGTTCCTCCGCGTCATCCAGCAGCTGGGCAATCGCCAGGGCTTCCCGGTGATGCGTCTCGGCTTCCTCCCACTGGCCCAGGTGACCGTAGGCCGCGCCCAGGTTTCCCAGCACCCGGCCCTCATACTCCGTCAGGCCGGCATCCGCAAAGATCACCTGCGCGCTGCTGAGCATCGTGATGGCGCGGGTATACTCACCCCGATCCATGTGAGTCGCGCCGAGTTTGGCCTGCACCACGCCCAGGCTGACCTCGTCATCGCCCGCCTGCAGCGCCTCAATCGCGTCCACATACGTCTCAACGGCCTCGTGCAGTTCGCCAAGCTCCAGGCGGACATCCCCCAGCAGCGCCAGCACGTGCCCCAGCCGGACCGGATCTCCGCCCTGCGCGGCAAGATTCTGGGCGCGTGTGGCATACACCACCGCGTTGTCCAGATCGCCCATCTCCAGGCTGATCCCGGCCAGCGCTTCCAGCACTTCCAGCAGCCCGGCCTTCTGCCCGCTGTCTTCGCGCAGCGTCAGCGCTTCGGCGTAAGCGGCCTGGGCCTGCTGATACTGTCCCCGCTCGGCCCATGCCCGCGCCAGCATCATCAGCGCCGTTGCCAGCCGACCCCGGTCGCCCGATTCGCGCGCCTCCCGACTGGCCCGCAGCAGATCGTCCAGGGCGACACTCACGCCCACGGTCGGAAGTGGCTCTTCCACAGAAAGGGCTTCCTCCGCCGGTGTCATGGTTGGCGACACGCCTGCCTGATCCACAGCCTCGTCGTCCAGCACCCAGCGGTCATCGCCGGTGATCAGCTCAGCGCCGGGATCGTATTCCATGCCACTGACAGATGAGCCGTCCTCTTCCTCTTCCAGCACAGCGCCGCTCTCGAAGGTGCTCCCCGGCTCTGAATACCCTTCAAACTCATCCTCCGGAAAGACCGCATCCATCAGGTCTTCCACCGCCTCGTCGGCCTCAAGGCCATCCTCTACAAAATCATCCAACACGGCTTCCAGATCCTGGGGGCCGGCTCCGCTCAGCACAGCCTCAAGGTCTTCTTCTGCGGGCAGCGCCAGGTCGTCCGGCTCCTCGCCTTCCTGGGAAGCGGCAGCAAATGGCGCAGGCACGGGCTCCTGCTGCTCTCGCTCCACTGCGGCCTGCAGCAGGGACAATTCATAGCCGTACGCGCCAGAGGCAGCGAAGACAGCCTCCAGCACCTCGATCAGGCGCCCCAGGGTGTCTGCATCACGCTGGGAAGCCGCATGCCGGGCCAGCCCCAGGATGTTGGGCATCTCCGCCACCAGCGCGGTCCTGGCCATCCGCGATTCAGCGTGGTGCTGCTCAACATAAGCCAGCACCGCTTCATGCACACGCGCCTGCGCCGCCTCCCAGCGACCCGCCTCGCGCAGCCAGTCCCGGGCCAGAGCCTGTACCCGCGTATGCAGGTAATGACAGTCCGCCCCATCATGGCAGGGGCGGCTCTGCGCCAGCCCGCGCGCCGCCAGCATCTCCATCACCCGCATCACTGTCTCGGTTGGCGAAAGCTGCAGAACTTCCAGCAGGGCGGTTGTCGCGCTGCCGGAAAACGTCGCCCCCAGCGTCAGCACCACACCTTTGAGCGCATCCGGCAGTTGCTGGAAAACGGCCACCAGCCCTGGCGACACAGCCCCTTCAGCTTCCTCAAGCGCCGCCAGCAGCGCGCCCGGTGGCTCACCGGAAACAGCCAGGTGCCGCCCCGCCAGCATCAGATCCAGCGGGATGCCCCCCAGCCGGTTACAGATCGGCCCGGTTTCGGAAGGGGCGCTGTCCAGCCCGGCCGCCTGCAGAAACAACGCCTGCGCATCAGCCCGCGCCAGCGGCTCCACCTCAAACGGGATCCAGGGGCCAGAGGCACGCTCGGACGCCGTGATAATCAGCGGCACGCTGCTGGCCACCCGCCGTATAAACTCCCGCGCCACGTCAAGGTCCTGCATGTCCTCCAGCACGATCAGCGGCTTATGCTCGCGGCGCAGCAATTCGGCCGCCAGCCCAAGATGCGCTTTGGGATCGACGGCTTCCGTCAGGGCGCGGTTCTGATACGCCCGACCCACCCGCACCAGCAGCTGGGCCAGCGAATCATCCCCGACCGCCCACCACAGCACCCCACCCTTAAACGTGGTGTAAGCCGTCGCAATCATCGCCGCCAGCGTGGTCTTGCCTATGCCAGACTGCCCATGCAGCAGGACGGGCATCCCGGCCCGGATCTGGGCATAGGCCTGCCCCAGGTCGCGGTCACGCCCCACAAGCTGGCGCGGCGGGATGGCAGGCAGGCGCTGCGTTTCATGAATAGGCGCTTCGGACGGCGTAAAGTGTTCCATTCGTGGCATCCAGTTCGGAAACAACACAAGACACAGGTGATTCCTCCCGCAGTATAGCAGATCGGCACTCCGCTGGAAAAGCGCCGGGCCGCACTTCAGGGGTAACATGCCGCGAAAAGATGCGATTGCGGCCGTTGCGGGTACAATAGGCTGGCTGGCAGAACAGGCGGGGCGATGCCGCGGGCATAGCCAGGCTGGCTGAACACAAAGGAAAACGCTTTATGAACGACCTTTACGACTCAACCCGCGCCACGTGGGAAAACATCTGGGATGATGCGACGGTTGAGGTTGAGCTGCGGGCGCTGCAATATGAACGCGCCCGCGAGACAATTGACGCGTTTACCCGCTATCTGAAGCGAGATGGCCTGATCCTGGAAGCGGGCTGCGGGCTGTCCGCCGAGGTGATCCTCCTGCGCAGGCAGGGGCTGCGCGTGATCGGGCTGGACTACGCCGTGAACGCCCTTCAAAAGGGCCTGGCCTATGACCCCAGCCTGGAGCTGCACGCGGGCGACGTGCATGCCCTGCCCTACGCCGCCGGGTCGCTGGACGGGTATCTTTCCTTCGGTGTGCTGGAGCACTTCGCGCATGGCATGGGCCCGGCCCTGGATGAAGCGGCCCGGGTATTAAAGCCGGGGGGCATCCTGGTGCTCACGATCCCCTACCCGAACATCATCTGGCGACTCAGTCAGTTCAGGCGCAGGCTGCAGGGCCAGAGCGCGCTTAACAATGAGGACTTCTACGAAAGCACCTACACCCAGCACCAGCTGGCCGACGCCGCGACAGCAGCTGGATTTGATGTCCTGGAAGTCACGCCCACCAGCCATGCCTTCACGCTGTGGGGGTTGGGCGGCCCCTTCCAGGCGAAGGGTTACTACCGCACCTCCCCGCTGGCCGACCGGCTGGGCCGTTTCCTCAGCCGGGTTATGCCCTGGGCTTTCAATTTCACCACCCTCCTGGTTGGCACCCGCCGCTAAGCACGTGCTCCCCCGGCATAACAAAACGGCCTCCGCACTCAGGGAGGCCGTTCTGGTTTGAAGTAATGCGTGCTTACTCAGCCGGGCACGTGGTGAGCGGCACCACGACATCGCGCAGCACCCAGCCCTCTCGCTGCGAACCTTCAACCATCTCCACCCGGACATAATACCAGGTCTGCCCATCTGCATCCTGTGTGATCTCCAGCACGGTCAGTACGGTACGCTCCGGCGCAGACAAAACGCGAAACGCGTCCATCGCGGGGGTCTGGCGGATATTTACGCCGCGCGGGTTTTCCACAAATGCCCAGCACAGAATCGGGGTAGCGGTGGCAGAGGGCCGCGGCGTCGCGGTAAATGTCGCCGTTGGCGTCGCTGTAGCCGACGCCGTTGAGGTACTGGTCGGCGTGTGAGTTGCTGTGGCGGAGGAGGTCATCGTCGCGGAGGGAGTCCGCGTCACGGTTGCGGTCGGCGTCGCCGTAGCGGTCAGTGATGGTGCAGCGGTCGCGGTATCTGTCGCTGTCGCCGTGGGGGATGGCGTCATCGACGGCGTGGCGGTCGCGGACGGCGTGACAGACGGAGCCGGTGAAGGCGTCGCCGTTGGCATGGCAGTCAGGGTCAGCAGATGTCCCTGCAGCGCCTCAATCGTCAGGTCGCGTGCCGCCAGGCGGGTCGCATACGCCCCGGCCTGCAGCGTGACGACTCCGCGCCACTCCTCAAGCCGTGTCGCGGCGCGCTCGGCGCTGGTTGTCGCCGCCGCCTGGAGCGCGGCCAGGGTAGCGCTGGTCGTCTGATCACGCTGAGCGTCATTGGCCTCCAGCGTCTCAAGCAGCGCCGCAGCCTCAGTTCCCAGACGGGCTGCCTGCCCCTGTGCCTCAGCAGCCGCAGTCGCAGCCTCCGCAACCGCATTCTGCTGAGCAGCCACGGCGCCGGCCTGGGCTGTCACCGTCGCGTGAACCTGGGCGTTCTGTGTCGCGTAACGTTCCGCAGAGAGCGTAGCCGCGTGCTCCAGGGTCGCCACCTGCCCCAGGACTGCCGCTGCTGTCGCTGCGTGATCGCCTCCGACAGCCAACGCGCCAGCCTGCGCGGTCACGGTGGCCTGCATCTGCGCGATCTGCGTGGCGTAACCATCTGCAGCCAGTGCAGCCACATGTTCCAGGGTCGCCATCTGTTCCTGGGCCGCCACCGCGGTGGCCGCGTGTTCCTGACCGGCCTCGACCGCGCCAGCCTGCGCGGTCACCGTGGACTGCGCCCGCGCCATCTGCGTCGCAAATCCCTCAGCCGCCAGTGTACCCGACTGCTGCCAGCCGCTTACCTCAGTGCCAAACACGCTGGCAGCCTGCGTCGCCGTCACCGCCACCATCTCCCGCCCGGCAACCGCCGTGGCAAGTTGCTGCTGGTCGGCGTCAATCGTTGCCAGCTGGATGGCGATATCGGTCGCCGCGATGCGCTCCGCGTCCGCTACCGCATCGGCGCGGATCGTCGCCTGGACAGCCTGATTGGTCGCCACCGCCTGGGTTGCCGCGGCCTGTACCGCTTCGGAACGCGCTGTCGCGGCCGCTTCGGCTACGGCCTGCCCGGTCGCGGCGGCGCGTTCCGGCCACACGGCCAGCGTCGCGTCAAGCGCTTCGGCTTCCTGGTCGGCCGCAACCAGCGTCCCCGCCTGCTGGGCAATAATCCCGGCCTGCAGGGTCAGGTCCTCGGCCTGGGCCGTCAGCAAAACAGGGGTGTCAGTGTCAGCGCAGCCTGCCAGGGTCAGCAGCCCCAGCAGCAGCACGAGCATCCTTCGCAAACCGGACATCCGGCAATCCTTCGGTATGAACAGGCTCCAGAACCAACAGTCCCACTTTAGTCCTGATCGGAAAAAAAGACAAAGGTGCGCTCAGCCTTGCCGCACAGCCCGCCAGCGCACCACATCCGTTTCCGATGGCACACGCTCAGCCAGCCCATCCTGCTCCAGCCAGTCCACATGGCCCAGCACCTCGCTGAGCGCCAGGAACATCTCCGCCGGGTTCACGCGGGGGAACACACGCTCCGTCAGCGCATAGAGCGTTACCGGGGTGTCGCCCATCAGCGCCAGGATATGGCGCGCGCGTTGTTCGTGAAGTGCCAGGCGCTTTTCCACCAGGGCCGCCACTTCGGTTGTGGGCGCCCCGTGCCCGCCATAGGCGATCCGGGGATTGAGCGCCGCCACCCGCTGCAGCTGGGCCATGTAATCCAACAGGCGGCGCGGGCGCTTCTGCCCCGGCGCGGGCGGCTCGATCAGGGCGTTGGAACTGACATCCCGCAGCAGATGATCGGAGGACAGCAGCACGCCCTCCTCCGGCTGATACAGGCAAATCAGGTCGCCGGCATGTCCCGGCGTGTGCAGCACGTCCCAGCGCCGGCCCAGCAGTTGGACGACGCCACCCTCATCCAGCTGGCACGCCACCCTCACCGGGCCGTTAGCCACCGAGTCAAACAGCGCCAGCACCGGCCCGGTCGTCTCAAAGAAATCCTGCGGCGCGCCAGCCTCCTGCCAGGCGATCACGCTCCAGGCATTCACCCGCGCGCGCGTCTCGGCCGGTTGCTCCAGGAACGGCACACACCCCGGGTGACACCAGACCTCCGCCCCACTCTCCGCGACCAGCCGATCCACCTGGCCCAGGTGATCGACATGGTGGTGCGTGATGAGGATGCGCTCCAGATCTGCCGGGCGGAGGCCCAGCGTGGCCAGCCCCTCCACCAGCGCTGCATAGGAACGCTCCGTATTGATCCCCGTGTCAATCAGCGTCAGGCATTCATCCTGCACCAGGTAAGTATTCACTCGCCCAATCGGGAACGGGGTCGGCAGCGGCAGCATGAACAGCCCTGGCACATCGGTTGCAACCGGCTGCGTCATCCGTCCCCCTGCCCCGCCTCGCGGCTGCGCACCAGCACCACCCAGTCGCCCTTCTGCACTACCTTGTCCTCCTGATTAAGGACCTTGATCGCCAGGGTCACTTTGCCCCCGCCCAGGCGGCGCATGAGCTTAAGATCCGTCACCTCAACTTCACAGTGGATCGTATCCCCTAGGAAGGTGGGCGCGCTGTAACGCCAGTCCAGGCTGAGGAACGCCATAACGGTATCTTCCATAAACCCCGCCTGGTACGTAAGCCCGGTCGCGACACTCAGCACCAGCGTGCCATGCGCGACCCGCTGGCCGAATTCAACCCCGCGCGCAAATTCCGCGTCCACGTGCAGCGGATTGAAGTCACCAGAAAGCCCAGCGAAATTGACGACATCCGCCTCCGTGATGGTGCGGCCCTTCGTCGAGATTTTCAGGCCAAGCTCCAGATCTTCGAAGAACATTCCTTTGGGCATGAGAAGCTGCCTCCCCTGAAAAATGAAGCGCAATTCCAGGCCGAATTGTAGCCCTCGGATGAGCAGCAGACAAACGCACCGGACAAAAATGGGCAACAATACGCATCACCCAGTACAATAGAGAGGCAGGTTATTGTACTGAGCAGAGAAAAGGAGCAGCCCTGTGGCTAAAACTTACAAGTCCCCGCCCGCGATGCAAATTGACCCTTCGCGGCAGTATCACGCGATTTTTCACACTGAAATCGGCGACTTCAAAATAGAGCTTTTTGCGGATAAAGCCCCCAAGACCGTGAACAATTTTGTCTTCCTGGCCCAAGAAGGCTTTTATGACGGCACCACATTCCACCGCGTTCTCGAGAATTTCATGGCGCAGGGGGGCTGCCCGCTGGGCACCGGCGCCGGAGGCCCCGGCTACCGCTTTGACGACGAAGCCAGCGCGCTCGCCCTCCGGCATGACGGGCCCGGCATCCTCAGCATGGCCAACGCGGGCGCCAATACCAACGGCAGCCAGTTCTTCATCACCCACACCGCCACCCCGTGGCTGGATGGCAAGCACGCGGTATTCGGGCGGGTTGTCGAGGGATTCGATGATGTCGTCATGCAGATCAGGCTGCGCGACCCAATGCGCGACCCCAACCCTGGCGTGCGGCTCGATTCGGTCGAGATCGTGACCAGCTAGCGCGCTTGCTCCTTGCCGACAATGCAGCAGCGGCGCCAGAATTACCTGGGGCCGCTGCTGTTTTTTGGCATCGAGCCACCTGCTGGGAAACAGAAAAGCGCCCACGATGTGAGCGCCTGAGTGTGGGACGTACAAGACTTGAACTTGTGACCTCTCGGATGTCAACCGAGTGCTCTAGCCAACTGAGCTAACGCCCCTGAACTGCTGGCAAGTATACACAAAGCCTCACCGATTGACAAGGGTTCAGTTTCGCCCGAATACCCGTGATCGGGAGGGCTGTCCCAGCATTAACAGCGCGAATCAGCCCAAGTTCGCGAATCCACCATTGACAATGCATATCCCGGCAAGTATACTATCCAGCGTTGATGCGGGGTAGAGCAGTGGCAGCTCGTCGGGCTCATAACCCGGAGGTCGCAGGTTCGAATCCTGCCCCCGCTACTCACAAAAGCGCCCTTGTGGCGCTTTTTTGTTGTTTAGCTGGGCCGCATAATGCGTTATAATCCAACAGAAAGTATCTTTTATAACTCTGTCACGGTAGCAGTCGTGCCGTGTAATGGGCAAACCCAGACGCATCAAATGAGGTCAATTCATGTCAGAACAACGTATTATGATCGTGGATGATCACGAAGTTGTCCGGCTGGGCCTGCGCGATCTACTGACCCACAAGGGCGGCTTTGATGTCGTGGCAGAAGCGCGCACGGCCAAGGAAGCCATCGACAAGGCTGATATTCATGAGCCGGATGTCATCCTGATGGATATTCGCCTCCCCGGTGCCAGCGGGATTGAAGCCTGTGCCGCCATCAAGCAGAAGCACCCGCACATCAAGATCATCATGCTCACCTCTTACGAGGAAGACGAGATGCTCTTCTCCGCCCTGCGAGCCGGGGCCGAAACCTACCTGCTCAAGCAGATTGACGGCCAGAGCCTGATCCAGGCCATCGAAGCTGTCGGGCGGGATGAGGTTATGCTCGACCCAAGCGTGACCAAACGGGTGCTGGATGAAGTGCGGCGCGCCAAGCGCCAGGAGGAGGCCGAGGCCTTCGCCGACCTCACGGCGCAGGAGATGCAGGTGCTGAATCTGGTCTCCGAGGGCAAGACCAACCGCGAGATCGCGCAGGCGCTGTTCCTGGGCGAAGGCACGGTGCGCAACTACGTCAGCAACATCCTCAGCAAGCTGAATGTCTCCAACCGGGCGGAAGCCGCCGCCTATGCCGTCCAGCATCACCTGAAGGACTATCTGTAGCTGCAGAACACCCGGCCACAAAAACCAAACAGGCGGGGCCGCAACTGGCTCCGCCTGTTTTTGTGTGGCTCTCACATGCCTGATCAGTTTGTGTCCGGCTCCTCAGGAGGGCACAGCCGGTTCAGGAAATCCCAGGTGTAGATGCCGGCATGATGCCCGTCATCCCAGAAGAACTGGATAGCGTAGTTACCCACCAGCTCAACCCGCTCCAGACCATAGGAACGCGCCGGTTTCAGCACCAGGATGTGCGCCGGATCAAACTCCCGCCCCATCTTGTCATGCCCGCCACGACATTCCGCGCAAGGGCACGCTTCCCGCAGATTGTTGAGCGGGTAGACACACAGGCGACCATCCTGCCAGGTGATACGCAGCTCACCCACCGCCCGATCCACATCAATATTCGCCGGTCTTGCGGCCATCAACTGCCCTATCCTTCCGCGGCCAGGCGGCGTGCCTGCCCGATCCAGTCATCCTGAACAATCCGGTCACCGATAATGCGCAGGCCATGGGTGCGCAAGGCTTCCGCCAGATGCTCGGGGTCCTGCTCGCTAAGCTGCTCAAAGCTCGTGATGCCACTGGCCACAAGCCCTTCGGCATATTTCGGTCCAACTCCATCAATCCGGGTGAAATCCACCAAGCCACCAACTGAATCGGGCTCTGCCGGCTCATCCTCGTTCTGCGGAGCAGGGGCTTCCTCATCCTCATCTTCGGCCAGGAACGGCAGCGGAATGCTCACCTCAAGCGGGCGCTGTGGCGGGGTCCAGACCGCCTCCTCGGTTTCCTCTTCTTCCCGCAGGAACCGCGCTAGCCACCATCCCAGCGCCACGGCCGCGGCCATCCCCAGCCCCACCCAAACCAGTATCTTCACCAGCCTGGAACATTTAGCCATCGGTCTTCTTTCCACTCTATCCTGCAACCTGTGCTACACAAATTGTAAACGCGGGGGCGATGCCTTGTCAAAGCTTCACTAAACACCAAAGCCTTACACTACTTGGCTAGTAAATCCTCGAACCGCAAAACACCAGTAAGAATCAGCTACGCGTCCCTTAACTGAGATTTGCTTTCCCCGGCAAGTTTTCGTATACTAGGTATGTGAAGCAGCCTATTAATGGGAAAGGCCGCGCTATGAAATTACAAGGGATGGTCGAAAGCAGCTATCGCGCATTTACCCAGCACGGAAGCGATACAAGCCTCATCCTTCTCCATCCGCGCAGCAGATATCGTTCTATTCTGGTCGCCAGTCTGCTGAATTCTCCCGAAATTCAGACCTTGTACTATGCTATGGGCCCGGATGACACCAGCGTGTCGGCTTTTCTTGCCGGCCTGACACACGACATCGCCAACCAGCATCCCACATTTGGGCGCAACCTCACCCTTGTAGAACAATCCCCCTTCGGCGCCGGGGACATGCACCAGTGGCTGGAAGCCCTCGCCCTGGACCTCGCCGAATGGACCGAGGAGCCGTTCTACCTGATCCTGGACGAATACGACCGGTCGGATAGTGCCGATGACATTCAGCAGTTCATCGAGCAGCTGGCTTTTCGCATGCCGGCCCATGGCAAGCTGGTGCTAAACAGCCGCACCCTGCCCCGCCTGCCCTGGGTTTCGCTGATTGCGCGTAACAAAGCAACCATCCTTGAAGATGAGACGCTGATTGTCAGTGATTTCTACGGCCACCGCCAGAACGAGGGCGGCACGCGCCTGGACGTCACGGCGCTGGGGCCGGGTTACGTCTCTCTGGGCGGAGAGCTGATCACCACCTGGGAGGGTCACCTGCCGCGTTTGCTCTTCTTCTTCGCCCTGGACCGGCCCACCATCACCCGTTCCGAGATCTGTCAGGCCTTCTGGCCAGACCTGGATATTGAGCAGGCGGTGAACGTGTTCCATGTCACCAAGCGACGGCTGCACAAAGCGCTTGGCGAAGACGTGCTTGTCCATGAAAACGGGTACTACCGTGTCAATGGCGAGCTGTACGTGAGCTATGACGTGGTGGATTTTGTCGGGGAACTGGTGAAGGGACGGGCCGCCGAAGGCGCAGACAAGCTCACCCACTGGCAGAACGCGATCAACATGTATCGCGGGCCGTTCCTGCAGGGCCATGACGATCACTGGATCGTGGCGCGCCGGGCAGACTTCCTGAATGGCTACATGGAAGCCATCACCGAAATGGCGAATGTGCGCTATGAGAAGGGCGCGACCGAACACGCTCTGCGCCTTTACCTGCGCGCCCTGAATGAAGACATCACGCGTGAAGACCTGCACCGCCGGGTGATGCGCCTCTTCGCGGAAATGGGCCGGCGCAGCGAGGCAGCCGCCCACTACCAGAAGATTCAGCGCGAATTCAAGGCGCTCAAACTCAGCGTGTCGCCCGAAACCGAGCAGGTGTACCAGGAGATCATGTCGTAAGTCTGCCCCGACCAGGCACAAAAAAACCGTCCGGCATATCAACCGGGCGGTTTTTCGTTTACCGCAGCGCCCCCTGAAGGACTCGAACCCTCGGCCAACTGCTTAGAAGGCAGCTGCTCTATCCGCTGAGCTAAGGGGGCAGTTGAGCATATTGTAAAAGCTGGGGGCATGCCCCGTCAAGATGCTATGAATCGCTCCCCGGGAAACGCCGGCTACTCGGTGATGTATGGCCGCAACCCCTTGTAGACACGCTCGCCCGCGAGCGTGCGCAGAATCATCATCGGCTGGCGTTCCACAATCTCCGCCAGCTCAATCGGCGTCAGCGGCAGGTTGTTATTGGTGAGAAACACCCGAAATACCGCGTTCACCAGCGACACCGGAGGCTTGAAGAAACCAGGGTCGCGCGCAGCCTCCTGTAGCGCCATCTGCAGGGCGTCCACCCGCCGCACCTCAGCGGTCTCCGGGTCGATCCAGTCCGATTCCGACTCTTCGCCGTGCTCCAGAAAATAGTCACGCTGCTCCGGCGCAAGCTGGGCGATGATGTTCGCCCGCAGGTCCTGGTCGGAACGGTTCCACCATTCGTAATCAATATAGAACTTGGTATCAACCGTCGGCCTTACCCGCCGGCTGCCAATGTTTGCCGAAGTCATGTAGGCTTCATCCTTAAGAAGACAACCAGTAATCTATCGCAATAGCGCAAAAAAACAGCGAGCAGGACGGCGTGCCATCCGCCCTGCCTGGCAGGTTCTTCACCTTCGAAAGATCACGCATCAGTACAGGCTGGCGGGTAGTTACGCCTCAGCATTATAGCGCCAGTAATGCCCACCCACCGGCTCGAATTCCGGCTGGGCTTCCAGCGCGGCAAAGATCGGCTCTGGCGGGCAGCGCCGGATCATATTGACTGCGCTGTAGAGCGTCTTGAAGTGCACGGCCCCCTGCGGGTTCAGGCGTGCTAGCTCAGGCAGGATCTCGCGAATGGTTTCAATCAGGCTGCGGCGCGGTGACTTGGGATCCTGCCAGATCGCGTCCAGGCTCTCCAGGTCGTCGGCCCCCAGCACCATCAGCTCATCATAGGTTGCGCCGATCGCGCGCTGCTGCGTCTCAAAGGCGATGCGCTTATTCTGCGGCAGCAGGAGCGTCACCCACTCGGTACGCGGCCGGTAGCCTTCGAAGTCGATCGTGAAGCGACCGGGGTCGTCCGTCGGCTCGATGGTGATGATCGCGCCGATCGGCAGCCGGTTCTTGCGATAGAAGCGATCCAGGCCGCACACATACCGCCCGCTGCGCACCACCCAGCCGGTGTATTCCTCGTCAATCTCCTCATCCACAAACGTGATCAGGATATGCTCCGCCTCGTACGCGGTGGGGAACATGGCCGACAGCGCCGGGGTCAGCGGCAGCGTGCCGGATCGACGGTGCGGATAAATGAGCTTCAGGGTGACTTCATCGGGCGCGCGCTTCACGGGGGGCAGCGCCGACAGCTCATCCCCGATCTCAATGACCAGGTCGAGCTCCTCATCGGTAATCAGATCCATGTTGAACGGCACAGGCTCATACAGCAGCCGGTGCGGCGTTTCCTTCACCTCGTCCGGCTCCAGGCTGCGCAGATACCACGCCACCCGGCCCGCCGGGCCGACCTCATCAAAGCGGCGATCGTTGTAGAGCGCGAAATTCAGCGCGAACGCCTGCAGCTTCGTGTTGATTTCCTGGGGCAAATCCAGCACCGGCAGCATATCTTCTGCCGAGAGTGGCCCGCCACCCTGCATATCAAGCAGCGCCTCCGCCAGGTTGGTGTGCGCCTGGCCCACATCGGGCAGCAGCGACTTCAGGAACCACAGGCCCGCCGCATACGCGACATCCTCGATCTTGCTGAGACGCGCTTCAAGCTGCTGGCGCAGCGCGTCCCCATGCTCCTCCACAATGGCGTCAATATCGACCGCACCCAGCAGGGAGTCGGTGAACGCGCTTTCGTCGCCATCCTCAGAGTCAAGATTCAACTGGTGCGGCGTCGCCAGATTGCTGGCGAACTCACGCTTCACGCCATCTTCAAAAGCCACCTGGATCACGGTGAACTGCCCCTGATCGGGGTTAGCGCCATCCCGGGTGCTGACGACCTCGCCAAGGGCGAAATCAAGCGCCGGGAATACGACCTTCTGCCCCGTCTTGTAGGCGTTCTTCGGCTGGAATAATTCTCCCTCCGCCAAACGCTTGCGCCATGTTTCATCTTCCAGGCGAACACGCCGCTCGATAAACAGCCGCGCCATCTGGCGGCTATCCAGCGGTTTTTCTTCTTCCAACATGACACTGAAAATGGACTCGAGGTCTGAATCGGTGATCTTCAGTTTGTCGGTCCAGTATTGCGCGGTGAGGGTTTGACGCCCAAGCAAGGAAACAGCCTCCAAATTGGGAGAAACAATCGAACAGGACAGGCATTAAGCAAGAATGAGCATTGCCCGGTCGCCTATTATAGCGCCGGATCATCCTTTCGCAATATTAATCCTGAAGGTACAGGGATATGCCGAACCCGCGAAACAAGCTGTGCCTGCCTGCTATATCCCCTGGCAGGCCCGCCCTACCCGCCCCACAAGAGCCACCAGAGTAAGTAGACACCTGCGAATAGGCTATGATAGACTATGAGCTAGATTGGCTAACCGTTAAGATGCGGAGACAGGCGACTCATGGCGCCGGAAGATCGCAGCGTAATCAACGTGGTCTGTATTGAGGATGAGCCAGAGATGATCGACCTGGTGGAGCTTATCCTCGGCAAACAGGGCATCCGGGTCTTTGGGGCCGAGGGGGGCAAAGCCGGGCTGGCAAAGGTCCGCGAGATCAAACCCGACCTGGTCCTGCTCGATCTGATGATGCCGGATATGGATGGGTGGGAGGTCTACCAGCAGATGAAGGCCGATCCCGCTATCGCCGCCATCCCCGTCATCATCGTCACCGCCAAAGCTCAGAACATCGACAAAGTGCTGGGGCTGCATATCGCCAAAGTGGATGACTACATCACCAAGCCGTTTGGCCCGCATGAGTTATCCAGCAGCGTTGAGCGCGTCCTGCAGAAAACACGTGACACCGGTCAGCACTCCCGTTGAGTCCCGGATGGTCACCCGCAGCAGCCAACCGCCTTTCGGGGCGCTTTTTCGTTTTTGCTAATGCCGCAGTCATGCTACCATGAGACACAGCCACAAGGTCATGGCCTGCTGATTCACAGAGAATGACTGCTCATCGGGAGTGAATAATGACCCACAGACGATCCGTACTGACAGCCCTAATCCTGGTGTTCATGCTGGCAGGAAGCCTGATCCCGGCCAGCGCTGCGCCGCCTGTACAGACCAATCTTCTTATCAACCCGGGCTTTGAAGACCCCTACATCCCGTTTCAGAGCGATTCAACCCGCATGCTGGCGGATGGGTGGTCAGCCTGGCACGTCCCCCAGCGCGAAGGCGACGAAGGCTTTCGCAACCTGAAACCGGACTACCAGCCTGCCAGCGCCAGCAACCCCGACCGCATCCTGAGCGGCAGCAATGCCCAGGAGTACTCCAGCTTCTTTGCCACGCACACGGGCGGGGTCTTCCAGCAGGTCAGTGTCCCCACCGGCTCGGAAGTCGCTTTCAGCGTGGCGGTGTATATCTGGTCCACCAACGGGGATGACCCGGACACCAGCGCCGAGCCAGGACGCGTGCAGGTGCAGGTTGGCATCGATCCCAACGGTGGCACCGATGGCGAAAGCGAGCGGATCATCTGGTCGCTGCCACTGGAATTCTACGATGCCTACGAGGAAGTGGCGGTCAGCGTTCCGGATGTCTCCAACCGGGTCACAGTTTTTGTACGCACCACCTTCGACCTGCCCCAGAAGCACAATGTCGTCTACCTGGATAACGCCCGCCTGGTGATTGTGGGGGACGCGGAGCCAACCAGCACGGCCACGGCTGTGCCAACGGAGACATCTGTCCCCACAGAGATCCTGGTTCCCACGAATACCCTGGTTCCCACCGACACGGTCGTCCCCACAGCCGTGCAAACCGCGGTGCCGAGCAATACCCCTCAGCCGGGCATGCCCACCCCGACCCAGGAGGTCGACGACACTGAGGCGCCGTTTGCCACCGCTACAGCCACTCCCATCGCCATTCCAACCAGCCAGGAATTCCCCTACCAGCTCGTTTACACGGTTGTCGCAGGGGATACCGTCAGTCGCATCGCGGAACGTTTTGGCAGCTCCATTCAGGCCATTATCGCCGTTAACAACCTCAATGCTGACGGGCTGATCTTTGTGGGCGACGAGCTGATCATCCCGGTGGCGGAAGAACCCATCCCCACCGCTACACCCACCTACAGCCCGACCTCACTGGGGATTATCCCCACCAACACGCCGGTTGGCGCTGGGCCGGCCCCGGCCCCCACCGCCGCGCCCGTCACCCCTTCCACAACGATCTACACGATCCAGCGGGGTGACACCCTGAACCGGATCGCGGCCCGTTTTGGCACCACGGTGGATGCAATCGTGCAGCGCAACGGCATTCTGAACCCGAACCTGATCATCGTCGGCCAACAGCTAACGCTGCCCGTCACCGTACCACAGCCGCCCGCGCCCACGCCGGTGCCACAGCCCCAGCAGCCCAACCTGCATGTGGTGCAGGCCGGTGAGAATCTGTTCCGGATCTCGCTGCGCTACGGCATCCCGGTGAATACCCTCGCCGCCCTGAACGGGATTTACAACGTCAACCGGATTTACGCAGGACAGGTGATCCGGCTGCGATGAGCGACTCAGGCGCACAATGGCGCACCCTGCGGAAGGAGGATGGCACTGTCCTCCTTCCGCGGCTGAAATGGTGTGCCTCATTCTGGTGCAAGTTCAAAGGCCTGATGTTCCGGGCAGCCCTGCCGGAAGATGAGGGCCTGTTGTTTGTCTATGCCCGCCCCAGCAGGATGGATACCAGCATCCACATGCTGTTCATGCGTTTCCCAATCGCCACGATCTGGCTGGATGCGGAAGGCGTGGTGGTGGACAAGGTGCTGGCCCGGCCCTGGCGGCTTGCCTACGCGCCACAGGCCCCCGCGCAGTATTTCATCGAAGCATCCCCTTCGCTGCTCGATCGTGTTATGATAGGCGATCGACTCATCTTTAGCACGAATGCAGAGGGTTAAATGCAGCGCCGGGTCATTATCGCTGTGCTGTTTTTTCTTGCGGTCAGCACCCCTGGAAACGTCATACGGGCGCAGGGTGGCACAACGATTCACGTTGTGCAGCGGGGAGAAACGCTGTTTCGCATCGCCCTGAACTACGGCACGTCAGTGGAGGCCATCGCCCAGACCAACAGCCTGGCGGATACGACCAATATCCAGGTGGGGCAGCGGCTCGTCATCCCCAGCGGGCTGGTGAACGCGACCGTCTCCACCAGTGCGCGCCATGTGACCCAGCCGGGCGAGACCCTGGCGCACATCGCGCTGCGCTACGGCAGTACGGAGCAGATCGTGGCGGCGCTCAATAACATCGTCAACCCCGCCCAGCTGTACGTGGGCCAGGTGCTGGATGTGAGCGAAACGGCCCCCGGTCATCTGGCTCTGGCGCGCGGTTACACCCACACGGTCAGGCCGGGCGAAACGCTGTACCGCATAGCGCTGCAGTATCGGGCAGCGATTAGCGCCATCCAGCGCGCCAACAACCTGACCCTCCCCAGCGTGATCTTTCCCGGCCAGCAGCTCCTGATCCCCGGGCCGGAAGACGCCCCCGCGCTGCGGGTGCTGCCCGCCCCGCTGACCGAGGTGACGCTCAACCCGCTGCCGGTTGAAATCGGGCGTACCGTGGGAATCCGGATCACAACCAGCAACCCCGCGACCCTGAACGGGATGTTTCTCGAACGACCTGTCAACTTTGCTTCGACAGAGGACGGCCTGACCCACGCGGCCGTCTTTGGGGTGTATGCGTTCTCCGAACCGGGGCAGTATCCACTGACGATCAGCGCGCAGGACAGCGCCGGGTTGAGCACAACCCTCACAACCGTGCTGCATGTGAAGGACGGCGGGTATGGTCGGGAGCAAATCACCGTAGACCCGGCCCTCATGGACGACGCGCTGAACATCGCTGAACACCGCGTGCTGGCCGGTGTGATGAGTGGCTTCACCCCGGAGAAATACTTCGATGGTCCGCTGGGCCTGCCGGCTGCCGCGCCGGTGACCTCCCGCTTTGGCACGCGCCGCTCCTACAATGGTGGCGCCTACGACCGTTTCCACACCGGCACAGATTTCGGCGGCCCACCCGGCGCGCCGATCTATGCCCCGGCAGACGGCCGGGTTGTCATGGTGGACACACTCAGCATCTACGGCCTGTGTACAATTATCGACCACGGCTGGGGCGTCTACACCATGTACGCGCACCAGACCACCAGTGCCGTACAGGCGGGGCAGTTTGTGACCAGCGGCGAAACCATCGGCACGATCGGCAGTTCGGGGCGTTCCAGCGGCCCACACCTGCACTGGGAAGTATGGGTCAGTGGGGTGGAAGTTGACGGCCTTCAGTGGACGCGCATGAGTCTGCCCTAGCGTTATCTGCCGTTATGCGCCTGCAATGCTGTGAAAGGGTTTGGCCTTGAACACCCGGGAATTCACCCTGAAGCGTTTTCTGAACCTCAATCTGCTGCTAGTCCTTGGCCTGGTGGCGATCGCCGTCGAATGGCTCGGCCTGATGGGTGGCCCGGCGGGTAACGAGGTGGTGGTCTTTGTCACATCCGCTCTTGCCATCATCCCGCTCGCCGGGATGATCGGCCACGCCACCGAAGCGCTTGCCAGCCGCCTGGGGCCGCAGATCAGCGGCCTGCTTAATGCCACACTGGGCAACGCCGCCGAGTTAATCATCACCATTTTTGCGCTGTCCGCCGGCCTGACAGAGCTGGTAAAAGCGTCTATCATCGGATCGATCCTGGGCAACCTGCTGCTCGTTGCCGGGCTGAGTTTTCTCCTGGGTGGGCTGAAGCACGGCCGCCAGAAATTCGACCAGCATCAGGCGGGGATGAATGCCACGCTGCTGGTCCTCGCATTTCTGGCGCTGGCGATCCCATCCCTGTTTGATGCGGCCCTGCTGGAAGTGAATGCCGCCAACCAGGAGCTGCTCTTCAGCGAAGGCGTGGCGATCATCCTGATCGTGCTCTACGGCCTCAATATCGTGTATTCCCTGCGCAATTCAGAAGGGCATGCCGCCGAAACTCACACCGGCCATCCTGAAGTCAGCTGGAGCGTGAGGCGTGCCGGGGCCGTGCTTGGCCTGGCAACGCTGGGGATCGTGATCATGAGCGAGTTCCTGGTCGGTTCGGTGGAACCGGTGGTCGAGCAGCTTGGCTGGACACAGTTCTTCGTCGGCATCATTATCGTGCCTATCGTGGGGAACGTGGCGGAGCATCTGGTGGCCGTACAGGTAGCGATGAAGAACCAGATGGACCTGAGCCTGAACATCTCCTATGGCTCCAGCCTGCAGATCGCCCTGTTTGTCGCGCCGGTGCTGGTTTTCATCAGCCTGCTGTTTGAGAACAAACTGCTGCTCGTCTTTAATGTCTACGAACTGATCGCGCTGCTGGCTGCCACCTTCATCGGGGCGCTGGTGGCGCTGGATGGCGAGTCGAACTGGTTTGAGGGCGCGATGCTGCTGGCGGTGTACCTGATCCTGGCGCTGGCGTTTTTTGTGCTGCCGGGCGCCGCACCGGTGGGACACTAGGCCAGCGGCCGGGGACTGCCCGCCGCCCATCGCAACCACCGGTTGCAGAACCACCAGCGCATTGGTATAATGCCGCCGCTTCGTACAGGCACACCAACCCGAATCGAATCTGGAAACTGAGGGCTGCCTGTACTACAATAGACACCAATCATTACCGGGCCACGACAAGGCCCCGATAACGCTCAACTTTGAGGAGAAACCCATGCGTACAGCGCTGCAAGTTGTGCAGATCATCATTTCCATCGCCATGATCGTCCTGATCATCCTGCAGGCCAAAGGCAGCGGGCTGGGCAGCCTGTTCGGTGGAGAAGGCAGCACGATCACCAAAACCCGGCGCGGTCTGGAAAAGACGCTGTTCCAGCTGACCATTGTGCTGGCGGCCGTGTTCCTGACCATCGCAATCGTCACCGTCGCCTTCTTCGGGTAAATCGGCCCGTGTCCGGCCGTCCCATATGCTGATGCCAGGGGGTGTTTTGCGGGCGCAGAACACCCTTTCGTTTGGCCCTCCCGCGCCACGGCGCGAACGCTGTGACCCCACAGCGCCCAAGTCCGGTTAGAGAAGGAAGGTCCCTGTGCTGCGTGGATTTCGCTGGCAACTGACCTTACTCGTGCTGGCTGTCATACTCCTGGGGGCAGCCATCCTCTTCCAGCCCGGGCCAACGCCCCAGGCCGAGGCCACGCTCGCCCCTACCGCCACCACGCCGCCGACCATGACCAGCCCGCCGCTGCCCCTGCCCCCCGCAGAGATCGCCACCGTAGTGGAGCACCGCGAAGGGGTGGTTGGCCTGGTGCAGCGCCTGAATCCCCTGTACGCCACGCTGAACCCGGTGGACGCCGACCTGACGAGCCTGATCTTTGAAGGGCTGGTGACCACCAACGCCTACGGGGAATACCTGCCCCTGCTGGCCGAGTCCTGGACGATCTCCAGTGACGGCCTGGAGTATGTGTTCCGCCTGCGGCAGGATGTGCTCTGGCAGGACGGCGTAGCCTTCACCGCCACGGACGTGATGGCGACCTTCGGCCTGCTGCAATCTCCGGGGGACTGGCTGCCCGAAGCGCTGACCGCCTTCTGGCGCACGGTAGAGGTAGAGCTGCTGGACGAATATACCGTGCGCTTCCGGCTGGCCCAGCCGCTGGCCGCGTTCCTGGATTACCTGCGCATCGGCCTGCTGCCCGCGCATGTGTTTGCGGGCCTGTCCCCGGAACAGCTTCCCACCCACCCGTTTAACCTGTCCCCCATCGGAACAGGCCCCTACCAGCTTGAGCACCTTTCGGGCGATGCCGACCGCATCACAACGGTGAGTCTGCGGGTCGCCCCGGTCTATCGCCAGCGCCCCGAAGGCCGCGGGGGTTACCAGATCGAGCGCCTGATCTTCAACCTGTATCCCACCGAGGATGCCGCCCTGGCCGCGCTGCGCGCGGGCGAAATCGACTCCCTGGGCGGCGTGGAGCAGGATATCACTGACCTGGAACAGGCCGGCCTGATCACGCTGCACATCACGACAGCCCCCACGCTGGGGACCCTGCTCTTTAACTACGAGAGTGAGCACACCACCGCCTTTCGCGACCAGCGCGCCCGGCTCGCCCTGGCGCTGGGCACCGATCGGGCCGGGCTGGTGAGCCGTCATCTTGTGGGGCGCGCGATCCTGGCCGACAGCCCGCTCATCCCCGGCTCGTGGGCGTATGCCGGGCCGCTTGACTGGCCGGAATATGACCCGGGCGACGCGCTGAGCCTGCTGGCCGAGATCAGCTTTGACCCGCCGGAGGTGCAGCCGACCGCCACACCGGAAGATGCCCCCACCCCCGAGCCGACAGCCGAGGGGGAGGAGACCCCTGCGCCCACCCCTGCCCCGCCGGCCTATGTGTTCCGCCTGCTGACCAGTGATGACCCGATTCAGATGGCCCTGGCGCAGGATATGGCCAGCCAGTGGGCGCAGATCGGGTTAAGCGTGCAGGTTGAGCATGAACCCGTGGAAACGCTGTTTGAGCGCCTGGCGGTGGGCGATTTCGACACCGCGATTGTGGAGCTTACGCTCAGCCCGCGGGCCGACCCCGACCCGTATGTGTTCTGGCATCAGGGCCAGTACCCGGATGGGCAGAACTACGGCGGGGTCAATGACCGCCGCAGCAGCGAGCTGCTGGAGCTGGCCCGCCGCGATCACAACGGCCTGCATCGCGCGGAATACTACGCGGACTTTCAGCGGGTGTTCGTCGTTCGCACGCTCAGCCTCCCGCTCTACTACCCGGTCTATCAATATGCCGTAAGCACCCGTATTCAGGGGGTCGAGCTGGGCTTCCTCACCAGCCCGGCAGACCGGTTTTATACGCTGAAGGACTGGGTCCGGCAGACGGGCTGAACGCAGATCAGGCATTGACCAGCCCTGGCCCGCATGCTATACTAGCCGCGCGGCGCAGGGAGCCGTTCCCACCTGGAGGGATGGCAGAGTGGACGATTGCGACGGTCTTGAAAACCGTTGAGGCCGCAAGGTCTCCGGGGGTTCGAATCCCTCTCCCTCCGCCAGAGTTTTACAACAGCATACCCGGGGAGGTGCCAGAGTGGCTGATTGGGGCCGCCTGCTAAGCGGTTGTCGGTCTTTAAAGCCGACCGCAGGTTCGAATCCTGTCCTCCCCGCCTGAATGACAACGCCCGGCACGGTACTATGCCGGGCGTTTTGTTATCCCGCAGCCTGGCATTTGACCCGGTTCTGGCCTATAGTGTTCAGCAGGATCCGCCCCCCCACAAAAGGAAATGCCTGTATGACCGACCTGTCGCATAACATCCTGCGCGGCGACCGGCTACGCCTGGATGCCATCACCGAAGACGACCTGCCCACGATCAACCGCTGGTGTCAGGACACCGGCTTCCTGCGCCTGCTGGACGCGCGCCCCGCCAAACCGCGGACGATGGCCGACCTGCGCGAGGATTTCCACACCACCCAGCGATCCGCAAATGGCTTCGTGTTTGCCATCCGCCTGCTGGAAGATAACACCCTGATCGGCTGGCTGGAGCTGGAGGGCATCCTGTGGACGCACCGGGTCGGCGGGCTGGGGGCCGGGCTGGGCAGCCCGGAGCATCGCGGCCAGGGTTACGGCACGGAAGCCTGCCAGCTGGGGCTGCGCTTCTCCTTTGAGGAACTCAACCTGCATCGGGTCACAGGCACGGTGTTCAGCTATAACACCGCCTCCCTGCGCATGATGGAAAAGTTGGGGTTCGTGCGTGAGGGCGTGTTCCGCGAATTCCTGGAACGCAGCGGGCAGCGCCATGACATGATCCTGTTCGGGCTGCTGCGGCCTGAGTGGCTGGCCCGCCAGAGCCAGGACACGTAAGAATCAGGGGCAACCTTCATCCCCGGCCAGGGCATACACACTCATATTGCGCCCCCCGGCAGCAATCGCCCAGGGGGCGTCCGTCGAATACAGCAGGCACAGCCGCGGATCATCCGGGTTCTGGCCGGGGATCTGATCGGGGAAGGCCAGCAGATAGCGCACGTCGCGCACCGCCATCAGCTCCCATAACGCTGCCTCATCCCGGATGATGGGGATCACCTCAGGGCTGACCAGTCCCGCCAGGTCCAGGACCGGGCGCGGCGCGAAATAGCCCACCGCGCCGATGTCATGCACCGCCAGCAGTTCATCCGGCGGCAGGCTGGCGGCGATCCAGCGCGCAGAAGCCACCATCTCCGACTGGATGATCCGCACGTCCTGCCGGTACTGATCCAGCCCCACCCCCCAGAACACGGCATACAGCACGATGGCGGTCAGCGCCAGCGCCCGTCCCAGCACACGCCCGGCCATCCCTCGCCGCTGAAGCCGCGCCACCAGAAACACTGTCCCCGCCGCGCCGAAGACGATCAGATGCGGCAGCGCGGGCATCACGTAGCGCCCGTGCTGGTACGTGGCCGGCAGCCGGGCCGCGTAGAGCAGCACCAGCGCCAGCCCCCAGAGAACCAGAATCAGAAGCAGCAGCGCGGTCTTATCCCGGCGCAGGCGCACGCCCAGCGCCATCACCCCGGCGGCGATCCCCGGCAGGAGCAGGAACTGCCCTCCGGCCAGAATGGGCAGGAGCAGGTTTGCCACACGGCGCAGGTAGGGCAGCCCCAGCAGCACGGCATATTCCGCCTGCTTGGCGGAGGCTGTGCCGGGGAAGATGCTGCTCCCCAGGCTGAGGTTAAACAGCGCATACGGCACGAATCCTGCCAGCCAGCCCAGCCCCACGCCCGCCGACCAGATCAGCACCCCGCGCCATGACTCCTGCGGACGTGCCGCCCACATCACCAGCCCGATCAGCCCCAGCAGGCCCGCCCCCTCCGGACGGGTGAGCATCGCCGCCGCGCCCAGCACCCCCAGCGCCATCCCGCGTCCCACCAGCGCCGGGACCGTCTGCGGACGCGCGTCCAGCTCCCGCCATGCCAGCGCCACCATGCCCAGCGTCAGCGCACCAAAGAGCATCGTCTCCATGCCTGATGCCCCGGCCCACACCAGATGCCAGGCCAGCACCAGCGCCAGCCCGCAGGCCAGGCCGCCCCTGTCTGCCGCCCGGGGCATACCCAGCGTGGCCAGCAGACGGCGGCCCATCCCCTGCGCGATCAGGCCCGCACCCGCCAGCGCCGCCGCGCCCAGCAGCCCGGCCCACAGGCTGAATGGCGCGCCCAGCCAGTACCCCCCAGCCAGAAGCAGCGTATACAGCGGCGACGTGCTGCCTGCGGACGGCTCCCCTGGCACAAACGCCCACTGGCCGCTTTCCGCAAGGTTGCGGGCATACGTCTGGTGAATCCAGGCGTCATCCAGCGGGAAGCCGGGGTCGTGCGCCGCCCCGGCGCTCAGCATGTAGATCGCCACACTGAGCGCAGCCCCCAGGATGATCAGGCTTTCGCGCCACCATGCTTTTGGGTGCATAATTCCCTTACCTGAAAAGAACATTCGTGCTATAATCCAGGGATACTGTCTGTTTTCATTGCGCAGTCTACTCTTATCCGGTCTGTAGAGCGAACCCGCAGGACGGCATCACTCAGGAGGTCTGCTATGGCACTCAACACCCGCCCTATTCCCGTACAGGTAGCCCGCACCGTGGCCCTGCATACCCAGCACCTGGCCGAGGCCCCGGCCAGCGACAGCTCCCCCGTGACGCCGCAAACCATCGAGGGCGTGATCAGGCAGCTTGGCGCGCTCCAGATCGACACGCTGCAGATGGTCCAGCGCAGCCACTACCTGGCGCTGTGGAGCCGCCTGGGAACGTACCAGCCCGCCGACCTGGACGTGCTCATCTACGGCAGCGGGGATCACGCCAACGACCGGCGCTGCTTTGAATACTGGTTCCACGCGGCCTGCATCATCCCGCTGGAGGAGTACCGCTACTGCCTGCCCCGGATGCGCCACTACCGCGAAGACCCTGGCGCATGGCACAGCGGCTGGCTGGCCGAGCCGGGATCCGCCGAGGTGCTGGCCGCGATACGCGAACGGGTGGCGCAGCACGGCGGGCAGCGCGCCTCCGATTTTGACGGGCCAAAGGGTGGCAGCTGGTGGGGCTGGAAACCGGCCAAACGCGCCCTGGAAATTCACTTCAACCGCGGCCAGATGATGATCGCGGATCGGGTCAGTTTTCAGCGGGTGTATGACCTGACCGAACGCGTGCTGCCTGACTGGGTAGATACCACCGAGCCGACCGCCGAAGAAGCCGACGCCTTCTACATCACCCGCGCGATCAGGGCGCTGGGGCTGTGCGAGCCGCTGCAGAGCGCCGACTTCACCCACCGCAAGCGCACCACCGCCCGCCCGATCGTGGAAGGGCTGCTGGCGGAAGGTGTGGTCCACGCGCTGGATGTGATGCTGGCCGATGGCAGCACAACCACCATGGTCATTCACCGCGATAATCTGCCGATCCTGGAGCAGGCCCTGGATGGCGCACTCACCGCGCAGCACACGACCTTCCTCAGCCCGTTTGACAGCCTGTTCTGGCCTGCCCGGCGGGATAGGCAACTGTGGGGATTTGAACAGACACTGGAAGCCTACAAACCGCCGGAGCAGCGCCGCTGGGGCTACTTCTGCCTGCCCATCCTGCACCGGGGCCGGCTGGTGGGCCGCTTTGACCCCAAACTGGACCGCAAAACCGGCACGCTCTACCTGCGCGCCCTGTACCTGGAGCCAGGGATCGACCCGGATGAGCAGCTTGTCGCGGATGTTGCCGCCGCCCTGCGGGATTTCCTGCGCTTTCACGCGGCCAGCGAGGTCGTCATCGAGCGCAGCGACTCCGCCGAGTTCGGCGTGAAACTCATGGCGGCGCTTTAGGGCGTCACGGTGAAGATGCGCAGGTCGGGCAGCACGTCCTGCGCCACAGGCTGGAGGAAATCAACCGTCACCCGCCCGGCGTAAAGATCATCCAGCGGCGCGGTGTGGTTGCGATCCAGCACCACATACGTCACACCGTAATGCTGTGTCAGTGCGCGCACGGCCTCCGGCCCGCCGTCCGGCACGACAATCCCGGACAGGCCGATCTGCGCGTAGAGCGCCGCCGGGTCGTTGATCATCACCACCGCATCCCGCGGCAGCAGCGCGCCCAGCGCGGCATAGGTTGAATCCGCCGCCCGGCCCCAGCGCCCGGATACGCTCATCACCGTCAGCAGGAGGCCCACCCCCACCACGGCCACAGTGAACACCCGCTTCGCCTGGGCAGGCCGCCATGTCCGGCGGCGACGGGCGATCCAGTCCACCGCGTCATCCAGCCCCAGCAGCCCCAGCGCCATCCACCACGGGATCAGGGCCGCTGCGGAGTGAAACAGCCCGCCCCGGTAGCCGGGATAGGCGAAGGCGAACGTCATCGCCAGGTGCAGCGCCAGCGCATACAGCGCCACCGGCAGGATCAGCGGCTCCCGCCAGCGCCGGGCCAGCGCCAGCACGATCAGCGGGGCCAGCACGACCAGCCCCTCCACCGCCACGAATGTCCCCAGGTTGTTGGTGAACGCCTCCCAGCGGCTGGCGAGGATGTTGCTCCAGCCCCATTGGAGGAAATTCTCCAGGCTCATGCTCGGCGGGTAACTCACCAGCTCGTTATACCCGCGCAGCCACATCGTCGCGGTGCCACCCACGGGCAGCGGCGCACCGATCACGCGCAGGTTGCGCGCAAACCAGGGCAGCATCACGAGGGTATACCCGCCCAGCCCGGCCAAGCCTGCCACCACGCGCCCCCTCACCCGGTACGGTGCGCCGCGTTCCGGCCAGGCCGCCACGATCAGCAGCACGACCAGCAGCAGCAGGCCGTCCGCGCGGGTCAGGTGAGCCAGCGCGGCCAGCATCCCCGCCAGCCCAAAGAAGCGCCAGTCCTCCCGCAGCCGCCCCAACCCCAGCAGCAGCAGGCACAGCGCCCCGGCCAGCCCAAAGGGCGCGAACGTCTCCGGCATCACAAGGTAGGGCGCGTAAAAGCCGCAGAACACCGCCAGCATGCCCGCCGCGCGCGCGTGACGGGCCGTGCCGCCCAGCCGCGCCCCCAGCCAACAGGCCAGCAGGGCCAGCCCAATCCACAGCGCCACAAAGATGGCCTGCGCCAGCCGGAACGAGCCACCCGCCAGCGCCACCAGCAGCGAGGCCAGCGGCATCCAGTAGGTGTGGGCGGGGGCAGGCAGAGCATCCGGCGCGTTGAGGTACGTCAGGGCGATGTAGGGGTCGGTCAGGCCCAGCCCGGAGGCGAGGCGCTGCCCGGTGTTGAAATAGTAGTACGCGTCGGTGTATGTCGGGCCAGGGATGCCTACCGCCACGACAATCCCTACCAGCAGCGCGACGCCGCCCACCAGCAGCCAGTCTCGGCGCGTGGGCCTGTAGGGTGTCACGGTATCACCTCGTAAATTCGCACCGCGTCGGACTCAAAGGCAAGGCGCAGGAACGCGGCCTCCTCCAACAACCAGGCGCCCAGCGCCGCGCTGGACTCATCCAGCCACACGTGCGTAATGCCATGCGCTTGCAGCAGCGCCAGCCGTTCCGCGTCAGTCATGGCCCCTGCCGTGAAAAAGGCATGAGTCTGCGCCTCCCGCGCCGCGAAGTCCATCGTCTCGATCCAGTGGCCGATGAACACCCGCCGCCCGGTAAAACCCGCCACCGGACCGCCGGTTTCAAACGTGCTGAAGATCACGGCATCGTCTGGCTGGTCGCGCAGCCAGTCATGCGCGGCCAGCGCATCGGCATCCAGAAAGAGCTGCGGACGATCTTCGGGGTTAGCCAGCATCACCGCCGACAGGATAAACAACAGGTGTGTAACGGCAGCCAGCGCCAGCCCACCGGTCATCAGCAACCGCCAGCGGGTCGGGCGTACCGCCCAGCGGCGCCGCAAATCCTCCAGCCCCAGCGCAGCCAGGGCCGCCAGCGGCACCTGGACACCCATCAGAAAGCGGCGCTGCATCCCCAGCGGGGCATACACCAGCAGCACCACCAGCAGCACCCACATCACCGGGAGCAACAACCTCTCCCGCGGGAGCAGCAGCCGCCCGTCCCGCGCGCGCCACAGGGCCGCCAGCCCCATACCCGCCGGGATCAGCAGCCACGCATAGCCCAGCAGGTAGTAGATCGGCGGCGGGGAAAGCGTGAGGTTCTGCGCGGTGAAGGCGCGCCACACCGGGTGACTCTCAAACGCGGCCGCGTAGTAGATTACCAGCCCGGCATGCACCGCCGCTGCCGGGATCAGCCCCAGCCCCTGGCGGATCGAGATCTGCCCGCGCCCCCAGTGAAAGATAGCGAGCACAGCGGTCAGCAGCGCCGTGAGCAGCAGGTCGAACGGCTGGAGCAGCCCGATCGCCGCGCTGAGCAGCGCCAGCCCCAGGCCCAGCCGCCAGCCGGGGCGAGCCAGCCAGCGATCCAGGAGCAGCGCATACCCGATCAGGGTGGCTACTGCGAAGGGGAAATGGGGGAACGTCAGCGCTGCCAGCAGCGTGTACGCATCCAGCAGCCAGAACTCAATCGGCGCCAGGTCAGCCGCCTGCGCGGGCGCGATCAGGTACAGCACCCAGCCCAGCCCACCGACCACCGTCGCCAGCAGGAAGGCCCACCAGCGCAGCCGTTCCTCCAGCAGGGTGCGCGCCATGAACTGCCAGATAGCCCACCACATCAGGATCATGCCGGCCAGCCGCCCCAGGTGATACACCGCCACCAGTGACAGCCCGGTCAGGCGCGCGAACTGCCCCAGCCCGGTGTAAAACGGCTGCACCAGCTGGGGCGGATGCTCCTCCGGGGTAAAAAGCAGGGTCATTCCCCACTGGCCGCGCAGGCCGTGCTGCATCCGGGCCAGCTGGCTGTTATAGTCCACGTGTGTCTGAGCGAAGGCATTCCCGCTGAACGCCCCGCCCTCCGGCGCGTTGAGCGCGCCCACCATATACGGCAGGTTGGCCGCGATAACCAGCAGCCCGATCACCAGCCAGGCACGGCGCGGCAGACGCGCAATCCCCCCGTTCATGCGCCATCCTCCGGGCAGGCTGGCGCGTAATCATCCGGCTGGCTGAACGGGATCACGCGCAAGTCCTGAAAGGCCAGCGCCTCCCCTTCCTCCTGGTAATGCGCGCGCAGCCAGGCCAGGTGCGGGTGCGCATCCACTCCCGGCAGGCCCAGATACTGCGCTTCCTCCTGCGCGAAGATCACGAACCACACGCGCGGCGCGCGCCCCAGCACGGCGGGCAGGCAGTCCGCGCCCACCAGCCCCAGCATCTCCTGGGTGGGCAGCGCCAGTGTGTCCTCCCCCGCGCCGGGCCGGTCGGCCATGTAGTCCTGCGCCAGCGTCCGATCGTAGTAGATCATCGGCAGCGCCGTGAGTTTGTTGCTGTGCAGGATTGCGTCCTCCGGATTAGCGTGGGTGCGCAGGTAAACCACCGCTTCCTCAAAGGGCGGGCTGGGGAAGGTATTCCACGTCACATGGTAACCATACGCCGCCCCCGCGACGACCAGCCAGCCCGCCGCGATCACGCCCACAATAGGGCGCGGCAGCCCGCCCCGCACGAACAGCCACGCCAGCGCCACACAAAACACCGCCGCCTGCGCCAGCAGGGCGCGATCCAGGTACACGGGGGCCATCACCTGCGAGGCGACCCACAGCAGCGCCAGCGCGCCAAACGCCAGCCACAGCAGCCAGCCCAGCGCGCCGCGTTCCGCCCGGCGCAGCCGCCGCCAGCGCAGCGCCACCTGCAAGCCCAGGAACACGACCAGAATCACGCCCACCACGAAGCCCGCCATGCTCCAGGGCGCGGGGTAATCCAGCCCGACGGTGGCGAACGTGCGCAGCGTGAGCAGCGGGCGCAGGATCGAAGGCCGCTGAATCCAGTAGGCGGATTGCAGCTTTTCGAGCTGGCCGGGCAGGTTAAGCAGCCAGGGCAGGTAGAGGGCCAGCGCCAGCCCGGCAGCGGCGGCGGTGGGCAGCAGCTTGCGCCACTGGCGAGTGATCACGGGCGTGAGGCCCAGCGCGGCCAGGTAAAACGCGGCAAGCTGCTGGGTGTACATCGCCAGCGCGGCCAGCACGCCAAAGGCCACCCACCAGCCCGCCCGGCCAGAATGCCACGCCCGCCGGTAAGCCCACGTCGCCAGCAGGAGCAGCAGCGTCAGCAGCGCGTACATGCGCGTTTCCTGCGCGTACTGGATCTGAAACGGGGCCAGCGCCATGATCAGCGCCGCCGCCCGCCCCACCCGGCGGTCGAAGCTATCCGCCGCCAGCCGGTAGGCGACGGCCACGCTCAGCAGCCCGGCAAACACACTGTACAGCCGGACCATCTCCGGCGCCTGTCCGAAAACGCGCATCCAGCCATCCAGCGTGACGTAATACAACAGCGGGTGAATATCCGCCGCGCCTCCGGCCACCGGCGTAAGCGTGCCATACAGCATCGCCGTCAGCCCTTTTTCCGAAAATAGCACGGCAAACGCCTCGTCGTACCACAGCGCCCGCCCACCCAGGTTCACCAGCCGCAGTCCAAACGTCACCAGCAGGATGATCACCAGCCAGCGCAGCGCGCGCGGCCCTTCGTCACGCTTCACGCCGGGCCTCCTCCCCGTACCCCGCCGGAGCCAGCGGCGCCGACCCGCGCCACAGGCTGCGTGAGATCAGCAGGATGAACAGCACCCCGAAGGGCAGCGGCAGGTACATGGCCGGATGCTCGAACTTGGCATCGACGGTCAGCAGGAACAGCGCCCACAGCCCGATCATCAATACGAGTTGAGCAGCAGCCACCACCAGCGGCCCGCGCCGGCGATCCTCCTCAACGAGGCGCGAAAAATAGAAAAACAGGGGGACATTGAACACGACAAAATGGGGGGAGGCGGTGCGCAGCGCGACAATGTGCGTCACCGTCAGGGTGAGCGCGACCGTCCAGCCGAACTCGGCGGCGCGCCGCCCGATGATCACCCGCCACCAGGCCCACAGCATCCCGCCCACCAGCAGCAGCGTGATCACGATCTCGCCGGGCGCACCGAGAAACGGCAGGTAGCCGCGCGTCAGCACCCACAGCGGCGACCCAATCGCGGTATAGGACGGGTAGCGCGCCAGCTGCTCCAGCCACGCGCCGAACCAGCCCGGCAGCACGACGAACGACCACGCCATCAGCCCCAGCCACACCCCGGCGAACCCGCCCACCAGCCGCCAGCGTCGCTCCCGCAGCCCCCACAGCAGCAGGAACGGCACGAACAGGAAGCCCATCTGCGGCTTGATCGTGGAGATCGCCAGCGCCGCCCCGGCCAGCCCGTCGCGCCCGTTCACCAGCGCCCACAGCGCCAGCACTTCCAGGAAGTAGACCAGCAGCCCCGGCTGGCCGAGCAGGATGCCGCGCGCCGCCGGGTAAAAAAACACGGCCCACAGCAGCGCCAGCCCCAGCAGGGGCGGCCCCGGCGTCCAGCCGAACACGTCCAAGAGCAGGGCCAGCGCCCCGACCTGAAGCGCCACCAGCAGCGTCAGCCAGACCGCCTCCGCCCAGGCGTAAGGCAGCGGCGCCAGCGGGGCCAGCAGCAGCGTGGTGTACATCGGGTAGGCGTAATAACCGGGGTCCTCGTCCTCGCGGGCCGCCCGCCCGTAGATGCCCTCCTGAATGGCGAGGCTGGCTTCATCACCGTACGGGTCCAGGCCATCCAGCCAGAACGAGCGCACCCCCGACCAGCGCGAGTAGAAGTCGTTCGCGCCGGGGTAGGGCCTGCTCTTGAAGGTATAGACGCCCCATGTCACCGCCCCCAGGGCCAACGCCATCACCAGCGCCAGCCCGATCATGCCGCGCCTGCCGCTCACACGCCGCTCCCTTCCGCCCGCGCTGGCCGGCGCAGGATGCCCACCAGCCCCACCACGATCCCGATCAGCATCAGCGTGCGCACGAGGATCAGGGTGATAAACGGGAGCACCAGCGGCCCGGCAATCACGCCCCCGCTATCCCCGGTGCGCACAAACAGCAGCGGGTATTCTGTGAACGCCACCAGGCTTAGCAACAGCAGAACCAGCACCCCGCCCCGGCTGGGGAAGTTCAGCAGCACCAGGGGGATGATCAGCGCCAGCCACTGGGGACTCCAGCCCTGCGCCCACAGGAAGAAGATCAGCAGCGTCACCGTCACAAACGCGACCAGCCCGCGGTCATCATAGCGGCGGGTGCGCATGTAGATATACAGGCCGACGGCGGCGAAGGGCAGCAGGCGCAGCCAGCCGGGGATCAGCGCCGGGTTGCCGGTCGGCTGAAGCGCCAGCGTCGGGTCAAGGCGCTCCGCCAGCGGGCCAAACACCCCGGTCGCGTAGTTCCCATCGATCAGCGCCCAGACCGTGCCATAGGATGCCTTGCTGAACTGCGCCACCAGCGAGGCCGCCCCCATCTCCCCAAAGGCCAGGATGATCCCGGCATAGGCCAGGGCGAAACCGCCCAGCGTGATCAGGGTGTAGCGCAGCGCGCGCTGCCAGTCCCGGTAGCGCCACACCGCGCCCAGCATCACCAGCGGGACGAACTTGGTCAGCGCGCCGGCCAGCAGCGCCAGCGCAGAGCGGCTCTCCCAGCCCCGCAGCAGCCACCACAGCGCCAGCAGCAGGGCGAAGGTCACCAGCGCCTCAAAGTTCCACCAGATGAACACCGCCGGGGCCAGCAGCAGGGCGTAAATCCAGGCCAGCGCCAGCCCGGTATCCCGCCCGTGCAGCCGCGCCCCGATGCGCTGCACGAGGATCAGGTTGCCCGTATCCGCGGCCAGCAGGATCAGCCCCAGCAAGCTGGCGAACGCAGTATAGGCCGCCTCCGCGCCGCCCAGCAGCCGGTACAGGCCCACATACAGCCACGGCCACACCGGCGGGAACTCGCTCCAGAAATCGCGGAAGGGAAACAGGCCGTCATCGCTAAGCTGGGCGAAGGCGTAGAACTGGGCCATATCGCCGCCCGCCGTAATCCCCCGTTCCACACCCTCAATCACCATCGGCTGATACACGATCAGCAGCGTCAGCCGAAACGCCACAAACAGGTATACCAGCAGCCGCATATCCCGCAGCAGCGTCAGGCTGCCAGGCCGTGCATCGCGCGTCATGCTGCCCCCTCCCGCACAAAGATCGCCGCCAGGTCGTCCTCGTAGGCCAGCGCCCAGCCCGGCATCCGGCGCAGCGCCCGCGCCAGCCCACCCTGTGCCTCAATCACAATCCAGTCGATCAAGTAATCATCCAGCACCGCTTCCCAGCCCTCCTGCACAAACGCGACCCGCAGGTAATCCCGCAGGAGCGCGTCGCCGTACAGGTCGGTGCGCCCGTCCACAAAGACCGGGTGCTCCGGCGCGGCAAACATCAGGTAGCCGCCCCAGTTGTAGCTGTTGAACATCAGCCCGGATGGAGAATTGTCGTTGATGTATGCGGCGGCCTCCACCGGCAGCGCCGCGATCTGCGCCTCCCGCACGAAGGCCGGGTTCACGGCATACCACACCTTCGCCAGCCCACCCAGCAGCACCAGCGCCAGCAGCGCCCAGTTCAGGCGGGCGCGCCCCGGCGTCGTCTTTGAGGCGCCGCGCAGCACCCAGCCGCGATCAACCAGGAATGCCTCCGCATGGCGAGAGAGCACGGGCGTCGCCACCACCGCAAACAGCGCGATGTTGCGCCCGGCCAGCAGCGCCATGAACCCCGTCCCGCTCACCAGCGCCAGGTCCGTCCAGTCGAGCCGCTCCCGGCTCAGCCCGGCGAAGCCCAGCGCACCGATCAGGAGGAAGATAAACGGCCAGGTGTGGCGCTCGTGGAAATTGGGGGAGGCCCACTCCTGGATGAAGTCCTGCAGCACGCCGATGTTAACCGTGGCAAACGGGACTTTGAGCATCTCCAGGCCAAAGGGGTTAATGACCAGCACGACCGCAGAGATCACCATCACCAGCAGCAGCTTGCCCAGCCCACGCCAGGGGATTCTCGAATCGGTCACCGGGCCGAAAAGATGCGCCGCGACCTCCCCGGCCAGCACACCCAGCATGAGGATAAATGCCGTGGCAAAGCCTGCGTGCATATTGCCCCAGATCAGCACGACCACCGGGACTACCCACAGGGCGCGCTCGTCCTGCCGCCACTTGAAGCGCATCAGGAGAAAGAACACCACCGCGCTGAAGAAAAAGGTGAACATCTGCGGGCGCGGCGACCAGAACACCGCCGCCGCTGCCGCCCCCAGCACGATGGCAAACGCGCGGATATACGGGCTGCCCTGGCTGGCCGCGTACACGAAGATTATCCCGCCGGTCGCCAGCAGGCCCATCAGCAGCGCCAGCCCGATATTGCCCCCGTCGCCGGGCAGGCCCTGCCCCCCGGTCAGGCGGTACATCCCGTACATGACCACCTGCGATCCCCAGCTGTGGTTCGTCCAGGGTGCGCCGCTGCGGGTGTGGGAAAAGAGATCCTCCCCCACCACCGCCCGGTTCATCACCTGGTATTCACCCACGCGCAGGTGCCACCACGTATCGGTATCCACCGGGGTGCGCACGGCCATCGCAAAAATGAGGATGAAGAGAATAGCGACCATCAGCCGCTGGATCGTCAGGAAACGCCCCATGCTGCCATCCGCCTGGAGAGTAACGAAGCGAGACACCTGCGCAGTGTAGCACAGCCGACTGCCAGGGCCAAAGCAAACGAGGCCGAAAGTCAGGCAGAGGACGTCAGATAACCCGTGGCAGCCAGGGGGTATGGCACAAAGGGCGGGGAATCATAGGGCGCGCGCTCCCACAGGCGCGAATCCAGCGTGCGCGCCCGGAGCATGGTCCGGCGCGCTTCCTCAAAGCGCTTCATGCGCATCAGGCACAGGCACTGGTTCCACCAGGCTACCGAAAACTGTGGGTCCAGTTCCACAGCCCGGCCAAGATGCCGGATCGCTGCTGACCAGCGCTCCAACCCAGCCTGTGCCGCTCCCTGCACAAAAAGGCTCAGCGCGGTTTCCCGTTCCAGCGAGTGGAACGTCCGAATCCCCTGCAGCGCCTGCTCATAGTCACCGTTGCGGAGGGCCGCCTCCGCCCATGCCAGCCAGCCATCCGCCTCGGAAGGCGCCAGAAGCGTCACCTGGCGGGCGGCGTATTCCGCCTGCTGGTGATTGCCCAGCGCGGCGCTAACCCGGGCATAGGTCATCCAGCCCGGCAGCGCGTCCGGGGTGATCTCCAGCCCGCGGCGCAGATGGCGCGCCGCCATGTGGGGCTTGTCCAGGTGCGCCAGCAGGATCCCCAGGGCGATGCGCTGCGCTGGCGAGTCAGGCGTATGCTTGCGCAGCATGGCGAGCCTGAGCTGTGGCACGATCCGCTGCACGGGGCGGCCGGTAATGCGCACCTTCCAGCGCTCAAACGCCCGCAAAGCCGCTTCAAAATCCCCCGCCAGCACCGCTGTCTCGCAGGTTATAGCCAGCAGCTCCGGCCGCTCAGCATCGCGCTGGGCACCCAGGCTCTCCCGCAGCAGCGCCAGCGCGCGGGGCGCCATCTCCGCCCGGATCAGCGCATCCCGGTGGCTGACAACCTCATCCAGATACCCCAGCTGCAGCGCGCTGCGCATCCCCAGTAGCAGCGCATGGGGATATTCTGGCGCATCGTCTGGAATCGCCGCGGTGAGCAGCAGCGCCCCCTGCGCATCCCCACCCGCGAACGCAATCTGGCCGCGCAGCAGCAGCCCCGCCGGGTCGTGGCTGCCTGTTCGCTCCGTACAAGCTTCGAGCGCTGTCGCCGCGTGAGCAAGCTGCCCCATGCGGAACAGCGCCAGCGCTTCCTGGTAACAGGCCCGTTCATCATGTGGATTCAGCTGGCGGGCTTTATAGGCGGAATAGTAGGCCGTTTCGTGCCAGCCCAGTCGGTTCAGCAGTTCCGCGCGATAGCGCCACGCGTCCTGCAACCCCGGGCTGATCTGGGTAACACGGTCCAGGCAGATATGCGCGTCCTCCTCCCGGCCCAGCTCCAGCAGGGTCAGACCCTTGTTCATCAGGACAACCGGGTTCTCCGGGCGCAGCCGCAACGACCGGTCAAAGCTCTCAAGCGCTTCGGCAAACCGGCCAAGCTCCGCCAGGGCCACGCCCCGGTTTGCCCAGGCCAGGGCATGGGTATCATCCAGCCGGAGCACGGCATCGAAGCTTTTCAGGGCATCCAGCGGCTTCCCCAGGTTGAAGAAGGCCGCCCCGCGCTCATTCAGTTCCGCCACGCTCAGCTGCGCCGTGGTCAGCAGCCTGACCACGCGGCGGAACTCCTTCTGCAGGATGCGTGTCAGCTCCTGCTCAACCTCAGCAAAAGTCTGGTACCGGTGCTCCGGCCGCTTTTCGATACAGCGCGCAACCAGCGCATCCACGGTCTGGGGAACGTCCGGGCGCAGCGCGCTGGGAGGCATCGGCATATGGGTGAGGTGCCGATCGCGGAGTTCTCGGCGGCTCTTGCCATAAAACGGCCGGATACGGGTCAGCATTTCGTACAGCATCACGCCAAATGAGTAGATGTCGGAGCGGATATCGACCGTACCCGCATCGCGCCACTGTTCCGGTGGCATGTAATCGGTCGTACCCATTCCCTGCCCGCTCACCGAGGTCAGGTGCTGGTTTGTGTCCCCGGCGTGGTCACGCAGCTGAATACCGTTCTCCTCCTGAACGGCATACAGCTTCACCAGCCCAAAATCCGTGATCTTGGCTACCCGTTCCGCCGTCAGCAGGATATTGTCCGGTTTTAGGTCGCGATGCGCGTTGATGCCTTTGCTGGCGGCATGGCGCATCCCACGCGCGATCTGCACCGCGAGGTCAAGAATATCCGGCACAGGCAGATCGTCATAGCTCAGGAAATCGCGCAGGCTGCCGCCGGAGACATACTCAAGCATCAGGTAGGGGCGGCCATCCAGCTGCTCAAATCCGCGCGCCTGCACGATATTGGGGTGTTTTTCCAGCGTGATCCAGGCCTCGACCTCTCGCCAGAAACGCGCGACCAGCTCCGGGTGGCCCGCCAGCTGCTCCCGCATCGTCTTGACGACGAAAGGATCACCGCTCTCCACATCGGTCACGATGTAAACCATCCCCATGCCGCCTTTCAGCACGTCCTCCACCTGGAACTGGCGAGCGCCGTTCTGGTAAGAGACCCGCGTGCCGACGGGCCAGAGATCATCCGCCGCGGGCGACTCCCCGCCAGGGCGCGGACCAGACACGATCGATGAATGCCCGCTGAGGAGAAAACGCCGTGGGCGGGTTGGCGCCTTATGCGGTTGTGGAGGATGTGCCTGCCGCTTTGCCACAGTAGCCATCCAAATCCCTGGCACAGAACACGTTTGAGGAAAGTCCGGTGTAGTACCCCATACCTACATTACTATAATAAATTAACAAACAAGTTCAATGTGATTATGTGAAAAATTCATAAAACTCGGGGAATATCCCCAAAATCGCGGCAAACACTTGACATTCGCTGGTTTTCTCCCTAGAATGTTAGATTGCAGTTTTTCCTACCTCTTTTGACTTGCTATTCGCACATGCCATAAGTCGGCCACTCTGGATCGCGTACAAATTTACCAATCCTGGGGAAGTCAAACTGTATACTGAGGAGTGCTCATGAGGCGGCGGCTGGATATTAAGAACTACGCGCGAACGCATGATGTTCATGAATTGCCATCCCTGATCGAAGTCCAGTTGAATTCGTTCAACTGGTTTCTGGCGGAAGGTCTGGGGGAGCTGTTCGATGAAATCAGCCCGATCGAAAGTTTCAACGGCAACTTGCAGCTCTTCTTCCCCGGAAACAGCGCGGAAGCAGAGCAGTTCGACCTGAAATACTGGTTTGAAGATCCCAAGTACGACGAAGACACCTGCCTTGAACGCGACATGACGTTCGCCGCGCCGCTCTACGTGCGGGTTGCCCTGGTCAACCGCGAGGTGGGCGACGAAGTGACCGTCTCCGATATCTTCATGGGGGATTTCCCCCTGATGACGGAAAAAGGCACGTTCATCATCAACGGCACCGAGCGCGTGGTGGTGAGCCAGCTCATCCGCAGCCCGGGCGTCTATTTCGCCGCGGAAGAAGACCGCACCACCGGGCGCTACCTTTCCAACGCCAAGCTGATCCCCGATCGCGGCGCCTGGATGGAATTTGAAACGCGCAAAAGCGACTATATCACCATCAAGTTCAACCGCAAGCGCACCGTTCCAGTGACCATCCTGCTGCGTGCGCTGGCGGCTGTGCGTGATGGCTATGATGAGGTCGCCCCGCTCAAAGAGGGTACCAACGAGGAGCTCCTGCAGCTTTACGCCGAGACCGACAACGATCCGGATCACCAGTACATTCAGGGTACCATGAATATGGAGCCCCACTGGGAGCTGAAGGAAGGCCAGACCATCGCCGAAGCTGCCTTGCTTGAGTTCTACAAGCGTATGCGCCCTGGCGACCCACCCACCCTGGACAACGCGCGTGAGTACCTGGAGAGCCAGCTCTTCGACCAGCGCCGTTATGATCTGGAGCGTGTGGGCCGTTACAAGCTGAACCAGCGCCTGCGCCTGGACGATCACATCGAGCGCACGACCCGCATCGTCACCAAGTACGACCTGCTCGAGCTGATCCGGCGCATGATCCAGATCAACAACGGGGCGGCCAGCCCGGACGACATCGACCACCTGGGCAACCGCCGCGTGAAGACGGTGGGCGAGCTGATTCAGAACAAGCTGCGGGTTGGCCTGCGCCGGACGGAACGCGTCGTTCGCGAGCGCATGTCCATTCGCGAGAACGACAACCTGACGCCGGTCACCCTGGTGAACATCCGCCCGATCGTGGCCGCGGTGCGCGAATTCTTCGGCTCCAGCCAGCTCAGCCAGTTCATGGATCAGACCAACCCGCTGGCCGAGCTGACCCACAAGCGCACGCTTTCGGCGCTTGGCCCCGGCGGGCTGCGCCGCGAACGCGCCGGCTTTGACGTGCGCGACGTGCACCACAGCCACTACGGCCGCATCTGCCCGATTGAAACCCCCGAAGGCCCGAACATCGGCCTGATCGGGCGTCTCTCCAGCTACGCCCGCGTGAATGAATACGGGTTCGTGGAAACGCCCTACCGCAAGGTGCTGCGCAGCCTCACCATTGATGACGAGCAGCTGCTGGGCCGCGCCCTGAGCGATGACGTGATCCACCCCACCACGGACGCGGTACTCGCCGAAGAGGGCGATGTGGTGGATGAAAAACTGGTCAAGGCCTTCGCCAAAGCCAAAGTCGAAACCGTATCGGTGACACCGTTTGTCAGCAACGCGGTGCATTATCTCTCGGCAGACGAAGAGGACAACTACTTCATCGCCCAGGCGAACGCCGAGCTTGACCCGCGCGGCCAGTTCGTGAACAATCGCGTGGCCGCCCGCCACAACCAGAAATTCCTGCGGGCCTCCATTGACCGCATCGATTACATGGACGTTGCCCCGCGCCAGATCGTGGGCATCAGCGCCTCGCTGATCCCCTTCCTCGAGCATGACGACGCCAACCGCGCCCTGATGGGCTCCAACATGCAGCGCCAGGCTGTCCCCCTGCTTCAGCCGGATGTGCCGATTGTCAGCACCGGCATGGAAGACCAGGCCGCCTATGACAGCGGCCAGGTCCTCGTCGCCGATGTATCGGGCGAAGTCATCAGCGTGCAGGGTGACCGGATCGTGCTCAAGACAGAGTCCGGCGAAAAAGCCTACCGCCTGCGCAAGTACAACCGCTCGAACCAGTCCACCTGCATTGACCAGCGCCCCATCGTGCGCAAGGGTCAGATGGTGAATGCTGGCGAGGTCATCGCGGATAGCTCCTCCACCATCAACGGCAACCTGGCCCTGGGGCATGACGTGCTGTGCGCGTTCCTGAGCTGGGAAGGCGGCAACTACGAAGATGCGCTGCTGGTGAGCGAAGACCTGATTCGCCACGACAAGTTCACCAGCATTCACATCGAAAAGCATGAGATCGAGGCCCGCGATACCAAGCTCGGCCCCGAAGAAATCACGCATGACATCCCGAATGTGGGCGAGGAAGCGCTCAAGAACCTGGATGAGTTCGGCATCGTGCGCATCGGCGCGGAAGTCGGCCCGAATGACATCCTGGTTGGCAAGATCACGCCCAAAGGCGAAAAGGAACTCAGCCCGGAGGAAAAGCTCCTGCGCGCGATCTTCGGTGAGAAAGCCCGCGAAGTGAAAGACTCCTCCCTGCGCCTGCCGCATGGGGAGAAGGGCAAGGTCGTCGATGTCAAAATCTTCGACCGTGAGGAGTACCGCGATCTGCCCGCCGGCGTGGACCAGATGGTCCGGGTGAGTGTGGCGCAGCGTCGCAAGCTGACCCAGGGCGACAAGATGGCCGGCCGGCACGGGAACAAGGGTGTGATCTCCAGGGTTGTCTCGGTGGAAGATATGCCCTTCCTGGAGGGTGGCGAATCGGTCGACATCATCCTCAATCCGCTGGGCGTGCCGGGCCGCATGAACATCGGCCAGATTCTGGAAACGCACCTGGGCTGGGCAGCCTCGCAGCTGGGCTTCCGGGCCATCACGCCGGTATTCGACGGCGCCGAAGAAAACGAGATTGAAGCGGAGCTGGGCCGTGCCTGGATGATCGAGCTGGCCTGGAAGCGCATCACCGATCGTGCCTGGGAGTGGATGACCGAAAACAACCAGGACACGGAATACCTGGAAGACGATGCCGACGCCCGCCGCGTGTACATTGACCAGTGGCTGGGCGATAACCCCCTGTACGATCCTGAGTTGCTGGCCCTGAATGAAGTCTATGCCCGCCGCGCGGTGCTGGCCGAATGGCTGCGTGAGCAGGGGTACGACCCGGAGCGCGCGCTGATGTTTGACCCGCAGGGCCTCAGCCTGCGCGAACGCGAGGATCGCGACCTCTACGCGCGTGATGTCACCCTGCGGGTGTGGCTGAACGAACAGGGCGTCACGGCTCCTGACGAGCTGGCAGGCGACGATCTGAAGGCCTTCGCCGACCAGCACATGTTCCAGACGGGCGAGCCAATGCCGATCTACGGCAAGATGTGGCTGTATGACGGCAAGACGGGCGAGCGCTTTGACCGCCCGGTCACCATCGGCTACATCCACATGCTCAAGCTGGCCCACCTGGTCGAGGACAAGGTTCACGCCCGGTCCACCGGCCCGTACAGCCTTGTCACGCAGCAGCCACTCGGCGGCAAGGCCCAGTTCGGCGGCCAGCGCTTCGGCGAGATGGAAGTCTGGGCGCTGGAAGCCTATGGCGCGGCCCACACCCTGCAGGAAATGCTCACCGTCAAGTCCGACGATGTGCAGGGCCGGGTGAAGACCTACGAGTCCATCGTCAAGGGCGAGCCGATCGAGGAACCCGGCATCCCGGCCAGCTTCCGCGTGCTGGTGAAGGAGCTGCAAAGCCTGGGGCTGTCCGTGGAAGCCATCACCGAAAGCGGTGACGTGATCCAGTTCGGCAAGGAAGACGACAAAGCCCAGCAGCCCAAGATTCCCACCGGTTTGCTGAGCCTGACGCAGGAAGACTAAACCACCTGCTCGCCTGACAGAATAACTGAGAACTGCGCCGATTCAGTGGAACCGGCGCAGTTTTTGTTTGCTGGCTGAGTGATCCATGAGCGTTCGCTTTAGAAGCGCTTAACCGGCTCGATACGTCACGAATTTAATGATATCATCTGTCCAGAATTACGTGCGGCTTTTTTCACAATCAGGACAACGGCATGACTTCCAACGGGACACCCCCCGCCCCACTGGTACAGGTGCGCGACCTGACCAAAGCCTATGGCCAGGAAAACGGGCAGCTGACCGTGCTGAATAGTGTGAGCCTGGAGATTTACCCCGGCGAGTTTTTCGTGCTGCTGGGGACCAGCGGCAGCGGCAAAAGCACCCTGCTCAACCTGATCAGCGGGATCGATCAGCCCAACCAGGGCAGCATCAGCATCGACGGGCGGGACATTACCCGCCTGAGCGAGCACGACCGCACGATCTTCCGGCGGGATCACATCGGCATTGTGTTCCAGTTCTTCAACCTGATCCCCACCCTCACGATCCTGGAGAACATCACCCTGCCCTACGAGCTGCGCGGGCTCTCCCAGCGCCAGAGCGAGCGCCACGGTCTGGAGATGCTGGATCGCGTTGGCCTGGCCGACCGCGCCACAGACTTCCCTGATAAGCTCAGCGGCGGGCAGCAGCAGCGCGTCGCCATCGCCCGCGCGCTGGTGCATGAACCGATGCTCGTCCTGGCGGACGAACCCACCGGCAATCTGGATGACGATACGGGCGAAACCGTGCTGGCCCTGCTGCTGGAGCTGACCCGGGACGCGGGCAAGACCCTGATCATGGCGACCCATGACGCGGCGATCGTGCCTGCCGCCGACCGGGTATGCCGGGTGCAGCATGGCAGGCTGCTGCTGGATATTCCCGAAGCCCGCCAGGTGAACGCCCGATGATCGCCCGGCGCCTGCTCATGCTGCGCCTGGCGCGGCGTTATATCAGCCGCCGCGTGCTGCAAAGCGTGCTGTTCGTGATCGGGGTGGCGCTGGGCGTGGCGGTCGGCGTGGCGATCGATCTCGCCAACAGCTCCGCCAAGCAGGCGTTCAACCTCTCCGCGGAAAGCGTCAGCGGGCGGGCCACGCACCAGATCGTGGGCGGGCCGGGCGGCCTGCCCGCCGACCTGTACGCGGCGCTGCGTACCGATCTGGGTCTGCGGCTAAGCGCCCCGATCGTGGAAGGCTTCGTGGAGGCGACCGACCTGGACGGCCAGTCATTCCGACTGCTGGGCGTGGACATCTTCGCGGAAGCGCCCTTTCGTGATTACCTGACCACCACCCCGATTGAAGGCGAAAACCAGGCCGGCTTTGACACGCTGAGCCTGTTTCTCACCCGGCCCGGCGCCGTACTGATTAGCGCCAACCAGGCCGAGCGCTACGGCATCGCGCCGGGTGGTACGCTCACGCTGCGCATTAACGGCGCTGAGACCCCCGTCCAGGTCGCGGGCGTGCTGCGCCCCGGTGACAGCCTGAGCGCCCAGGCGCTCGATACGCTCATGCTGGCCGACATCGCCACCGCGCAGGAACTACTGAGCCATACCGGGCGGCTGACCCGCGTCGACCTGATGCTGCCGGAGGGCTACGACACCGCCCAGCTGGAGGCGCTGCTGCCCGCCGGGGCAGCCCTGACCACCCCCAACGCCGCCAACAGCGCCCTGAACCAGATGACCGCGGCCTTCGAGCTGAACCTGCGCGCGCTGAGCCTGCTGGCGCTGGTGGTCGGCGTATTCCTGATCTACAACACGGTGACGTTCAACGTCGTCCAGCGCCGCCCGGTCATCGGCATCATGCGCTCCCTGGGGACGACCCGCCGCCAGATCTTCAGCATGATCCTGGGCGAGGCCCTGCTGCTCGGCACGATCGGCACGATCCTGGGGCTGGCGCTGGGCATCATTATGGGCCGGGCGGTGGTCGGCCTGATCGCGCAGACGATCAGCGACCTGTATTTTTCCGTCACCGTGCAGCGGGTCAGCGTGGAGCCAGCCACCCTGATCACGGGCGCGATCATCGGCCTGAGCGCCAGCCTGCTGGCCGCCCTGATCCCTTCCTACGAGGCGACGCGCACCTCCCCCGCCGGGACGATGCGCCGCTCGGATGTGGAGCAGAACGCGCGGCGGATCACGCCGATCATGACCGCCGCGGCGCTGCTGCTGGTGGTGCTGGGCCTGGTCGCCCTGAACATCCCCTCCACCAGCATCGTGCTGGGTTTCGCGGCGCTGTTCCTGATCGTGGTGGGCAGCGCCCTGCTGACGCCGCTGGTGCTGGTGATCGCCATGCGCCTGATCACGCCGCTGACCGTGCGCCTGTTCGGGGTGATCGGGCGGATCGCCCCGCGGGACGTTACCCGCTCCCTCAGCCGCACCGCGATCGCCGTGGCCGCGCTCACCATCGCCGTGAGCGTGATCGTGGGCGTGGGCGTGATGATCGGCAGCTTCCGCGTGACCGTGAATGACTGGCTGCTGAACACCCTGGGCGCGGACATCTTCATTTCGCCGGAAAGCACCGGTGGCACGCGCGTGACCGCCGACCTGGACCCGGCGCTCATCGCGCAGGTGGCGACGGTGGAGGGCGTGGAAACCGTCACCACCGTGCGCAACGTGAGCGCCATCGCCCCGGATTACCCCGACCTCCCGCCCGCAAACCTCTCCGCCGTCACGCATGACATCAGTGTGGAACGCGATTTCGTGTGGCTGGGTGCGCCCGCCGAGGGCTGGTGGGACGCGTTCACGGATGGCGCGGTACTGGTGACGGAGCCGTTCGCTTTCCGCCGGGGCATCACCCCGGAGCAGAACCGGATCACGCTGCTCACCGACCGGGGCGAGGAGACCTTCACCGTGATCGGCGTGTATTACGACTACACCACCGACCAGGGATCGATCATGATGTACGATCCCATCTATCGCCAGTACTTCGATGATCCGTTCATCTCGTCGCTGGGGCTGTTCGTGACGCCGGAAGCGGACGTGCAGGCCGTGATCGACACCTTACGAACCGGGGCGCTCTCCGGCCAGAGCCTGACCGTGCGCAGCAACCGCGACCTGCGCGAAAGCGCCCTGGAAGTCTTCGAGCGCACTTTCGCCATCACGACCGCCCTCCAGTTCCTGGCGATTATCGTCGCGTTCATCGGCATCCTCAGCGCGCTGATGTCGATCCAGCTGGAGCACGCGCGCGAATACGCCGTGATGCGCGCCAACGGCATGACGCCCCGCCAGCTCTGGCAGCTCACGCTGACCGAAACCGGGCTGATGGGCGCGACCGCCGGGCTGCTCGCCGCGCCGATCGGGCTGGCGCTGGCGCTGGTGCTGATCGAGGTGATCAACGTGCGCTCGTTCGGGTGGAGCATGACGGTGGCCTTCACGCCGGGCGAGTTCGCGGGCGCATTCGTCATCAGCCTGGTCGCGGCGCTGCTGGCGGGCATCTATCCCGCCTGGCGGCTCGGTCGCATGCAGGTCACGGAAGGTCTGCGGATGGAGTAACACCTGCATTTCACCGGCTATCCAGAACACGGCTCCGCGCCGTGTTTTTGTTTACATCCTGCTAATGCTACAATCGGTTAGGGGATATGCAGCCGCGGATTCACAGGAGGGCAGCATGTTTGTGAAGGGCAACGAATATCGCCGGCAGGATTTGCACAATCTGTATGGTGGCCAGCGCCAGGGCGGCATCAGCACACCTGCTGAGCATCCCATGATCTTCCTGTTCAGCAGCCCGCGCGGCGAGGAATACGGGTACAAAGACGGCTGGACGGAAAGCGGCCTGTATCTTTATACCGGCGAGGGGCAGCGCGGCCCAATGGTCTTTGAACGCGGCAATGCTGCCATCCGGGATCACCTGGAACATGGAAAAACAATTCATCTGTTCGAACGCAGCCAACAGGGATTTGTGACCTACGTCGGTCAGATGGTCTGTCAGGGCTATCACATCCGCAAAGGGCCGGACATCACCGGCGCGCTGCGCGACACGATCGTGTTCGAGCTTAAGCCGCTGGACTGATCCGCTTGCCCAGGCCGCCACACGGGGCTAGAATCCGGGGCATGAGCGACCAACATCCCCTCCCCCCCATCGTATTGCTGACCGACTTCGGCACGCAGGATGCCTACGTGGGCATGATGAAGGGCGTGATCCAGCGTCTTTGCCCCGGCGCGCCCATGATCGACCTCACGCATGCCATCCCCCCGCAGGACGTGCGCCAGGCGGCTTTCGTCCTGTGGACGGCTTACCCCTACTTCCCAGCAGGCAGCGTGTTCCTGACCGTGGTAGACCCCGGCGTCGGCTCCACACGCCAGCCGGTCGCCATCGCGGCGGGCGGCTTCCACTTCGTCGGGCCGGATAACGGCGTGTTCCATGACGTGCTGGGCGCGCTGGGCGAATGGCAGGCCGTCACCATCGACCCGGCCCACGCGCTGGAAAGCGGCCTGACCGCCACCTTCCACGGGCGCGACCTCTTCGCCCCAACAGCCGCCCGGCTCGCGGCGGGCGCCGCGCTCGGCTCGCTGGGCAGCGCGATAGAGTCGCTCGTCACGCTGGAGCCGGATCGCTTCGTGATCACGGACACCACGATTGAGGGCGAGATCATTTACATCGATCACTTCGGGAACGTGATCAGCAGCCTGGGGACGTGCGCGTGGCAGGACGAACGCACGATCGCCCTCACGCCGCGACTGCGCCCGGACCTGGAACCGCTCACCTTTGACGCGGAGAAAGTCAAGGTCACGGTGTCGCGCTACCACTTCCCGCGCATCACCCGCACGTATGCGGAAGTGGAGCCGGGCAAATCCACCGCCATCATCAACAGCGCCGGGCAACTTGAGATCGCGATCAACCAGGGCAGCGCCCGCGACCGGCTTGACCTGGCGGTGGGCAACCGCATCACCATTCACCTGGACTGAGCCGCTTTCCAGCCCTCAGGAGCAGCCGATTATGGACCAATTTGTCATACAGGGCGGCCACCCCCTTAAGGGTGAGGTCACCGCAGGCGGCAATAAAAACGCCGCCCTCAAGCTGCTGCCCGCCTGCCTGCTGACCGACGAGCCGGTGATCCTGCACAACGTGCCGGATATCGCGGATGTGCGCATCACGGCCCAGATTCTGGAATACCTGGGCGCGGAGATCACGGTGCTGGAGCCGCACACGTGGCGCATCCATGCGAAAGACATCCGCACCACCTATCTCCCGCCGGAAAAGGCCGGGCTGATCCGGGGCAGCATCGTGCTGGCCGGGCCGCTGCTGGCGCGGGAGGGCCACCTCTCGCTGCCCGTGCCGGGCGGGGATGTGATCGGGCGGCGGCGGCTGGATACGCACGTGCTGGCGCTGGAAAAGCTGGGCGCGCAGGTTGACTACGCCAGCGGCATGTTTGAGATGAACACCGAAGGGTTGCGCGGCGCGAACATCCTGCTGGATGAAGCCAGCGTCACGGCGACCGAAAACGCGATCATGGCGGCGGTCACGGCCCGCGGCACGTCCGTGATCCGCAACGCTGCCTCGGAGCCGCACGTCCAGAACCTGTGCCACATGCTCAACGCGATGGGCGCGCAGATCGAGAATATCGGCTCCAACACGCTCGTGATCCAGGGCGTGGAACGGCTGCACGGCTGTGAGCATCGCATCGGCGCGGATTACCTGGAGGTGGGCAGCTTCATCGGCGCGGCGGTCATGACCGGCGGGGAGATCACGATCCGCGAGGCTGACCCCGAACACCTGGATATGATCGCCCTGGTCTTTCGCAAACTGGGCGTCACCTGGGAAGTGCGCGGGGATGACCTGTTCGTTCCCGCCGGGCAGGAGCTGACCGTCCGGCGCGACCTGGGCAACCGCATCCCGGAAATCAAGGCCCAGCCGTGGCCCGCCTTCCCCTCCGACCTGATGAGTATCGCGCTCACGGTGGCGACCCAGGCGGCAGGCTCCGTCCTGTTCCACGAGTGGATGTACGACGGGCGCTTCTTCTTCACGGACAAGCTGATCAGCATGGGCGCGCGGATCGTGCTGTGCGACCCGCACCGTGCGCTGGTGCATGGCCCCACCGCCCTGCACGCCACCCCCAATATCTCCAGCCCGGATATTCGCGCCGGGATGGCGATTCTGCTGGCCGCGCTGGCGGCGCACGGCAGGACCGTCATTCACAACGTGCGCCAGATCGATCGTGGGTATGAGCGCGTGGAGGAAAAGCTCAGCGCGCTGGGGGCCAGCATCACCCGCACCAGCGACTAAAACACAAACAGGAGCGCGATCAGGCGCTCCTGTGGTTATTCACGGGGAAACTGCTGACCTAGCACACGCCGAGCAGGTCGTCGTAAATCGTCAGGACGGCCTTAGTCCCCTCCCCCATTGAGATCAGCAGCTGATCGGACTTCGCAATCGTCACGTCGCCCGCCGCGTAAATCCCTTTGCGGCTGGTGCGGTTGCCTTCATCGATGATCACGAAGCCGTCCTTGTCCAGCTCCACCAGGTCCTTCACCAGGCCGGAATTGGCTCGCAGCGATTTCTCCACGAACACGGCATCCACATGCAGCTCGCGCACATCATCGCCATGCTTCACCACGACCGACCGCACAAAATCGTCGCCCCTGACCTCCACGACCTCGAAGCTGTCCAGGATGGTCACGTTAGGCTCTGCGGCCAGATTCCGGGCCAGCTCCATATCCAGGTCGCCATGCGTCGGCGCGACCAGCGTGACATGCTGCGCGATACGCTGCAGCTCCGCGGCCGCCCGCAGCGCCAGGCAGCCATCGCCCACGATCAGCGCGTTACGGTCGATAAACAGCGGGGCGTAGGTCGTCGTGCTGTAGCACAGGCCCTTCATCTCAAATTCGGCCTCTCCGGGGACATTCAGCAGCTCGCCAATCGCGCCGGTGGTCAGCAGGATAGTGCGGGTCGCATATTCCTTACCATCCCGAAGCACGACGTTATAGTGCTCCCCGACCGGCTCGATATGATCCACCGCCGTGCGCACCCGCAGGAAATCCAGGTACTCGACCTGGGAGCGGAAGCGGTTCACCAGCGATTCACCGATCAGCACATCGTAATCATCCACCCAGGGCAGCATCAGCTTGCGGTTGGTGCGCCCGCCAAGCCCGGGCGAGATCATGAGCACGTCCAGGCGCTTGCGAATGGCGTAAACCGCGGCAGCCAGACCAGCCGGCCCTCCACCGATGATAATCAGGTCATGCATTTTGCGCTCTCTCCTCTATTCCTCAGGCGGGGCAGGAATGAAATTCTCATCCATCAGCAATTGGGTCATAGCGCGGGCCTGTTTGATGATCTGCGAGGCGCGCTCGAATTCCTCGTCATACGTGCAGGGCAGCCGGGCAACACCCTGCTCCACCGCCATGGCCGCCACAGCCGCGGCCTCCCGCGGGAAGACCTCCCAGTCGTCCATGGTGGGCAGGATACGATCCGGCGACAACCCCTGTTCCTCGGCCATCTGCGCCAGCGATTCAGAAGCAGCGATTGCCATCTCGTCGGTGATCGTCCGCGCCCGCACATCCAGCGCCCCGCGGAAGATACCGGGAAAGCCCAGGGAGTTGTTCACCTGGTTGTCGAAGTCGCTGCGCCCGGTGGCCACTACGGCCGCCCCGGCCTCTTTCGCCTCCCAGGGCCAGATTTCGGGGATCGGGTTAGCCGCCGCGATCACGATGGCGTCCTTCGCCATCGCGCGGATCCACTCCGGCTTCAGCGTGCCAGGGCCGGGCTGGGAGAGCGCCACGACCGCATCCGCGCCACGCAGGGCCTCTTCCACGCCGCCATCCACTTCCCCGTCATTCGTAATCTGGCACAGCGCCCATTTTTCCTTGAACTCAGCTCGGCGCATGAACAGGTCCTTGCGGTGCTTGCCCAGGATGCCCTTGCTGTCGACCATCATGCAGTTGCCGGGTTCGGCGCCATAGGCGAAGATGAGCCGGGAGCAGGCCACGTTGGAGGCCCCGGATCCGACAAACACGATCCGCATATCCGCCAGGTTCTTGCCCACGATCTTGGCCGCGTTGATCATGGCGGCCAGAGTCACGCTGGCCGTGCCCTGCTGGTCATCATGCCAGACCGGGATCTCGGCCCGCTCGCGCAGCGTATCCAGCACCCGGAAGCACTTCGGCTGGGAGATATCCTCCAGGTTAATCCCCCCAAAGGAGGGCTGGAGCATCAGCACCGTATCGATGATCTTGTCCGGGTCTTTGGTGTCCAGCATGATCGGCACACAGTCCACCCCGCCCAGATACTTGAAGAGCAGCGCTTTGCCCTCCATAACAGGCAGCCCGGCCTTCGGCCCGATATCCCCCAGGCCCAGCACGCGCGTCCCATCGGAGACAACGGCGACGGTGTTCCATTTGCTCGTGTACTCGTAGATCAGGTCTTCCTGTTCGGCGATCGCGCGGCAGGCAGCTGCCACGCCCGGTGTGTACCAGATGGCGAAGTCGTCAATGCTGCGCACGCTGGCACGCAGCGCAGTCTGGATCTTCCCTTTGTAGAATGGGTGCAGGCGCAGCGCATCGGCTGCCGGCTTTTTGGCTTTCTCGAGCAATTCTTCCGTTGTAACACGCGGTTTTTTTGACTCAGTCATGCGGGCATGCCCCCTGAAATCTGCTATGGGATCGGTGAAATGACGTGCGAGTATGCTGCGCTCTCCAGCAAGCGCTATCCCAGTCTAGCATAATCTACCCGGCAGCAGAAACGGCCCTCAGGCCCCGTTCTCTGCCGGGGGGGGCAGGATGAACTCCGCGTCCATCAGCAGTTGGGTCATCTCCCGGGCCTGCCGGATCATCTGGGAAGCCCGCTCAAATTCCTGCGCATAGGTGTAGGGCAGCGCGGCTACACCCTGCTCCACCGCCTTCACCGCCACGGCCGCCGCTTCCCGCGGGAAGATTTCCCATTCATCCATCGTGGGCAGCAGATGCTCCGTTGAGAGCTGATCATCGGACACCAGCGAAGCCAGCGCCTCAGCCGCCGCGATCGCCATCTCGTCCGTGATTGTGGAGGCACGCACGTCCAGCGCGCCGCGGAAAATACCGGGGAAGCCCAGCGAGTTATTCACCTGGTTGGGGAAATCGCTGCGCCCGGTCGCCACGATCGCGGCGCCCGCCTCTTTCGCCTCCCACGGCCAGATCTCAGGGATGGGGTTGGCCGCGGCGATCACAATCGCATCTTTGGCCATCTGGCTCACCCACTCAGGCAGAATCACGCCGGGGCCGGGCTTTGAGAACGCGATCACGGCATCCGCGCCGCGCAGCGCATCCGCCGCGTCACCTTCCAGCTCATCATCGTTGGTCGTCTGGCACAGGCGCCACTGCTGCACATACTCGGTTTTACGCAGCGCGATGTCGCGGCGATGCTTGCCAAAGATGCCAAACTCATCGACCACGAGGCAGTTACCGGGATCGACGCCGTAACTGAACAGCAGGCGGCTGCACGCCACATTCGCCGCGCCCGCGCCCAGGAACACGATGCGCATATCCTCCAGGCGCTTGCCCACAATCCGGGCCGCGTTCAGCATCCCGGCCAGGGTGACGCTGGCCGTACCCTGCTGGTCATCATGCCAGATCGGGATCCGCGCCCGCTCGCGCAGCGTATCCAGAATGCGGAAACACTTCGGCTGCGAGATATCTTCCAGGTTGATGCCGCCAAAGGCGGGTTGCAGCATCAGCACGGTATCAATGATCTTGTCGGGGTCTTTCGTATCCAGCGTGATCGGCACACAGTCCACCCCGCCCAGGTACTTAAAGAGCAGGGCCTTGCCTTCCATCACCGGCAGGCCAGCTTCCGGCCCGATATCGCCCAGCCCCAGCACACGCGTGCCATCTGAGATCACCGCCACAGTATTCCACTTGCTGGTGTATTCGTACACCAGGCTGGGATCGGCAGCGATGGCCTTGCATGGCGCCGCAACGCCGGGCGTGTACCAGATCGCGAAATCCTCAATGCTCCGCACGCTGGCGCGCAAAGCCGTCTGGATTTTGCCCCGGTAAAAAGGATGCAGACGCATGGCATCAATCGCGGGCTGTTTTGCTTTTTCAAGCAATTCTTCTTTGGTGATCACCGGTTTTTCAGGCTGGCTCATTACGTGGGACTCCCCATCTCAGAAGCGAAGATGTTGTGTGAGGCTCCCCCCTGGGGAACACAAATAAGGCAAGCATGTGAGCCTGCCTTGTACAACTACCATAACACGCCTTGTGCATAGTGTCTCATTATACTCCGCAGGCGGATCCAGCACAAACGTCATAATTTCAGATCAGCGTCCGGCCGGCGCAGCCAGCCGCGCACGTCACCATCCCGCCGGGTGATCCCCCGCGCATCCAGGAATTCCAGAAACGCGATGGCATACTTGCGCGTCGTGGAGAACCGGTCGCGCAGCTCTGCCGCGGAGATCGCACCCTCTCGATCAAGCGTTTCCCGCACGAAGCGGTACAGCGCCGCGAACACGTCAGCCGCCAGCACCACATCCGGCGCCACCACGGCCAGGTCACGGCGCTCCACCAGGTAGCGGAACAGGTCCTCCCCTACCAGCGCCACCGCCTCCTTCACAGACGGCGGCTGGTAGGGCGCCTGCGCGAATCGCGCCAGCAGATCATCCACCTGGGCCTGCTGGCGGGGTGTCAGCTGCACCGCATAGCCGGGCCGCCGCACCACATCGCCAACGCTTTCCAGGAGGTGGACGGCATCGGCCAGCACAAGATCAAACACGCCCCGATCCAGCCCCAGCCGCGACCGGAGCTGCTCCCGCGGCATGCCGAACCGCAGCGGCTCAGCCGCGTGGAACGCCGCCAGCTCCCGCTCCAGGCGCTGGTGCAGCGCGCCGCGCGTCCCGGCATCCCACAGCCAGTCCTGGCCCAGCGCCAGCACCAGTCCGGCCTCGATCGCCTCGTCAAGCGCTGGGGCGACCTCCTCCGCCGGCATGTTCACCTGCTGTGCCAGGCCTTTCCGCCGCAGCGGCTGCCCGGCCCGCTCCAGCGCCTGCGCGACCAGCTCGCCCGGCGTGCCACGCGCCAGTGTGTCCAGCCGGGCGATCACATCGGCCCGGTGGCGCCGCCAGCGCCGCCCCGGCGCGGGATCCACCACTACCCCTCCGCCGATCGTCTCGCCGGGGGATGGATAGCGCAGGATGAAGCGATCGCCCCGCACCACGGCCACTGGGCTTTCCAGCCGGATTTGCAGCCAGCCCTCCGCGCCAGGCTGCAACTGGTCAGCATCCAGCAGGCGCACGCGCGCCACCGCTTCAGCCGCCCCGCTGAAGAACTTGACTTCCGCGTTATGCTTCAGCGGACGGCTGGCATCCGGCAGATGGCGGAAGCGCACATCGAGCAGCACCGTCTCGCGCAGCCAGCCGGGATGGGTCAGCACCTGTCCGCGCCGCAGCGCATCCTTCTCAACCCCGGTGATATTCACCGCCACGCGGCTGCCGGGCTGGGCCTGCTCCAGCTTTGTCTTGTAAGCCTGCAGGCCGCGGATACGCCCGGTCAGGCCGCCAGGCATCAGCTCCACGGCATCGCCCAGCGCCAGCGAGCCACCGGCGAGAGTCCCAGTGACGACCGTGCCAAACCCGCTGATGGTGAAGATACGATCCACCGGCAGGCGGGGGTGACCCTGGTCTACCCGCGGCGGGCGTGCGGCCAGCACCTCCGCCAGCGCCTGGGCCAGCGCTTCCATGCCCGCCCCTGTGCGCGCCGATACTCGCACCAGGGGCGCCTCTGCCAGCACCGTGCCGTGCAGGGCTTCCCGCAGCTCTACCTCAACCAGCTCCAGCCATTCGGGGTCATCCACCATGTCGATCTTGGTCAGGGCGATCACCCCGGCGGGGATACCCAGCAGGTCCAGAATGGCCAGGTGCTCGCGCGTCTGGGGCATTACGCCCTCGTCTGCCGCGACCACAAACAGGCTGGCGTCAATGCCCCCCACCCCGGCCAGCATGTTTTCGATGAAATCGCGGTGACCCGGCACGTCCACCACCCCCACCTGCAGATCGCCGGGCAGCGTGATCCAGGCGAAGCCCAGATCGATGGTCATCTCGCGTTCTTTTTCCTCGCGGAGCCGATCCGGGTCAATCCCGGTCAGGGCCTCCACCAGCGTCGATTTGCCATGATCCACATGCCCGGCAGTCCCAATGACATACATAGTTCGCTTCCCTGTTATGCCCAGAAACAAAACAGGGCGTTCAGCCGAACGCCCCGACACTCATCAGCACGACACCCATTCTCACCCGGAGCAGCAGGCCCGCTAGCGGCCACCGCCGCCGTTCCCCTGGCTCACCCGTGGGGCAGCCCGCTGCACGTCGTATTCATCCAGGATGGCCTGGTACTGCTCCCGGTACAGCTTAAAGCGATCCCGCTCCAGCGACCAGATGCGATCCAGGCTGTCGCGCAGCGGCGGAATCTGCCCGGCCAGGTCGGTCAGGCTGGCGACATACGACTCGAATTCCTTGTCATGGCTGCGCCATGCTTCATCGTTAGTCAGCGTGAACTGCTTCCAGCGCTTCTGGTCATCCGCGGTCCAGGCATTCCACTCCTGGCGGAAGCGGTCTTCTGAAAGGCGCTGCATCTCCGCCACCTCGTTGATGCGGCGCTCCAGCCGCTCCCCAATCCGCTCAAAGTCATCAATGATGCGCTTCATGTTGCGGTAGGCTTCCGACCACGATTCAAAGCGCTGCATGTAGGCTTGCATCTCTTCGTCGTAGTTGCCGATCTTGCCTTCCAGCGCGGCCAGCTCCTGGTCACGCTGCTGGGTCAGCAGGTTCTGCTGGTCGATAAACTGCTGGATCTGCTCGCGGCGCTCACGCTCATCGCTCTGCAGTTCCATTACCCGTTTTTCGTTACGCAGCGCCATTTCCTCCAGCAGTTCCAGCTTGGGCCGGACGCCATCGATCTGGCGCTGCAGCTCAGGCAGCTCGGACTGCAGGTCGGAGACGCGGCGGGAATCTGCGCGCCGCTGCTCCTCCAGGAACACCAGGCGGCGATCCGGCTCCTCCAGCTTCTTGCTCAGGTCCTCCAGCCGCTGCTGCAGCGCGGGGATAGAAGTCGCCAGCCGGTCCTGCTCCGCCCGGACGGCGGGCATCTGGTCAATCGTGCGCTCCAGCTTCTCCAGCCGCTCGCCCAGCTCCCTCACCGGGCGCACCAGGCTGTCCCGGGAGATCGCCGCGCGGCGCTCCGCCTCACGCTCGGCGCTCTGGCGCTTGGTCTCGCTCTGCTCCATCATCTGCTGCATTTCCATCCGCAGCTGCTCGATGATGTCCACATCCTTGCCCGCCGGCAGGAATGTCCCCCGCAGCGAAGTCTGGTCACTTTCCACCCCGCCAACACGCCGGGTCAGCTGGGTAATGGTCTCGGTCTGCTGCTGGATGCGCTCCTCAAGCGCCGCGATTACGGCCTTGTCCTTGCGCCGTTCCTCATCCAGCCACTCAATCATCCGGGCGACCTGGTTCATATCCATAGTTCAACAACCTCCAGCGCGCCGGCAGGCCGGGCCTGCACCGGCGGGCGCGCATTTCTTCCGGCAATGTATCGCTCCGTATACACGAGCATTATAACCGATCCCTGCCGGGCGGTGCAGTATGGAATTCGGTCTCTCACCCGCCGCCCATCTTGCGCTATACTCAGGCCATGACACGGATAGGCATTGATTCACGGCTCACATACTATCGCGAAGGCGGCATCGCAGCGTACACGCGTCATGTGATCGCAGCCCTGGCGACCCTGGACAGCGACACGGATTACCGAATCCTGCAGAATTTCCGAGATCGGCGCCACGCCCTCCCCGCGCCCAACTTCACCCGCGCAGCGACTTTCACCCCCAGTCACCACCGGCTGGAACGCTGGGCGCTGGCGGTGGAAATCACCCCCCTGCGGCTTGACCTGCTGCACAGCCCGGACTTCATCCCGCCGCTGTGGGGCGCGCGGCACATGGTCATCACGATCCACGACCTGAATTTCCTGCACTATCCGCAGTTTCTCACAGCAGAGAGCCGCCGCTACTACAATGACCAGATCGAGCGGGCCGTGCGCCAGGCGGATCACATCCTGGCCTGCTCCGAAGCCACGCGCAGCGACCTGATCACGATGCTTGGTGTGCCGGGCGACAAAATCACCGTCCATCTGGAGGGTGTGGATCCGGCCTTCAGGCCGCTCCCGGCGGCGGATGTCGCGGCGTTGCGGCGCGAGCTTGATCTGCCAGAGGGCTACCTGCTGTTCGTGGGGACGTTTGAGCCGCGCAAGAACATCACCGGGCTGGTGGAAGCCTACCACCTGCTGCGGCATGCTGTGCCGGATGCGCCGCCGCTGGTGCTGGCCGGACGGCGCGGCTGGCTGTATGATGAGATTTTCGCGCGGGTCGAGCAGCTGGGCCTCAGCGCCCACATCCTGTGGCGGGAGAACATCCCGCAGGTCATGATGCCCGCCCTGTATAACGCGGCGCAGTTGCTGGTGATGCCCTCGTTCTATGAAGGGTTCGGCCTGCCCCCGCTGGAAGCGATGGCCTGCGGGACTCCCGTTGTTGTCGCCAACCGCAGCTCGCTGCCCGAAGTTGTGGGAGAAGCCGGGCTGCTGGTCAACCCGGACGACCCCGCCGACATCGCCGCCGGGCTGGAACGGCTCATCACGGACTCCGCCCTGCATGCCGATCTCAGCGCCAGAGGGCTCCAGCGCGCTGCGGCGTTCACCTGGCAGCGCACCGCCCAGGCCGTCCTGCAAACCTACCAGCACGTGCTGCAACTCTGATCGCTGACTGTAACCGGGAGGCTGCGCGCTTGCGTATACTATTCCTCACATCCGAGTTTCCATATCCGCCTTTCGCCGGGGCACCGCTGCGCAATTTCGGACTGATCGAGGGGCTGGCGGCAGAACACGAAATCTGGCTGCTCTCGTTCCGCGGGGAGCTGGCAATGCCCGCCGCGCAATCCCCGCTGAAAGCCTACTGCGCGCAAATCGCCACCATCCCCCGCCCGGAACGCTCCCGCCTGGATCGACTGCGCGACCTGCTGCTGAGCGCCAGGGCGGATATTGCCCGCCGCTTCCACTCGGCCGATTACGCCGCCCGGCTGCGTGACTGGCTGCGCACCACGACCTTCGACCTGGTGCAGATCGAAAATCTGGAGATGGCGATCTACCTCCCGGAGATCAGGGCCATGCAGCCGAACGTCCCGATCATCTACGACGCCCACAACGCGGAATACGCCCTGCAGCAGCGCATCTACGAAACCGAGCGAGCCTCGCTCCTGCACCTGCCCGGCGCGGCATACTCCTACATCCAGGCGCGGCGGGTCGGCACCTTTGAAGCCGAGGTCTGTCACCAGGTTGATCACATCTTTGCCGTCTCTGATACAGATGCCCGGCTGCTCGGCAGGCTGGGGGCAGACACGCCGATCACGGTGGTGCCAAACGGTATCTCGACCAGCATTTACCAGCAGCCCGCCACCCAGCCGATCGACCTGCAAAAACCCGCCCTGCTCTTCACCGGCAAAATGGATTACCGGCCGAACGTGGATGCGGCCCTCTGGTTCGCGGAGGACATTCTGCCTCTGATCCGGCAGCAGCTGCCGGAAGCCCATTTCTACATTGTCGGCCAGTCTCCCCATTCCCGGCTGGATGTGCTGCGCGGGCAGGCAGGCATCACGCTGACCGGGCTGGTCCCGGCCGTCCTGCCCTATCTCCAGGCAGCAAGCGTCTTTGTCGTCCCGCTGCGGATGGGCAGCGGCACGCGCCTCAAGGTGCTGCAGGCGATGGCGGTTGGCTGCCCGATCGTTTCCACCACGATTGGCGCACAGGGACTCGCGATCACCGATGGCGAAGAGCTGTTCCTGGCGGATACGGCCAAGGAATTCGCGCGGGCCGTGATCCGCGTGCAGGAAAACCCGGAACAGAAAAGACTCATGGGCGAAAAAGCGCGCGCCTTTGTCCGCCAGCACTATGACTGGTCCGTCCTGATCCCGCAGGTGCAGGCCGTTTACCGGGAGCTGGCCCGTGACTGACATCACGCAGATCGCCTGGCAGAACCAGGTGCTCGCCCGGCGAAACCAGGCGCTGGCGGCGGCGCGCCACGCCCGCACCCACCGGGAGGACGTGCGCGGCCTGCTGCTCGGCGGGCTGGCCCGGCTGCCCATCCCCCCCGCACGGGGCGACGGGCGCACGATCCTCCTGATCCGGCCCGATCACCTGGGGGACGTGCTGCTGACAACCCCCGCGATCCAGGCGCTGGCGCAGGCGCAGCCTGACGCGCGGCTGGTCGCGCTGGTTGGCCCGTGGTCCGCCGGGGTGATCAGCCCCTACCCTGAAATCGGTCTGACGCTCACGCTGCCGTTCCCCGGCTTTGCCCGCCACCCGGCGCGGCCCTCCGGCCAGCCTTACCTGCTGGCCTGGCAGTGGGCGCAGAAGCTCCGCCAGCTCCAGGCGGAAAGCGCCATCATCTTCCGCCCCGATCACTGGTGGGGCGGGCTGCTGGCAAAACTCGCCGGGGTGCCGCAGCGGATCGGCTTCGCCACGCCGGACCTCGCGCCTTTCCTCACGGACGCGCTTCCCTTCACGCCTGGTCACGCGGTTGAACACAGCCTGGCGCTGGTCTCCCACTGGCTGGGCGATCTCCCGCAGGCGCCGCCCCTGAACTTCCCGGTAGACGCCGCCGACCAGGCTTACATCGAGCAGCGACTGGCCGATTCCGGGCTGCTGCCCGGCGCACCGCGCATCATCATCCACCCCGGCGCTGGCACGCAGATCAAACAATGGCCGCCGGCTCACTGGGCGCGCGTGGCCGACCGGCTGGCCGCCCACTGGGGCCAGCCCGTGATATTCACCGGGGGCGATCACGAAATCCGGCTGGCCCGGGCCATCACCGACCTGATGACCGCCCCGGCGATCGTGCTGGCGGGCGAGACCAACCTGTTCCAGCTGGCGGCGCTGTATCAGGGCGCGCGAGTCGTCCTGGGGCCGGACAGCGGCCCGCTGCACCTGGCCGTCGCCGTCAGCACGCCCACCGTGCATCTCTTCGGCCCGGCAGACCCGGCGGAATTCGGCCCGTGGGGGCCACCAGAACGCCACGCCGTGCTGACCACCGCCATCGCCTGCCGCCCCTGCCGCATCATCGACTGGCCGGGCGCCACGCCCGCCGAACATCCCTGCGTGCGCGATATCGATCCGGAGGACGTGATCGCCGCCGCCCTGCGCGTCACCACCTGATCATCCCTTCTCCGCCGCCCACCCTCCCGATAGACTTGTGCTACAATGCCGTCAATCGTGTTGTTATGAGGGGCCTGACATGAATCCCAACAGCCTGATCGCCAACCTGCAGAACCCCCAGCCCGCCATCCGCCTGGATGTGATCCGCGTGCTGGGTATGGTGGAGGAAACTGCCGCGCTGGACGCCCTGCGGAAACGACTCGAAGCGGAGGCGCTGCCCGAACTGAAGGAGGCCGTGCTGTGGGCCGGACGGCGCATCCACGCCGCCGCCGGGCGCGGATACAGCACACAGGCCAGCATCTTCCAGCACTTCGGCATCGATCGTGAGATCGCGCAGGCGCAGGACGATCCGGAGGCCGACCTGCTGCGCCAGCTGGATGAGAGCCTCCAGCTGGAGATGATGCGCCGCCAGCGGGACGCGACCCAGCGCAAGACGAATCTGGCAGCCGGCGCGCTGGCCGCCACCGCCGCGCTGGGCGCCGCCGGGCTGCCTGTACCCGGCCCCTCCATGGGCAGCCTGCTGCAGGCCGGCGCGGAAGTCGCGTCCTCCAACCTGGGCGAAACCCGCCCCACTATCGGCATCAGCCGCACGCCCGCCATCCGGCCTGCCAGCACGGACATCAGCCTGTGGGTCAAACGCGCGCAAACCGCCCCGGAAGCCGGGATGCGCATCACGGCCATCCAGCAGCTGCGCGAGATCAACAATCCCGCCGCCCTGCCCCGCCTGGCGGAACTCTTTATCAGCGAACAGGATGCCGCTGTGCGCCAGGCCGCCGAAGCCGCGGGCAAGCACCTGTACTGGAACGCCGTATACTGGCGCATGGAGCAGGACGGGACGCTGACGGAAGCGATTGCCGCCCGCAAGGCAGCGCTCGGCAGGCCCGCCAGCCCGCCGGCCGCGCCAGCCACACCAGAAGTAACAGCACCGCCCGCGGCGGAGCAGGAGAGCGTGGCTGACATCCTGCGCCGGGCGGAAGCCGCCCGCCAGCGCCGCCAGCAAAACCGGGAATAGAACCTGCTGACCTGTGTATAGTTCGCCTGTCACTGACTGAAGGAGTTGCGTATGACCTCCCAGCCGCTCACCCTCCCGCCGGGAACCCGCTTTAACCTGGCCGATTTTGATCCTGGCTACACCAATGGCTATGAAGATAAGAAGGCCGCGAAAAAACAGACCAAGAAGAACCTGGAACGCCTGCATGCCCTGCAGGAGATGCTTTACGCCCAGGGCAAACACGGCCTGCTGATCGTGCTGCAGGCAATGGACGCTGGGGGCAAGGACGGCGCGATTGAGCATGTGATGGGCGCCTTTAACCCACAGGGCGTCATTGTCAGGCCGTTCAAGACGCCCACGGAAGAAGAGCTGGCCCACGACTTTCTGTGGCGGGTGCATAAGGTAACGCCACGCCGGGGCATGATCGGCATCTTCAACCGTTCGCATTACGAGGATGTGCTGGTGGTGCGGGTGAAGGATCTGGCCCCCGAAGCGGTGTGGAGCAAGCGCTACGACCACATCAACGCCTTCGAACGTCTGCTGGCCGACAGCGGGATCACGATCGTCAAGTTCTTCCTGCACATCAGCAAGGAGGAACAGAAGGAGCGCCTGCTTGACCGCCAGATGACCCCGGACAAACAGTGGAAGTTCTCCCCCGGAGACCTGGAAGACCGCAACCACTGGGACAGCTACATGGCCGCTTTTGAAGATGCGCTCACGCGGTGCAACACCGAGTACGCGCCCTGGTACGTGATCCCCGCCAACCGCAAGTGGTACCGCAATATCGCCATTTCCGAAATCCTGATCCACACGCTTGAAAAGCTGGACATGCGCTACCCCGACCCGCCGTCTGACATCGAAAGCTACGAGATTCCGGATTAATGCATTCGGGCGCTCGCACTGAGCGCCCGCTGTTCTTCTATTCCTCGTCATCCTCCAGGCCGCGCGGCTGGACCTCGCGGGGCTGCTCGTTGCGGTAGGTTACCATGCCCGGCTTGCCACCGCCGATCTTGCGCACGTACTTGCGCTGCGTCACGTCCACCAGCACCCGCCTCTCGCTCCGCGCGCCGCTGAAGTAAGCCGCCAGCTCGGCGGCGCGCGTGATCACGTCCTCCGGGACCGGGCGCCCCTCCGCCTTGATGATGACGTGCGCCCCTGGCAGGCCGCGCACATGCACCCACAGGTCCTCGGCGCTGCCCTTGCCAAATGTCACCAGGTCGTTCTGGCGGGAATTGCGCCCGATCCAGACCTGAAAACCGTCAATGACCTGCTTCAGCGGCGCAGATTTGCCCGCCTGGGGGCGGGTCTGCCGCGCGCCGCGCCAGTAACCGCTGCTCTCCAGCGCGTCTCGCACCTCGTCGATCTCGGGCCAGTTGGCGGCCAGCGCCAGGTCTGTCTCCAGCTGGCGCAGGTAATCCAGCTCCTGTTCGGCGGCGCGCAGCCGGGCGGGAACATCGGCCAGCGCCCGTTTGGCCTTGTCATACCGTGCGAAATACTGCTTGGCATTGTCCAGCGGCGAGAGCGCCGGGTCCAGCCGAATGGTCAGCGGCGGGCCGTCCATGTCATATTCGGCGCTGAATTCCGCCACGCCCGCCGGGATGGTGTACTGGTAGGCCAGCAGCAGCTCGCCCGATTTGCGCAGGTCTTCAAGCTCCGCCTCGCTGCGCAGCGAGGCGCGCAGGGACTCGGCCTTGTGCCCCACCCGGATCAGCGCCTCGCGCAGCTGCTCCTGCACCGGCTCTTTGGCCCGGTTGTAGGCGTCCTCCCCCACCGGTGCGCCATGATAGGCCACTATCGCCGCGCTGACGCTATCCGTCGCCTGCCAGCCCGGCAGGTAATGCAGCGGGTAAACGGCGAACCCGGTTGCACGGCCCGCGTCGTCCTGTGTATAACCCGGCTGCCAGCGTCCCTCCAGCAGCGGCCCCGTTGTGGCCTGCAGCGCCTCAAACAGGGCAGCGGGGCTGGTCGCGCCGGCCTGGGTGCGGGCGGCGCCGGTCGCCTGATACGTGATCTCACGCGCCAGCATCGGGCTGACGCCCAGCGCGGTGCGTGTCAGGGCGCGCCACGCCTGCTCATCCGGCATGGCTTCCAGCGCGCGTTCCAGGTCGGCGGCCCGCACCTGGTCAAGCCGCAGCTTGCCTTCCTGCGGTGGGGGCGGCACGTAATCGCGCCCCGGCAGGCTGACCCGCACCCGGTTCTCCCCCGCGCCCACCCGCCGGATGCACTCCAGGATCAGGCCTTCCTGCACCAGCAGGAGATTGGCGCGGCGCTCGATCGCCTCCACCACCAGCTCGCTCGTGCCTTCCGGGCTGTCGATATGCAGCGTCAGCATGCGCTCCCAGGGCGGCTGGGACACGTGATCGATGATGCCGCCTTCCGCGTAGCGGCGCAGCAGCAGGCCAAGCTGGGTGGGCTTCGGCAGGCCGCGCCGCAGCTTATCCGGAACCAGCGCGGCAAACGGCTGAGCCGGTTCCGCGTTCAGCACCAGGTAATGCCGCTGGCGGCTGGCATACACCTCAAAGCCGATGGCCCACTCATTCAGGTCAAAGACCTTCTGAATGCGCCCCCCCGCCAGGGCCGTATTCAGCTCATCCACCAGCGCATTCACCACAAACACGTCAACTGACATAAAGTCCCCCACTCCTGTGCCACACCCCGCCAACTATACCCCACCACCCCGACCGGCTAAAAGAGCGCGCTGGCGATGATCTGCCGGGCGGCCACGGACGGCCAGTCCGGCGCTTACTGGCATCAGCCATAGCGTGATGCTACAATGCCCGGCATGGAAAAAAAGCTGCACATCGCCGTGGGATCGCTGAATCCCGTCAAGCAGGAAGCCGTGCGCGCGGTCATGGAACCGCTGTGCGCAGCGCTGACGATCACCGGGATCGCCGTCCCTTCCGGCGTGGCCGACCAGCCCTGGGGCGATGCGGAGACCCGCACCGGCGCGCAAAACCGCGCACGGGCCGCCTGCCAGGCCGCCGGGGCTGACTTCGGAATCGGGCTGGAAGGCGGGCTGGTGCAGACCGAGCTGGGCGTGATGACCTGCGCCTGGTGCGCGGTCGTGGCGGCGGATGGCCGGATCGGGGTTGGCGGCGGCGCGCATATGATGCTGCCCGCCGCGGCGCAGCGTCTGCTGGACGATGGCCTGGAACTGGGTGCCGTCATGGACCGGCTGACCGGCCTGCACAATACCAAGCACGCGGATGGCGCGATCGGCATTCTGACCGCCGGGCTGGAAACGCGCGAAACCGCCTATGCCCACATTTTGCGCCTGGCGCTGGCCCCGTTTCGCAGCGCCCCCTACTTCATGGAGCCACAGCTGTGAGCGAAGTCGACGTAATCGCGCAGACCGGCGCTCAACCCGTCACCACTGGCAGCCTGACCGCTGACCTCCAGCGGCTGGGCCTGCGCCCCGGCATGACGGTGCTGGTGCATTCCTCCCTCAGCCGCCTGGGCTGGGTCTGTGGCGGGCCGGTGGCCGTGATCCAGGCGCTTGAAAACGCCCTGGGGCCGGACGGCACGCTGGCCATGCCCACCCACTCCGGCGACCTTTCAGATCCGGCGCTGTGGCAGAATCCTCCGGTGCCTGAGGCCTGGTGGCAGACCATCCGCGACACGATGCCCGCCTTCGACCCCGATCTCACGCCCACACGCGGCATGGGTATCATTGCCGAAACGTTCCGCAGGCGGGCGGGCGTCCTGCGCAGCAGCCACCCGCATACCTCCTTCGCGGCGCGCGGGCCACAGGCCGCCGCCATCACCGCCGGGCATGGGCTGGATAACTGCCTGGGGGAGCAGTCCCCGCTGGCCCGGCTGTATGACCTGGATGGCTGGGTGCTGCTGCTGGGCGTGGGACATGGCAACAACACGTCCATGCACCTGGCCGAATACCGGGCCACTTTCCCCGGCAAGAAGGCCATGCAGCAGGGCGCGCCCATCCTGGAAAACGGGCGTCAGCGCTGGGTGACCCTGCAGGATATTGACCTGAATGATGAGGATTTTGAGCAGATCGGGGATGCCTTTAACGCCAGCGGGCAGGTGCAGCGCGGCACGGTGGGCATCGGCCCGGCGCTGCTCATGCGCCAGCGCGCCCTGGTCGATTTCGCGGTAGACTGGATGGCACACCATCGCCGCTGAAGCAACGAATGCCGACAGCACAACAGGATCGCACCTGTCAACCACCTGAGAGGACGGGGGAAACAAACCATGAAACGAGTGAGCATGCTATTCCTACTGAGCGCCATCCTGGTGCTGGCGGCCTGCACTGGCGAGCCCGGGCAGGGCTTGCGGCAGGGGTCCGACGCCCCGGCCGGTGAAATCCCGGGCCGGCCCACAATCCAGATGAACGCGGACAGCACCGCCTATGATGGCCTGGCAGGGGCTTACTGCTGGTTCCAGACGGCCAATGACATCCAGTGCGAGCCTGGCCCGCCAGACCTCGCGCCTGAAGATGTCGCCAGCGTGATGCCGGGCGATGTGCTCACCTTCACGGTTGGCGGCGACAGCGCGCCCAGCCGCGTGACCGCCACGCTGCTCGACACGCTGGATGATGCCGGTCAGCCCGTGGAGATCAACCTGGGCAGTGAAACGGCGGCGGATTACGAAGTTGACCTGGACGCGGGCCTGCAGCGGATCAGCGTGGTAGCGGAATTCAACGCCACCGAATCCGATACCAACTTCATCACCACGATTTTTGCGGTTGACGTGGGCGCGGCGCTGGCGCTGGAGCCAACGGAAATGCCCACCGGGGTGCCACCGGCTGCAAGCGATACCCCACCTGCGACTGCCATCCCAACCGAGGAGCAGGCCGCAGTCGAAGAACCCACCGAAGTCCCCGCGACAACCCTGCCGCCAACGCTTCCTCCCACGACAGCACCCACAACCGTGCCTACGGACACACCGCCTACCCTGCGCCCCACCCTGCCGCCAACAGCGGTGCCCCCCACAGCACCGCCACCCACCGCGATCCCGCCATCTCCCGTACCTTCACCGGCTGCCCCCGCTGCGGCTGAATCTTACCTGGCGGACATCGTGCCTGAAGTTGTGATCGTGAAGGGCGACAACCGGTATGAGCCGGCAGGCGTGGAATTCTGCGTCGCCGATTCCGAGGACTGCCAGACCCTGACCGGCCGCGCCCCGGACGCGCAAATCACCCTGGCCCAGGGCGACACCGTGCGGATCGACCTGGCCGAAGGCGGCCCAACCCGGATGGCCTTCCTGCTAACCGACACAGCTCAGACCCGGGTGCTGGATGAAATCGCGCTGCGGGGTAACACGGTCGGGCTGTACACGGTCACCGCAGGGCCGGGCACATACCTGCTCCTGATCCGGACAGAATGGCCCGATGCCCTGGCGACATACTACTTCCGTCTGCAAATTACCGGATAAACCGCATCCCGGCCTGAAGCCTCCTGGCGGTATAATGAGGGGGCTTCAGGCCTTTTTTCTCATCCTGCGCTATGGAGTGTTCCCAACCATGCCCAAAATCACGTTTGTGGGTGCTGGCAGCACGGTATTTGCCAAGAACCTGATGGGAGACATCCTCAGCTTCCCGGAGCTGTCCGGCAGCACGATCACCCTGTTCGATATCGACCCCGACCGCCTGCACACATCCGAAGTGGTGGCGCACAAGGTCACCGAAGCGCTGAACGCCCCGGCCACCATTGAGGCGACCACGGATCGCCTCCGCGCGCTGGATGGCGCGGACTACGTGATCAGCATGTTCCAGGTCGGCGGCTATAAACCCTGCACCGTCACCGATTTCGAAGTCCCCAAGCGCTACGGCCTGCGCCAGACTATCGCGGACACGCTCGGCATCGGCGGCATCATGCGCGGGCTGCGCACCATCCCGGTTTTTCTGGAGATGGCGCGGGAGATGGAAGCGCTCTGCCCGGACGCGCTGCACCTCAATTACGTGAACCCGATGGCGATCAACTGCTGGGCGCTCAACGAAGCCACCAGTATCAAAACCGTGGGCCTGTGCCACAGCGTGCAGGGCACGGCGGAACAGCTCGCCAACGACATCAAGGTGCCGATCGAGGAAATCAATTACCTCTGCGCCGGGATCAACCACATGGCCTTCTACCTGCGCTTTGAGCGCAGACTGCCCGACGGCTCCGTGGAAGACCTCTACCCGCGCATCCGGCGCGTGATCGAGGAAGACCGCATCCCCGGCTGGAATCGCGTGCGCTATGAGATGCTGCGGCGGCTGGGCTACTTCGTCACCGAATCGAGCGAACACTTCGCGGAGTATACGCCCTGGTTCATCAAGCGCGACCGGCCCGACCTGATCGACCGCTTCGGCATCCCGCTGGACGAGTACATCACCCGCTGCGAGGCCCAGATCGCCGGGTGGGAAGGGCTGCGCGAGGCGCTGGAAGACCGCAACGAGCCGATCGGGGTGGAGCGCACGCATGAGTACGGCTCGTACATCATCCACAGCCACGAAACCGGCGAGCCGTGCGTGATCTATGGCAACGTCACCAACGACGGCCTGATCGACAATCTGCCGCAGGGCTGCTGTGTGGAAGTCCCCTGCCTGGTGGACCGCAACGGCGTGCAGCCCACGCGCATCGGCAGCCTGCCGCCGCACCTGGCCGCGCTGATGCAGACCAACATCAACGTGCAGAGCCTCACCGTGCAGGCCGCGCTGACCGGCAAGCGCGAGCACATCTACCACGCCGCCATGCTGGACCCGCACACCGCCGCCGAGCTTGATCTTGACCAGATCTGGGCGCTGGTGGATGACCTGATTGAAGCGCATGGCAACTGGCTGCCCGCGTTCAACTAGCTTTCGCTGCTGGCAGGGGGCATTCGCGACCGAATGCCTCCTGTGCTGTCTCTCGCGCATCTTGCTATGAGGGAGTTATGCCGTGTCAAACGCCATCTTTGACCCCACCGAGCATCCGCATCGCCGCCTGAACCCGCTGACCGGCGAATGGGTGCTGGTCTCCCCGCACCGCACCAAACGCCCATGGAAAGGCCAGGTGGAAAGAACCGCCCCCGAAACCCGGCCCACGTATGACCCGACCTGCTACCTTTGCCCCGGTAACGAGCGCGCCGGTGGCCTGACAAACCCGGAATACGAGTCCACGTTCGTCTTCACCAATGATTTCGCCGCCCTGCTGCCGGACACACCGGCCGCTGGGAGTGACGAACACCCGCTTTTCCGGGCGGATACGACGCAGGGTACCTGCCGCGTGATCTGCTTCTCCCCGCGCCACGACCTGACCCTGCCGGAGATGGCGCTGCCCGACATCCGGCGGGTGGTTGATCTGTGGGCAGAACAGGTCACAGACCTGGGCCAGATCTACCGCTGGGTGCAGATTTTTGAGACCAAAGGCGCGATCATGGGGACATCCAACGCGCACCCGCACGGCCAGATCTGGGCCGGAGATGCCCTGCCTAACGAACCGGCGAAGGAAGATCGCCAGCAGCGCGCCTATTATGCGGAGCATGGTCGCCCGCTGCTACTTGACTATGCGAAACTCGAACTTGAACGGGAAGAGCGCCTCGTCGTGCAGAACGATCACTGGCTGGTGGTTGTGCCGTACTGGGCCTACTGGCCGTTCGAGACGCTCGTCCTGCCGCGCCGCCATGTCCTGCGCCTGCCCGACCTGACCGATCCTGAGCGCGACGGGCTGGCCGACATTCTCAAGCGCCTGCTGACCCGCTACGACAACCTGTTTGAGACGGCCTTCCCCTATGGCTCCGGGTGGCATGGCGCCCCCACCGGTGACTGCACAGCGGTCGACCACTGGCAGCTGCACCTGCATTACTACCCGCCGCTGCTGCGCTCCGCCACGGTGAAAAAGTTCGTCGCCAGTTACGAGATGCTGGGCGAGGTCCAGCGCGACCTGACCGCAGAGCAGGCCGCGGCCCGCCTGCGCGCGCTGCCGGACGTGCATTACCGGGAGTCGCAGGTTTGAGCGGGTTGTGATTTGTGGTAGAATGCGCGTGCATTATTGGCTTTCGGCATGCACGCAGCAGTCAGGAACGACTCAGCATGAACCAGGTCACACCAGAACGCCACCACCGCCGGGAAGTCTGGCGCGCGATCGTGCTGCCGGCAGCCCTGGCCGTGCTGTTCATGCTGGCGCTGCTCGGGATCGCGATTGCCGCGCTGAACCCGGTGCAGTTTTCCATCGTGGCGGACATGATGGCGATCCTGTTCATCCTGGTGCCGTACACGATCATCTGCCTGATCCCCACGCTGCTGGTGGTGGCCGGGGCTGTGGGGCTATGGGCCAGCCACAACCGGGTCGCGCGCCCGCTGCGCCGGGGCCGCATTGGGGCAATCGGCACGCTGGCCCGCGCCACCCCCTATATCACCCAGGCCGGTAAGCCCTTCGTCGCGCTCCAGACACGCCTGACTTACTGGGAACATCTGCTCACTCGCCGCCGCGCGCGTGTGACTTCCGAGGAGGAAACAAAACGATGAGTGTGACGTCAGAATCAGTCAAAGAAGCGGTTAATCCGGCGAAGGGCAGCTCGAACTGGCGCACCCGCACGTATATCATGGGCGCCATTCTCGGCCTGCTGCTGGGGCTGCTCTCGGCCTACCTGTTCGTGCGCGCGTCAGAGGAAGACCTGACCGACGCGCCGAAGAAGATCAGGACGGGAGACATGATGAAAATGTCCCTGGCCGTCGCCGCCCTGGTGCGCCAGATCGCGGAGATGGGCGGCAAATAGCGCCTTTCCCCGGGGAGAGGCAATCAACGCGGGCGCAACAGAGATTGATGCGCCCGTTTTTTGTTCCTCGCCCGCCGCATCGCAACCCGGCCCGACAGGACAGCGCCATGATCTACCGCCCCCACAACTGGCCGCCCCTCCGCAGCGCCCTCACCGCCGCCGCGCATTGGGGGCTGCGCCTTGGCCTGCTCATCCTGCTGCTGGGTGGGCTGCGCCCGGCACAGCCACGCGCCGTGCTGGGGCCGCCCCAGACCGTCACCACCGCCCAGCCGTTACTCTGCATGCACACCCGGCTGGTCGATGAAGTAGAGGAGTGGAAGATCCAGCGTTCGCTGGTTATGGTGCGGGAGCTGGGTGCGGATACGATCGTGGAGTTCTTCCCGTGGGCCTATTTTGAGCCCGCGGCCGGCGTCTTCAGCTGGGAGCAGGCCGACCGTATTTTCGCCCACGCCCAGAATCAAGGCCTGCACGTGATCGCGCGGGTGGGGATGGTCCCCGCCTGGGCGCGGCCCGACCCCGCCGGGCTGAACCTGCTGGGCGGCGTCCAGGGCGATCATACCACGCTCAACTATCTGGACGAGGATCACTACCCCGCATTTGCGGCCTACGTGGGGGCGTTTGTGGCGCGCTACGGTCACGCGCTGGACGGCGTGATCATCTGGAACGAGCCGAACCTCGCCTTTGAGTGGGGCTATCGCCAGGTCAGCCCGGCGGATTACACCGAGGTGCTGGCCCTGGCCTTTGCCGCCGCCAGAGCCGCCAACCCGGACGTACTGGTGCTGGCCGCGCCGCTGGCCCCCACCCTGGAGCCGGAGGGCAGCCCGTGGGGCATGAACGACCTGCTCTACCTGGAGCGCATGTACGAGGCCGGGGCCGCCGCCTACTTCGACGCGCTGGCCGTCCACACCTACGGCTTCACCGCGCCCGCCGAGGAAGCGCCCGCCCCGGACGCGCTGAACTTCCGCCGCATCGAGCTGCACCAGGCGATCATGGCCCGCTTTGGCGATGGTGCGAAGCCGATCTACGTGACGGAAACCGGCTGGAACGACCACCCGCGCTGGACAAAGGCCGTGCGCCCCATTGAACGCATCGCCTATACCCTGGGCAGCTACGAGTGGACCGCCGCCAACCTGCCCGCCGTGGAGAAGCTGTGCCAGTGGGTGCTGCGCTACCCCGCCCCCACCAACAGCTACCCCGACAACTTCACGTTCCTCACCGCCGATTTCCGCCCGCGCCCGATCTACGACGTGCTGCAGGCTTACGCCCGGGGTGAGGAGGTCACGCTGCCATGAGGCGCAGATCGGTGATCATCGTGGCCCTGGGCATGATCGGCGTAATGGGGCTGCTGGCGGTCGGCCGGGCGCTGCTGATCCCGGCGCGGCCGCTGCTGCCGGAAGGCGTGCTGCGCGTCGGCGTGGATGCCAGCTACCCGCCCTTCGCGGTTGATCCGGGGGATGGCGCGCTGGCCGGGCTGGACATCGACCTGGCGCGGGCCGTGGCGGAGGAAATGGGCGTGGCGCTGCGTTTTGTCAACATGGGCTATGACGGGCTGTACGACTCGCTGCGGGCCAGCCAGGTAGACGCGCTCTTTTCCGCCCTGTGCATCGACCCGCTGCGCACGCAGGACGTGCGCTACACCACCGCCTACGTTAACGCGGGGCAGGTGCTCGTCCACGCGGGCGGTGGGCCTGATACCCCGGCTGGGCTGGAAGGCGGCACGGTCGCGGTAGAATTCGGCACAGAGGGCGATCTTGCCGCCCGGCGCTGGCAGCGCCGCCTGCACCGCCTGACCATCGTCCCGTTCGCCACGGCAGCAGAAGCGCTGGGCGCGACCGCAGCAGGCGAGGCTGACGCGGCCTTTGTGGATGCAGTCTCGGCCCGGCTGTGGCGGCGCGACAACCCGGCAAGCGGGCTGGTCATCGCGCCGGAGCCGATCACGAGCGATCTCTACGCCGCCGCCGTCCGGCAGGATAACCCGCGCCTGCAGGCCGCGATCAATGCGGCCCTGCGGCAACTGCGCGATAATGGGACATTGGAGCAGATCACCAACCGCTGGTTGGGGGAGGAATAACCGCTATGGCTCACATTCGGCACAAGGACGACTGCACCCCGCTGGTCAGCGACCACGGCGAGATCGTGTACGAGCTGCTGGGCAAAGCCGCCGGCGGGGCAGATCAGCACAGCCTGGCGCATATTGAGCTGCCGCCGGGCAAAGGCTCGCTGAAGCACTACCACCCGGTCGCGGAGGAGAGCTACTATATCCTCACCGGGCAGGCGCGCATGGTCATCGATGGCGAAACATATATGCTGGCTGAGGGGCAGAGTGTGGCAGTCGCGCCGGGGATGACGCACCAGATCTTCAACGACGGCCCTGCCGCGCTGCACTTCCTGGCGGTCTGCGCGCCGGCCTGGACGCCGGACAACAGCGTCTACCTGGACGACTGAGCCCGCGCACCTGCAAACAGAAAAACGGGGGAGTCCCTGCGCGGGACTCCCCCGGATGCTCGTTCAGCGTCGGCAACGCCGCGCCTAGCTCAGCGGTGAGCTGGCCTCGCCGCCGGAAGTTGTGTCGTCGTCCGCGCCGCGCAGCTGGTCAAACGTCCAGGACAGCAGGCGCATCACGACGTTCTGGTTATACCCGGCCAGGAAGCACAGCACCCACAGCAGGAACGGGTACTGCCCGGCGGGTTCCTGCGCCAGCGCGCTGATCCCCACCGTGGAGACGATCCCCGTCCCAAAGAGCAGGGCCATCAGCAGCCCCATGATCGCCCCCACCAGCGGATTCATCACGTACCAGGAGACATGCACCGGGTCGAAGTCCCGTTCGTGGATCATGTGCCGGTTCAGCGTGAAGTACCCGTTGAGGATCGCGCCCAGCACCCCGAACAGCGTCGGGTGGTACAGCAGCGCCAGCAGGCGCACATCCAGCGTATCCGTCACAAACCGCCCGAAGACCGGCTCCAGGAGCATCAGGCCCGCCCAGATCAGCAGCGAGATCACGAAGAAGATCAGCAGGCGCGGGCGATACTGCTGGATAGCCTCCGCCGACCGGGCATCCTGGCGCAGCTCGCCCCGGATACGGTACACGATGGCCCGCACGTCATCGTAATTGGCCCGGTTCTGCAGCAGGAGCGTATACGCCTGCAGCACTTCTTTTTGATAGGTGTCATAGCGGGCGCGGCTGCCGGGGGTGGCTTGCGCCAGATCGGCCTGCAGCGCCTCCACCTCCCCCCACAGCCCATCCAGCCGTTCATCCGTCACAAAACGATCCAGCAGATCATCCGCGGGGGGGATATCCTGCGCGTCCCCAAAGAGGTCGCCCGAACCAGGGCGCGGTGTGAAGGGCGCCGGGCCGGTGGGGATCGGTTCCAGACCCAGCAGCGCGGCCTCCGCCAGGTCCTCCCGCGAAAGCGCCAGATTCGCGCCTTCCGCGGCGCCGACTGCTGTCACATCCTCGGGCCGGTCGGGGGTCAGTTCCGCCACCGCCGTGCGCGGCTCGTAGGTTGGAAGGGCCGGGAGGGTCCCCCGCAGGGCGCTTTCAATGCGCGGGGTCGCCTCGTATTCCAGCGCGGACATCTGGGGTGCCGCTGCCGGCTCGGTCAGGCTCGCCTGGCGTTCGGTGCGGGGCATGGGTGTGGGGGTCATCTGCCCGTGCAGCTTGCTGTATTCGGGCGCGGCCAGCCGGTCAAGCACGATGGCGCTGCCCTGACGCTCCGCGGGCGTCTCGGCCAGCAGCGGGGCCTCCACCTGGTCATCCTCTTCCTGCAGCCCGGCCACATAATGCTCCGGCGGGGCCTCTCCGCGCAGGATTTCCCAGCCCATGCCCCGCAGCGAGGCACGCGGGCTCGCGCCCTGTCCCGGTTCTTCGGGGGGGGGGTGGTTCAAGTCAGTCATGTGCGCCAATCTCCTCTGCCAGGGCTGCGTAAGCACTCGCGGCGGGGTCTCCCGGGGCGTAAGTCTGCACGGGCCTGCCCGCGATCTGCGCTTCGACCAGCGTCTCGCTGAACGGAATCACGGCCTCAAACGTCTCGCGGGGGAATACGGCCCGCAGCTCGCTCACCACTTCCCGGCTCACCGGGGACTGTGGCAGCACCATGGTCGCCAGCAGGCCGGAGAGCCGCAGCGCCGGGTTGAACTCAGCGCGGACATGCCGGATCGCCCTGAGCAGCGTCCGCACCCCGTACATCGCCAGCAGCTGCGCCTGCACCGGGATGATCACGCCCTCCGCCGCCACCAGCGCGTTGGCCGTCAGCAGGCCCACGCCGGGCGGGGTGTCGATCAGGATGATGTCATACTCACTCGCCACGCGCTGCAGCATAGTCCGCAGCAAAAACACCGCGTCCCGTTTGGCCCCGATCCGCGTTTCCAGGTAAGCCAGCTCCGCGCAAGCCGGCACCAGAGCCAGCCCTGCGCCCGCCGGCACAATGACCGCCCGTGGGTCGTCCACCTGGCGCGTCACCACCCCAAAGAAACCGGGCCGTTCCGCCGGGTCAAGCTGGCCCAGCGCCAGGGTCAGCCCGGCCTGCGGGTCCAGGTCGATCAGCAGCACGCGCGCCCCGCGGGCGGCCAGCGCCGCCCCCAGGTTGAGGGTCGTGGTGGTCTTGCCCACCCCGCCTTTTGGATTCGCAATCGCCAGTATGCGCGTCATACCCCTACCTTGCAGCGTGAACTGCCCCGATTATAGTGCAAAAGACAGCGGCCCAAAACCTCAGCGCTCCGGCGCGGGGTCGACCGGCACGGGCAGCACCGCCGCGCGCCCTTCCTGCACCGGGGCCACCGCCAGCTTGCCGCTGAAATCCTCCAGCCGCACGCTGCCCGGCGTCAGGTGAAAGACCAGATACGCATCCACCGGGACGACGAGCGTCAGCGCGGCGGTGGAAAGCGCCCCCACCACGGGTTTACGCTTCAGCACCACATAAATCCCGGCGTCGTCCTGCTCGGTCAGCCATTCCCAGCCGAAGGCCTGGCGCAGGTCGCTTTCGATCTGGACACGCGGCTCCAGCGTGCGCTGGACGGTTACCCGGCAATGATCGGCCCGCACATAAACCGTCTTGGGTTTCGTCACCTCGTAGGCCACCACCCGCCGCTCACGCGCCACGTCCGGGATCGCGCGCAGGGCGGAGACCAGCTGCAGTACCGTATCAAGCTTGTTCATCGCTCCCCCTCCATATCCTGTCAAGCCACGCGATGATCGCGTCCCGGGCCGCCATTGGCCGCTCAAGCAGCAGCATATGCCCGGCATCGGGCAGCACCACCAGTTCCGACGCGGGCAGGCCCTCCGCCAGCGCCCGACTGCGCTCCGGCGGGACCATGCGGTCATCCTCCCCGGCGATCACCAGCGCGGGCGCGGCAATCGCGCCCAGCCTGTCCGTCAGGTCGAAGGCATCGCAGGCGCAATAATCACTAACCAGCACCGCCGGGTCTGCCGCGCGCAGGCGTTTGAGCGTCTGTTCGCGCACGACTTCCGGCGGAGCCTCCCCCCACAGCGCCGTAACGAGCAGCGCATACGCCTGCTCAGGATCGTGCGCAAACGCCGCCAGCAGCGCCGGGTGAACGGGCAGCCGCCCCGCCCCGCCAATCAGGATCAGCCCGGCTGCAGCTTCAGGCTGATGCAGGGCCAGCGTCAGCGCGACCGCGGCCCCCATACTGTGTCCCCCAATCACCGCCTGCGGGATGTTCAGCGCGGCCAGAAAACGCCCCACCACGACGGCATAAGCGGCAATCGTGTCATGGCCCGGCGGCGCGCTGCGCCCATGACCGGGCAGGTCCAGCACCAGCACGCGCCGGTCGGGCAGCCGCCGCAGTTCACCCGGCCAGTCCAGGCGCGAGCCGCCCGCCCCGTGTATCAGCACAACCGGCGGAATGCCCGCTTGCTGGCGACCGTGCGCCGCATACCACAGCGGGCCGCCCGCCACCTCAGCGTACGGCATCGGGCTGCTCCATCAATCGGGCATAATGCCCGGCTATCTCCGCCGCCACCGCCGCCCAGGTAAAGCGCTCCCGCGCCAGCGCCCGCGCCGCCGCGCCCATGCGCGCTCGCCGATCAGCGTCCTGCAGCAGCGGCCCCAGCGCCGCCGCAATCGCCGCGCCGGTCAGCGGCTCCAGCCGGACACCCGCCCCCGCCGCCAGGACTTCCGGCAGGTGGCATTCATCGCTGATCGCCACCGGCAGCCCCGCCGCCAGCGCCTCCAGCACGACCATCGGCAGCCCTTCGCCCACGGCAGGCAGCGCCAGCACATCCGCCGCCGCCAGCGCGCCCAGCTTTTGCTCCCCCGTCAGCAGCCCGGTATAAACGACACGGTCAGCCACGTCCAGCGCCCGCGACCGGGCCAACAGCGCCGCCAGCGCGCCCTCGTCCGGCCCCACCACCGCCAGCCACGCTTCCGGGAGATCGGCCAGCGCCTCCAGCAGGTGGTGCGCCCCCTTGCGCGGGTGCAGCCGCCCCAGGAAAAGCACCAGCGGCACGTCCGCCGGGATGCCCCAGGCCTGCCGGAAATCCTTCCGCGGGGGCAGGTGCGCAAATTCGTCCGGGTCTACCCCGTTCGGCACGACCGCCACCCGCGGCTTCAGCCCAAACCGCCGCCAGAAGGCGCGCGCCTCCTCCGTTTCATCGTCCGTCAGGGCTGCGACCAGATCAACCCCGCCCGCGATCCGCCGCCCCAGCAGCGCATCCCAGCCGCGTTTGACCGCCGCCCGCCCGGCGCCGTAACCCAGCGTGCCGTGCGGGCTGAGCACCACCGGCACACGCTGCTGGCGGGCCAGCGGCAAGGCGACCAGGTTCTCCACGGTACGAAATTCATGCACGTGCAGGATATCCGCGCGGGGCAGCAGGGCTTCCAGCACACCGCCCATTCCCACTGGTGAGGACAGGTTATAGCGCCGCAGCGCGGGCCAGCGATTCGGACAGCGCACCACGCGCACCGCGCCGATCTGCTCCTCCGCGGGCGCTTCGGCGGGGGGCAGTCCGGCATCCGTGGTGATCACCGTCACGCTGTGTCCGGCAGCGGCCAGGGCCTGGGTGAGGCCATAGGCGGCGCGCACCACGCCGCCGTAAACCCAGGCGGGCGCGTAATAGGGCAGCAGGTGCACCAGGCGCATCAGGCTGGCCGCGGGCTACGAACGTCCCAGCCGCGGCAGGCTGCCCGCGGCCGTATGCCCGGCCACGCCGTTCACCAGCCCCATATACGCCTGCCCACCCGCCCGGATCTCGTTAAGCCAGACTGGCACCATCACCTGCCGCACGGTCAGTTCGTGCACGCGGGTGGCGATCTCGGTCGTGCGCCGGATGTCATTCGGCGTGACCTGGCGCGCCCGGCGGCGCAGCGCGGCAATCAGCAGGCGGTGTGCTTCACCCACGGCGCTCTGGAACGACACTTCCGGCAGCAGGACAAAAACCTCCCGATCCTGGGTGATGGACGCATCCGCCGCCACGGCTTCATCAAACGACACCGCCTCGGCCACACGCAGCAGGTCAGGGTCCAGCTGGCGCACCGCCGGGATCACGATCCGGTCAAAGCTGGCCGTCTGCTCCTCCACATCGGCCCCCAGGCCGGCGGTGAACTGCCCCGCCCCCGCGAACACCCACAGCGGCAGCAGCGCCGGTCGCGGGCGCGTCATCCCCCGCCCGCGCTGGAGGACGCGCATCAGGCCGCCGCGCAGCTCGACATCCTCCAGCGCTACGGCGGCTCGCGGCTCATCCACCGCGAACATTAGAATCTGGTCGGGGAACGGTATCGTGATCTCTGCCGGTTCCAGGACATCATGCATACACACCGGGCAGGGCGTCGTGGCGGGCTTGCCCACCGGCAGCAGGCTGACTGCGTCACAGCTCAGGCAGCGCCGCGCGGTCAGTCCTTCCGGCCAGGGCTGCTCCGGGAACACACGCGCTGCCGTCAGCACTTCCTGCCCGTCAATCCCATACCCGCAGTAAATGCAAACCGGGGTCCGGCGCTGCTCATCGTAGCGCATCACCGCCGCGCAGCGCGGGCAGCGTTCCTCCTCCATGGCCGGGGCCGGCGCAGGCGCAGAAGGCGCGGCCGCAGCCACCTGCTGGCGTTCCACCTCCTGCAGGGCGCGGCGCGCCTGGGGATGATCGGGCGCGATTGAAAGTACCTTCTGCAGGAGCAGGCGGCGCTTCTCCAGGTCGCGGGTGGTCGCTGTCAGGTACAGCCACACGTCGGGATTGTCGGGGTCCAGGTCCTTGGCTTTCAGCAGGCAGCGCTGGGCCAGCTTCGTATCCTGTGCGCGGAGCGCCGCCATCCCCTGTTTAATCCAGCGCAGCGCTTCCTGTTTCTGGGTTTCATCCACCATCGGTCAGACCTCCCCAAAGAGCACCGTTTCAACCTGCTGACGATCGCTTAGGTCGTCAAGAATGGCAAAGGGCATTTCCAGCGCCAGTGCTTCCCGGCCGGAATAGCCGGTCAGGACGGCCACCGCCCGCCCGCCCACCGACCGGGTGCAAATCACATCATCGGGCGTATCGCCCACGATCACAATCCGCTCCGGCGCAAAATCCACCTGCCAGTACGCCCGCGCCCGCTGGAGGGCCAGCGGCGGCAGGGCGCTGCGATCCGCTGACTCCTGACCATAGGCTCCCACCGGAAAATGCCCCGGGTCAAACCCGGCGGCCTTCAGCTTCACCGGGGCGGACAGGCTGGTATTGCCCGTCACCAGGCCCACCCGCGCGCGCGCATCCCCGGCCAGCGCCGCCACCAGGTCCAGCGCGCCGGGCAGCGGATTCACCTGATGCGCGTTAATCAGGCGGGCCATCTGGCGGGCCAGGGACTCCGCGAAAGCGGGCATGGCCGCGCCGATCGCCTTAACCGAATAGCCGCGCGGCAGGAGCACCTGCTGCAGGATCTGCAGATCGGTACACCCGGCGAAACGCACCCCTTCCGTCACATCAGCCAGCCCGAAGGTCTCAGCCAGTGCCAGCTCGAACGCAGCCCGCCCGACCCGGTCGGAAGTCAGCAGCGTCCCATCGATATCGAAGAGTACCAGCGTCGGCGTTTCGCTATTCATGCTTATCCAATCCTATAACAAAGCGGCATTTTCTGCTGACACTCTTCGCAGCCCGTTACAACAGGCGGTAGGGCCGCGCGCGCAGCTCGGCGATAATCTGCTGGTCGGCCCGGCCAAAGGCATAGCGATCCATCTCCTCCAGCGTCACCCAGGCGTAATCTGCCACGCCGACCCGCTGCGGCTCCCCGGCCATATGCTGGCAGGCGAATGCATGCAGCGTGATCCGAAAGTGCGTGAACGCGTGCCTGACCTGCACCAGGAAATCGCCCACCTCCACCGTGATCGCCAGCTCCTCCTGCAGCTCGCGGGCCAGCGTCTCCGGCAGGCTTTCGCCATCCTCCTGCTTGCCGCCGGGGAACTCCCACAGCCCGCCCAGCAGCCCTTCCGCCGGGCGCTGCGCGATCAGGATGCGGCCCGCCTGCGCCCCCCGTCCATAAATCACGCCCGCCGCCACATCGTAATGCGGCGTGGGCTGGCGGCGCTTCTTCACCGGGCGCTCGGCCTGAATGCCCAGCGCATGGGCCAGACAGTGGGCCTGCACCGGACACTCCCCGCACAGCGGGCTGCGCGGCCTGCAGATCAGCCGCCCCAGCTCCATCAGCGCTTCGTTGTACGGCCCGGCCTGTCCGGAGGGAAGCAGTTCCTCCGCCAGCGCCCACAGGCGGTTGATGGTCGCGGGCTGAGTGATCTCGTCCGGGATATCAAACACGCGGGCGAGGATGCGCGCCACATTACCATCCACCACCGGGGCATCCTGCCCGAAGGCAAGGCTGGCGATGGCCCCGGCCGTATAGCGCCCGATGCCGGGCAGCGTCTGCAGCGCCTCCGCCGTGCCGGGCAGCCGCCCGCCCCACTCCGCCACGATCACCTGCGCGGCCCGGTGCAGGTTGCGCGCCCGGCTGTAATAGCCCAGCCCTTCCCACAGCTTCAGCACATCATCCAGGGGCGCGGCAGCCAGCGCCTCCACCGTGGGAAACGCGACCACGAAACGCTCAAAATAACCGGTGGCGGTCGCCACCTGGGTCTGCTGCAGCATGATCTCGGACAGCCAGACCGTGTACGGATCGCGATCCCGCCGCCAGGGCAGGTCTGCCGCGTGGGCCTCAAACCAGCGCAGCAGGTCGGCTGCAAAAGAAGGATCAGGCATCATCATAATCAGCACCATTTTCGGGAATGACTAACGGGAATTCTACCGGGTCTGCCCCACAGCGTAAAAAAAGCCCGGGAAGCCTCCCCCGCTGGCACAACTTTCCGGCGTTCCAGACGTAGAAAACGCGTAGAAACAGGCGCCGACAGTCCCGGGCAGGGGCGAGATATGTTATCCTTACGGCACGTCGAATTACCACCTGACCCCATGCGCAGCGTAACCGCTGCGTATGCGGCCCCACCGGAAGGATGAACTAACCATGTCCACGCCGAAACCCGAAATCCCGTTCAAAACACCGATCACCCTGGAGCTGGATGCGGGCACCTACTGGTACTGTCGCTGCGGCAGATCCCAGAATCAGCCGTTCTGCGATGGCTCTCACAGGAAAGAGGGCATTTTTACACCGCTGGAATTCACCCTCGATAAGCCCCGGCGTGTGAAGCTGTGCCGCTGCAAGCAAACCGGCACGCCGCCGTACTGCGACCAGAGTCACCTGGCTTTGGACGAAGATTAGTTCCGAACCCACACCCAGGAAGGTATGATGGAGCGCCCCCCCAACCCTCACCAGACACCGGACAAGGCCAAACCTGAACGCACCCGCTGGCGGCTGCTGGCCATGGCGCTGTATGTCGCCCTGTCCATCGGGCTGTACTTCGTGCTGGCCCCGCTGATCGCGGATATGGACCGGCTGCAGAGCCGGCTGGAGGCCGCGGGAGTCTGGGGAGTGCTGCTGTATATCGGGCTGTATGCGGCCCAGATGTTCATCCCCTGGCTGCCCGGCGCGCCGCTGGATATCATCGGCGGGGCCACCTTCGGATTCTGGGAGACCAACCTGCTCTCCACGCTGACGGCGTCAGCCAGCGGCCTGATCATCTACCTGGTCGTGCGCAGAATTGGCCTGGAGATGATCGTCCAGCAGTTTCCAGACCTGTTGGATGCCCCCTGGCGGCTGGTAAGGGTTGTAAAGCGCCAGCCGTGGTCGCTGATCGCCGTGAACATGCTCACCGGGGACGTGGCCTATTTCATCGCGGGGTCGGTTGGCACGCCGCTGCTGTTCACCATCATCCTGCTGGGCGCCCAGCGCCTGCCCAGTGTCATGGTCGGGTCAGCCCTGGGGGCAGGGATTATTTCTAATGTACTTCAGCAAAAACTGGATATAATGGTGGCGGTCGCCTCCATCGGCACGATCATCGGGCTGTCTATCGGCTTTATGATCGCCCGCAAGATCATGCCCGGATGGCTGAAACGGCTGGAAGCCAACACGGAAGACCCAGCCGACAACTGAAGGATCGCACTACAAAACGGAGTAACCCGTGTCGAACACGATCAACATCAACGATATTCCCATCGCAGACACCGACGATTCGTCCAAACCAAAGCGCCGCCCCCCCTGGATCAAGGTGCGCGCGCCCTCCGGCGAAACCTACGAAATGGTGCGCGGCCTGATGCGCAGCAAGGCGCTGAATACCGTATGTGAAGAAGCCATGTGCCCCAACATCGGCGAATGCTGGGGCGCGGGCACGTCTACGTTCCTGATGCTGGGGGATGTCTGCACCCGGTCATGCGGCTTCTGCGATATCGCCACCGGCCGGCCCAACGCCATGGACTGGCAGGAACCCAACCGCGTGGCGGAAGCCGTGCAGCGCATGAATCTGCGGCACGTGGTCATCACCAGTGTGAACCGTGACGAGCGCAAGGACGGCGGCGCGCCGATCTTCGCCATGGTCATCCGCCGCATTCGCCAGCTCCAGCCGGGCTGCAGCATTGAGGTGCTGATCCCGGATTTCAAAGGCGACGCGGATAACCTGAAGATCGTGATGGATGCCCAGCCGGAAATCCTGAACCACAACGTGGAGACGGTGCCGCGCCTGTTCCGCAAGGTGCAGCCCCAGGATCATTACGAGTGGGCGGAAGCCACCCTGCGCAACGCCAAAGCCATGGACCCGCTGGTGCTCACCAAGAGCGGGATCATGGTCGGGCTGGGTGAAACCTTCGATGAAGTCGTCGAGGTGATGCAGGACCTGGCTTCGTGGGGTGTGGACATCCTGACCATCGGCCAGTACCTCCAGCCCAGCCGCCAGCACCTGCCCATCGAGCGCTACTATGAGCCGGATGAATTCACCCGGCTGAAGGAAATCGGGCTGGAGCTGGGCTTCAAATGGGTGGAAAGCGGGCCGCTGGTGCGCTCATCCTACCACGCAGCCGAGCAGGTACGCGAGCTGAGCAGGCTGGATTACATCCACCTGCGCGGGGCGTAATCAGCCGATTGTGCAGGGCCGGCGGCACAGGGCTGCCGGCCCTCCCCCGGACCTTTTGGGCACTATCCTCAGCGCCCGGCCTGTGGTATAAATGTCTGTACACGACTGGGTCGGGATGGCGCATGCTCGACCGGCAACAAGCGGCCTTCCTGGCCAGTTGAATCCATATTTTCCCGGCAGACTGTAAGCAGGTTCACCAGGTTGTAGCGTTAGTGATATGCAGATATCATGAGTGATAAACAATCCTCCTTCTGGAACATCCGTTCGTCCGGTGATGATGATGACGAAGAGATCATCGGTGGGGCGTCATACACCAGGAAGTCATCGAATCCGTTCTATAACGCCAAGAACGATGACTACGATGATGATGCCTACGACGACTATGAAGACGATGACCTCGATGACGAGGAAGACGACAGCGGCGCGGCCTATGGCAGCAGCAGCCGGCCCTACGGCAGCAGCGGCAGTTCAGCCTATGGCAGCGGGTCATCATCCTACGGCAGCAGCCCGACACGCAGCGGGCCGCCCGCCAGCGGGTCCGCCAGCGGCGGGTCGGCTTATGGCAGCAGCGGGTCATCCTCCGGCAGAAGCGCCTACAGCGGCAGCGGCTACACCCCGCCGTCAATGGCTTCGGGTACGCCCGCCTATCGGGCAGCCCCGGACAAAGACAAGGCTGAGAAAGCCTCCAGGCCAGAAAAAGAAGGCGGCCTGCTGAACCGTTTTGGCGTTGGCGCGAAAAAAGCCGACGAACGCAAACCGGCCAGCAGCCGCAGCGCGGACGCGGGCGGGCTGGGCGCGCGGATGAGCAGCAGCCTGGGCGCGCTGCGCAAGCGCCTGCCGGGGGGCAGCGGATCCGGCAGCGCGGCGAGCACCAGCAGCAGCCGGGCCAGCACCACCCGCACCGTTGACCGCTACAGCAGCGGCAGCGGCGATAAATCCGGCGGGGGGGGCAAGGGCAAGGCTGGTGGAAAACGCTTCAATTTCTCGCTGCCGTTCGGGCTGGGCAAGGACAGCAGCGACACCCGCAAGCGCCAGCCCGGCACACCCAAGGGAATCAAGCGCTCCAAGCCGCTGCCTTCCTCCAAGAAACGCCCGCAGATCAAGAATGAAGGGCTATCGCTCGACCTCAAGCTGGACCTGGCGGGCTGGGCCATGGTGATCCTCTCCGGGATCATCTTCTTCGGCGCGATCAGCGCTAACCAGGGCAGCCTGAGCCGCACCCTGCTGGAGCTTATCTACCAGCTGGTGGGCATTGGCTGGTTTGCGATTCCCCTGGTGCTGGCAGTCGCCGGCATCTGGCTGATCTGGCGTCATTTTGGCGACAGCGTCCCCGAAGCGGATTACGTACACCTCGTCGGCTGGGGGATCACGTACCTGGGTGCGCTGGTCACGTTCCATTTTCTCCACCTGATCTCCTCCCCGGTCTACACCCTTGACCAGCTGCAGACGCTTTCCGACGAAGCAGCGACCCTGGGGCATGGCGGCGGGTGGATCGGCGCGCAGCTCTACATGTTCCTGATGCGCAACCTGGGGGACGCGGGCACGTTCATCGCCCTGCTGGGCTGGTGGGGCATCGGGATCATCATCGCCACTGACCTGAGCTTCGCTGATATCATCCTGTTCTTCGGCCGAACCCGGCGCAACCTGGCCGCCCGGCTGCGGATGCTGCGCAATAACCGTGTTGAGATCACGCCGCTGCCCCCCACCCCGCCAGCAGAACCGGAACTGGATGGCCTGCCAGCTGGCAGCGCAGCCGCGCTGAACAGCCCCGCCCCGCCGGGACAGCGGGCGCTGCCGGCGGCGGAAACCCTGCCGGCGGCGGAGACCCTGCCGGCGGCGGAAACCCTGCCAGTCCCGCAGCAGGAACGCCCCCGCGAGCCGGAACCAGCCGCCGCCCGGCCGCAGGAGAGACCCGTCACCCCGGCCCGACCGGCAGCTTACGTCCCGCCGCCGGCCCAGCACGCCAGCGCCACACAGTACCGTATGCCGGCGCGTCCAGGCTCATCCGGGGCGCTGCCACCCGCAGCCCGCGAACCGGCCCCGCCCGCAGCCGAGCAGGAAGAACCTGAGGTCATCGTACCGGAACAATCGACGGCTGGCCCGGTGACCTTCAGGCCCGGCAGCGGGCCGATCCGGATCAAGCGCCCGCAATACGACTATGACGACCCGAGCGGCGATGATGGCGACCGGTATGAGGCGACACCGGATGATGAGGACGATGAGGCCGTGATCGAGGTCGTGCGGCATGACAGACCCAGCATGGTCCATACCGCGCCGCAGGAGATCATCGAGCCTCCGCCGGTCGAAGACCTTGAGCCGCTGGAACCTGATCTGGCTCCGGCAGAAGTAGATGACGAGCCGGACGAAGACTGGATGAAGCCCGCCCGGCCGCGCTACGAGGCAGAACGCCGCCTGCGCCCGCTGCGGGAGGATGGTCCCTCCGCAGCCAAGCGCGCCGAGCTGCTGGGGAACATCGGCGCTGCGGAAGACAGCAACGCCTTTGAAGACGAAGGCTACGAGGATGAGGACTTCGACACGCTTGATGCCGATGAGTTCGATGATGTCGTGTATGAAGACCTGCCCGAAACGCTTGACAGCGCTGAGGACATCGATGTTATTGAGCTTGAGGAGCCGGAAATCCCGGCTACTGAAATGACCGAGGATGAGGATGAAGAAGAAGCCGAACCGGAACCGGTAAGAGCGCCCATCCCCGTGGCCAGCAGGCCCGCCGAGCCACAGCCCAGGCCGGCTGTGGCGAAACCTGAACCGGAGCCGGAAGATACCGGCAGCCTGATCCCGCCGCCGCCGAAGGCACCCGCCTGGGTGCTGCCGGATTACACCGAGATCCTGAATCCGGCCTCCGAGCAGAGCATCAACGATGACGTGCTGCTGGACCGCGCGCGCATCATTGAGGACACGCTCGCCAGCTTCGGCGCGCCGGGCAAGGTTGTGGAAGTCAACCCCGGCCCGGCCATCACCCAGTTTGGCGTGGAGCCAGATTACATTGAGGGCCGGGGCGGCAAGCGCACCCGCGTCAAAGTGCAGGCCATCGCCCGCCTGGCCGATGACCTGGCGCTTTCACTGGCGGCGCGCTCGATCCGTATTGAAGCGCCGGTGCCGGGCAAAGGGTTCGTGGGCATCGAGGTTCCGAATTCGGAGACTTCGCTGGTCAGCCTGCGCGACGTGCTGGAAAGCCCGGAATACAACAAGATCGATTCCAAGCTGCGCATTGGCCTGGGCCAGAGCGTGGATGGCACGCCCGTTGCGGCCGACCTTACCGCTATGCCGCACCTGCTCATCGCCGGGACGACCGGCTCTGGCAAGTCGGTCTGCGTGAACGCGATCATCGCCTGCCTGCTGATGCAGAACACGCCCGACGATCTGCGCTTCATTATGGTGGACCCCAAGCGCGTCGAGCTGACCGGGTATAACGGCATCCCCCACCTGGTCGCGCCGGTCGTGGTGGAGCTGGAGCGCATTGTGGGCGTGCTGAAGTGGGTGACGCGCGAGATGGATGACCGCTACCGCAAGTTCAACGAACGCGGCGCGCGCAACATCCTGAGCTACAACAGCCTGCTCAAACCCACCGAAACACCCCTGCCCTACCTGGTCGTGGTCATTGACGAGCTGGCCGACCTGATGATGCTCGCCCCGGATGAAACCGAGCGCGTCCTGACCCGCCTGGCGCAGATGGCGCGCGCGACCGGCATCCACCTGATGATCAGCACCCAGCGCCCGTCTGTGGACGTGGTCACGGGCCTGATCAAGGCCAACTTCCCTTCGCGGGTGGCCTTCGCGGTGGCTTCGTCGGTGGACAGCCGCGTGATCCTGGACCAGCCCGGCGCGGAGCGCCTGCTGGGGCGCGGCGACATGCTTTTCCAGGCCCCGGACGCGGCCGCACCGGTCCGGCTCCAGGGCGTGTACGTCTCCGACGCGGAGCTCAACCGGCTGGTGAATCACTGGAAAGGCATTCGGCCGGCGGAAGGCGCCGCCGAGAACATCTCCCGGTTGGACAGCGCGCCAACGATCAATCCGCCTGCCGGGCGTGTGGGGACGGTTAAAAGCCGCACGGAGAAGTACGGCCAGCCGGCGGGCAGCGGCCATACCGGCGATCGACCCGCAGGCGGCAGCGATTTCTGGGACAAGGTCGCGCCCGCTGCGGATGCCAGGGTGCGCAGCGGCGATGACGCCGACGAGATGTATGACCAGGCGGTGGAGGTCGTGCGCCGCCTGAAGAAGGCCTCCGTCTCGCTGCTCCAGCGCCAGCTGCGCATCGGGTACACCCGCGCCGCGCGGCTGATCGATGTGATGGAGGAACGGGGCGTGGTCGGGCCAGCCCAGAGCGGCAGCAAGCCGCGCAAGGTCGTAGGCTACTCGGATGACGACGATCTTGATCTGGACATGGACGATGACATGGACGATGTCGATGAGGATTACGAAGACGACGAGGACTAGCTGTTAACCTGCCAGATTACAAAAGGCCAGCGGGCAATCTCATCCGCTGGCCTTTGCTGTTCCTCTCACACGCCGATCAGGGGCGCGAGACCCACAGTCCATTAACGAAATAGGTGCGGCTCTCCAGCCGGGAGGGGTCATGCAGCTCGTAACGCAGCCGCCAGACCGGGCGGCCGTTCTCCACGCGAACAGGCTGGATAAGCTGGCCGCTTTCGTACAGGCGCAGCACCGGCTCGCAGGTGTTGTAGTTGTTAAGCTCCGGGCAAATCTCAATGCGCAGTTCCGCCTGGTTGTTGGGGGTGTCGTGCTGGTTAAAGAGCAGCCGCACGTGGGCGTAATCCAGCTGGCGCAGGTTGCGCCCCGGCGCTGCCACACCACCGTAACCGCCCCGTGGCACCACGCCGTCATACCCGATCTCCCCGCCCAGCGGGTCGCCAAAACGCACCAGGTCCGTGCACCAGATGGCAAAACACAGCAGCTGCGGGAGCTGGTACTCAACGGTTTCGGCATAGGGCAGGCTCAGATACTCACCTTCGGTCAGGCTGGTGAAGCGGTATGAAGCCCAGACATGGAAGCCCTCCCCGCTGATATAGGCCATCGTGGAATCCGGGGCGCTGTTGCGCGCCAGCGCGGTGAACGCCGTGCCGCGCGGGATGGCCCCCACGCGGATGCGCGCGCCGCGATCCAGATAGGCCGCGGGGTTCTGCGCCACCCCCGCGATATTGCCCACGCTCGCGCTGGCCGCCGCGCCACTCACCGGGGGCGCAGCGCCGTCCGCCACCGCGCTCACCGCCGCGGGCGCGGCCGGGCGGGTGAGCGTCGCGCTGACCTGATCCTCCACAAACCGGCTGAACTCCACCACAATCTGCGCACAGTAATCCGGTGTCGTGGGATCAATGCTCGGCACCAGGCCCGCCTCCGCCTGCATCAGCAGGGCGAATTCCTGGGTGTCAATCGGGCAGCGCACCAGCGGCTCAAAAGCAGTCCAGCCATCAGGCCGCAGCCCGATGCCCATTTTGGCATCTGCCAACAGCTCCAGATCATGGCGATTCGCCCGGGAGACTTCCCACGCTTCAGCGAAGCCCACTTCACCAAACCACTGTGCCTCATCCACCGGCTGTCCAATCTGGCTGGCGGCGGCCTTCAGCAGCTCCATATCCTGGCGCACGCTGACGTTATCTTTGCCATCCGTCCAGCCAATGGGGTACACGTTCTCGCGAAACACCACCCGGCTGAGGGCGTTCAGGTCCGCCCGCAGGTCGCCCGCCGGCTCGGCGCCCTGGATTACGATATTGGCAAAGAGTTTGTTCTGCTGTTCCACCAGCGCGCAGTACTCCGGCCCGGTCTGGCCTTCAGGCAGGTTGTAGGCCACGTTGGTACGGTCGAACCAGTACGCGGCAGCCTGCACATCACGGTCACAGCGCATCACCGGATCCCCGCCAACCCACAACGACGGCCGCACCCCCACACCAAACAACTGCTCGGCCAGCAGCTCAAGATCGTGGCGAAGATCACGCCCCTGCGCCCAGAGCGTACCCGGCACCGCGCCGAACCAGCCCTCCGGGCGCTGATCCGGGCTGCCCAGCACACCCGCCAGCGTTTCCAGGTCAAGTCGCAGGTCCAGCGCAAACGTGGGGGAGTTGACATCAATGGAATTCGACCACATGGCCGGGCGGTAACCATCCCCCAGGCGCTCATTCGCCACTGTCTCAAGGTCCACCCGGGCGGCCAGCAGCAGCGCCGCTATCATATCCTGGCCAGCGGGCTTCGCCTGGCCCACACCGGGTGCGCTGCCCAGCAGCACGGTCATTACCACCAGCATCGTTACCACGCGCGCTCGAAGTGTCACGATCTTGCTCCTTCACCTGCGAGGAATCGCCGTCAGCCCCCATTATATAGCAGCCCTCGCTGTCACGCACAGCCAACCGGCTCTCATGAAGCTTTCACGGGCATCCTACAAATATCTTATAGAGTTTCGGTATATTTGTGGCATACTTAATCAGTGATAGACCATAAACAGAATTTACAGGTTTCTGGAAGGAAACAGCCGTGAACAAAAAACCGACTGATCCACAGCCAACCGGCCCGACGATGTCTTCGCGCGTCTGGCTGTTTATTGGGCTGGGTTTGCTAATGCTGCTGCTTTTGCAGTTCTTCTCAAATGGCATGCCCACGCCGAATGAAGTGTCGCTGACCCAGTTCGCCGAGGCTGTGAACAGCGGCGAAGTCTCCCGCATCGTCGTTCGCGCAGATACCGAGCTGCGGGCCGAAACCCCTGATGGCGCCGTGATCGCCGTAACCCGCAAAGAGCGCAACAGCGATATTTACGAAACGCTGCGCAACGTGGGTGTGGCTGAGCAGCGCATCAATGACCTGGACATCGCGATCCAGTCCGGGGAAACCACCGCCACCCTGCTCTTCAACCTGATCCCGTTCCTGCTGCCCACGCTGCTGCTGGGCTTCCTGGTGTGGCGCATGCTGCGCACCGCGCGCATGGGGCAGGACCAGGCCATGAGCTTTGGCCGCAGCCGGGCGCGGGTCGCGCGGGATATGGAACGCCCGACCGTGACATTCAGCGATGTTGCCGGGGCAGACGAAGCCAAACAGGAACTGCAGGAGATTGTTGAATTCCTCAAAGAGCCTGACAAGTTCATCCAGCTTGGGGCGCGCATCCCCAAGGGCGTGCTGATGGTTGGCCCGCCCGGAACCGGTAAGACCCTGATGGCTCGCGCGATTGCGGGCGAGGCCGGGGTGCCGTTCTTCAGCATCTCCGGCTCCGAATTTGTGGAGATGTTCGTGGGCGTGGGCGCCAGCCGCGTGCGCGACCTCTTCGATCGCGCCAAAAAGGAAGCCCCGGCCATCGTCTTTGTGGACGAAATCGACGCGGTGGGCCGCCAGCGCGGGGCGGGCCTGGGCGGTGGCAACGACGAACGCGAGCAGACCCTGAACCAGATCCTCACCGAGATGGACGGGTTTGAGACCGATACCAACGTGATCATCATCGCGGCCACCAACCGGCCCGACGTGCTGGACCCGGCGCTGCTGCGCCCCGGCCGCTTTGACCGCAAGGTTATCCTGGACCGGCCTGACGTGAAAGGCCGTGAGGCGATCTTCAAAGTGCATACCAAAGGCAAGCCACTCGCGTCGGATGTGGACATTGCCGCCCTGGGCAAGCTCACACCGGGCTTTGCCGGCGCGGATATCGAAAACCTGGTGAACGAGGCCGCAATCCTGGCTGCGCGCCGCAATAAAAAGACGATCGGCATGCGCGAGTTCCAGGAAGCGCTGGAGCGTATCATCGCCGGGCCGGAGCGCCGCAGCCGTGTGATCCAGCCGAAGGAACGCGAAGTTGTGGCTTACCATGAAGCCGGGCACGCCGTGGTGATGTATCACCTGACCGAAAGCGACCCGGTGCACAAGATCACGATCATCCCGCGCGGCCAGGCGGGCGGCTATACCATGAGCCTGCCGGAAGAAGACACCATGCTGATCAGCCGGGAGAAATTCGAGGAGCAGATCGTCGGTCTGCTGGGTGGGCGCGCCGCTGAGGAGATCACGTTCAACCGGATCACGACTGGCGCCTCCAATGACCTGGAACGCGCCACCCAGATCGCGCGCGCGATGATCACCCGCTACGGCATGAGCGAAAAGCTCGGCCTGCGCACCTTTGGCGAGCAGACCGGCAACATCTTCCTGGGGCGCGACCTGATGGAGCAGCGCAATTACAGCGAAGAAGCCGCCGTGCAGATCGACCAGGAAGTCCGCCGCATTCTGGATCACGCGTACCTTCGGGCCAAAACCATCCTGCAGGAGAACCGGACCAAGCTCCAGCTGCTCAGCGAGACTTTGCTTGAGAAAGAAACGGTTGACCGCGACGAGTTCGAAGCGATCATGACGGAGAACACCCAGATGGCCGACCTTGATACTGAAGCGGCAATCGCTTAACAACGCTTCCCGTATGTGTGACAGAAAAACGCTCGTCACGACAGATGACGGGCGTTTTTCTGTTCGGTGATACGAGCGGCGCTAAAACGGCGAGCGCACGAAGCGCACCAAAATCCGCAGCCGGCCCAGCTCCAGCTCGTCACCATCCCGCAGGCGGTAAACCTGACCGGGCTCCAGCTGGAAGCCGTTGATCCGCGTGCCATTCACGGTGTTCAGGTCTTCCACATACAGGGATTTATCGCCCTGCGTGATCGCCAGGTGGCGGCGTGAGACACCATTCTCCTTGCCGTTGTACGGCGCGAGATCCAGTTCTGGCTGGAAATCGGCCAGCGGGTCGGCCCGGCCAACGATGATCCGGTCGCGAATCTCCAGGCCGACGGTAGTCTGCACATCCCCACCGATCTGCATGAGCAGGCGCCAGGGCGGCGCGAGCAACCCCGTGCGGGGAGTTGTGGGCCGATCCTCCATTAGCGGGCGCTTGTGGTCGCCCAGCAGCACTGTGTTATTCTTGGATGTTTTCGGAGGCCATGATACCATTGTGAAACCTTTATCGTGTGGCTGGTAAACAAGGTAAACTTGATAATGCCTTGATACTACACCAATCTATGCCCTTATTTCAAGTGTTCTACAGTACTAGAATACCACTTACACAGGCCAGGGTCACCGGCCAGGCATCCGCCGGACGGCTCATAAGCGCCAGCCTGTTCGGGATACTGCTTCTGCTCAGCGCCGCCTGCACCAGCCGCCCCGCCTTTCCCAGCCTGGCCCCGGCGTGGTCAGACGGGCGTGTGGTCGCCGAATCACGAAGCCCCGAACCGCCCGCCCTCGGGCCGCTGGCCGATGGGGGGGTGTTAATGGCGTGGGCCGATGATACAGCGCTTTACACGCGGCTGGCCGGCGCGGATGGCAGCCTGGGCGCACCGGCGAGCGTGGTCACGGGCATCAGCCCATGGGATATCACCCTGATCCCCGGCACAAACGGCGAATGGCATCTGCTCTGGCGCGACTTCGACGTGTACGGCATCCCCCGATTATCCAGCGCCCATCTTGACACTGAGGGGCGGCTGCTGCGCGGCCCGCTGGCGGTCAGCCCCGAAGGGGTCGGCCTGTACAGCGCCATGCCCGGAGACGGTGGCACCGCGGTCGTGGTATGGGCCAGCCCGGACGCGCAGCCGGATCTATACGGAAAAGCGATTGACGCGCAGGGCCGCCCCGGTGCCGCCCCTCCCGCACGTATCGCCCGTCACGCGGAAACCCCCGCCCTCACGCGCACCGCTTCGGGGAATTGGATCATCGCCTGGCTGGCCTGGCCGGAGTCGGCGGCAGCCGACTCTGCCAGCCGGATCATCACCCTGGCCACCAGCCAGGCGGCGTTGCCCTGGGAACGCCAGACCATCACGGCGCTGGATCACCTTGTGTTTCCGGATATGACGACCTATGTGGAGACCTTCACCCTGGGCCTGGATCACGACAGCGGGTATGTATTCACCGGCCTGCGCGATGCCGCCACGGGCACGGCCAGCACCACTCTCCGCGCCTTTTCGCTGGAAACGCTCCAGCGCCAGGGCCGGGCGACTGCGGTAGAACTCCCCGTACAGCCGCCCGGCTCCGCGGCCAGCTTCAGCACCGGGTTCAACACAGGCCCCGCGCTGACCGTCACCGCAGAGATGACGGACAGGCTGCCCACCAGCCATCCGGCCCCGACGCCGGGCCAGCATGCCACGCTGCCTGTTGCCTTCACGGTGGGCGACCGGGTGCTGATCGGCTATTTCGCCGGGGGCGCGCTGGTGGCCTGCCAGCCTGTGATCCAGGCCACCCCCCCGCCGGGCGCGCTGATAATGGTCGTGGACCGGGCGCTGCACCTCACGCTGAGCTGGGCCAGCCCTGCGCCTAACCCGGCCGATACGGTGTCGCTCGCGATCAGCGGTACACGGCTGGCAAATCCGGACATCACAAATCGCTGAACTTGTGCTACACTCCAGGCGGATTCATCGCCCGCAGTTTCCCATCAGCCTGCCTGCAACCCGCAAACATCTTGTAAGGAGTATGCGACCATGGACTTCAGCAGCGAAAATGCTTACGTACTGGTTGTTGGCTCCGGCGGCATCGATGTCACCGGGCGTCCAGATTACAGCCTGGCGCAAAATGCATCTGTGCCGGGCCGCATCCGCAGCAGCGTGGGCGGTGTGGCGCGCAATATCGCCGAGAACCTGGCGCGGCTCGAAATCCCGACGCTGCTGCTTTCGGCGGTGGGCGATGATGAGCCGGGCGAACGCGTGATCGCGCATTGCCAGGAAGCGGGAATCGACACCAGTCAGATCATGGTCATCCCCGGAGAGAGCACCGGGCATTACATGGCGCTGCTGAAGGTGAATGGGCAGCTTGATACCGCCATCAATGACTACGTGGTCACCCGGCATATCACGCCGGAATACCTCACCAGCCATACAGAGTTGTTCAGGCATGCGGCGATGGTGGTGATTGATGCCAACCTGGAAGACCGCACGCTGGTCACCCTGTTCAGGCTGGTGAAGCAGTACGACATCCCCGTCTGCGCGGACCCCACCACGCCCTCACTGGCGGGCAGGCTGCGTCCGTTCCTCAACCAGATCTATATGCTCACCCCGAACCTCAAAGAGGCGGCCGTGCTTTGCGGGCAGACAGTGCAGCGCTATGACACCGAAACGGCGCTGACCCTGGCCCAGCACCTGCTGGAACGGGATGTACGGATCGCGGTGGTCACGCTGGGGGTACACGGGCTGGCCTACGCCTCCGGCACGGATCGCGGCCTGATCCCGGCCATTCGCACCGAAGTGGAGGATGAAACCGGCGCCGGAGACGCGCTGACGGCGGGGATCATCTTCGGTCTGCTGCATGAAGTGCCGCTGGATGAAGCGCTGCGGCTGGGGGTTTCCGCGGCGACGCTCACCCTGCGCTCGCGTGAGACGGTGGTGAAGGAGCTTAGCCAGGAACTGCTGTATGACCAGCTGGTGATCTAGCTGTTGCCAGTCTCCGAACTGTCCGCGGGGCTGTCTGCCGGGTTATCCGCGGGGCTGTCTGCCGGGTCATCCATCGGGTCTTCCGCCGGGCTGTCTGACAGGTTATCCGCCGGGTCATCCGTCGAGTGTTCCGCCGGGCTGTCTGCCGGGATTTGCGTCTGGGTTTCCCCCGGATGCAGGAAAAGGATTTGCAGTTTCAGCCGGCCCAGGCGCACCTCGTCCCCATCCCGGACTACCCGCGGCTGGCGGGGCAGGATGCGCAGCCCGTTCAGATAGGTGCCGTTTGTGCTGTCCAGGTCGGTGATATACAACGAGTAGTCCTTCAACTCAAAGCGCGCATGCTGGCGAGACACCCCGGCTTCAAGGGCATCAAATTCAGACAGGTCCAGTTTCGTGCCTGCGCTGGTGTCAAGCTGCTGGCGACCCAGCACCACCGAGCCGGTCGCGTGAATATCCAGCAGTATGCTGCGATCATGATGGATCACGTGGGCCAGCAGCCGGGTCCGCTCATCGATGCGGGCGTCCCCCCAGCGCGGCTCATTCTGCTCCGGCCCGGGCTCGATCCTGCGAGTGGTGACAGGCGCCGGGAATTCCGGAAAATCACTCACATCGGTCGCCAGTTCACCGGTTGCTATCGTCGCCTGAGTGGGGTCGCCATCATCAAGACATAACAGCGCCCCGCACTGTTCGCAGATTTCACTGTTAGCCGCGTTCATATGCAGACACTGTGGACATTGCACCAGGTTGCTCACAGCAAAACTCCTATAAAGTCTGGCATGCTAACCTTCAAGCTGTGCCAGGTTGTCTTCACCTAGAATAAACTCAATAATCATCGCATTGATCAGCGTTTCAACCGGCGCGCGATCATCCTGAAAAACAATCTCAGAAGTACCTACCGGCACAATTGACTCCGCGGCCAGGGTCAGGGTATCCCGCAGCAAGGGATGGGCGTCCGCCGGAAGCGCCTGCAGGTGAGCCGCAAGATTGGATGGTGTGGTCGGCATCCGGGTAGCGACCAGCATCGTATTGAACGAATACGGCACATCGATCGCGTGCACGCTGGGATATACTTCCTGCATCGTCGCAGCGATTGCATCGACAAAGCGCCTGTCTTCCGCGGCGCGGCCGACATTAATCATCACCACGCCTTCGGGGGCCAGCTGGGATTCCACCTCCGCAAAAAACTCGCGCGTCGTCAGGTGCCAGGGGATGTACGGTACGCGGTACGCGTCAATCGCCACCAGGTCATATTCCCCCCCAAGCTGGACCAGCCCATAGCGCCCATCCTCCACGATCACATTCAGGTTGGGCATCGTCATGGCGAAATACTCGCGTCCGGCCTGGACAATCCCGGGGTCAATCTCGATCCCGTCAATCATAACCGGGCCATATACGGCGGTATACTGCTGGGCAACCGTCCCCGCGGCCAATCCGATGATCGCGATCCGGTTAATTTCAGTATAACGGTATTCCGGTGGGTTGAAATAGGGTGCGGCCAGAAACATATCCCAGGTGGCAAAGGTCTGCAGCTGCTCAGGATGATACACGGAGTGTACCCCCTGGCCTTCGTTCAGCAGCAGGAACCGCGTCCCGGAGGGCTGGCGTGCCACCACCACACCCGGATCAACTTCCACCACCTGCACATAATTATAGGCGGTCTCCGCTTCATATAACAGCGTGGTTCCCTCCGGCGCGGGCTTCACCGGGCCGCTCAGGGTCCCCAGCACCAGCACCAGCGCCACCGGCATCCAGGCATGGCGCAGCGCCGTCACAGGCCGCGCCAGGAGCATCAGACCGAGGGCCAGCCCCAGCAGTACCAGGGCCAGCGTGCCATACGTCCAGGCCGTGCCGACCGCCGGGATCAGCACCAGGGGCGCAAACGTGCCCAGGATGTTCCCCAGTGTTGAGAGGGCGTATACCCGCCCCGCCACCGCGCCAGCCTGCCCAGTATGCTGCAGCGCCAGCCGCACCACAAAGGGTGACACACACCCCAGCAGGGTGACCGGCACGGCAAAGAGCAGCAGCACAGAGGCGCCAACCACGCCCAGCACCAGGATATCCAGGTTGGAGAGGGCAAATGCGGCGGACATCCGCAGCAGCAGCGGCCGGGCCAGCACTGGAATCAGGCCGGTGGTCAGCGCGGCCCAGGCCAGCAACCGCACAAAGGTGCTGGCATGCGGAGAACGGTCCGCCCAGCGCCCTCCCAGCAGGTATCCCGCCGAGAAGTACACCAGCATCAGCGTGATCACCACCGCCCACACCAGGTCAGCGGTACCCAGCACCGCCCCGATCAGGCGCGACGTGGCAAATTCGATCCCAAAAGAGACAATCCCGGCCACGAATGCTGAAGCCAGCAGGATGGACGGGGCCAGAGGACGTTCAGGAGATGGCATGCAGTCCTATGCTTTCACCGGAAAATAAAGGGTGAAGCAGCTGCCCACCCCCAGCTCACTTTCGACCTTCAACCCGCCACCAAGCTGTTCTCCCACCGAGCGGGCGATGAACAACCCCAGGCCGATCCCGGCCGTGTCGCCTTTGCGCTGATCTCCCAGCCGGGTGAATGCCGTGTTCAATTCGCGCAGTTCGCGTTCATCAATCCCCACGCCATTATCCCGGACGGACAAGCCCAGAAAACGGATATCGTGTTCAGAGAATTCTTCCAGGGTAATCGTGATGTCGCCCTGTTCCGGGGTATACGCCAGGGCGTTCTCCACCAACTCATAACACGCCAGGGCAACCCAGTGTTCATCGCCATATACCACGGGAATATCAGGGTACGGGATCGTCTTGACTGACAGGTTGATCTGCTTGGCCGCCATCTGATCGCGGTAACGCACCGCGATACTATCCAGCAGGGTTTCGAAACTGAGCTGCGTATGATAGGACAGGGCCTCATGATCGGTCAGGCGGATGACGGCCAGGACCTTCTCCATCATGACAGCCAGCCGCCGGGTCTGCTCGTCCAGCACATCCAGGTAGCGCTCCGCATTTCCGGCACCGGTGATAGCCTTGCGCAAAAGGTGCAGGTGCAGCTTCAGATTGGTTAGCGGGGTGCGCAGCTCATGCGACACCAGGGTCATGAACTGAGCCTTCATGCGCTCAATCACCCGCTCATCGCTGAGAATGCGCATGCTGGAAATGAAGCCCGCCGATTCGCCATCCGCCACCATATACGGCACCGCTGCCAGATCGATCAGGATCGGGTAGCCGAGGCTGTGCTGCACAAAAAGCTCCCCGCGCCAGGATTCCCGCCGCCGGGCGGCATGCACCATCTCCTGCTGAACCCGCCGCGGTGTATTACGATGAACATACTGCAGCACCGAGCGGCCAAGCATCTCGTTCAGCTTCCACCCCAGCAGCGCCTGGGTTGCTTCGTTGGCATAGGTGATGATGCCTCTGGCATCAAACGTGATGACTGCGTCTTCAATGTTGCTCAGGATAGCCTCAGTGCGTTCCTGCTGGGAGCGAATTTCAGCGGTCTGCGTGGCAACTTCCTGCTGCAGATTGAGGGCATAATTCTGCACCTGCTCAAACAGGAAGGCGTTCTCAATAGCGATGGAAACCTGCGCCGCAAATGCTTCCAGCACCTCACGCTGCCGGGTGCTGTAAAAGTTGGGCTGCTCATGATCCAGGCAGAACACCCCGCTTAGCTCGCCCCGCACGATGATCGGCGCCCCCGCCCAGGATCGGATCCACAGGTCACGATCAGCCCCATGCCACAGCGCTGACCGCCGCACATCCGGGATGATCTGCACTTCACGTGTTTCACCCACCAGGTGCAGCGCAGTCCTGGTGCCGGGCGGCCATTCTGCCAGCGGCGTGTCACCCGGCTCATATTTCTCGTAGCCCACGCCCACAAAACGGAAATAGCTGCCATCGGGGCGGTTCATCCAGATCGACGCCGCGTCGTAGTGCAGCACACGCCCCACCTGCTGCACAAGCTGCTGCAGCACCTCCTGCTGGTTCAGGGAGCTGGTGAGCACGATCCCGATATCACGCAGCGTGTCGGCGATCTCGCGCTGGCGCTGGGCAGTTTCGTACAGGTAGGCGTTCTCCAGCGCCGCCCCGGCCTGCCGGGCCAGCATGTTGGCCATCCGCTCATCGCGCTTGCTAAACCCGTTTGCTGCCACCCCTTCAATTGAAAGCGTGCCCCAGATGCGCGAGGAGGACACCAGCGGCGCAACCAGCAAGGACTTAAACGCCGGCGGAAGGGCGCCAGGCACGAAGCGCGGATCGCTCTCGATATCCCCTACATTAATGACTTTCTTCTCCGCCACCGCCAGCCCGGAGATTCCCACCCCGGGGCGAAATACCACCTTCTTCGGGGTTTGAGCAGCGCCTTCCGATGCATAAACGGTCATCATCTGATCGCCTGCTTCGTTCAGGAGCTGGACAGTTGCGGCCAGGGACTGGGGAAAAACCTGATGCGCCGCCTGCACCAGCCGGCGCATGATCTCATCCACATGCAGCGTGCTGGTGATGTCCACCGCGATCTGGTTGAGCATCAGCACCGTCTGCTCGTAATCATCCTGCAGAGTCTGCACCTGGCTGCGGTGGCGCACATCCCGGCCGATGACGAGAATCAGCTCGCGCCCCTGGTCGATCAGCAGCACCGAGGAAAGCTCCATCGGCAGCACCGACCCAGACCGATGCCGCAGAATGCTTTCAAAACTCAGCGGGGGATTCCGGCGCAGCTCCTCCAGATACCATGCTCTGTCATCCACTGATGGCGGGTTCAAGAACAGGTCGTCAACACTGCGCCCTGCAAGCATCTGCTGCTCATAGCCCAGCAGCACCTCGACCTGGGCATTGATATCCTCGATCACCCAGGCATTGCTGTCAGAATGGGGATCAACAAGGAAGATCGGTTCCGGGGAACATTCAAACAATGCCCGGTAGCGAGACTGGAGTCGGGCCAGCTCGTTCGTCTGCATCACCAGTTGCTTTGATAGTCCTGATCGGTACTGGAAGGCTCCCCACACCACAGAGCCAATCAGCAGCAACCCGACCAGTGCTATGACCAGATAGCTGTCCGACATATATTGCCCTCGACAGGCGCTGAATCATCCGGAAACCCCGCTGATTATAACGGTTGAGCTGTGCAACTTCCACCTGCTGAGCGATCTCGACTTTCGTCAGAAGATCAGGCAGCTGGCCTGTCGCGAACTGCGTTCGATCGTGTAAACTACCGGTGACTCGACAGGCTGCGACAGACCGCAGCACAACCAACCAGGCCGACCTGATGAACCCTGACAAACCCAAATGGCTGGTGGTCAAACTGGCCGATATCGGCGATCTCGTCACCGCTACCCCTGCCCTGGCCCGCCTGCGCGCGGCCCGGCCTGATGCGGAAATCCACCTGCTGACTACGGGCCACAGCGCCCCGATCGTGCCGCCCGATCTGGCCGATCAGGTGATCGTCTTTGACAAATTCGCGTTTGATCGCCCCGCTGACCTGCTCCGCCCGGCCAATCTGCGTCACGGGCTGGCGCTGGCCCGCGCCCTGCGGCGTGAACGTTACAGCGCCGTGCTGATCCTGCACCACCTGACCACACCCTTCGGCGCGCTGAAATACGCGGCGCTGGCGCTTGGCTCCGGCGCGCCCCGACGCCTCGGGCTGGATAATGGCCGGGGCTGGTTCCTCACCGACCGGGTGACAGATGATGGCTTCGGGGCCGCGCACGAAGTCGCTTACTGGCTGCGGCTGGCGGATGCGCTGCTGGGCGACTCCAGCGCGCCCCACACGCCTGAGCGCCATCCGCTGCGCGTCCACAGCACGGACACCGACCGGGCCTGGGCGGCGGAACATCTGCCGGCTGAACGCCCCATCGTCGCGATCCACACCGGCAGCGGGGGCTATTCCCCGGCGCGCCGCTGGTCGGCGGAGTCCTTCGCGCACGTGGCCGACCGGCTGCACGCCGAGGCCGGCGCGCAGATCGTGCTGGTGGGCGGGCCACAGGATAACACCGACGCGGCGCTGGCTGCCATGCGGCACACGCCCCTGAACCTGGCCGGGCAGACCACGCTCGGCCAGCTGGGGGCAGTCCTGGCCCGCTGTGACCTGTTCATCGGGGCGGACAGCGGCGTGATGCACCTCGCGGCGGCGGCAGGCGCGCCGGTCCTCGCGCTGTTCGGCCCCAGTAACGCCCGCGCCTGGGGGCCGTGGTCAGTGCGGGCGCGCGGCCTGCACAGCGGCGTGACGTGCAGCCCGTGCAGCTACGTGCGCCACACCGTCGGGCAGCGCGAAGGCTGCCCGGCGCGCACGTGCATGCGCCTGCTCACACCTGAGATGGTGACCAGCGCCGCCCTGGATCACCTGCAAGGCCGGGCTGCGCCGCCGCCCATCCTGCCTCTGCCTGCCTCTGCGCCCGAACCCGACGAACGCCCGCGCGTGCTGGGCATCCCCCTGAATCCGCTCACGTGGGACGATCTGCGCGAAACCCTGCGCGCCTGGATCGCCAGTGACCGGGCGCATCAGTTCTGCACCGTCAACCCCGAATTTGTGATAATGGCCCAGCAGGACATCCACTTCTATACCCTCCTGAGCCGGGTTGATCTGTGTGTGGCGGACGGGCAGGGGCTGCTGTGGGCGGCGCGGTGGCTGGGGACTCCGCTGCCGGCGCGCATCACCGGCTCGGACGGCGTGCCGCTGATCGCGGGGTGGGCGGCGGAGGAAGGCTGGCGGCTGTTTCTGCTGGGCGCGGCGGAGGGCGTTGCAGAGGACGCGGCGGCGCGCCTGCAGGCGCGCTACCCCGGCCTGCAGATCGCGGGGACCTACGCGGGCAGCCCGGCCCCCGAAGAAGAAGATGCCATCGTGGCGCGGATCAACGCCAGCGGCGCGGATATCCTGTTTGTGGCCTATGGCGCGCCCCGCCAGGACAAGTGGATCGCCCGCAACCTGCCGCGCCTGCACGTGCGGGCGGCGGCGGGCATTGGCGGCTCGCTGGATTTTATCGTGGGGGCGCAGAAACGCGCCCCGGCGGGCTGGCAGCGGCTGGGGCTGGAGTGGCTCTACCGCTTGCTGCAGGAGCCGTGGCGCTGGCGGCGCATGCTGCGCCTGCCGCGTTTTGTGCTGGCGGTGCTGCGCCGGGGCAGGCACGGCCCCGCGGCCTTCGAAGGCCCGACGCGGGCTACTCGCCCATGACCTGCACGATCAGGCGGCGCTGCCGCCCGCGGTTATCGAAATCCACGAACACGATCTGCTGCCATGTCCCCAGCAGCAGCGACCGTTCCGCAAACGGCACGGTGAGCGACGGCCCCAGCAGCGCCGCGCGCACATGGCTGTGGCCGTTGCCGTCGCCCCAGCGGGCATTATGCGCATAGGGCCGGTCTGGGTCGGCGATCTCATCAAACAGCCGCCTGAAATCGCGCACCGCCCCGGATTCGTACTCAATCGTGGTCAGCGCGCCGGTGGAGCCGGGGCAGAACACGGTCACAATCCCCGCCGCCAGCCCGCTTTCACGCACCACCCGGGACACCTCCGGGGTGACATCCAGCACCTGCGCGTCCCCCTCAGTCTGCAGGTTAAGCGTTGCCGTATGAACCGTCACCAGTTACCTCCCTGTCTAAAACACCTCACCGCGCGCGCGGACTTCGGCCAGGCTGGGCTGCTGCGCATCCTTGGCGGAGAGCACCGGCGCCTCCACCGGCCACGTGATGCCGATCGCCGGATCATCCCAGCGCACGCCGCGATCGTGCTCACGGGAATACGGCGCGGTGACCTTGTACTGAAAATCGGCCACATCACTCAGCACCAGGAAGCCATGCGCAAACCCTTTGGGCAGCAGCAGCATCTGCCTGTTCTGCTCGGAAAGCACCACCCCATGCCAGCGCCCAAAGGTCGGTGACTGCTGGCGCAGGTCAACCGCGACATCAAACACCTCGCCGCGCGTCACCCACACCAGCTTATCCTGGGCGAAGGGCGGCAGCTGGTAGTGCAGCCCGCGCAGAATGCCACGCGTGGACTGGGAGTGGTTATCCTGAATAAAGGTCAGGTCAAGCCCGCCCTGCTCCTGAAAAACACGCTGGTTGTAACGCTCCAGAAAAAAGCCGCGTTCGTCCTCAAACACGCGAGGGGTGATCAGCAGCAGGCCCTGGAGCGAAAGTTCCTCGAATGTCATGGTGGGAGTCCTCACCGGGTACGCGAAGCCGTGAACACCCCCACAATAACGGGCGCCGCCGGTAAATGCAAGCCGCCGCGAGGGGCAACTGCCCACAGCGAGGCGCAGCTGCCCGCCTGTCGCTGCAGGTGTGCAAATTGACAGGAGCCGATATACACTACTGACACCAGACGGCCCGCGGCTGGCAGGCCGCCAGCAACGCGGCCATCCTTCATGCTGCACACGATAGGAGCAATCACCATGCAGAAAGTCGGATATATCGGGCTGGGACTGATGGGGGCTTCCATGGCCCGCAACCTGATGAAGGCCGGGTATGAGCTGGTCGTGCACAACCGCAGCCGGGCTATTGTGGACCAGCTGGTGGCGGAAGGCGCGACCGCGGCGACCTCCCCGCAGGAAGTGGCCGCGCAGGTGGAAGTGGTGTTCACCAACCTGCCCGACTCCCCGGATGTGGAGCTGGTCGCCCTGGGGCCGGAAGGCATCATTGCGGGCGCGCATGATGGGCTGATCTTCGTGGACAACAGCACCATTAAGCCGGAAACCGCGCGCCACATCGCGGAGGAGCTGGCCGCGGCGGGCGTGGCCGCCCTGGACGCCCCGGTCAGCGGCGGTGACATCGGCGCCAAAGCCGGGACGCTGACGATCATGGTCGGCGGGCCGGAGGAGACGTTTGACGCCGTGCTGCCGCTGTTCCAGGCGATGGGCAAGACGATCACGCACATTGGCGAGAGCGGGGCCGGGCAGGTCGCCAAGTGCGCCAACCAGATCATCGTTGCCGCGCAGATGGCCGGGGTGGCAGAGGCGCTGGTGCTGGCCCAGAAAAGCGGCGTGGACCCGCAGAAGGTCGTCCAGGCCATCAGCAAGGGCGCGGCCCAGTGCTGGACGCTGGATAACAAGCCCGCCAAGATCTTCAGCCGCGACCTGGGGCCGGGCTTCAAGGCCTACATGCAGCACAAGGACCTGAACATCGTGCTGGATACCGGGGACGCCTACGGTGTGCCGCTGCCGGCCACCGCCGCGATCCAGCAGCTGTACCGCGCGATGCTGGCCGCCGGAAATGGCGAGCTGGATAACAGCGCCGTGATCACGGTGCTGGAAGCGCTGGCCGGCGTGACCGTTGGGGAAGCGTAAATCCCTGCCCGCAGCGCAGGCGGCTGGCCCGGCTGCGATTGTGGATTGCCCGGTGCATAGTGTACAATGACCGCTGTGACTGAATACCCCTGTATCTCGCTTACGCTCACAGGATGGCCGCATGTCAGAGGAACAAGCCATTCAGTTCTTGCAGCAGGGAATCGCCGCCGCAAAAGCCGGGCGCAATGAAGAAGCACGCCAGCTCCTGCAAAACGCGATCCGCCTGAACCCGACCAGTGAACCGGCCTGGCTCTGGCTCAGCAGCGTCGCCAGGGACCAGCAGGAGCGCATCTTCTGCCTGCGTCAGCTGCTCCAGATTAACCCGGAACACGAACAGGCCCTTAAGGGGCTGAAGGCGCTGGGGGTGTCGGTGGGGGGAGAGCAGGCCGCCGCCGCGCCTGCCAGCGGTGTCCCCCGCCCCAGCGAAGAGAAGATCCGCGCGGCTCGCCAGGCCTTGCCCCCGCTGCTTGAGCAAACGATCCGGCCCGAAGACCCGCTAAGCGGCATTAACTGGGTTCACAAGCGGCGCAACCGGGCCGGCGAGCGTGCAGCGACGATGTTCAGCATCGCCATTCGCGTGGTGCCGGTGCTGGTGATCGCCGGGCTGATTGGCCTGGGGGCGCTGTTCGTCACCCAGAACCCGGACGCGATCGTGTTTGCGCCCACCTGGACACCCAGCTTCACGCCCACGGTAACAGCCACCCCGACGCCGGGGTTCACGCCCACGCCGTCCCCCACCCCGCGCCAGACCTACACGCCGACGCCTCCGATCCCGGCCGGGCTGCCCCAGGGCGACCTGTTCAGCGAGATGACCAGCACACCGGCCTACCCGCGCTTCCGCGAAGGGCGCATCATCCAGGAAGCGGTGATGCTGCTGGATGCCGGGGACGATGCGCAGGCGCTGCCGACGCTTTCCGCCCTGCGCGAAACGCTGCTGGAGTCCAGCGACAATCCGAATCCCTTCTACTACGAAGCGGTGGCCCTGACCAACCTGGGCGACCTGGAACAGGCTGAAGCGGTGCTGGAGGAAGGGCTGGAGCGCATGGAAGCCACCGGCGGTGATCGCGGCGTGCTGCATGCCGGGCTGGCCAATGTTTACGCGGCGGAGGGCCGTTACAACGCCTCCGATGAGCAGGCTGAGCTGGCGCTGGAGCGCGATCCCGCGCTGCCGCAGCCTTACTACGTGCTGGTGCGCAACGCGATCGCGCAGAGCCGCTATGACGATGCCGAGGCCCGGCTGCTGGATGCGCTCGACCGCCACCCGACTGATGTCAACCTGTGGCTTTTGCAGGGCCGGCTGAACCTGGCGCGCAGCGAGCCGGGCGCCGCCCAGCAGGATGCCCGGGTCGCGCTGCACATCGATCCCGCGGCAGAGCAGGCCTACCTGCTCCAGGCCGAGGCGGATATCGCTGCCGGTGATTACGGGCGGGCCGTGCTGCACCTGCAGGACTACCTGTTCATCTACCCCGGCAGCATCAGCGGCTGGACGCTGCTGGGCGATACCCGCGTGCGAGAGGGCAGCTATGATCTGGCGATTGAGGCCTACAGCCGCGCGCTGAACACTGACGGCCTTGAGGAAATCCAGATACCGGCCCTGCTGGCGCGCGCCGAGCTTTACCAGAGCCGGTTCCAGTATCCGCAGGCCATCCAGGACTACGCGCGCATCCTGCGCTTTGACGACACGCACGCCGCCGCGCTGGAAGGCCGCGCGCGGGCCAGCTTCCTGGCCGGGCGCTACAGCAACGCCATCGCCGATATTGATGCCCTGCTGGAAGAAATCCCCAACCGGGCCGATCTGCAGCTGATCAAAGCCAGGGCGATCGTTGACAGCGCAAACCCGCGCAATGCAGACGCCTACCAGGCCGCGCTGGATGATGCGTTTGACATCCTGGGCGGCGGGTTCCCCTCGCTGCTCGCCGACGAAGCCCAGCGCGCGCTGGCCTACGAATACCGGGCCAGAATACGGCTGGAGCGAAACGAATACCAGGCCGCGCTGGATGACATCACGGCCGCGCTGAACCTTCAGGAATCCGGGACGCGGCACTACCTGCGCGGCCTGATCCACGAAGCACGACGCGAAATGGCCCTGGCCCGGCGCGAATATGAGTGGGTGCAGACCTGGAGCCAGGTATACGCCTACCCGTTCCTGCCGGACGTGCTCGAACGGCTGGACGCGCTGAACTAGCGCGGGACTAACCAGAACGCACAAGAGCCGGGGCGCACACCCCGGCTCTTTTCTGTCACACACACGCTGCAAAACCGGACGCAGATCCGGATCAGGTGTCCGTGACCGCTTTGAAGCGTGCCAGCGCCTCACTGACGGCATTCAGCGCCTCGCTGTTCTCCGGCACTTCACCGTAATGCACGCGCACATACGCCTCGGTGATGATGCCTGCCGCTTCCTGCCCGGCAGGGAACGCTTCCGCCAGGGTGTCCCGGTATTCGTAGGGCGTCTGGGATACCGCGCGGGGGTAGCCCTCCTCTGTCGCCGTTTTCACCATCTGGGCGTAAATCCGGCGCACGGTCAGGGCGGCGAACAGATCGCGCCCCACCCCAAAACGGTTGATCGTGTGCAGGGCGGAATTGAACGCGTCCCGCCCCCAGCGGAACATGTCACGCAGGCCGGCCAGCGCGTCACCGTCCAGGTCTTCGCGTTCTTCCGGGTCAGACTGTGTAGCGCGCTGCTGGCGGCGGATAGTGAGCACGATCAGCGCGACGACGATCAGCACCACCAGCACCGACACACACATCTGCACCCCACCGATCTGATCCAGCAGGGAAACAAACCGGCGGAATGTCTCTTCGAGCTGGCTGGTCTGGATCGGGTCACCCTGGCCGAGCGGCTCTGTGACTTCCGGCATCACGATCTCATCCAGCGCGCCAGATTCCTGCAGCGCGGTGACAATTGCCTCCACCAGCTTGCCCACCACAAAGAAGATGGGCGTCATGAGGAACGCGACCAGAAACACGAATCCGGTGACGATCGGCTGGATGATGTCGGCGAAAGTGTCCGGGTCCAGGCCGCCGATGATCCCGGCAATCAGGAGGCCCAGCGCCGTGATCCCGCCCGCCGTAAGCACCATGAATCCTGCCCAGCGCGGCCCAAATGACGAGGACTGGCTGCCCAGCTCACGCAGCGCCAGCGCGCGGGCGAAGCTGACCCCCAGCAGACCGAAAAAGAAGAACGGCGGCAGCGCGGTCAGCGCCACGGCGCGCGCCTGGGGCGCGATAGCGGCCACAAAAAAGGACAGGATGCCCAGCCGCATCCCAAACGCGATCCGGAGCGGCGTGGGCGTGATCAGGGCCAGGCGCAGCCCGCGCCACCACACCAGGCTGACCAGCGCCACCACCGGGATCAGGGGCGGGAACGTGATCCGCTCGATTGCTGAGATGTTGTCGCTGATTGCCTCGATGACCGGCGGCGCGGCCTGGGGAGGGAACACCACACCCAGCGCCCACAGGTACGCGAAGAACAGCGCGATGATGAACACAAACTGGCGCAGATGCTCATACACGCCGCGCGCATCCAGCAGCCGCACCAGCAGCAGCGCCGCCACCAGATTCAGCGCGACAACGGTCAGCAGGTCAGTGGCAGGCAGCATCCGGGCGGCGGGCAGCGCAATGGCGAACCAGGGTGCGATCCACATCGCTTCCATCAGCGCGGCCAGCAGGTGCGTGACCTCGCGGCGCGGGTCCAGCCGGGCAAAAGGCAGCGCCGGATCATGCAGGCGGTACAGGAGATTCACAGGGACACCTCCTGCCGGGCGCGATCCCGCAGGAAACGGTCGCGCGGGGTCAGATCATCTTCTTCTGCGTCATCCGGCGCGCGCGGGGCCTCGCTGCTAATCGGCAGGTGGTGAAACAACACGCCTGTGATCTCCGGCGGCGCGTCCTTCCCCAGCAGCATGATCACCACACGCCGCCCGCTGTCCCGCAGGCGGACGATCGTCTCGGCCAGCTCGGCATTCACAAACGCCGTAATCAGCACCAGGGTGGTTCCCCAGGGCAGGCGCGGGCTTTCCTCCATCAGAAAGGCTCCGAAGTCCTGGGTTACGATATAGCTCACCCCGGCCAGAGTCTCCAGCAGGCGCGTGAGTTGGTCGCGGCTGCGGCCCGGCAGCACCCGGAATGGCTGGTCGGCGTGGGCCAGCGTGCCATTCGCCACCAGCCCAACCGCATAGCCCTGCTCCACCGACCACGCCGCCAGCGACGCGCTAAGGCTGACGAGGTACTCAAGCATATCCGGCCAGAATCCATGCCAGTACTGCTCAAAGGTCGCCACGTTCAGGCAGTAGGTCACACTGACGCTGCGTGTCGGCTCGTAAACGCGGGTCTGCAGGCTGCCCGCGCGGGCTGTGGCCTTCCAGTGAATGTGCCGCAGGTCATCCTCCGGATGGTGATCGCGCACACCCATAATCCGGTTCGGGTCCTCAAACAGGCGCTGGCGTGAGCTGACATCGCCCAGCGGGTCCTTCATCGGCAGGCCGAAGTCCTCCAGCGGTTTTATCTCCGGGTAAACGATCAGGTATTCCGGGTGGCGCATCTCCGCGCCGCGCTCAAACAGGTTGAAGGGGTCGCCGGACACCCCGAACGCGGGGCCAACCTGGTAGATTCCCCGCTGGCGAGCCAGCAGCATCACACGCCGCCGCACGCGCTGATACCAGCGCAGGGTATAGGTGTTGGTCAGGTAGCTTAGCTCCGGCCCGGGCGCTTCGGTCAGGCGGCTCTCATCGACCGGGCCGAAGGGCGTGGGCCATTCATCCTCCACCCGAAGCCAGCCCAGCGGCAACAGCTTGCGATTCTCCACGATAAGCTGGGCCTCGATCTGCTCACCGGGGAACACGCGCCGGTGCTGGAAACGCCGCCGGTAATGCACTTCCCGCAACGCCCGCCGGCTCCACAGCCACGCCACACCCACCACCACCAGCATGAACCCGGTCATGGTCACCAGCGTCAGGTTGCGCGTCATGCCGCCCACCAGAAACAGCAGGAAGGCCATCGCCACCCAGCGATGATCCAGCAGGCTGCGCACCGTATCGTCACGCACAGGGCGGCGCTTGCTCACCAGGCTGTCACGTTCGGCTTGCTCGAAATCGAACATCAGGCTTCCACCGGCACCGGGACCGTGTTCACGATGTCGGCCACGATCTCCTCCGGCTTGCGCCCGCGCAGCCGCATCTGCGGGCTGAGCATAATCCGGTGGGTGATCACGCTGGGCGCGAGGCGTTTGATGTCGTCCGGCAGCACAAAATCCCGCCCATGAATGGCTGCCCACGCCTGGCTGGTGCGATACAGCGCCATCGTGGCGCGCGGGCTGGCCCCCAGGTCAACTTCGTGATGGTCGCGGGTCGTGCGGATCACCTGCACGATGTACTCATGCAGGCTGGATTCCACCCGGATCTCACGCACCTGCCGGATCAGATCGCGGATGGTTTCCGGATCGGTCACCGGCTGGAGCGTCTCCAGCGGATCCTCGGTGCGGAAGCGGGTGAGAATGGTCGCCTCTTCTTCCTCGGAGGGGTAGCCGATGTCAATCCGCATCAGGAAGCGGTCAATCTGCGCTTCGGGCAGCGGGAACGTCCCTTCCAGCTCGATCGGGTTCTGGGTGGCAATCACCAGGAAGGGCCGGGGCAGCGCGATGGTCTCCAGGTCAACCGTGATCTGGCGCTCCTGCATGGCCTCCAGCAGCGCGCTCTGGGTGCGCGGGGTGGCGCGGTTGATCTCATCCGCCAGCACGATCTGGCTGATCACCGGGCCGGGGCGGAACTCGAACTCCTGTGTCTTCTGGTTGAAGAAGTTGATGCCCGTCACATCGCTGGGCAGCAGATCGGGCGTGAACTGGATGCGGCGGAACCCCACACCCAGGGAGACAGCCAGCGCCTTCGCCAGCGTGGTCTTGCCCGTGCCGGGCACGTCTTCCAGCAGGATGTGACCCTCGCTCAGAATCGCAGCCAGTACCAGGTTAATGATCTCATCCTTGCCAACAATCACGCGCTGAATGTTTTCGCGAATCTGGCGGGCGGTTTCTGCAATCATAAGCTCTCTCGTCATGGTATGGATATCGAATGCGTAACAGACTAAGTATAGCCCCTCCCCCCCTGACTTCCCACAAACCGCCGTGTTCCGCGGCAGCGGGCGATTGGTAAAGAAAGCATTTTCTCTTACAATGACTGTAGTGCGGCCCTGGCCCCGTAGCCCTGGTTCGCGTGCCCTGCCGGTAGGGAGGAATCATGACCGAAGACCCCTCACAGATCGATTATCGCGCCCTGCTTGACGGCCTGGGGCCGGGCATCCTGCTGTTTGACACCGCGGGCCGCCTGATCCTGGACAACTGGTCGGCCCGCAATATCCTGGGCCGCCGCCTGACACCGGTTCGGGAGGAGGGGTGGCAGGGCCTGGTCCGCCTGGTGGACGATTTGCCCGGAGACGACCAGCCCGGCCTGGACGACCTGCATGAGCAGGCGCTGCGCTCCGCGAACCCGGTACGGTTTCACCTCATCCTGGCCGGGGCGTATATCCCCTGCTGGGTGGCGGCGATCTATGCCTCGACCGGGGCCGTGCTGACCCTGATCACGCTGGAGCGCCCGGACTGGCAGGCGCTGACCGAGCTGATGGGCGTTTTTCGCACCGAAACACAGCTCTCGCTCTCCACCACGCGCGGACACGCGGAGCTGGTACGCCAGATTCTGCACAAGAACGAGGACGATCCGGCAATACAGAGTGTCATCGGGCGCGTGCTGGGCTTCACGGAGCTGATCGCCACGCATATGCTGCGCCTCCAGCACCTCAGCAACCAGTTACACCGCCTTGAGATCATCCGCACCGGGGCGCTGAAGAAAACCGTGCGGGCGAAGCGCCGGCGCCTCTGGCTGGTGGATTTCTTCGAAGATTTCCTGGAAGAGTTTGCCGACGAATCCATCGCCGACCCCGACATGGGAGGCATCGACTTCCGCGACCGGCTGGCGGTGGATATCCCGGAGGAGCTGTACGTGGTAGCTTCCCCCGAACACCTGGCCAACGCGCTGCGCGACACGCTGCGCAACGCGGCCTGCTACAGCCCGCCCGATACGCCGGTTGAGCTGCACGCCTACCCCGATCACACCGGCCAGGCGGTGCAGATCGATATCATGGATCACGGCTATGGCATCCGCGAGACCGAGCACGAGCGCATCTTTGCGCCGTTTCAGCGCGCCCACCAGCCCCAGATCATCGGTGTGGATGGCTACGGGCTGAGCCTGTACCTGACCCGGATGGAGCTGGAAGCGATGGGCGGGCTGATCTGGTATTCCAGCACGGAAGGACACGGCAGCACCTTCAGCCTGCGCATCCCCTATCGCTCAGCCGCCGATACGCACCACTAACGAAAAGCCCCCACCAGGATTGATGGGGGCTTGCTGGCGCAGCCGGTCGCCGCAAACAGCCTACAGGCCGGCTTCCTTCCGCAGGATGTCGGCCTTATCGGTGCGTTCCCAGCTAACGTTGAGATCATTGCGCCCGAAGTGACCGTAAGCTGCCACCTGCTTAAAGATCGGCTTGCGCAGGTCCAGGTCACGAATGATCGCCGCCGGGCGCATGTCGAAGTGCTTGCGGATCAGCGCCACGATTTCCTCATCACTGATCTTGCCGGTGCCGAAGGTTTCCACCGCCAGGCTGGTCGGCTGTGCCACGCCGATAGCGTAGCTCACCTGCAGCTCCACCCGCTCCGCGATGCCCGCCGCGACCAGGTTCTTGCAGATGTAGCGGGCCATGTACGCCGCGGAACGGTCCACCTTGGTCGCGTCCTTGCCGCTGAACGCGCCGCCGCCGTGCCGCGCTACGCCGCCATAGGTATCCACGATGATCTTACGCCCGGTCACGCCCGCGTCGCCCATCGGGCCACCCACCACAAAACGCCCGGTGGGGTTCACGTAAATGCGCGTCTTGTCGTCCAGCAAGTTCACCGGCACGACCTCGCGGATCACGTGCTCGATGATGTCGGCGCGGATCTGCTCCTGGGTCACGTCCGGGGCATGCTGGGTGCTGATCACCACGGTATCAACCCGCTTGGGCTTACCGTAGGCATACTCCACCGTCACCTGGCTCTTGCCATCCGGCCGCAGGTAATCCAGCAGGCCGTTACGCCGCACTTCGGACAGCCGCCGTACGAGTTTGTTGGCCAGGCTGGCCGTCAGGGGCATGAATTCGGGCGTTTCGTTGCAGGCAAAGCCGATCATCATGCCCTGGTCGCCCGCGCCGGTGGCCGCAATCTCGGCCTCGGACATCTGGCCTTCCTTCGCCTCCAGCGCCTTGTCCACGCCCAGCGCAATATCCGCGCTCTGCTCCTTGATCGACACGATCACGCCGCAGGTTTCGGCATCGAAGCCATACTTGGCGCGGGTGTAGCCGATACCGCGCACCGTGTCGCGCGCAACCGTTGCGATGTCGACATACGTGCTGGTGGTGATCTCGCCCATCACCAGGATCAGGCCGGTCGTGATCGCGGTTTCGCAGGCCACGCGCGCATTCGGATCGTCTTTCACGATGGCATCAAGCACCGCATCCGAAATCTGGTCGCAGATCTTGTCCGGGTGACCTTCCGTAACGCTTTCTGAAGTGAAGAAGAACCGGGGGGAAGTCATAAAGGTGGTATTGCTGCTCACTGCTGCACTCTCCTTAAGCGTGACCGATCCAGACGCGGGGCAAACAAAAACCTCTTGTGGCAGACAAGAGGTAAACAGATCAGGCTGTAGCTCCTATCATCTGCCAGGGGACGAACTCCCTGACGGAATTGGCACCTTCCTGACTTACCGGGTAAGCCAAGGGTTGCCGCGGTTTCATCGGGCCGTTCCCTCCACCGCTCTGGATGACGTATGTGATTTTGATTAGCGTTTGGGATAGTACCATGCGCGGATCGGCGTGTCAAGCCTGCTGCGGCCGGGCGGATTCCCCCGCGCCAGCCCAATCTAATGCAGCGCTTATTGTATTTTCAGAGGTGATGGGTACACTTAAGCCAAGGCCAAGGAGATACGCCCATGGATACCAACAATCAGGACTCGCGCAAGCTGGAATGGCTGGATGAATTCGAGGAGCTTGCCAATGAGGAACTCAGCGAAGGCTCTGCCTGCGCGCAGGTTCATCCCATCATGGAACGCTGGCTGGATGAACTGCTGGAGAACGACCCACCCGACTCGCGCGACGCGGTGTGGCAGGCGATGTCCTGCCTGACCACGGAAATCCTCTTCAAGCTCACGCCGGATAACATCCTGGAAGTGCTGGAAGAGCATTTTGAGGAAGACGAAATTGCCACGTGGCTGGAGAGCGTCGTGCTCATTGGCCGCGCATTTCAGAAATCTCTGGATAACGGCGAGCTGGACGATCTGTAGGCCGAAGGCAGTACGCTGACATACCCCACGGGAGGCGCCGCGCTGGTGCCTCCCGTGTTGATTCTCCGGCGGATGTGCGCCGCTCTGTTGCTCGCCTATTCCTGGTATCGGGCTTCCCCCCGCAGGAGCTGCTGCAGGCGGAACAGGTCTGTCCGCGAGGTCATGTCCAGGCTCAGCGGTGTCACAGAGACAACCCCCTCGTGCAGCACGGCATACACGTCTGAGTTCGGCTCCGCGCGGGAGGGATCGCCCAGGTACTCATACCCCAGCTTGCCCCGGTCACCCAGCGTGATCCGCTCGGGCCGGGTGGGCCAGTACACGCGCCGCCGCGAAAGCCGCGTGACGCGCCAGGGAGTCTCCGGCGTGGCGTTGGCCGGCACATCAAGCTTGAGCACATCCACGTCATCCGGCACATGGCGTTGTTCCAGCAGGAGTTCCGCGAAGTAGCGGGTGAAATGCGCCGCCGCCGCGAAACTGACCTCGGAGGCATAGCTGAGATGCAGATCGAGGGGGGTCTGCTGGCTGACGGCCAGCGCGGGAATGCCCAGGCTGGCGCCTTCCAGGGCCGCCCCCACCGTGCCGGAGATTGTCACCCCGTTGCCGGTGTTCTCGCCGTAGTTGATGCCGGAAACCACCAGCGCGGGCAGGCGCGGGGCAAGCTCCAGCACCCCGTGCTGAACGGCCTGGGCAGGCGTGCCATCCACGGAGTACACGGTCAGGGATTCCCCATTGATCTGGCGATCCTGGGGGTAGATGCGTCCCTCGCTGGTCACGGGCAGGCTGCGCCCGGTCCCGGACTGCTGCTCGCGGGGGGCCACGACCAGCAAGTCCCCCAGCCCGGCCAGCGCTTCCACCGCCGCCCACAGGCCCGGGGACTGGATGCCATCGTCATTGGTAAACAGAATCAGTGGTCGTTGCTCGCTCAACATAACCTCGCAATCACAGAATCAAAACAGCTTTCAACCCGACACCCCCCTATTATACTCAACCACGGGGGTTAAAACGTCATGAAGATCAGGTCAAAAGCTGTTTAATGGCTGTGCTGCGCGGCTTAACGCGCAAAATCCTTGTCCACAAACACGCGGATCAGCACCACAAACAGCACCGCGCCGGCCGTAGCCACCAGGAACTGCCCCCCGATGCCCCGTGAGCCCAGCCCCAGCAGGCCGAACGCCAGGCTGCCCACAAACGACCCCATCAGGCCCAGCAGAATGTTGCCCACCAGGCCGTACCCGGCGCCGCGAATCACACGCCCGGCAATCAGCCCGGCCAGGCCACCAACCAGTATCGCCACAACACAGTTTAACGATCCCATCCGTTCCACTCCTTATCACAGTCACCTGTACCATAATACGGAACAGAACGCCGGGGGTTGCTCAGGTTCATTCCCGCAGGTAGATGAACCAGTACACCGCCGCGACCATCACGCCGCCGCCAATAATGTTGCCAATCGTGACCGGCAGCAGGTTGACCGCCAGGAAGTTACTCCAGGTCAGGCTGCTGAGGTCAAGCCCCAGCCCGGCCACAAACCCGGGGTCAAAGTGCTTGATGAACAGCGCCAGCGGGACAAAATACATATTCGCCACACAGTGCTCAAATCCGGCGGCCACAAACGCCGTGATCGGGAACAGCACCGCCAGGATTTTATCGGCGGTGGAACGCGCGCTGAAGGTCAGCCACACGGCCAGGCACACCAGCGCATTACACATCATCCCCAGCGCGATCGCTTGCAGGGGATCATAAGCCAGCTTGCCCGTTGCCAGGGCAAGCGCCGTCTGGCCCAGGCCGCCATCGCCAAAGGTATGCTGCCGGGTCAGGAACATGATTGCGGCGGTAAGCAGCGCCCCCACAAAATTCCCCATGTAGACGATCACCCAGTTGCGCAGCAGCGCCGCCGTGCTGACCTTTTGATTGGCCCAGGCCATCACGATCAGATTATTGCCCGTAAAGAGCTCCGCCCCGGCTATGACAACCAGGATCAGCCCCAGACAGAACACCAGACCAACCAGGAGTTTTGTCACCCCGTACGGCAGCGTGCCTGACGCGCCGGTCGCCACCGTCGTGGCGAACACCCCGCCCAGCGCGATAAACGCCCCGGCCAGTACCGCCAGCGCGAACATCTTGCGCCCGCGCATTTTGGCCTTGGCTACACCAACGTTTTCGATACGCTGGGCGATTTCGGACGGCATGAGTGCATCAATTCGAAGCTGCTCCTGCATAGCTCTCTCCCTGAGACAAGAAATGGCACACTTTGCTCCACACAACGCCGATTGTATAGCGCTTTGCACAAACTGTTATGTGACATTATTCACAAACAGAACAGGCGCCTGACGCTGGTTTCAGTGTGAGACGGGGGTTGTCTGGCGTGGGACTGAGTCACCCAGCGTGATGCTGAGTGACTCAGCGCCACGCGCCGCGTGTATGCACCGCGCATCGCCAGCCAACGCTACAAGCGGTACAATTCTCAGCGCATTCATCACCGGGTATAAAAACGGAGTACTATGAAACGCTGGCGGAACATCATCCTGGGGCTGCTTCTGAGCGCCGTCTTTTTGTGGGTGGCCCTGCGCGGGCTGGACTGGCAGAGCATGGGGGCGATTCTCCAGACTACCCGCTGGGGTTACCTGTTGATCGCGATGGGGGTCTGGAGCATCGGGCTGGGGGCGCGAGCGGTGCGCTGGCGCGTGCTGCTGGGAAATACTGTTTCGCTGCGGGCCACGTTTCATATCCTGAACATCGGCTTCCTGATCAACAACACGCTGCCTTTCCGCGTGGGCGAGCTGGCCCGCGCCTATCTCGTGCGGCGCAGTGCTGCGGCCACTTCCGGCTGGGCTGCACTGACCACCATCGTGGCCGAACGCATTATCGACATGCTGGCGGTGGTGATTCTGCTGGTGCTGGTCATCCCGGCGCTGGCGGTGGAGCAAACGACCATCACCGGCGGCCTGATCATGGGGGCGATCGCGGTGGCCGGATTCATCGTGCTGCTGATATTCGCCCACCGGCCAGGCTGGGCGCAGGGAGTTCTGGCGTGGGTGCTGCGCCTGCTGCCTTTCCTGCGCCGCCTGGACCTGCCCGGCCTGCTCGGCCGCATCCTGACCGGCCTCCAGCCGCTGACCACCTGGCGCGGGTTGGCGGGCGCCCTCCTGTGGACGGCGCTCGCCTGGCTGACCTCGGTGATCGGGTCCTGGGTGCTGGCCCTGGCTTTCCCCACCCTGCCCCAGCTGCCGCTGATTCGCGCCGCGCTGACCCTCTCCATCGTCGCGGCCTCCTTCAGCATCATCGTGCCGTTCACGCTGGCCAGCGTGGGGCCGTTCGAAGCGGCGGCGATCTTTGCGCTGATGACGGCGGGCATCTCGCAAGAGCTGGCCGCAGCCTATGCCGTCGTCTGGCATGTGGGGACGGTCGTGGTCTATGCGGCCTGGGGGGCAATCGGGATTATGAGCCTGGGGATCAGCCTGCAGCAGATCCAGCGGGGCGCCGCCAGCCTGAGCAGCGAGGAGCCGGCCAGCCCGTTGCAGGGCTAAACCGACAGCCGTTCCTGCACCCCGGTGCGCCCCACGCGGCGCTGGCGCAGCCGCGCCTGTTCCACCAGCGTCCACAGCGTCACCAGCCCGAAGGACAGCGCATAAATCGCCATGAAGGGCATCAGCGAAGGCGCGTGGCGCAGCGCCAGGATGACCCCGCCCAGCGCGTAGACTGCCAGCGCCGCCTCCCCCAGCACCAGGTTATCCCGCCGCAGGGCGTAGCTGCTGCGCTGCCAGTCCTGCCGGTCGAATTTCGGTGTGCGGCGGAACACATTCGGCTCCCCGCGCAGCGCCCCCAGCACCGCCAGCGTGTTGCTCAGCACCAGCCCGGTGCTGGCCGCCATCAGCACCGGGAAGGCCAGCATCCGCCGCGCCCAATTCGCGTACAGATGACGCTGGCTGACCAGGTAGATCAGCGGCGGCGCGATCCCGGCGATGCCCAGCGGAGCCAGCGACAGGCGCTGCAGGCCACCCACCAGAAGCAACGGCGGGGTCAGCAGCAGCAGGAACAGCATCAGCGGGTGGACGACGTACTGACACAGGTGCAGCGTGCCCATGAACTTCTGTGCCAGGTTGTGCGCCCGGCTGCGCCACAGCGCCCGGCCATGCAGGAGCAGGTTCTGCGTGCTGCCTTTGGCCCAGCGAGCCTGCTGCTGGCGGTAGGCGGTGAGCTGCGGGGGAATCTCGGCAGGGACGACCACATCCGGCAGGTACAGGCAGCGCCAACCCTGCAGCTGCGCCCGGTAGCTGAGGTCCAGGTCCTCCGCCAGCGTGGCAAATGACCAGCCACCCGCCGCCGCGATACAGCTGGCCCGCCACACCCCCGCCGACCCGCTGAAGTTCAGCAGCAGCCCGCCCCAGCTGCGCGCGGTCTGCTCCACCACAAAATGCCCGTCCAGGCTCAGGGCCTGGGCGCGTGTCAGGGCATTTTCGCCCGCGTTGAGGTGTCCCCAGCGCGTCTGCACCATGCCCACCCGGTCATCCACCAGGAAATGTGGCACAACCCGCTGCAGGAAATCTGGCGGCGGGGCAAAGTCGGCATCAAATACCGCCACGAGCTCGGCTTCTGGCTGGCGTTGCAGGCCAGCCGCCAGCGCTCCGGCTTTATAGCCGGCCCGCTCCCCCCGCCGGATGTGCGCGATCTGCAGCCCGGCATCCCGCCAGCGGGCCACATGTCGCGCCACCACGTCGGGGGTGTCATCCGTCGAATCGTCCAGCACCTGCACGCACAGGCGGTCAGGCGGGTAATCCAGCGCGGCCACCGCGTCGATCAGCCGCCCGATCACCAGGCGTTCGTTATAGACCGGCAGCTGCACCATCACGCGCGGCCACGCGTCGGCGGGCGGCGAGGGCGGCAGAACTGGCTCCGCCTGCCTGCGGCCCCACACGAGCAGCAGCACGAAGGCCCCCGCCGCGTAAATCGCCAGCGCCAGCGCGCACACCACATAAATCAGCATGAGAAGATCGATCAACCAGTGCATAGGCCGAACATGTTAACCCGCCATCCCCTGCGCTTCAAGCCTTAGCACCGCCCTACACATCGAAATACAGGCGCATTTCATACGGATGCGGCCGGTTGCGCACCGGGTAGTATTCTTCGTCGCGCTTGTAGGCGATCCAGTTCTGGATCAAATCCGGGCTGAACACCTCCCCCTCCAGCAGGAACGCGTGATCGTCTTCCAGCGCGCGCAGGGCGTCTTCAAGCGAACCGGGCAGCTGCTTGATCGCAGCCCGCTGCTCGGCTGACCAGGCGAACACATCGGCATCGATAGGGCCGAATCCGGCCTCCACCGGGTCGATCTGGCGGCGGATGCCATCCAGCCCGGCCATAAGCTGGGCCGCCAGCGCCAGGTACACGTTGCAGGTGGCATCGGGCGGGCGGAACTCGAAGCGGGCGGCGTCTGGCTCGGTGGCATACTTGGGGATTCGAATGGCGGCGCTGCGGTTCCCCAGTGAGAAGAACGCGTTCACCGGCGCCTCAAAGCCGGGGACAAGCCGCCGGTAGGAATTAGTGCTGGGATTGGTGAAGGCCAGCAGCGCCGGGCCGTGCGCCAGCAGCCCGCCGATGTAATACAGGGCGGTCTGACTCAGGCTGCCATAGCCCTGCGGGTCATAGAACAGGTTCTTACCCGCCTTGAACAACTGCTGGTGGAAGTGCATGCCGCTGCCGGCCTCGCCATACAGCGGCTTGGGCATGAAGGTCACGGCCTGGCCGCGCCGGTGAGCGACCATCTTGCACACGTATTTGACCATCATCGTGGCATCACCAGCCTGAACCAGGCCCATCAGCGGCGTTTCAATCTCGGACTGGCCGGGGCCGCCCACCTCGTGATGGTGGTATTTCACCGGGATACCCATGCTCTCCAGAATCATGGACATCTCGGCGCGCAGGTTGTACAGGCGGTCTTTGGGCGGGATGGCGTGGTAGCCGCCATGCAGCGGGATGTAATGCCCGTGTCCGCCTTCCATGCTGTTCCAGTCGGCCTCCTTCGAATCGAGCCGGTAGCCCGCCCGGTTGATCCCGTTCTCATACGCCACATCATCAAAGACATAGAACTCAAATTCCGGCCCCCAGCGGCTCTCATCCGCGATACCCAGATCGACCAGGTGGCGCTCCGCCCGGATGGCGATATTGCGCGGGTCATTGGTGAACACCGCATGGGTATCCGCCTCCAGCGTGGCGCAGACAAAACTGAGCGTCGCCATATCCCAGAAGGGATCGATCACGCCGGTAGCCAGGTCAGGGACCAGCACCATATCGCCCGCTTTCACGCTTTTCAGCCCGACCGCCGAGCCATCAAAGCCAATCCCGCGCTGCAGCAGCGTCTCATCAAACTGGCTGGCAGGCACGGTCAGGTGATGCCAGCGGCCATACAGATCGGCGAACTTGAAGTCGATCATCGCGATGGCGTGATTCTCGATGTACCGGCGCGCCTGCACGTAATTCTCGAACACCGCTCTCTCCTTCACGTTGGTGAACCATTCCAGACACAGCAGGGTAAGGGCGTTCCCAGTATGCCCGATATTCAGCCCACAATCAATCCGGGTGGCAGCCCGCCGGATGCCCGAACACGCAAAGTCCTGTAAGATTAGCCCGGCAGCGAAAGCTGATTTGCAGGCCACTTAGCCAGCAAGGGAGGCGCCATGATTCAGGCTTCGTTTTACATCTTCGAATTCGTCGTATACGGGTTGTTTGCGCTGAGCCTGTGGCATGCCGCCCGCCAGGATCGCTTCAGGGTGATGGAGCTGGGCGCGGGGCTGGTATACGGGGTCTTCCTGGAGCTGATGACGCTGCGCCAGCTGGAAGCGTACGCTTACGGCCAGTTCGCGATCATGATCGCGGATGCGCCGCTCGCGGTGGGCGTTGGCTGGGCCGTGATCATCTACGCCGCCATGACCTTCACCCGCCAGCTCGATATGCCGATCTTCACCCGCCCGCTGCTGAACGGCCTACTGGCGCTGAATATCGACCTCGGCATGGACGTGATCGCGATCCGGCTCGGCTTCTGGACATGGGGCAGCGGCTCGCTGGATTACGAGTGGTTTGGCGTGCCGTGGGGCAACTTCTGGGCATGGTTTATCGTGGTCAGCTCGTTTTCAGCCTTCGTGGAAGCATTCCGGCTTTACGGCTGGCACCGGGCTGCACGCAAACAGTGGCTCTACGTGCCACTCGCGGCCATCCTCTCGATCCTGGTGCTGGGCGCCACGAACTACCTGTACGCCGCGATCCTGTGGCCGCACAACCTGGGCCTCACCGGCATGCTGCTGATCATCGGGCTGGCGCTGCTGCTGGTCATCACCGCCCGCCCGCGCCCCCGGGTGCAGCACATCGACTGGATCGTGTTCGCCACCCCGCTGGCCTTCCACCTGTTCTTCAATCTCGCGGGCTTCGCGTTTGGCTACTACCAGCAGCAGCCAGTTCTGGGTGCGGTGGGCCTGCTGATGTTCGCGATCAGCGTCGCCCTGCACCTGTGGCCCCGTCTTGCAGCAGGTCGCGCGCAAGCCTCAGCAGGCTGATCAGCGGGCCAGCTGGCGGAGCTGCGCCTGGGCCGCGCGCAGCGTGTCCTCCCGCTTGCAAAAGGTGAAGCGGGCCAGGTGCTGCCCGGCGGCCTTATGCGCCGGGCTGTAAAACGGCGAGGCCGGAATACACGCCACGCCATGCTCCTGAATGAGATAGCGAGCGAACGCCATATCATCGCCAGCAAACAGCGGCGAAAAATCCGCCATCAGGTAGAACGCTCCCAGATGCTGGGGCAGCGCCAGCGCAAACCCGGCTTCCTCCAGGATGGCGCGCAGCAGGTCACGCCGCCACGTATAGAACTCGCGCAGATCGGTGTAATAGCTATCGGGGAAAGCCAGCGCGGTTGCCACCGCGATCTGCAGCGGGTGCGCCACGGCAAACATGCTGAACTCGTGCATCTGCCTGGCGCCTTCCAGCAGCGCCGCCGGGCCGATGCACCAGCCAATCTTAAAGCCGGTCACGCCGAAGGTTTTGCCCGCGCTGCTCAGGGTGAGCGTGCGGGTTGCCATGCCGGGCAGCGTCGCCAGGCGGACATGCTGCGCGCCGTCATACAGCAGGTGTTCGTATACCTCGTCCACCACCGCGACCGCTTCCCACTGCTGGCACAGCTCGGCAATCAGCGTCAGCTCTTCCCGCGTGAACACCTTACCCGTGGGGTTATGTGGTGTATTCACCAGGATCGCGCGTGTCCGCGGCCCGAACGCCGCCCGCAGCTCCGCCGGGTCAAATTCCCAGGTGGGGGGGCGCAGCGGCACGTAGCGCGCCACCCCGCCCGCCATCTCGATATTGGGTACGTAGGTATCGAAGAACGGCTCAAAGACGATAACCTCATCCCCCGGGTCAATCAGGCCCATCAGCGCGAAAAAGACGCCCAGCGACGCCCCGCCCACGATCAGCACTTCACGCGCCGGGTCAACCTGCTGGCCGTAGTAGCGCGCGGCGTGGTCAGCCACGGCCTGCTTGAGGGCCGGCGCGCCAACCGACGGCGCGTACCAGCTCGTCTGGCCGGATTGCAGCGCCGCCACCGCCGACTGGATCACGTCCGGCGGGCCGTCATAATCCGGCGCACCCTGGCTCAGGTTCACGGCCCCGTGCTGCCGGGCCAGGCCATTGATCTCCGCAAAGACACTTGGCCCCAGGTTCATCGTGCGGTTGGACATCATCTTCATCGTCATTTTCCCCGCTGGGCAACCAGCCCTGCGCATGCACATCCCGCGCCATATAACAAAGCCGCCCCACCGGGTGACCGCGGGGCGGACGGCGGCCAGATCGACCAGCCGCTACAGCTCAGTATCATCAAAAAAGGCGTCAAGCTCATCCTGAAAATCGTCGAATTCAGAGCGCCGCCGCCGTTCACGTGCCCGATTGGCCGCATCCATACGCGACTCTGGCGTCCGGGTGGGGGCTTCACGCCCTGGAACGCTCCCCGAAAGCGCGTCCGTGGACTCAGGTTCCTGCCCGTGAAACTCGCGGTCAGCCTGCTCCCGCAGGGCGCGGGCGCGCGACCGGGCGCTGCCGGTGCGCGGCAGGCGGCGTGACCGGCCCTCCGGCACCTCCGCGATTCCGTCAACCGTGCCGCCCAGCCCGGCCAGCAGGTCACCCAGAATGCCGGAGCGCAGGACCGCCACCAGGATGCCGCCGATCAGGATCAGCAGGCCGCACAGCAGCGCCCCACCAACCACCAGCACCCCGGTTCCCCACTGGCTTACCGTCTCCACGCGCGGCCTGCTCAGTCCCCAGGCGCTGCCGCTGGCAGCAGGCTCTGATTCACCACGTTGCGGTAATCCCCCCTGAGCAGACCATCCCGCACCTGTTCCGCCGCCATCACAGCCACCGTGATCTGCGCCTCGGAGGTGCTGGCGCCCAGGTGTGGGGTATGGATGATGCCCGGCAGCTTAAGCAGCGGGTAACCGGATTCGGGTGGTTCCTGGTCGTAAACGTCCACCGCGGCACCCGCCACCTTGCCGGACTTAATCGCGTCTGCCAGCGCCACGGCGTCAATCAGCGCGCCGCGGGCGGTATTCAGGATGCGCACGCCATCCTTCATCTGCGCAATTGTCTCTGCGTTGATCATGTCCCGTGTATCATCGTTGGCCGGGGCATGCAGCGCAATATAATCGCTGCGGGCGTACAGATCATCCAGCGTAACCGCTTCGCAGCCCTCAACTGCCTCGCCTGTCGCCAGTTTCGGGTCATACGCGATGGTGGTCATCTCAAAGGCCTGCGCCCGCCGGGCAACTGCTTTGCCGATCCGGCCCAGACCGATGATACCCAGCGTTTTGCCGTACAACTCGGTACCCATGAATTTCTTGCGATCCCAGCGGCCCTCCACCAGCGATTGGTGGCCCTCCGGGACATGGCGCGCCAGGCCGAGCATCAGGGCGAAAGTGTGCTCCGCCGCTGCGATCGTATTGCCGCCGGGTGTGTTCATCACCGGGATGCCACGCGCCGCCGCCGCTGCCAGGTCGATGTTATCCACCCCGGCCCCGGCGCGGGCAATCGCTTTCAGCCGCGGCGCGGCGTCCAGAAACGCCGCATCCACCTGCGTGGCGCTGCGCACAATCAGCCCGTCAGCATCGGCCGCCGCTGCCAGCGCCTCTTCCCGTGAGAGCGACCCCGCCGTAACCCGCAGCCCGGCGGCCTCCAGCAGTTCGATCCCCAGCCTGTGCAGGCTGTCAGGCACAACAACATGATAGGACATGGCATTCACTCCAGGACCATGGTCGTGTTCATAGAATCAATCGCACAGGAGTTTACCACGTTAGTGAAAAACGCGGAGACGGTCAACCTGCCCAAACCAACTGCACTAACTATGCCAGTATGATCCGCACTTCCAGCGCCCCAAAGCGGATGATATCGTTGGTATACAGCAGGTGACGGTGATCAGGATGGATCCGGCGCCCATTCAGGAAGGTGCCGTTTGTGCTGGAGAGATCGACAACATACGCGGAAAAGCCCTCAACGCGGATGAGCGCATGGCGGCGCGAAACCCCTTTGTCAGCCCCGCCCAGCCTGGATGTATCCAGCACAAGCTGCCCGGCACCGGATTCAAGCGCACGCCCCACCAGGATTTCGTTTCCACTTCCCACCGGGAAGTCAAACGACTCAGCGCCACAGTGAAGGGTGATGGTCTTGAGCTTATCGGTTACCCGTTCGCGCGGGTTTTGCACCAGCAATCCGCTGGTCACCTTGATCTGGCGAGTAGCGGGGGCATCCGACACCAGCAGCCGACCGCAGGACTGGCAAATCAGCTCACCTTCACGATTGGAAGCGCCACAGTTGTTGCAGATCATACAGCATCGTTGCTTTCACCGAGACAGTTAATACCACGAGTGTAATCTCGACGGAGGGTTGTGTCCAGAACCAGAAGTCCTAATCCGGGACAACGCAGCCTTAATTCTCCCTGAGATTCACGAAAAATTCACAAATCAGGAGGGATGGCGCGCGCCCGGCAGTCAGTCCAGCGCCGCCAGCCGCGCGCGGAGCGTCTCCACCTCGGCGTCCAGGCGTCCGATCTCGCCCAGATCCTGCTCGGCAGCCTCCACCAGCGTCGCGAACCGGGTGAATACCGGGTCCAGTATCTGGCGGCCATACTGCAGCAGACGGCCCCGTTCACGGTCGGTCAGCTCGGTCATGGCCTGGCGGTAGCTGCCTTCAAGCAGATCAATCTGCCCGCTGAAATCGGCCTTCACATCCCGGCGCAGCCGCAGCCAGTAGCGCACCGCAAACACGCCACCACCAATCGCCACGGGGATGCCCACTACCGCGCCCAGCAGGGCCAGCGCATGAGCCGTGATCACGCCCGGCGTGGCGATCCCCAGGGCCGCCGCCAGCGCCCCCAGCACACCCAGCCCGGCGCTGGAACCCAGGCCGGCCAGGTTCGCCTGGAAGCGCTCCTGCATCACATGCAGCATCTCCTGGTTGGAGTAAGCGCTCATCTCGGCATCAGCGATGGCGATCGCCTCCTGCAGCGCTACCCGCTGTTCGCTGTAGACCCCGCCATCCACCCCGCGGATATCGTCCTGCAGCAGGTCGTCCAGCCTGTTCAGCCGGGCGACAATGCCCTGCCAGTAGCGCCGCGAGCTGTCGACCTGCGCGTTCACGTAATCATTGACCAGGTCTTCGATCTGCTCCAGCGAGCGCCCGATCACCTGTTCCTCAAATTCGCGCTGCAGCGCGGCAGTCTGAGCGTCGCTCCGGCGCAGCCGCACCTTGAAGTTGCGCTCTATGAACGCCTCTCCCCGGCTGCGCACGCCGTCCAGAATGCGGCCGATCTCCTCCGAGCTGGTACGCAGCTGGGAGGACATGCTCTCGGCATAGGTCTCCAGCTCCTTCTGCACCTGGGAGGTCTGCTGCCGGTTCTGGCCGATCAGGTCCAGGCGGGCCTGCAGCTCGTCCCGCGTGCTTTCCAGAAGCTGGCCGGCAAAATCCAGCTGGGCGTTCAGCTTCTGGCGGGCCGGGGACACCTGCTCAAACGTGGCGCGCAGATGCGCGCGCACCGCCTCGATGCCGCTGTCAGCGTAGCCCTCCAGCGCGCGCCGGGCCGACACCATGAAGATCAGCGGCTTGAGGTCCAGGCGCTGCTCGATCTGCGTCTGCACAAAACGGCGCACATCGGCCTGCTCGCGTGGCTCCAGCAAATCCACCTGGTTCACCACCACGATCACCTTTTTGCCGTAGTTACGCAGCAGCTCCAGGTACAGCCGGTCAGTCTCGCCAAACGCGTGCTTGGCAGACAGGACGAACACCACCAGGTCGCTGCGGTGCAGGAAGTTGCGGGCAGTCTCCTCATGCTTCACAAACACCGATCCGGTGCCGGGCGTATCCACCAGCACCACGCCCTGCCCCCCCACGTTCGGATGCAGCCAGACGCGCACGCCGTCCTCGCGCACCTCCGGGCGGCGGTTCGGCGTCGCAGCGTAACGGATCAGCTCGATCATCTCAGTCGTCGGCGTGATCCCGGTCGGCAGCAGATTATCCTGCAGCAGGGCGTTGATGAACGAGGATTTGCCCGCGTTGAATTCGCCCACTACCACAACCATGTAAAACATGTTGCGCAGGTCATCCGCCACATCGCGCAGGCGGCGGCGTTCCGCCTCCCCTTCCGGCGCGATCCGGGCCAGCACTTCCCCGATATCGTGCAGCAGCCGGATTTCACGTTCGCGCAGCTCGGCCAGTGGCCCTTCCAGAACGAGATTGCTCATGATGTCATCTGCTCCCAGAAGCCGCCAATCTCACCCGCGAGATCCGCCAGCTCCCCCTCCACCTGGCGCAGGTCCGCCGCGAGCGTCTCATGGCGGGTCACCTGCGCGTCAATCAGCCGCACAAACGGGGCCGCCACATCCTGGCGCAGCGTCACCCCGTATGCAATCTGGTCCTCAGCCGCCGCTTTGAGCGACGCCTGATATTCCTGTGAATGCTCAAACACCCGCGCGGAAAACTGCCTCGCCAGCTGGAACCCGCGGTAGGCCAGCAGCGCGACCCCCAGCAGGATCAGGGCCAGCGCACCCAGCACCAGCAGCAGGGGCGTGCCAATATCCGTCCAGTCAATCGCCAGCGCGCCCAGCAAGACCACCGCCAGCACGATCGCCAGCACCCAGCCGCCCAGCATCACCAGCGCGTTGCGCACCGCCCGGTCAAGCCGTTCCAGCTCGACGGCGCGCGTCCGATCCACCACGGCCTGCAGGTCATCCCGCACGCGGCGCAGCGGCTCGCGGTTATACGTGGCCGGCGCGCGCACCTCTCCGATCACGCGGCTGCGCAGCGACTCCGGCAGGGCATCAAGCGCCTCACGCGTGTACACGACCAGATCATCAAGCGCCTGCATATCCTGCCCCTCCAGCCGGGGGCCGAGATCCGCGACCAGCTTCGGCAGGCCATCCAGTGGCGCCAGCACCTCATGCGCGGCAAAGGCGGCCTCCGCCCGGGACTGCGCCCCCAGCCGGCGCGCCAGCCCGCCCAGCCCCACCAGCTCCCCCAACCCGGCAAAGATCTGGCTCACGGCTCGCGTGGGCTGGAACAGCTCCCGGATTGCGTCCTCGCCGCGCTGGGACGTTTCCGCAAAGAGCGCCGCCGCCTGATCCAGAGCGGCATCCACCTGCTGGCGCTGCTGGTTCTTCCCCACTTCGATCTGCGCCCGGATGTTATCCTGCACGCTGCGATGCACGTCCAGCGAACGCTGCTGGGTCTGCAGGTGCTGCCGCGCGGTGGAAATCACGTTGCGCGAAATCTGTAGCGGCGTCTGGAGCTTCTGGCGCAGGCGCTCGCGGTCATCCAGCGAACGGATGAGGTACTCCTCCAGGGCCTGTATGCCACTGGATTGCCACAGCGCGGCGTTAACCGGGTCCGCGCCCCGCGCCGCCAGTCCCTCTTTGGCCGATACCAGAAACACTTCCGGCTTCCCGCCAAGATGCTGAATGTACTGCTCCCGCACGAAAGCCTGCACCGTCTGGCGCTGTTCCGCGTTGAGCAGATCCGCTTGGTTCACCACCACCAGCACTCGCTTGCCGTACTGCTTCAGCGCCGCAAGGTACTCCAGATTGCTCGCGCCCAGCGCGCGGGTCGCCAGCATCACCAGCGCCACCCAGTCCGACCGGTGCAGGAAGGCATCGGTGCGCTCACTGTGGCGTTCAAACACCGATTCAAGGCCGGGTGTATCCACCAGGCTGAATGACTTCAACAGCGGGGCTGGATAATAAACCGTCTCAGCCTCATCCGGGCTGGTGATACGCTCCAGGCTGTCGCCGTAGCGCAGGATGGTGACTTTCTCGGTGGTGGGGACCGGCCCGGTATCCAGCACTTCCTCGCCCAGCAGCGCGTTAATCAGGCTGGATTTCCCCACGCCAAACGCCCCGATCAGCGCCAGCAGAAAGGGGTGATCGCTGTGAAACACGGCGTCACGCGCCTGCTCCAGCGGTTCGGCGGGCAGGCCATCCACGCGGGGCAGCAGATCAACCAGGCGCAGCAGCGCCTCGTTTTCCTTACGGCGGATATCGTCATACGCCAGCAGAATATCGGGGGTTCCACCTAACAATTTTGAGATCAAAGAGTTTCACTCCAGTTCTTTACAGTAAGGCAAAAATCAGCATACCGCGTTTGCAGCCTGGAGACAATGCGCGGCGTCACGCGGCGGGCGGCGCCCTCAGCGACGCGGGGAGGGGTAGCCCGGCCCTGTCGTGAAATACGCATAGTTGGCTTCAATGTCGCCCCGCAGGAAATCCGGGACGGCCTTTTCCGGCCAGATCGCGTTGTAGGGGCAGGCCGCCACACACAGCCCGCAGTCAATGCACGTTTGCGGGTCAATATAGTAGTACGGCCACTCGGCCTGTGGCGTTCCCGGCACGATGCAATCGACCGGGCAAACCCGCACACAACCGCCATGCCGGTTGCACAGCCCCGTGATCACATGGGTCATGCCCGGCCCTCCACACCAAACGCCGCTGGTGCGCGGTGCTCTACCCCCAGACAGCGGAGAGCCTGTATATCCTCCGCGCTGTTGGCGATGTTCAGTTGGTCAAAAACGGCCCCGATCTGCTGCTCCCACGCCATGCGGAAGTGGGCGCGAATGTCGGCATCCAGCGTCCACAGGTCGCGCTTAAAATGCCCCAGGGCCCGCTTGCGCTCCCGGTAGTAAAATTGGGCGTCCGACACGCCCTCCGGGCGATGATCGCCAAAATACTGATCCAGATGGGCGTAAATCTCACGGCGCAGCCCCGCAGGAAAGGCGGGATGCTCAAACAGCGTATTCTGAAACCCCGTTGCCAGGTGGATCTCGCACACCTGCGCGTCACCAAACCGGTGCAGCATCGCCGTAGGCAGCGTGCTGGCCCCGTACTGCACAATCCCGGGCAGGCCATACTCCCCCCGCAGAATCTCGGCCAGCTGGTGCAGCAGGCCAAAATCCACAGCCGCTTCCGCCAGGCTGCCATCCGGCTGGACCAGACCGCCCAGGCGGGTGCCGGCATACACGCTGATCTTGTCCGGCCCGGTCACGCCCGCCGGCAGAGCCGCCGTCAGGCCATCCATGAAGGCCCGCACATCCGCCGGCTGCGAGTGACGACCCCACGGCGGGCTGACCTGCGCCCCCACCGCCACCGGCGCACCGTCCGGCTGGCGCGCGCGGACGTGTTCCACCAACCGCGCCGTAATCGCGCAGTTCCGGGCGAACTGCTCCGCCAGGGCCTCACGCCCGTAATCCACCAGCCCCGAAGCGCCCACATCGATATTGTAAAACCCGGCCTGGATAGCCGTTCGGATCAGCGCTTCCAGGCTGGCCAGCTCCGCCTCCGGGTCGGCGGCATATGGCTCCAGATGCACCTGGAAGTGATCCCCCTGAAAGAACACGGGGCCTTGATGCCCTGTCCGGATGGCCGCGCCCAGCACCGCAGCCACGTATTCACCCGGCTCCTGGGCCGTGTACGCAATCTCGCAACGCGCCAGCTCAAAAATCACGGCGCCAGCATCGCGGCTGTGTGCCGCCGCAAAAACCGCACACGCCATGTCAAAGGTCAGCGTGCGCAGATTCAATGCCGGGATTGTCATGGGCAGCGGGGCAGCATCCTGGCCGCAGCTGTGCAGCAGCGGAGCCAGCGTATCCGGGAAAATATCCAGCGCCCCGGCCGCCTCCCAGATCGCCCAGCGCGCGGCCGCCCGCGCCCGCCCTGCGCCAAACACGGCCTGGCGCACCAGCCGCTCAATCGCCAGGCCACGCAGCACACCGGGCTGTGTCACCACCAGGCGCGGCCCCTCCACCACGTTCAGGCAGTCGCTGTACTGCTCCAGATCGGCCTGTATCGTGCGCAAATCCACCGTGTATAACCCTTCTCCGGCTCCCGTCCAATCAACCACTGAACCCTAATCATACCGTATCCCAGAATGATTGTTCAGAACAGATGGATGTGGTATGGTAGTGTGGTAATGTTCACAAACAAGCAAGCCAATTCAACCTGATCGCAACTGAATAGCTAGCGTCCTATACCACCTCAAGGAGAATCCTCTATGCGTATCGCCGTACTGACAGGCGGGGGTGACGTTCCAGGGCTGAATCCCGCAATTAAGGCCATTGTCAACCGGGCTGTGAATAACGGCTATGAAGTCTTCGGCATCCGGCGCGGCTGGGCCGGGCTGCTGGAATACAACCTGGATGATGAACGTGAGAACTGGCGCTGCGTGATCCCGCTCGATAAACAGGCCGTGCGCCGTGTGGACCGCACTGGCGGCACTTTCCTGCATACTTCCCGCACCAATCCCGGCAAGGTCAAACCGGACGCCATCCCCGAATTCCTGCGGGAAGAAGGCAAGGTCTACGAAGACAAGACCGATTTCACCCCGCATGTCCTGAAGGTTATTGAACGCCTCGGCATCGATGTCCTGATCCCCATCGGCGGTGACGACACCCTGAGCTATGGTGAACGGCTGCATCGCGAGGGGCTGCGCGTCATCGCCATCCCCAAGACGATGGATAACGATGTCTATGGCACCGATTACTGCATCGGGTTTTCCACCGCCGTCACACGCAGCGTGGAATTCATCCATAATCTGCGGACGGCTGCCGGGTCACATGAGCGAATCGCGGTTGTCGAGCTGTTCGGGCGCAATTCCGGCGAAACCTCGCTCATCTCGGCGTACCTGGCCGGCGTCGATCGCGCCCTGATCTCCGAAGTGCCGTACGATATCAACAAGGTCGCGGAACTCATCCTGCATGACAAGCTGGACAACCCCAGCAACTATGCCATGCTGACCGTCTCAGAAGGCGCCCACCCGCCCGGCGGCTCCCCGCTGGAAAGCGGCGAAGCCGATGCCTACGGTCACCGCAAGCTGGGCGGCATTGGCGAGCTGATCGGTGAGCAGATCAAGGAAATCACCGGCCACAATATCCTGTATCAGAAGGTCGGCTACCTGATGCGCTCCGGCGCGCCCGACTCGCTGGACCTGATGGTCGCGGCCAACTACGCTCAGATGGCGATGGGCCTGGTGGAACGCGGCGAATCCGGCCGCCTGGTGTGCCTGCAGCGCGGCGTGTACAGCGATGTGCCGATCTCCACGCTGTCCCAGGGCCTCAAGCGCGTGAACGTGCCTGAGCTGTACGACATCGACAGCTACCGGCCCAAGGTGCAGCATGTCTTTGGCATGCCGATGTTCCTGACCTGAACCGCAGCTGGCCTAAAACACAAAAGCGGGGCGCGTGGCGTCCCGCTTTTCGATCCCGCGCCAGGGCGGTATCAACAGGCCTGCCGGCGCTGGATCAGACCTTCTTGGTCACCCGGAACTGGATCGGCATGCCAAACATCAGCAGCGTCTGGGCCTGAATGGTGGGGATCGCCAGCACGATCAGGGTCATCACGGGCAGCAGCGGGAAACTGAACAGCGTGGCGATCACATCCCTGGCCGTCCAGCGCCGCGGCTTGGGCGGGCGAATGCGCAGGTCGACGACCAGGATCACCGCCCCCAGGATGGACACCAGCCCCAGGGCGAACTGCAGCAGCAGGAAGATGGGGGTGCGCCATTCCGCCAGAAACAGCTCCGGGTAGAGGATAAAGGCCAGCTGTGGCCCCACGGTCATGATCACCCAGCCCGCCCCCGCCAGGATGATGTCATGCGCCACCCGAAAGAACAGCCGCAGCCCGGTGCCGCGTGGAATCTCGGGGCGCTCAATGATGCGGGCCAGCGTGTACCCCACCTCCTTAGAGCCCCAGGCATGCCGCAGCGACTGCTGATAGCGGTTCTTCAGGCTGTCAAGGAAACCGTTGCCGCTGGTGGCCTCCCCGGAAAACGGCAGGTACACCCGCTCCAGCCTGACCTCCCCGCTGCGCTGGAAGAACGCCTTGATGAACATGTGCCACTCATCCGCGATCACGTCGCCATCCCAGTACCCCACGCCGTCAAGCAGGCGCAGGCTGAGGGTATATGACGACATCGGCAGCGGGATCCAGCCCGGCGCGGAAAGATACACCAGCTCCCAGGCAGAGGAGTAGGCATGCACCAGCGCGATGGTGGGATCAACATCCCAGATATTGCTGTGATAGCGGATGGGCGCCTGCCAGAAACGCAGGTGGCGCTCCGGATTGACGGCAAAGAGGGTCGTGAGGGCGGCGAAATAGTCCGGATGCCAGATGGTGTCGGCATCCATCGTGGTCACCAGGATATCGTCAATGTCATAACCCTTTTCATCCACCAGCTTACGCTTGATCCAGCGCGCCGCCCAGGCCTCGTTCGCCGATTTGCACTGCATCTCGCCGGGCAGCCCCTTGGGGTGGATGGTGAAATAGACACTGGCGAATTTCGGGCGGTAAGCCGCCTGGAGGGTTTCCGCCTTCTCCAGCGCGGTCGGGTCGGCCCCTTCCATCGCCAGCACAATGATCATCTGCGTGGCGGCGCCTTCCTGCACGGCCAGCGTATTCAGCGTGTGCTCCAGCACGCTGACCGGCTCTTTGTAATTGGGAACAATCACCACGTGGCGCACCTGCTCGCGCCGCAGGCTCTCCGGCCCGGCCCGGCGCTCGTATTCCGCGACCCAGTCTGTTTGCTCCCAGCGCCGGATCCGGCGCAGCCCCACCAGGTTGAAGACCGCCCCAAACGCAAAACGCAGCGCCGTATAAAACGCCAGCAGCGCCGCGACCCCGATCACGACCCGGGGACGAATCACCGCGCCAGCCACGGTCAGCAGCAGCGCGAGCCAGGCGAGAAAGCCCGGGATACCATCAAGCACCTGTTCGGGAATAGCCGGCGGCGGCGAGCCGCTCCAGATCGAGCGCCCCACCCCAAACTGCACGCTATTCCGCCGGTTTCCACTGGAACGATACGGCATAGCCTCTGTTTATCCTGCATGCACGGAACCCATACGCACCGGCCAGCGGCCGGGGAAGCCGCCTGCGCCATGCGCCACAGCCGGGCCATTATACCATGCGGCCCTGCCCCCCTCAGTGTCAGTCTGCCGGTTATGGCGCGATCAGCGCCAGGGACAGGCTATACGCCCCCTGGGTATCGCCCAATTCCTCCAGGAAACGGGTCGCAATAATGACATAATCACCATCCGCCGGAAGGCGATAGCCTGTGATACGCGCATCGGTGGCAAGCGCGCCCTGCGCATCTACAGTGTCGTCATTGAACGCCAGCCGCTGACCGCTGGCATCTTCCAGGAGCAGGTAGGCATCCAGCGACTCGCCCGGGTCCTGGCGGCGCAGATCGATCTCCACAACATCGCCCGCCTGCCCGGTGAAGGTGTAGGCGACCAGTGGCGTGGCATCTGAGATCGTGCCGGTCACGGTCTCGCCGTAGGCAATCGGCAGCGGTGCGCTTTCTTCCGGCGTACGCTCCAGGTCGCCCCGTTCCAGGGTTAGCTGGAAAGCCCCCGCGGTCGTCCCCAGCCCGCGCTGGTAGCGGGTCGCCACGATGGTATAGATGCCGGTCACGGGCAGGCGCAGATTCTCGATCCGCGCATCGGTCGGCACCGCGACACCCTGGGCGTCATCCACGCTCGCCAGCTCATACCCGTAGAAATCGGCCAGCACCAGGAAGGCATCCAGGTCGCCATCCACCCGGCTCAGGCTCAGCGTCACGCTGTCGCTGGCCTGCCCCTCGAAGCTGAACTGGTACACGGGCGTTTCATCCGAGATCACGCCGGTAACGGTATCCCCGTAGCGCAGCACCCGGTTCTGGATGGAGGCCAGCGCCGGGTCGCGGCCTTCCAGCATCAGCCGCAGGGCGTATGCCCCGGTGGTGAAGCCGTTTTCGCCCAGAAAGCGCATGGCCGTGATGGTATAGACCCCATCCTCCGGCAGGGCGAACGGCCCGATCCGGGCATCGCTCACCCGCACGCCCAGGCCATCCAGCCGGTCATCGTTCAGCGCGATCAGCGCGCCCGCCGGGTTCATGAGCATCAGGTACGGGTCGAGGTCATCGGTCAGCCCGGTCATCTCCAGGGAAATAACGTCATCCTGCCGCCCTTCAAACGTGTAGCGCGCGCCAAAGCGAACGGTCGTAATCAGGCCGTAAAGCGTGTCGCCGTAGGCCAGCGGCAGCCCTGCCGGGGCCGGCCCCCCGCCCCGGGAGAGCAGCAGCGGTGTCAGGTCAAACGCGCCGCCCTCGCCCTGCACCAGCACGCGGTACGTGCCATCCTCCGGCAGCCGGATCACCGGAAGCACCTCGGCCTCGCCCTCTGCCAGGGCCGCGCCTGCCGGGTCGATCAGCAGCACATCCGGCGTCCAGTCCGCCTCCACGCCAAGCCTGATCACATCATCGGCCTGACCCTCAAAGACGAATTCAAGCGCCGCCTGGTGCGCGCCCAGCAGCCCGCTGAATGAGTCGCCGTATTCCAGGCGCACCGGGCCGGGGATCGGGGTCAGGGTGGGCGTCGCGTCAGGCGTGTCGGTGGCTGACGGAGTCCGGGTGGGTGACGGGGTCGCGGTGTGACTGGGTGTCAGAGATGGGGTAACGGTCGGTGAATTAGTCACAGTCGGTGACGCTGTCACCGTCGGTGAGGCGGTCGAAGTTGACGTGATTGTTGGCGTCAGGGTCGGGGTGGAAGTGGGCGTATACAACGGCGTGGGAGATGGCCCTGCGGTCGGCGGGACGCGGGTCGGCAGGACGGCCACGGCCGCCTCGCGCGGCAGCAGGCGGCCACAGCCGGCAAGGGCCAGCAGCATCCCCAGCAGTATACCTGTCCACCATCTGCGGCGCACGCTCATCCCGCTTCCTCCCCACCGGTGCCGCCCAGGTCGTTCACGCACATTCTATGGCGAGTCCGCGCAAACGCCAAACAACACGGGGCGCGGTAATCGCTCCACGCCCCGTACGAAACCTGCCGTGCCGCGCAACCTGGCAGGGCTACTTCTTGAAGCCCTTCAGCCCTTTCAGCCCTCTGGCTGCGGCATGAGCCACCAGGCCGGTCTTGTAGTTATAGCGGGTCTGGCGCTTCTGCCGGTGCGCTTCCTGCGCCAGCCGGATCAGCTCATCGACCACGTGCGCGGGGGTCAGCCCCTCCGGCTCCCAGAGGTAAACGGCCAGCGAGCCGGGCATCGTGTTCACCTCGTTCACGAAGAACTCGCCCGTTTCCTCCCGCACCAGGAAATCCACGCGGGCCGTGCCGCGCCCGCCAATCGCCTTGAACGCCGCCACCGCCGCCTGCTGGATGCGCGCCGTGAGATCGGCGGACAGCGGCGCCGGGATGCGCCGTTCGGCGCCTTTCATCCCCCCACCCTCGTGCATGTACTTTTCTTCGTACGTCAGGAATTCTTCCCAGGTGATGGGTTGCTCCAGCACGGAGGGGCGCACATCGTCGTCATTGCCCAGCACCGCACAGTTAACCTCAATCGCGCCTTCGGCAGAGGCTTCGATCAGCAGGCGCTGGTCGAAGTTTGCGGCCACGTCCAGGTGGTTGCCCAGCATATCGCGGTCATGCACCTTGGCGATCCCGATGCTGGAACCGAGCGTAGCCGGCTTCACAAACACCGGATAGGCAAATTTGGCCTCGATCCTGTCCAGCACGGCATCCCGGTCGGCCACCCACAGCTGGCGCGTCACCACCATGCCATCCAGCACCGGCAGCCCGTGCGCGGAGAGCACGGTCTTGGTCATGGGCTTGTCAATCGCGATCGCGGAAGCCATCACGCCGCAGCCCACATAAGGCAGATCAACCAGCTCGCACAGCCCCTGCAGCGTGCCATCCTCGCCATGCGCGCCATGCACCACCGGGAACACCACGTCCAGGCCGCGCAGGGCGTTGCGGCCCACCAGCCCGGAGATCGGCGGCGCGATCACCCCCGGGAAATCTCTGTTGCAGCTCAGAACAGCCTCTTTGATGCCCAGCATTTCGCCTATCCGGTCGGCTTCAAAATTATGAATATCCCGCAGCGGATCACCCACATACCAGGCGCCCTCCCGCGTGATATAGATCGGCACGACCTCGTAGCGCTCCGATTTCAGCGCCTGCATCACCTGCTGGGCCGTCACGATAGAAACATCATGCTCTACCGAACGGCTGCCAAAAATCACGCCAACAGTCAGTTTCTGAGTCATCGGTCTGTTCAACTCCTGTGGCAATCGCGCACTCATCAACAGCCCCGCCCCGAACCGTCGTCGGGCGTCAGGCCCGGTTTCCAGGCCCGGCAGGGAGTATACCCCGCCCGGCTACAGATATGTATCCGGCAGGTCATTCAGGAACAACACCGTATCCCCCGCCTGGGCATGCTCGCGCAGCCAGGCCACCGCCTCGGCGTGGGTATCACACACCACCAGATGGGCCGGATCAAATGCTGTGGATGTCACCCCTTCGTAAATCGGGCGGGTCTGGGCTGCGCCCACCAGCACGATGTCCGTCGCGACCAGCGCGGCCTCCTCGCCCAGCCTGCGGTTTTCCTCATCCTGCACCGCGCCCAGTTCCACCATGCCCGGCGTGATCAGGATGCGCTTGCCCTCCGTGTGCAGGCCCAGCACCTGCAGCGCGCTGCGCGCCCCGACCGGGTTGGCGCTGTAGGCATCGTCCAGCACAACCAGCCCACCCGGATGCACCCGGCGTTCCAGGCGATGCTCGAATGCCTCCAGCCCGGCCACGCGCAGCGCGATCTCGCCCAGCGGCACCCCGACCTGGCGGGCCACGGCGGTCGCCAGCAGGATGTTGGTCACGTTGTGCATGCCGTTCACCGGGGCGTGGAAGTGGCGCGTCTCGCCGGTGGCGGTATCGCGCACGTCGAAGCTCAGGCCGTCCAGCGTCTCGGTGATATGCTCCGCCAGGAAACGCGCGCCCTCCAGCCCCGTACGGCTCACCAGCACGATCTCCGCCGCGCTGGCGCGCTCCGCCATCGCCCGCACGCGGGGATCATCCCCGTTCAGCGCCGCCACGCCGTCCGGCGGCAGCGCCGCCACGATCTCGTACTTGGCGCTGGCTACCGCGTCCATCGAGCCAAAGCGCTCCAGGTGCTGCGGCCCGACGGCCGTCACCACGCTGATCCGAGGGCGAGTCAGCCCGCAAATCTCCGCGATCTCGCCTTCAACGTACGCGCCCATCTCCACGATAAAGTACTCCAGCGTGCGCGTTTCTTTCAGCACAGTATTGATCGCCAGCGAGACGCCCATCAGGGTGTTATAACTCTTGGGGGTTGCCAGGGCGTCATAACGGCCGTTGAGGATATGCGTCAGGAAGTGTTTGGTGCTGGTCTTGCCATAGCTGCCGGTGATGCCGATCACGGTTGGGTCCAGGCGGCGCAAGACACCCCGCGCGCGGGCCAGGTACAGGCGGCGAAAGCCCGCCTCCAGCGGATAGGCGAGGATATTGCCCACAACCAGGAACAGCGGGGCCAGCAGGAACAGCACCACGCTCACCAGCGCCACGATCACATAACGCGCGGCCAGCAGGCCGGGCAGCCGGACGAGCGCCAGCGCCGCCAACAGAACCAGCGCATAGGCGGCAAACGATACCAGCAGCAGCCGAATCGCCCGCTGAGTCCGCACGAACTTCTTCTTGACTTCACCTTCCGGCGCGGGCCAGATCGCCACCGCCGCCGCAGCAAGGTGCAGGATCAGCAGCAGCCCTTCCTGCTGCGTTTCCAGCAGGAAGTAACTGGCGATGATCAGCGCCGACCATGCCAGGATCACGCGCTGCCAGCCCCAGCGCCGCGGGTTATGCAGCAGCCAGCGCAGGTAGCGCCTATTCTGGTATTCCTCGATCTGGAAAAATCGGGCGAACTGGTAGATCCGCCCCAGCCCACCCAGCAGCCAGGCCACCGCGACCAGCATGTGCATGCTTATCCCGCCTCTCCCGCCGGATCGCGCAGAAAGTGATGCACGATGCGCACGTATTCCGGCAGCCGTTCCAGGTAGCTGAAATGCCCCGCGCCGGGAAAGATGATCAGTCCGGCGTCCGGGATGGCCGCTTCCAGTTTGCGGCCCTGCCACAGCGGGGTATCCTCGTCCCGGTCACCCCAGATCAGGAGCGTGGGGCGCGCCACCCGCGCGGCATACGGCAGCAAATCCTGCGCGATCACCTTTACAAACGACTCTTTGAGCGCCCCCGCTTCGAGATAATCCGTCGCGCCCAGCCGCTCGTAAGCCCGGCGGCGCACCGGCTCGTAAAGCTGCTTCAGGCCGGGCAGCTGAAAGAGCGACTTTGCGGCCTTCACCGCCGCGTCACGGGCCGGATTGGGCGGGTTCGGCACGCCCGCGCTGCCCGCCAGCACGATCTTATCCAGCCGCTCCGGGTGCTCCGCGCCGAGGATCAGGCTGATCCGCCCGCCGAACGAGTGGCCGAGCAGGTGTACCCGCGCCAGCCCCAGCGCGTCCAGCGCGCCCAGCACAAAGGCCGCATATTCCGGCACGCCCCACGGCTCAGGCGGCAGCGCGCTTTCGCCAAAGCCGGGCAGGTCCAGCACATAGACCGTATACGGGGCGTCCGGCTGGCGGATAAGCTGCTGCGCCACCGGCCAGAAGCTCTCGATGCTGCCGCCCCAGCCATGCAGCGCCAGCACCGGGGCCGGCCCTTCCCCACACACCGCGTAAGCCGCCCGCAGGCCGCCCACGGAGATGAATTCACGCGTGTAATCCATGCTCAGTTCGTCCAGAAATACGTGGGAGCGGCCCGAAAATCACCACCCCCCAGGCAAGGCAGCGGGCAATTATAGCACACAAGCTAGCGGCTCAGAACCCGGATTTCCGCCCCCACGCTTTGCAGCCGGGCCAGCACATCCCCGAAGTTCCACTCGAACATCTCCGCGCCATCGATCAGGGTCTCACCCTCGGCCACCAGCGCCGCCCCCAGCAGGCCCAGGCCGGTGCGCACGTCGGGCGTGTCCAGGTAGTCGGCATGCAGCGCGGTCGGCCCCACCACAATCGCCCGGTGGGGGTCGCACAGCACGATCTGCGCGCCGAAGTTCTTGAGCTTGTCCACGAACATCAGGCGATCCTTGAACAGCTTTTCATGCACCAGGATCGTGCCGCTGGCCTGGGTCGCGATCAGCGTGGCGATCGCCACCAGGTCGGAGGGGAAGCCGGGCCACGGCGCAGTTTCGATGCTCACATCCACCTCTTCATCCCGGCTGGAGATCATGAGGCTGTCGTGCCGGGGGACGTACAGATGCCCGTCATCAAGCTCAATCCGCAGGCCAAGCCGCTCGTAGACCCTGGCGATCATGCGCAGGTCTGCCGCCCGCACACCCTCGATGGTCAGCCGCCCGCCGGTCAGCGCCGCCAGCGCGGCCACGCTGGCCGCCTCAATATGATCGGGCGCGATCGTCTCGTTCGCCCCGCCGAGCGCATCCGCGCCCCGAATCCGCAGCACGTTGGAGCCGATGCCCTCGATCGCCGCGCCCATGTGAACCAGCATGTGCAGCATATCGCACACGTGCGGCTCGGAGGCGGCGTTGTGGATCGTGGTCTCGCCCGGCTGGCCCGCCGCGAGCAGCGCCACCATCATCGTCGCGGTGACGCTGGTCTGCATCAGGACGATCTCGCGCTGCGTCCAGGGCGCATAGCGCAGCTCGATACTTTCCCCGCTGGTCGTAACCCGGCAGCCCAAATCACGTAATGCAGTTAAGTGGGTGTGCAGCCGGCTGGCCGGATAACCGATCTCCATATGAATCTGCTGGCGGCGCAGCAACAGCGCCGGCAGGAACAGGACCACCCCCACTTTGGCGGAAGTCATCTCGCGGTTCAGCAAGCGGGTTGTCAGGGCAGGCGTATGCAGGCGCACACTGGCCTCGTCCCGGCTCACCTGCGCTCCCAGCAGCCCGGCCACATCCAGCATCAGGCCGACACTGGCGGTGGGGGGGACATCACGCAGCGTCACGGGCTGGTCGGTCAGGAGGGAGGCCGCGATCAGGGCCAGGGCGGCGTTGCTGTTGCCGCCGGGGGTATAGGCGCCGCGCAGCGGGCGGTTGCCGGTAATGCCGATTCGCATAGCAGAACCATCCTTGGTGGTGCGCGCCCATGGCACAGCAGGGCGATCAGCGTCCCCTGCCATTATACCGCCGGCCTTCCAGCCACCAAACGCGCGCCCTTGATCAAACACCGCATCCGCGCCATGATCGCGGTGCGAAGCAGAGGGAAATAGGCTGTAATGACCATTCTTGATGTGATCACGGCCCTGTTCAGTGGCAGCACCAGCGCCCTGGAAGCGATTTTCGCCAGCCCCAATGGGCGGCTGATCGCGCTGCAGATCGTCGTGCTGGCCGGGCTTTCGGAATCGCTGGGTAACAGCGTCATCCTGTTCGCCAACCGCGTTTCGCCACGGCGGTTCGTGTTCAGCCTGCTGCTCTCCGTCGTGATCTACGTGGGCGGGTTCTTCGTCTGGGTGTTTTCCATCGACGTGGTGGCCCGGCTGATGTTCGACCGGGTAGACATGTTTGAGCGCGTCGCGGCGGCGGTCAGCCTGAGCTATATCCCCCTGCTCCTGAGCTTTCTGACCCTGCTGCCCTACCTGGGCAACCCGCTGATCAAACTCCTGTACCTCGCCACGTTTATCGTGCTGGTGGGCGCGCTGGAAGTCGCCCTGGATCTGACGGAATGGGAGGCGGTGCTGTGCGGGCAGTTCGGGGCGCTGTTCAACCTGCTCATCCGCGCCACCGTGGGCCGGCCCGTGATCTGGCTGGAAACCCGTGCCCGCAGCTGGGTCGCTGGCCGCCCGCTCCAGTTCGATCTCAGGGACCTGTTCGAACAGGCGCGTGAAGACCTGCTGGACACCCTGACGGATCGCGAGGACAAGCCATGATCCTCAGCCCTGAAATCGTGATCACCCTAATCCTGCTGTGGCTGCTGGCCGCCGCCCTGCTGGCCCCGCTGGAGGCGCTGGGCTGGTGGGCCGGGTGGTTCCGGTTCCTGGAGGAGCCGGAAGAAGCGGAGGCCGCGCCGGCACAGCCCGCTGAAACACCGCCTGTCCATGTGCAAAAAGCCTGCTATGTCGCCTATCTGACCGGGATTGCCAGCGTCGCCGGGGATGCGCACCTGCCGCGCGAGCGCTACCTGCTCGCCGAGCTGAAGCGCCGCCTGCCGGAAGCCGAGCTGGTAGACGACATCTTCCCCTACTCCGTCACCAACCGCGCCCTGACCGGCCAACGGGTTTTTGCCTGGTTCTGGCGCTATATCTTTCAGCGAAAAACACATGGCAGCCCAATCGGCTCCCTGATCAACCTGCGCAACCTGTTCCAGGTGCTCGTCTCGGCGGATAACCGCTACGGCCCGATCTACAACCAGGGCGCGGCCCGGCTGATCGCCAATCTGCTGCTGGCCCACGGCTACCGGCCCGGCAGCGGCACGCCCGTGATCCTGGTGGGCTACAGCGGCGGCGGGCAGATCTGCCTGGGCGCGGCGCCTTATGTCAAAGACCTGCTGGACGCGCCGCTGACGCTGATCTCGCTGGGCGGCGTGCTGTGTTCCGACCCCGGCCTGCATGAGGTCGAGCACCTGTATCACATTGAAGGCACGCGGGACTGGGTGCAACGCATTGGCGCGATCGTGTTTCCGGGCCGCTGGCCGCTGCTGGCCGGCTCCAGCTGGAATATCGCCAAAAGCCAGGAGAAAATTACCATTGTGGAAATCCCCGGCGTCAAGCATACTGGCACGGGTGGTTATCTGGATGGCGACTCGCGCATGCCGGGCGGGCAGTCCACCGTGGCGCACACCCTGGACGTGCTTACCGACCTGATCACCACCGTAACGAACACCCACCACGGGAACCCAACCGGATGAATCAACGCATCGTCACCTGCGATGACTGCGGCATGTCAGAGGGCATCAACCTGGCCGCTGCCGAGCTGCACGAAAAAGGCATCGCCACCGCCGCCAGCATCATGACCAACCTCGCGGCCACGCCGCACGCCTTCGCCCTGTTCGCGCACTACCCGGCCCTGGAAACGGGCATCCACCTGAACCTGACGGAGGGCGTGCCCCTGAGCCACCCCCCGCGCAGCTCCGCCCTGACCGACTCCGGCGGACGATTCCGGTCACGGGCGTTCCTGTTCACCGCCGCGCTGCTGCCCGGCACGACCTACCTGCGTCAGATCGAAAACGAACTGACCGCCCAGATCGAAACCTTCCTGGAGGCAGGCCAGCCCCCGGCTCACCTGACCACGCACATGCACTTCCACGTCCTGCCTACGCTGCGGGCGATCACGGTGCGGCTGGCGGCGCGCTACGGCATCCCCTGGATGCGCAGCTTTCACCCGCAGACCACCGTCCTGCCCTACACCGCCCCCATCCAGCAAATGCTGCCCGGCCCTGGCAGCGATAGCGCCGGCATAACCACCCCCGATTACCTCGCCGGGGTCTATTTCTGGGTTGGGCGGCCACCCGGCGTATTGTGCCAGCGGCTTGATACGCTGCCCGGCACATCCGAGATTGTCGTGCATCCCGGCCACGCGGCCGACCCCACCTTCCCGCAGCACGGCGCGTACCTGCCCCGCCAGCGCGCCGCCGAGACGCGTTATATGGAGGCGCTGCATCCCCTGCTGCGCGCCGGGTGCTGTGCCTGATCTGCCCGCGACCATTGAAAAGGCGGGCGTTCTGCGGGTATGATCAGGGGTGTCACCCGCACCAAGCTGAGACAGGACACTGGCCATGAATACCTACCAGGAACAGATTCGCTCCACCGACGCCAGCATCGACCCTGAATTCTGGAAAAACCCCCAGGGTGTAGAAGTCGCCTACGACTCCCTGAAATTCCTGTACGTACCCGATCACGTATCGGCCTATATCGCGTCCCAGGTCGCGCGCAAGATCTACCGCTACCAGATCGACAACATCTGCACCCGGGAGCAGATCACCCACGCGATCATGATCACGATGGGCGGGCTGCTGCCGGGGGTGCTGCTGCACGATCACCTGGCCTGGACGCTCAACAAGAACATCCCCCCGATTGACTTCGGCACGATGGGCGTCAAGTATTACGCCGGGCCGGGCCAGCCGCTGGATGAGCCGGCCATCATCCACCCGGTGTCCATGGATGTCGAGGATCGGGTGATCGGCGTGGTGGAGGATCTGGTTGACCTGGGCGGGACGGCCCGCTTTGTGGAGCGCATCCTACTGGAGGAAAGCAAGGCGCGCAAGGTCGTCTTGATCGCCCCCTACCTCAAAAGCACCGGGGTGCTGAACGAGATGGAGGTGATCTTCTACGGGCATGTCCCGAAGGACACCTGGATCATCACCCCGCGCGAACGGGTGGAAACGCTGGTGAAGCGCGTTCCGTACTGGCGCGACCTGGGGGCCACGCTGGAAGAATGCGAGGCCAATCTGACGACCATCGGCTATCCGCGCTACCTGGTGGACATCTACCTCAAGCCCACGTACGAGCGCGGCTGATACCCCCACAGATCAAACAGAGCGTCCACAGCTGGGCGCTCTGTTTGATCTGGCTCAGGAATGCAGCCGGCCTACACCGGCTTCAGCGGGATGATCTCATCCGGCTGCCGGCCGCGCAGCCGGCGCGGTTTCACCGGGGGGCATTTCCAGTGTTCGACGGGGGTCTCCGCCCGGGTGGAGGCAAAGGTCGGCAGAATGCCGCAGGCGAAACACTGGTTGCGGCAGTCCACGCGCGTTTCCTCCTCCAAGGACATCAGGTAGTCTTCCGTCAGGAACTTCTTCTTCACCGCGATGCTGATATGCTCCCAGGGGAACACCTCGTCAACACGCCGTTCGCGGTGGGTGTAAAACGCCATCTCCAGCCCGACATCCTCAAAGGCCTGGTGCCACGCCGCCGCCTGGTAATGATCCTGCCAGGCGTCAAACTTCGTCCCCAGCTCCCACGCCCGCCGGATCACGGCGCCCAGCCGCCGGTCGCCGCGGCTCAGGAAGGCTTCCAGCAGCGTTTCCTGCGCGTCATTCCAGCGCAGCCGCAGCCCGCGCCCGCGCAGCTCGCGCTTCAGCACGGCCTGCTTGGCCTCGATATTCTCCAGCGTGTCCAGCGGCACCCACTGGAACGGGGTATGCGGCTTCGGCACGAACGTGCTCACGCCCACATTGACATTGGCCTTAAAGCCATGCACCTTGCGCCCTTCAGCCAGCACCGCGTTCGCCAGGTCGGCGATGGCCTGCACGTCCTCCAGCGTTTCCTCCGGGTGGCCGATCATGAAATACAGCTTGATCGTGCGCCAGCCGCGCGTATAAATCTCGCGGGCCGTATCCAGGAGCTGCTGATCGGGCACGTACTTGTTGATGATCCGGCGCATCTTCTCCGTGGCCGCTTCCGGGGCCAGGGTGAACCCGCTGCGCCGCGTGTCCTTCAGCGCATCCAGCAGATCCACGCTCATCGACTCGATGCGCAGGCTGGGCAGGCTGATGCTCAGGCCCTGCCCGCCGTACTTGTCGCCAATCGCGCGCACCAGCTCCTGCACGTAGGTGTAGTCCGATGACGACAGGCTGAGCAGGCCGATTTCCTCAAAGCCGGTGCTTGCGATGATTTTATCGACGGCGGTCATGATCTCGTCCACCGTGCGCTCGCGCACCGGGCGGGTCACCATCCCCGCGTGGCAGAAGCGGCAGCCGCGCGTGCAGCCGCGCATGATCTCCACCGGGGCGCGGTTATGCACCGTGCCGACATTTGGCACCAGGAAGCGCGTGAACGGCTTCCCCAGCACCGGCACGATACGCTTGGTCACGGTGGCGGGAATATCCGCCCGGTTCGCCACGACCTGCGCGATTGTGCCATCCGGCTGGTACTGCACGTCATAGAAACGCGGGACGTAGAAGCCCTCCAGCCGGGACAGGGCCAGCAACTGCTCCTCCCGCGAGCGGCCCTTCATCACCTGCAGCACGCGCGCGATCTCAACGATAATCTCCTCGCCCTCGCCGATGACGATGCCGTCGAAGAAATCGGCCACCGGCTCGGGGTTATAGGCCGCATGCCCACCACCGATCACCAGCGGGCAGGACTCGTCACGTTCGGACGCCAGCAGGGGCAGCCCGGCCAGGTCCAGCAGGGTGAGCACGTTAGTGTAAAGCTGTTCATAAGGCAGGCTGATGGCGAACAGGTCGAAGTCGCGCACGGCGTGGCGCGTCTCCAGGCCGTACAGTGGGATGCCCTCCTCCCGCATCACGGCTTCCATATCCACCCAGGGGTTAAAAACGCGCTCGGCCAGCATATCCGGCTGGTCGTTCACCGCCGCATAAAGCATCATCAGCCCCAGGTTGGACATGCCCAGGTCGTAGATATCGGGAAAGGCCATCGCCACGCGAAACGGGACTTCGCCCCAGTCCTTGACGATGCTGTTATACTCACCCCCCACGTAGCGACCGGGTTTGTCCACCCGCAGCAGCACACGGTCCAGGGTGCGTTCAATCTGTTCTGGAGTCATCATAGGACGCCGCCTGAGTTCTTAATTAAACAGATACGGAATAGCATAATTCGGATTATAGCGGCCGCCCCGTGAAGTGTAAAGCCTGGCACAAGCGCCAGCCCTCCCCCGGCCGACCACCCACTATTTAGGGGTGCGCCCTCTCCCCATCTGGCCGATAATGGTAATGAACCAGCTGACAGTCATCAAAGGGATGTGCCATGACAGCACTATTCGGCGGCAGCGCCCTGAACTGCATTTTCGGGGCCGCCCTGCTCATCGGCCTGCTGTATGCCCTGTTCCTGATCTTCTTCCAGGGCGTCGGCGAAGCCTTCGACCTGGGTGATATCGAGATCTTCGGGCAGGAGATCGATCTTGGCGGGCTGGGGGATGCCGCCAGCAGCGATCTCGATCCCAGCCCCGATCAGGCCAGCGAGGTCAGCGGGTTGAGCATGCTGGCGATCAGCGGCTTCACAACCGCGTTCGGCGCCTTCGGGCTGGCCACGGCCACCCTGCTCAACGCCCCGCCGCTGCTAAGCGTGCTGGCCGCCGCCGTTGGCGGGGTTGTGGTGGGCGGCCTGGCGCAGGTATTCTTTATCCAGGTGCTGTCGCAGTCCACGAGCAGCAACATCCAGTTGCACACGATCAAAGGGGTGAGCGCGGAGGTAACCGTCCCGATCCCGGAGGGCGGCATGGGCCAGATCGCCCTGGTGATGGGCGGCCAGCGCATGACGCTGAGCGCGCGTGTCTCCGCCGGGGGGGCAATCCCGCGGCAGGCCATTGTGATCGTGGACAGTGTGCGCGACGGCGTGGCTTATGTTTCAATCGACCAGGATACAATTGACTAGTTGACCCGTGGGTTATTTCTGCAAGGAGTGGTGCTCATGCCAGAGTTAGGTGGAATCGCGTTACTCGTCCTCTTTTTCGTCCTGATCACGGTGGCGGTGGTTTACCTGAGTCGCATCCGCACCGTTGGCCCCAACGAGGTCCTGATCATCTCCGGCCGCAAGCGGACCTTCACCAACCCGCTGACCGGGGAGCAGGAGCAGAGCAGCTACCGGATCGTAAAGGCCGGGCGCGCATTCATCTGGCCCGTGATCGAGCAGGTGGATGTGCTGTCGCTCGAGCTGCTGACCATCGAGGTCAGCATCGACGATGTGTACACCATGCAGGGCGTGGCCATCAGCCTGGACGGGGTGGCCCAGATCAAGATCGCCAGCGACGATACCAGCATCGGCACGGCGGCGGAGCGCTTCCTCTCCAAGACCCGCGCGGAGCTGAAAGAGGTTGCGCACGAAACCCTGGCCGGTCATCTGCGCGCTATCGTCGGTACGCTGACGGTGGAGGAAATCTACCGGGAACGGGATAAGTTCGCGCAGAGCGTGCAGGAAGTTTCCTCCGATGACCTGAAGAACATGGGACTGGCGATTGACAGCTTCGTGATCAAGGACATCCGCGACCGCGAAGGCTACCTGGATGCCCTGGGCCGTCCGCGCATCGCCGATGTGAAGCGCAAGGCCGTGATCGCGGAGCAGGAAGCCGCCGCAGAGGAAGAAGCCGCCCGGCGTGACTACGGCATCAAGAAGGCGGAGTACGACCGCGAGGTCGCGCGCCAGCGGGCCGAATCCGACCTGGCGCACCAGCTGCAATCCAACATCACCAACCAGCAGGTCACGGCGGAAGCCGTTCAGGTGGAGATCATCTCCAAGCAGCGCCAGATCGAGCTGCAGGAGCAGGAAGCGCTGCGCATGGAACGCGAGCTTGAGGCCACCGTGCGCAAGCCCGCCGAGGCCGAAAAATATCGCCGCGAGACAATCGCCAATGCAGAACGCTACCAGATCGAGGCCCTCGCTGAAGGCCAGGCGAACGCCGCCCGCACCCAGGGTATCGCCGAGGCCGACGTGATCAAGCAGCGCGGCATGGCCGAGGCCGAGATCATCCGCCAGCAGGGTATCGCCGAAGCCGAGGCGATGCAACAGAAGGCCGCCGCCTGGCAGGAATACAACCAGGCCGCGATCATCCAGCAGTTGATCGACGTGATGCCGCAGATCGCGGCGGCTATTGCAGAGCCGCTCTCCCGCACCGAGCGCATCGTGGTCATCAGCTCCGGGGATGGCGCGAACGGCGGCGCGGGCGCGTCCAAGATCTCGGCGGATATCGCCAATATCGTCGCCCAGGTGCCGGAACTGGTAGAGGCGCTCACCGGCCTGGACCTGACCGAAACGATCAAGGGCCTGCCGGGCGTGATCAGCTCCAGCGCGACCCCGGTCGTGCAGCCGGAAGCAGAGGCCGAGGCGGCGACCCCGCCGGAAGAAACCAGCAGCGACGAAAACTGAAACCCTTATCGCTTATGCAGCAGGCCGGCCCTCCGGCCTGTTTGCATTTCCGGGGTGAATCCCGAACAATAGACAGGTGTGTGATTCACAGCAGCAACTACAGGAGGGGTGTGCATGCAGATCGAGACCTTTTCAATCGTGGCCTATGATCCGGCGGAAGAAGCGTGGGGCGTGGCCGTGGCGAGCAAGTTCCTGGCGGCAGCAGCGGTCGTCAGCTGGGCGCGGGCGGGCGCGGGCGCGGTGGCAACCCAGGCGCTGGGCAAGGTGCCTTTTGGCCCGGACGGGCTGGCGCTGATGGCGCAGGGCCAGAGCGCCCAGGCCACGCTGGAGGCGCTGCTGGCCGCCGACCCCGACCGCGAGCACCGCCAGGTCGGGATGGTAGACGCGCAGGGCGGCGCGGCGGCGCACACCGGCCGCGACTGCTTTGAGTGGGCCGGGCATCGCGTGGGCGAAGGCTTCACCTGCCAGGGCAATATCCTCACCGGCGCGGAAACGCTGGATGCGATGGCCGAAACATTCGTCAGCGCGCAGGGCGAGCTGGCCGACCGGCTGGTTGCGGCGCTGCTGGCCGGGGACACCATCGGCGGGGACAGCCGTGGCAAGCAGGCCGCCGGCGTGCTGGTGGTGCGTCACAACGGCGGCTATGGCGGTGACAATGACCGTTATCTTGACCTGCGGGTCGATGACGATCCGGAGCCGGTTCGGCGCCTGCAGGGGCTGGTCAGCATGCATCACGTCTTCTTTGGCACGCCCCGGCCAGAGGACAGCCTGCCGATTGACGAGCCGCTGGCGCGTGAATTGCAGGCCATGATGCAGGCTGGAGGCTTCTACCAGGGCGCGGTTAACGGCGTGTGGGATGAGGCCGCCAAGGAAGCCTTCTGGGCGCTGGTGGGCAACGAAAACCTGGAAGAACGCTGGGCGATTGACGAACAGCCCGATCAAATCGACCGCATCGCGCTGGAGTATCTGCGCACACGCTATCCGGGTGGGTAATTGCCTGCACACCGGGGCAATTGTACAATAACACTATGAGCGACCTATTCAGAAAGCTAAACACCCTGGTACGCGCCCGGATCGAAGGCTTCATTGAAGACGATCTGCGTCTGCCAGGCGGGCGCAAACGCCGCCAGTCCGAGATCCGGCCCGGCGACCCACGCGTGAAGCGTGATATTCACCTGCTGCGCGAGCAGATTAACGAGGCCCTGGACCGCGAAGAAGCGCTCCAGGAGCAAATTGATGCCCTGCATCAGGACGCGGACGACCTCAACCGGCAGGCAGATGCCGCCCTGCAGCAGCAGGACGAGGAGTCGGCGCGCCGGGCGCTGGCCGCACTGCGCCAGCACGAGCAGCAGATCACGATGCTGGAAGCCGACCTGGCCCACCACCGCCAGATGACCGCCGCGCTGATGGACCAGGTGAATATCCTGGAAAGCCAGCTCGCCGCCGCCAGCGCCCAGCAGCAGGAGGCCGCTGACGAACCGGCAGCAGCACGCGCTGATGCGCCGGCGGAGAAGCCGACCCGCGTGCCGATCCGGCTGGCCCCGGAGCCAGAGCAAGCCCCCTCGATAGCGGAAACGCCACCGGCGGAAGCGGCGCTACCGGCGGAAAAGGCCGTGCGTGTGCCGCTTGTCGTGGATCTTTCCGATGAACCTGAGGAACCGCAGGCCGGCACCCCGGATGCAGACCCGCCTGTTCCGCCAGCAACCAGCCCACCACCGGATGACGCCGATCTCGCATCACGGCGGGCCAGGCTGGCGCGCCGCGACCCACCGCAAGAGGAGTAGAGACCCTGTAATGAGCGCCTATATCCTGACCGTTGACGACGAACAACCCATGCGGATGATGCTGACCGATGCGCTCGGCAGCGCGGGCTATGAGGTGGAAACTGCCAGTTCCGCGCTGGATGCGCTCAGGAAGCTGGATAACCGCCGCCCGGATGTGCTGGTGCTGGATATCGGCATGCCGGAGATGGATGGGCTGACCCTGTGCCGCAAGCTGCGCCAGGATCCCCGCTTTGTCACGCTTCCAATCCTGTTCCTGACGGCCTATACCCAGCCGGAGGACATTGTAAAAGGGCTGGACGCCGGGGCGGATGATTACACGCTCAAACCGATTAACCTGCCGGTGTTCCTGGCCCGCGTGCGCGCCCTGCTGCGCCGCAAGGAGCTGATCCCGGAAGATGCTCAGCAAGCGGAGTACAAGGCGATCCTGAAGGTGGGCGGGCTGGAGCTGAACTCGGATACCTACCAGGTCAGCGTGGAGGGCAATACGATCCAGCTCACCGCGACCGAGCATCGCCTGCTGCGCTACATGATGGAGCACGATAACCAGCCGCTTTCACCCCAGCGCCTGCTGGAAGCCGTGTGGGAGTATCCCCCCTACACCGGTGACCCCGACCTCGTGCGGGTACATGTGCGCAATCTGCGCACCAAGCTGGAATCCGACACGCGCCAGCCCAAATATATCCAGACGGTGCACGGCGTCGGCTACATGATCCAGGGCTGAAGCCCCCCGCCCCGCGATTAAAAAAGGAGCATCCCGGCCGGGGTGCTCCTTTTGCGTTCTAAAGCTCGCCAATCCCGCGCAGCTTGTCCGTGATCTCCTGGCGCGTCTCGCGCATCGATTCCTCCAGGTAGGGCAGCGCCAGCCAGCCATTCATCAGGCCGAACAGCGCCCCGGTGATCGTGCGAAACAGCGGTGTGGATTCGCGGATGGGCCACAGATTGAAGGGTGGCGCGCTCAGCAGCTGGCTGAACCCATCCAGGCCGATCGGCCCCAGCCCCAGCAGCAGGTACAGCAGGAGCGGCACCGGGCGCAGCCTGTTCCGCACCAGCGCAAAGAAGATCGAAAACAGGAACAGCGCCCCGTAAATCGCCACATCCCGCTCGCACAGCGCCACTTTATAGCCCATCTGCGGGTTGCCGACAAACGTGCGGGAAGCGATCTGAAGCTCCGGCGTCCACGTGTAAATGTCGGGAACACTCTCGAAGTGCGCGTCCTGCGCGGCGAAGGCTTCGTACCCGGCCAGCCCCTCCACGCCCGCATCCGCGCGGGGGTAAGCCGCCTGCTCCCCAAACAGGAACCACGACCGGAACGCATACTGGTGGCACATCGGGCTGTAAACGGTATAGATCACGGAGGCCGGGCCGGCAGCGCCGATGTGCATCAGCGCCGGGGCCAGAAACGGCAGCCCGGCATACAGGCCAAAAAAGGCGATCACCAGCTTGAGCCAGTGTCTGCTCACCCAGAGCACGGTGCGCTGCATCCTGATCGCGCGGCGGCGCGACGACTCATCCCGAACTGTCATGGCAGGCTCTCAATCAACGGTTTGCGATTCAGCGGGCGGCAGGGCATCCAGGGCCTGCTGCACGCGCCGGGACGTAACCGGCCCATAAAAGATAGCGCGAATCACCCCATCCGGGCCAATGATCACGGTCTGCGGCACGCCGCGCAGGTGATACGCCCGCTGGATCGCCCGCTCGGCATCCGGGAGCAGGTCGAAGGTGAGGCCGCGCGCCGCCGCCCACGGCGCGAATACCGCTGGCGGCTCATCCACATTCACCGCCATCACGCGCACCCCTTGTTCCCGGTTGGCCTCATACACGCTTTGCAGGGCGGGCATCTCCGCCTCGCACGGGCCGCACCAGGTCGCCCAGAAGTTGAGCACCACGGCCTGCCCGCGCAGATCGGCCAGCGCGAGCGACGCCCCGCCAGCGGTCACGGCGCTGAAAGCGGGGGCCGGCGCGCCGATCACGGGGGCGGGTTCCCCCTCGGCCGCCAGCAGCGCGGCTTGATCCGGCAGGCCGGTGGCGATGACCACACCCCCCGCCAGCAGGAACGCGGCGGCGGCCCCCAGCCGGGCCAGCCAGCGCATCAGGGCCGGATCATGATCGGCAGCCATCAGGGCTGGTCGCGGGCGGCAATCGCCTGATCCACATAGCCGTTAAGCTGCGCTTCGGTCACAGCCCCGAAATGGCGCACCACGATCACGCCGTTCGCGTCCAGCACGTAAGTCGTGGGCATGCTCATCACCTGATAATCCCGGGCCGTGATTGACTCGCCAGGATCCATCAGCAGCGGGAACGTGAGCCCGAATTCCTCTTGAAACGCGGTTACCGCCTCCACTGATTCGCCACGGTTGATGGCCAGAATTTCCAGTCCTTCAGCCCTGCGCGCCTCGTAGATGGCCTGCATCTCGGGCATTTCTACGCGGCACGGGCCGCACCAGGTCGCCCAGAAGTTGAGTATGATCACATTGCCACGCGCATCCTCCAGCCCGATCGCCGTGCCATCCGGCGTCACGCTGGCAAAGTCGGGGGCCAGAAAACCCGCGTCCAGCCCCACCGGTGGCAGCGCAGCCACCTCACCGGCGCTCGCCGCGGCGACCAGCGGGCTCAGGCTGCCCAGCAGCCCGCCCTCACCGGCGCCAGGGATGGCGGCTTCCGCGCCCGGCGCAAAGCTCGGCCCCAGCTCCAGGCATGGCCCCAGGTCGCCAAAGCTGATGTTGCCCCGAACCAGCTCGGTCACGCAGTGTTCCAGGTTATAGGCAAAGTCACCGGTGGCCCCCAGCTGGCTCAGGGTCGCCATCTGGCCGCTGAGCACCAGCAGGCCGATCAGGATCAGCAGCGCGCCGCTGACCAGCTCGATCGTGCGCATGTGGCGCTGCAGCCGCCGCAGCAGGCCCTGCATCTGGTTCATGGCCAGCGCCGTCAGCAGGAACGGCACACCCAGCCCCAGCGAATAGGCCGTGAGCAGCGCGCCCGCCTGCCCCAGCGATCCGCCATTCGCGGCCATCGTCAGCACCGCGCCATACACCGGACCGATGCAGGGTGTCCACCCGGCGGAAAAGACCACCCCCATCAACGCCGAGCCGATGTAGCCGGAATCATTGTGGGCCTGCAGCTGCTGGCGCGTGTCCATGTAGAGCAGCGTTTGCAGGCGGGTCAGCGCGCCGTGCCAGAAATCACCCGGCCGGGTGAAGGCGCCGCCCAGCACCAGCCAGGCGAGGAACGCCCCACCGCCCAGCAGCGCCATCAGCGGCGTCACCAGTGACCAGGCCAGCACCCCGACAATGAGCAGCTGCACCGCGAGGGTGATCACATACCCCATCCCACTGTTCATCTGCTCGCGCCGGGCCATCACCCAGGCCATGACGCGCGGCAGCACACCCATCACGTGCAAGCCGAACAGGATGATGATCAGCCCGCCCAGGCGCGAGAGAATCTCCTGAATATTCACAATCGAGCCACGCAGCGCCAGCGACCCGGCAGTCGCCAGCAGGCCGAACGTCACGAACACGAACGTGAAGCCTAGCACAAAGAACAGCCCGTGCGTCAGCGTGCCAAAGCGGTTGCGCCGGACGGCCACCCCACCGCCGCCCACGGTGGCCGCAACCTGGGTCGTCACCTGCCCGCCCATATAGCCCACGTACGCCGGCACAAGAGGCAGCACGCAGGGTGAGATAAAGGACACCAGCCCTGCAATAAACGCCAATCCTACGGTAATATCGACCATCGTTTTTCTCCTGAACGCTCAGGCAGCCCTGTAATCCATCGTAGGTTAGATTAGACGCAGCACTAAGAGCCCGCGTTACGTGAGCGTTTGATTAACGCCTGGCGCTGCTACACCACGATGACCGCCGCCCCCACCCGCAGGCTGGCATACAGCCACTGTGCCGCCCAGGGGGCCACCGCCCAGCCTGCGTCCACGCCCGGCCCACCGAGATCGTGGTGCCAGTGGGCGCCGTACAGCCGCCCGCCCGGCCAGCCCAGCACCCAGCCCGCGCCAACCTGCCCCCCCACCACAGCGCAGGGATGTTTATCCGCCAGCCGGTGCTGCCCGGTGCGTTGCTGCGGGCCAAACGCCGCCGGGAAACGCGCCAGAATCGTGCCGCGCCGCATCAGGCGCGCCTCCGCCCGGCCGCGATCCAGAGCCAGCGCCAGATCATCGCCTGCCAATGGGCTATCAGACAGCGCAGGCGGCCGCGACCAGCGCACCGCCGGGGTCCAGCCCAGCACCGCTTCAGCCGGTGCGGCCTCATCCCGCAGCGCGTACCAGCCGCCCGCCTCATCCGGCAGGGCGTCCACCACCTGCGCCACCCCGCCATACCCGATCCGCGCGACCAGCGGCGCGTCACCCGCCGCCCAGGCCCGCACCGGCGCCACCGGCGCGATCACGCTCATCAGCGCGGGCAGCGTCTGCGGCGGGCGGACTGCTTCCGGCGTGTAGGGAGGCATCGGCTGCAGGTCACGCCGGGCGACCACCCCACCCCGCACGCGGAACCAGTCCTCTGCGACGCCTTCCAGCACGGTAACGCTGTCCGGCCAGAGGCAGCGCATCACCACCGGAGAGCCGGGACTTGCCAGCACCGGGGCATGGCGCAGCGCCCGCCCGGCCAGGCGCAGGCCATCCAGCGCCGGGAACTGATCCGGCAGCAATCCGCCAGCAAGCAGGCTGCCCCCGGTGATCTGCAGAAATAAACGGCGTGTCAGCTGCATCCGGCCTGCCTATTCTCCGCTCTGAGCCTGTACCAACTGCTCCACCGCCGCGATCAGGGCGTCCTCGCTCTGGAATCCGATCAGGTGCTGGGCCACGTTGCCCTCCGCGTCCAGCAGCACGATGTGCGGGATGGCCGACACGCGGTAGCGCAGGGCCAGCTCACGGGTTGAGATCAGGTCCACGTTAAGGATGTGAAAATCCACCTGGCCTGCATACGCTTCTTCCAGCCGTCGCACGGACGGACGCATAGCGTTGCAGGCGCTTCACCACCGGGCCTGGAATTCGATGAAAACCGGCACGCCGCGATACGCGATCGTGTACGGCGTGGCATCCAGATCCATCGTTGGCAGCATACCCGCCACCGCCGTCAGCGCGGCCAGTGGCCCCGAGCCGGTGGGCGCGGGCGTGGGGAATGTGATCTGGCTGGGCGGCGGCGTGGGCGTGGCTGCCCGCGGGTCAGGCGTGGGCAGGGCGGCAACCTGCCCGCCCAGCGGCCCCGCAGGGGCATCGCCCGCAGGCAGGGCCGCGACCAGTGTCTGAACGGCGGCCCGTGGGGAAGCCGCACAACCCGCCAGGGCCAGCATGAACACAAGCAGTACACCCGCGAAGCATTTCATAGACTCTCCTCCGGCAGCGCGCCAGCGGCACCCGCCCATTGTAACCAGAACACATGGGGGTTCCAGCCTGTGACGCAATCCTGCTCCTCAGATAACCACCAGTGTCACCCGGTGAATCGGCTCGGCGTGCGCATCACCCTGGGCGTTCTCCGGCTGCGTCATGCCGGTGGCATCCGTCGCGCGCGCGGCGAAGCTTACCGGCCCGGTCAGTTCCGGCATCCAGTGAAGATACCACTGAGTCCACGCATAGGGCGACTCCGGCGGGCGCAGCGCGGCGAGAACCCACGGCCCGCCATCCACGCTGACTTCGACCCGCGTGATACGCCGCCCGCCCGCGAAAGCGACGCCCTGCACGGCCACCGGGGTCCCTGCCGCCACCTGTGCCAGCGGCTGCGGAGTCATGATCTGGGCGAATGTCCGCACAGGCAGCAGATCGTCCTCAGCGGGGAGACACTCCCGCAGGCCGCGTTCGGGCCGGTCTGTCAGGGCGATCTCGCCCAGCCAACGGACGGACTTGCCGCCATACACACCGGGAACCAGTGCCCGCAGCGGCCCGCCGTGTTCCGGTGGCAGCAGCGCACCGTTCATCTCGTAAGCCAGCAGTACCTCCTGCGCCAGGGCCAGCGGGATCGTCGTCGCGTAGCCATCCCGGCCGCCCAATCGCAGATAACCAGTCGCTGTCGCCAGCCCCGGAATCAGATCGCGGAGGTACGCCCCGCGCCAGACCGCGTTGCCGACCTGCTCCCCGCCGGGGCGCCGGTGGCGGCTGACCAGCGTGCGCATCTCGCCATGCGCCGGCAGGGCGCGCAGCTCAGCATACGTAAGCACCTGCGGGCGCGAGTCCCACCCCGCCACAGCCAGGGTCCAGCCATGCCGGTTGATTAGAGGTGGCTGGCCGGTCAGGCCCGGCTGGACGTAAAAGCGCCCGGCATGGGTCAGCACCGGCCCGTCATACGTGATCAGGCTGTAAGCGGGCAGCGCCCCATCAGCCTGACCCTCGCCCGCCAGGACCCTGAAGAAGCCCCGCCGGGAGAATCTCTCACGTTCAGAAGTCATCACGCGCGCCTAGCCGGACCGCTCCGCCAGGCGTTTGCGGGCTTCCGCGCGCACCCGCGCCACAATGCCCATCAACCCCTGGCCCTTGCCCATCGAGATATTCTGGCCGAAGATCTTGAGCACAATCTCGTCCGAGACGGCCGCCACCTGCTCCAGCGGCTGGCCGGACAGCGTCTGGTCCAGGATGGCGGCCATCGCCATCGCGGAAAGGCCCTGCGGATTTTCCACCGCGAAGTGGAACTTCAGCGTGCCATCCTCGCGATCTTCCGCCCAGACATACGCATCCGACTCGCAGTAGTCGATGTGGTTCTCCTCCGGGTACGGCTTCGCGGCGATGCGCTCCGACACCGGCTGGAACTGGTCGGCCAGCTCGATCAGGTATTCCGCCCGTTCGGTGCGGTCGGTCATCCACTCAAAATCGGCCAGCAATTGCTGCAGCTTCTCAGGATAATCTGCCATATAGCCTGAAATCCTTCGCTCAAACCTGCCCTGCAAACCAGCAGGGGCGATCTTCCTGCGCTCGCCCCCGCCAGCTTGCTGACTATAAACGGTATCCCACTACTTTTCAATCGGCACACCAACCAGGTTGCCCCACTCCGTCCAGCTGCCGTCATAGTTGCGCACATTCGGAAGCCCGAGCAGGTGCGTCAGCACGAACCAGGTATGGCTGCTGCGCTCCCCAATCCGGCAGTAGGCGATCACAGGCTGGGAGGCATCCAGCCCCTGTTCCTCCAGGTAAATGCGGCGCAGCTCCTCTGCGGGCCTGAACGTGCCATCGTCGGGGTTGGCGGCCCGGCTCCAGGGGATGTTGCGCGCGCCGGGGATATGCCCGCCCCGCAGCGAGCCTTCATTGGGGTAACCTTCCATGTGCAGGCGCTCGCCGGTGAATTCGGCCGGGCTGCGCACATCGACCAGCTGGCCGCGCGCCTCCACATGGGCCAGCACCTGATCACGGAACGCCCGCACCCGCGAATCGTCGCGCGGCGGGGCCGGGTAGCTGGTCTCCGGATAGCCGGGCTTCTCGCGGGTCATTGGGCGACCTTCCTGCTCCCACTTCAGGCGCCCGCCATCCATCACGCGCGCGTTGGTGTGACCAAACAGCTGGAACACCCAGTAAGCGTAGGTGGCCCACCAGTTGCTTTTGTCGCCATAAAACACCACGGTCGTTTGCGGCGTGATGCCAATCCGCGAGGCCAGCCGGGCGAAGCCCTCCTGATCGAGATAGTCGCGCCGCACCGGGTGGTTCAGGTCCTGCGTCCAGTCCACTTCCACCGCGCCGGGGATATGCCCGGAGGGGTACAACAGCGGGTCTTCATTGGATTCGACAATCCGCACGGTCGGGTCATCCAGGTGCGCAGCCACCCAGTCGGTGGTCACCAGCACATTCGGGTTCGCATACCCACGGTCATGAATTTCGCTCATTTTTCTGCTCCTTTGGTATCACTAAGATTATTGGGAAGATTTGCCCGCATGGGCGGCGACTTCAGCCAACCAAAACGCCGACCCGCAGGCTTCCCCCCGGTCGGCGTTATCAGGTGAAAAAAGGCGGCTATGTGTCCCCGCTGGAATATCAGCGGCCCCTAACCTTCCGCCGGGCAAGCCCGCAGCACAGCCATCCCCCGCAACAGAGGGTGGCGACCAAGCATGGCGGACAGGTAAGGCTCGGCAGTTCCAGTTTCATGCTAAAAAGCATAACACGCGAGAGACAATTGTCAATAATTTTTATCATATTCATCTGGTATTCCTGTTTTATTCCCGACTGAACGTGGTATCATCACCCACCGAAATCCATACGCTGCCCGCTTACCCCGTGAATCTGCCACCAGGCGTGATAAAATAGCCAGCATGACGAGTAAACAGCCCCTTCTAAACCCATCCACTCGGCGCCGTCTGGCGCTGGGTCTTGCCGCGCTGCTGCTGATCATGAGCACGCTGGCCTGCAACCTGAGCAGCGCGCCGCCGCCCACTGTCCCCCCCCGGCTGGCCACCAGCACGCCGCAGGCCACCATCGGGATCAGCACCCAGGTGCCAATCGAGCTGCCGGGCGGAATCGAAGCTGAAGCCCCGATCGATCCCGGGCTGGATGCCCTCCTGCGCCAGGTCGATACCGATCGGCTGATGCAGCATGTGCGGGCGATGTACGAGGTTGAAACCCGCTATGTGAATTCCACCCAGACCAGCCCGACTCGCGGCATCGGCGCGGCGCGGCAGTACATCCACGACACGTTCGCCTCTTACGCCGGGCTGGCGGAAGGACGCCTGACCGTCTGGGATCATCCCTTCACCCTTAACTGGGAGGGTCAGCAAACGCTGCAGCACAATGTCATCGCCACCCTGCAGGGTGTGGGCAGCGGCTCCGGGGTAATCGTGGTGGGCGCGCACTACGACAGCACGGCCAACGACATTGACCCCGTGATCTCCGCCCCCGGCGCAGATGACAACGGTTCAGGCATCGCGGCGATGCTGGAAATGGCGCGCATCCTGGCGCAAACCCCGCAGAGAGCCACGATCATGTTTGTGGCTTTTTCGGCGGAGGAAGTCGGGCGCATCGGCAGTCTGCGCTTCATTGACGAATACCTGCGCCCCTTCAACATCGATGTCCGGGCGGTGGTCACGCTGGATACGATCGGTAGCATCAATGGCCCTAACAACGAAATCAACGACTACCAGATCCGGGTGTTCTCTGATGACCAGTACAATTCATCCTCACGCCAGCTCAGCCGGGTGATGAACCTGATCGCGACCACTTACGTGCCTGAGCTTCAGGTGCTGGTCCAGGCAGCGGGCGACCGTGAAGGCCGCTGGGGCGACCACATGAGCTTCACCACACGCGGGTACCCCGCGATCCGCATCATCGAGGCAATCCAGGACCCGGCCCGGCAGAACAACTCGCGTGACACAATCGAGTACGTGAACCCACCCTATCTCACCCGCTCCACCCGCGTGGCGCTGGCAACCGTGCTGGTGATGGCAAATGGCCTGCAGCCGCCGAACAACATCAGCCTGCGCGCCAACCCGAACGACCCGGCCAACAACACGCTGGTCTGGTCACCGGTGGAGGGCGCGGTCGGGTATGTGCTGGCGCTGCGCCAGCCCGGCACGCTAACCTATAACCAGGTGCTCAACATCAACGCGACCAATACCCTGACCTGGAGCGGCTTCAGCCCCGACCGCTTTGAGACCGTTGCCATCGCAGCGATCGATTCGTCCGGCCGCTGGGGGCCGTTCAGCCCGGAATACGATCTCAGTCGTTAGCACCGAAGTTCTTCGTGGCTTATTAACGAAAGCACAGGGATAGTTATGGCAAAGACAGAACAAGACCCCATCCGGTTTGGCACGGTGGGCAGCCCGCAGACCACGCCCACCAGCGGCACACCCGCCGCGATTGAACACAGCCGCATGCTGGGGCTGGATCATCTGGAGATCGCCTGGGTGCGCAGCGTGAGCGCCACGGAAAAGACCTGCGCGGAGATCAAAGCCGCCGGTGAGGAACACGGCATCAGCCTGAGCGTGCACGCGCCCTACTTCATCAACCTGAACAGCCAGACCAGCGAGCTGATGGAGAAATCGGACGAGCGCCTGCTGAAGGCCGCGCGTACCGGCTTCCTGGCCGGGGCGCGGGATATCGTCTTCCATCCCGGCAGCTACCACGACCAGCCGCCAGAGCAGGTCTACGAGCGCATCAAGGAGAAGCTGGTCGAGATTCGCGGCATCCTGGATGAAGAAGGTGTTGACGTGATCCTCCGCCCGGAGACGATGGGCAAAGTCGCGGTGTTTGGCACGCTGGACGAGCTGCTCCAGCTCAGCAAGGAAATCCCCGGCGTGCTGCCCTGCATCGACTGGGCGCATCTGCACGCGCGCCAGGGCGATGGCGGCTTCAACAGCTACGACGAGTTTGCGGACGCGCTCACACGGGTGAAAGACAGCCTGGGCGACGAGGGCCTGAAGCAGCTCCACTGTCACCTCAGCGGGATTGAATACACGCAGAAGGGCGAGAAAAAACACCTGCCCCTGAACCAGGCCGACATCCTGTACCGTGAGCTAATGCAGGCGCTGATCGACTTTGAGGCGGCGGGGGTAGTTGCCACGGAAGCGCCGGAACCCTTCCACGTTTCCGACTGCCTGACCATCCAGGCGACCTACCGCCAGATCCTTAACGGTGGCGAAGCGAAGCGCAACCTGTAAACGCAGCGGGGCGGGTCATTCACTGGCCCGCCCCGTTTTGATTCTGGCGCTGCGGCCCCGTTTAGAGCCACCGCGCGCCGCTGCCCACCGCAGGTGATACCGGGTAGAGATCAGGCGTCAGGCCGGTCTGGGCGGCATAGGCCGGGCCGACCGCCGCTATGAAGTCAGCGACCCGTTCGCGCTGCACCAGCGCCACCGCGCAGCCGCCAAAACCCCCGCCGCTCATCCGTGCGCCGTAGCAGCCGGGCTGGGCCTGGGCCAGTGCCACCATGATGTCCAGCTCCGCGCAGCTCACCTCATAATCATCGCGCAGGCTGGCATGGCTGGTATTAAAGAGCTGGCCGACACGCTCCAGGTCGCCCGCGCGGAAGGCGTCCACCGCTTCCAGCGTGCGGGCATCTTCCGTGACCACATGGCGCACCCGCTTCTGATTCACCGGGGGCAGCTTCGGCAGCGCTTCCGGCAGGTCGGCCACATCCACGTCACGCAGCGCCTTCACCCCCAGGATGCGCGCCGCTTCCTCACACTGCTGGCGGCGCAGCCCGTACTCCGAATCCACCAGACCGCGCTTCTTGGCCGTGTCCATCACCACCACAGCCGCCCCCTCCGGCACGGCCACCAGCTCAGTCTCCAGGCTGCGGCAGTCGATCAGCAGGGCGTTGCCCGCGTCCCCCGCTGCCGAGGCCATCTGGTCCATCACGCCGCAGGGGATGCCCACAAAGCGGTGTTCCACCTCCACGCCCATCAGCGCCTTTTCCGCCTGGGTATACGTCTCCACCCCCAGCAGGGCCAGCAGGGATTCCAGCACGGCCATCTCCACCGACGCCGACGAGCTGACCCCCGCCCCGATCGGCAGTTCCGACCCCATGACTATGTTGAGGCCGGAGAGCGTATAGCCCTTATCCGCGAGCAGCCACATCACCCCGCGCGGGTAGCGCGTCCAGTGGGGGTGCTGCTCGCCATGCCAGTCGCCCAGCGTGAACGTATGATCGCCCCCAAAGTCCAGCGAGATCACGCGCACCTGGTCATCATCCCGGGGGGAAAGCGCCACAAAGGTCGCCTGATTGATAGACATGGGCAGCACAAACCCATCGTTGTAGTCGGTATGCTCACCAATCAGGTTGATGCGCCCCGGCGCGCGAGCCAGGATGGTCGGCGCGCTCCCGATCTGTGACTGAAAAGCCTGCACTACCGCCTGTTCGTCTGGCATACACCCTTCTCCTTCTGCATAAAGTCGCCCGGATATCGCCCGGCACCACCCCACCTTAACCCGTTCGCGCCAGGCCGGACACCCCACTCGCACAGCCCTGGCGGTGTCCAACCCTTAAAAAGCCTCGGATAGCATAAAAGTACAGCCTGAGACTGATGCAATTCTACCCGGTTCGCGCTATGTTTGAAGAGGAATCCTGTGCAGCAGTTCGGATTGTGCAATGAATTTTAAGCAGCGCTCGCGATTGATCAGTCTGGCCGTCCTCCTCACCGGGGTCATGCTGTCAGGTTTGCTGTTCTTCCTGAACTGGGCCTTTGGTGACCGTTACAACTGGCGCAACTGGCTGATGTCCATATCCTACACGGTCTTTATCGGGTCCGTGCTGATCGCGTTCCTGATTGAGCTGGGGACGCGCTACGACCTGCCGCGCTGGCGCGTGGTCGGGTTCTTCATGGTCATCGGCTGGGTCGCCACGGCGATCCTCTCCACCACGCTGGACAGCATCACCTTTCTGGCGGAGAACGTAGTGCGCGGCATTTCGGCGGTAGTGGTCATCGGTGGGCTGGCCCTGCTGGTGATTCCCGGCTTCCTGCTGATGCTGCTCCCCTGGCCTCCGCATTTCCTGCTGCCAAAAAAACGCCGCAACGGAGACGACACACCGGCCTGACCTGTGGCAGAAACAGCGTGCAGCCCGGTAATGGGCCTTTTTCTCCTGCCAGGAGACGATATGGCCGCCGCCCTGTCCGCGGCAGGCTAGCGTGCCTTCCACACCCGCGCCACAGCCCCGCCGCCGGGCATCGATATCAATACCTGGCGGATAAACCCGCGATCGTCCGGGGCGATCACGCCGCCGAGCCACACCGCCGCGCCATACGCCGCCAGCCCCACGATACCCGCCAGGGCCGGGAGCAGGATCATGCCAGACCCGGACGCCCCACCGACCGCTGCCCGCGCCAGCAACATGAGCGCCACCAGCCCCAGCCCGGCCAGCCCCAGGCGCAGCACGCGCGGCCCAACCTCCCGCAGCAGCAGCGCGCGCCCCTGCCAGTGGGCGATCAGCAGGCCGACCACCAGCAGCTCCGCCAGCAGGCTGCCCACCGCCGCCCCGGCTGGCCCGATGCGCGGCAGCAGGATCAGGAGCAGGATGATATTCAGCGTCAGCCCGGCGGCGCGGATGCCCAGCAGGCGCGTCTGGCGATTCTGGATCATCATCACCTGGGCGAACACATTGGCGACCATCGTCACCACGCCGTACCAGATCAGCACCTGCACGATCTCGACCGTCCGCGTGTAATCCGGCGAAAAGAGCAGGCCCACCAGCGTCGCCGCCCACACCGAAACCATGACTCCGATCGGCACGGTGATCACCAGCGTGAGGAACGCGATCTTCTGCACCAGGAAGGCGAACGCGGCGTGTTCCCCCGCCCCATACTGGCGCGACATCATGGGGAACACCGCCACCAGCACCGTCGTGCTGAGCAGCTCCACCATGCCCGCCACAATGATAAACGCCGCCAGCAGGTAGGCCGTGTTCTCCTGCCCGATCGTGGCGGTCATCACGATCTTGTCCACATGCTGGTAGGCCGTGCCCATGAATGAGTTAACCATCAGCGGCGCGCCGTTGAGGATCAGCCCCAGCGCCACCTGGCGATCCAGCGGCCACTCCACCCGGATGCCGCTGCGGATCAGCGCGACCCAGTAGGCCAGCGCGCGCAGCGTCCCCGCGCCGATCGTGGCGATATACAGCCCCGGCAGGCCCATCCCGCCCAGCAGCGCCAGCGCCACCAGCCCGATCAGGACGAAGATATGCGCCACACTGATGCTCGCCGGGATCACCATCTGCTCGCGGGCCAGGAGCTGGTTATGCACCATGTTGCCCAGCAGATCGATGAACAGGCTCAACCCGGCCAGCGGCAGCAGGCGCAGAATCGACTCGTCATAGCGCAGCAGCACGCCCGCCAGGATCAGCCCGCCGTAGGCCAGCAGCGCCAGCCCTGGCTGCATCACGAGCGTCGCGCTGAGCAGCCGCCCGGCCAGGTCGCGACGCTGGGCCGCGTCGCGCAGCACGATCAGCCCCATGCCGAATTCGGGCAGCGTCGCCGAGACGGCGATCATGCCGCCGATCGTGCCGTAAATGCCGTAATCCGCCTGGGCCAGCAGCCGCGCCAGCACCAGCTGCCACAGGAACAGCGCCCCTTTGGAGAGAATCGAGGCCACCGCCAGCGCGGCCGCGTTGCGGGCGGCGCTGCGGGCCGCGTCTGAGGGGATGGGAACTGCCGATTCGGACATGCCGTACTCGTTTCTGCACGTGGATCATCCAGCGCCGGGATTGTACACACAAGCGCCCGACCCTCCAAGCGCTCGCACTCCGGGGAGTGTGGCAGGTGGGGCGGCGCTTCGTTACAATACGCGCCAGCATTTCTGACAGGTTCGCTACTCACCAAGAAGGGTTGATCGCCATGGCAACGCCCATGCTCATTCAGGATATTGCCCAGTACGATGGGCAGGAAGTGGTGCTCAAAGGCTGGGTCTATAACAAGACCCATAAAGGCCGGCTGGTCTTTATCCAGCTGCGCGACGGCTCCGGCATCGCCCAGTGCGTGCTGTTTGCGAAGGAGATCGACGAAGCGCAGTTTGAGGCCGCCAAAGCCGTTTCGCAGGAATCCTCCGTGATCATCACCGGCACTGTCCGCAAGGACGACCGCGCGCCCGGCCTGCCTGGCGGCTTTGAAGTCGGCGTTTCGTCGTTCGAGGTGATCCAGCTGGCGGACGAATACCCGATCACGCCCAAAGAACACGGGGTCGAATTCCTGATGGATAATCGCCACCTGTGGCTGCGCTCCAGCCGCCAGTGGGCGATCCTGCGCATCCGAGCCACGATCATCAAGGCCATCCGCGACTGGCTGGACGATCACGGCTACCTGCTGGTGGACACTCCGATCCTCACCCCCGCCGCAGGCGAAAACACCACGACCCTGTTTGAGATCGACTACTTCGGAGAGCCGGCCTACCTGGCCCAGACCGGGCAGCTCTACAACGAAGTCAATATGGCGGCGCATGGCAAGGTCTACTGCTTTGGCCCCACCTTCCGCGCGGAAAAATCCAAGACCCGCCGCCACCTGATGGAATTCTGGATGGTGGAGCCGGAGATGGCGTTCTTCGACCTGGACGCCCTGATCGGCATGGAGGAGGAATTCGTCTCCTACATCATCCAGACCGTGCTGACGAAGCACCCGCAGGAACTGGCGATTCTGGAGCGTGATACCGCCCGGCTGGAGAACATCGCGCCGCCTTTCCCGCGCATCACGTACACGGAGGCGGTGGAGCGCCTGCAGAAGCTGCACGCCGAGACCGACGACCCACAGCTTAAGGCTGACCTCGCGATTGAGTGGGGCGACGACTTCGGCGCGGCCCACGAGACCGCCATTGCTGAGATGTTCGACAAGCCCGTCTTTGTGACCCACTACCCGGTGGAAGCCAAAGCCTTCTACATGGAGCCGAACAAGGACAATCCCGGCGTGGTGAACTGCACCGACCTGCTCGCGCCGGAAGGCTACGGCGAGATCACCGGCGGCAGCGAGCGCATCTTCGACCCCGAGCTGATGGCCCGGCGCGTCAAGACGATGGGCATCTCGGAAGAAGCCTACAGCTGGTATATCGACCTGCGCCGCTTCGGGAGCATCCCGCACGCGGGCTTCGGCCTGGGCGTGGAACGCGTCGTCGCCTGGATCTGCGGGCTGCCGCACATCCGCGAGACGATCCCCTACCCGCGCCTGCTCAACCGCAAGTACCCGTAACCCTCCCCCTCTCACGACCTGACGCGGGCGGAGCCGGGGCGCTGTACTGCCGCCGATTTCCGCCCGCGCTGCTGAACAGGAGCTACCCTGTGCCAGACCCCACCCTCACCCGGCCGTGTGAAGTCTGCGGCGAGCCAGCCGAGATGATCCCGTACCAGGACGCCGCGGGCTGCGGCTCCGCCACCATTGAGCTGTGGCGCTGCGCCAACGGCCACGCCACCTATGGCGACATCATCGGCTATGGCGCGTGTGACATCGATCCTGAGGACTGACAAGGAGCCAGCGGTGACACCCGAACCCACCCTGATTTGTGATGCCTGCGCCGCACCCGCCGGCCTGCTGGACTGGCGCTGTCCTGCCTGCGGCGGCACGCTGCACCTGGCTGGATTACCCGCCTTCGACCCGGACGCGATCCGCCCGTATGAGTGGTCGCTGTGGCGCTACGCCGAGATGCTACCCGCCCGGCGGCGCTTCAGCCTGGGCGAAGGCATGACCCCGCTGGTCCCGGTCACCACCGGGAGCGTGCCGTTCCTGGCCAAGCTCGAATACCTGCTGCCTACCGGCTCCTACAAGGATCGCGGCGTGGCAGTACTGCTCAATCACCTGCTGGAACACGGGGCCGACGCGGTGGTGGAGGATTCCTCCGGCAACGCGGGCGCGTCCGTCGCCGCCTACGCGGGCGGGATCGGGATGGCCTGCCGCGTATTCGTCCCCGCCGGCGCCCCCGCCGACAAGAAGCGCCAGATCGCGGGTTTCGGGGCGGCGCTGGTGGAAGTGGAAGGGCCGCGCAGCGCGGTCACCGCTGCGGTGGAAGCCGCCGCGCAGGAAAGCACCTACGCCAGCCACGCCTGGAACCCATACTTCATCGCCGGGCAGATGACCCATGCCTGGGAGCTGTGGGAGCAGATGGGCGAGCGCGCCCCGGAAGCGGTGGTTGTCCCGGTGGGCCAGGGTGGGCTGTTCCTGGGGCTGTATTACGGATTCAGGGCGCTGCTCGATGCGGGCGCAATCAGCGCCATGCCGCGCCTGTTCGCCGCGCAAAGCGCTGCCTTTGACCCCATCGTAGCGGCCTGGGAAAGCGGCGCGGAGACGGTCGAAGCGCCCCGACAGGCGGGCGAGACCATCGCGGACGGCATCCGCATCGCCCAGCCCCTGCGCAGCCGCCTGATCCTGGGCGCGATCCGGGAGACGGAGGGCGCGGCCTTCCGCGTGGATGACCTGAGCATCCGGGCGGCGCAGCGCGCGCTGTCCAGGCGCGGCCTGTTCGTGGAGCCGACCTCCGCCGTGCCGGTTGCGGCGCTGCCCGCCGTGCATGCCCACCTGGGCAAGCTCTCCGAGATTGTCGTCCCGCTGACCGGCCACGGCCTCAAAACCGCCTCTCAGGAGTGATCTCATGACCACTGTGACCCTGCATGATATCATCAGCGCCCGCGCGCGGCTGAAGCCCTACTTCGCCCCCACCCCGCTGGAAGCCGCACCCCGCCTGGGGCCGGCCTGCTGCCTGAAGCTGGAGCACACCAACCCGACCCACAGCTTCAAGGTGCGCGGCGCGTTTAACGCCATGCTGACGCTGGACGAGGCGGCCCGCCAGCGCGGGATCGTCACCGCGTCCAGCGGCAACCACGCCCAGGCGGTGGCCTATGGTGCACACCGGTTCGGCCTGAGGGCGCGAATCGTCATGCCCGCGCACACGCCCCAGCGCAAAGTGGACGGCACGCGCCAGTTCGGCGCGGAGGTTGTCCTGCACGGGGACTACTACGACTACGCCGAGCAGCACGCCCGTTTCCTGGAGACCAGCGAAGACCTGACCTACATCTCCCCCTACAACGACCCGCGTGTCATCGCCGGGGCGGGGACATGCGGGCTGGAGATCATCGAGCAGAACCCGGCCATCCAGCGGGTGATCGTGCCGGTGGGCGGCGGCGGGCTGATCGCGGGCATCGCCACCGCCATGCATACAATCAACCCCGAGATCGAGGTTGTAGGCGTCAACGTGGTCGCTTCCCCCGCCATGTACAACGCGTTCTACGGCACATCCCTGCCCCAGATTCCCGACACGCTGGCGGAGGCTCTCAGCGGCGAGATCGAGGGCGACCTGACTATCGCACTCGCCAGGGCGCATGTCAGCCGCATCGTGCTGGTGGACGAAGACGCGGTGGCGGCGGCCATGCGCTGGCTGCTGCACGAGCAGGGCTGGCTGGTGGAGGGCGGCGGCGCGGTGGGCGTGGCGGCGGTGCTGGGCGGGCAGATTCCCGCGGACGACACCCCCACGGCTATCGTCCTGACGGGCAGCAATCTCGACTCGGAAACGCTGCGCGCCGTGCTGAAGTAGGGAGTAGATCGCTGTGTCCATCACGTTTGTGCAGGGGGATATCCAGCTCACACGCGCGCAGGTGATCGGCGTCGGGTACAACGCTCGCGCCCGGCATGAGGAAGCGCCGCTTTACACCCGGCTGGCCCAGGGCTACCCGGCCGCTTTTGCCGCCTTTCGCAAACAGGCCGCGGCGGGCCGCATCAGCGCGGGGGAGTGGTGGCTGTGGCGGGATGCATCCCCCTGGCTGGCGCTGCTCGTCGTGCGGCGCAGCAATGCGGGCGCGACCCGCCTGCGCCACGTGGAGCAGATCGCGCTGAACATCGCGCGGGACTGGCCGCAGCAGGAAGGTATCCACACGGCGGCGCTGACCGGGCTGGGGGACGCGGACGAATGGCCGCTGATGAAGGACATCCTGCGCTACTGGCTGGGCAGCGCAGGGCTGGAGGTAGTCGTCTACGAGGCGCATCTTCCCGGCCAGCGCGCGCCAGAACCGTGGGACGCCGCCGGTCATCCGTGATCAGGGCGCCAGAGCGGGGGCGGGGACGGTGCTCAGGCCCAGCCGGGCGCTGGCCTGCTGGCACAGGCGGTCACCACCAAAGGACAGCCAGCTTTGCAGCGCCTCGCTCTCCGGCTGGCGCACCAGCGCATCCGCGTAAATCCTGACGCCCCAGGTGTAGTAGTAGCGCGATTCCTGCGGCCAGTTATCCCACGCCCGTACAAACACGCTCGGCCCGCCGTTATAACACGCGAAGGCCAGCCCGATATCGCGGTTGGGGTTGTAGGAACTGTAGAGACACTCGGTAAACACGCTGATCCCGCGCCGGGCATTCGTGTCGGGGTCCAGCATATCCTCCGCCGCATCGAAATGCATCGGCATCACCTGCATCAGCCCCTGCGCCCCGGCCACCGACTCCGCGCCAGGGTCACCGCAGCTTTCAATCTGGATAATTGTTGCGATCAGGTTGGGATCAAGATCATACTGCGCCGCCCAGCGCAGAATGTCCTCCAGCCAGTGATCCACCTCCGGCGTGAAGAATCCCGCCAGCGGATTCTGCGGAATGTCCTCCAAACGGCGCTCGCCGGTCGCCAGGCTGCCCAGGTCCGTGAGAAAAGCGACCACCTCATTGATGCGCGGCGCCACCACCACCAGCAGCACGCACAGCAGCGCCACAACGGGAAAGTACCGGATCAGAATGCCACGCGGGCGGATCAGGCGTCGGCGGGGCTTTTCCGCCTGGGGATCAGTTGGGTGAGGGCTGTCACTCGCGGGCATGCGTTCAGGTCGCTCCGTGTTCAGGTGTCATCCATGCGCGGAGTCTAACCCGGCTTGCCCTACTCCCCAAATAGGAACGCCGTCCCGCTGGCGGAACGGCGCTCTGAATCATCTGGCTGTGGGCCGGCGCGGCGCTGTCAGGCCGTTTCCACCACGCTGGTATGCACGTTGAACGCTGGCGGCATTTCCAGGTGCTTCTTCACCGCGCACTGGCTGGCCGAACGGATCACGGCCTCCTTGTACTTCTCCGGGAAATCCGGCGGCACCTGGATGTCCAGCTCGACCTCATCAACCATCCGGGTCATGGGGTTAAAATTCATGCGCTGGATGATGCGGATGTTATCGGTGGGCAGCCCGCGCTGCTGGCAGAAACTGAGGACGTAAATCCCGGCGCACGTCCCGATTGAGGCCAGGAATAACCCGAAAGGAGCCGGGGCGGAGCCATCCTGATTGGTGGGGATCACCATCCCGCCCGAAATCGCGTCAACACGTGCCCCACCCGGGAAGACAATTTCCATTTCCATGATTCACTTCCATCCTTGTGCCATGTGATTGTGTAGTGTTCGTCCGGTGCTACACAGCCTTAGATGCAGAAGGAAATGTGAAGTCACAGCCCGGAATCAAAAAGCCTCCGGGCGGTTTTCACCCGGAGGCTCTCAGGCATACTCAGCGCAGCCGAGCTATTCGGCGTTGTTGGGGTTGGGGGCGGCCCGCTTCGCCAGAATGCTGCGCACGCGAATCACAACGAAGACCAATACGGCCAGCACCAGCACCACCAGCGTCAGGCGTTCGTACTGCTTCACCACACCCAGAATCTCCGGCCAGTTCTCCCCCAGCCACAGCCCGGCCAGCGTGAGAATCAGGTTCCAGACCGTCGTCCCAAAGGTGGTGAAGAGCAGGAATTTCGCCATCGGCATGCGGTTCATGCCGGCGGGGACGGAGATCAGGCTGCGGATGATGGGGATCAGCCGCCCGAAGAAGATCACGGCCTGCCCGTACCGCGCGAAGAACTCCAGGGCGCGGTCCAGATCGTTCTCATCCAGCAGGAAGTACTTGCCAAAGCGGCGGATAAAGCGCCGGATCACCGGCTCATCCAACCACAGGCCCAGGTAGTAGAGCGCGATCGCGCCCAGCACCGCGCCCAGCGTCCCGGCGATGATGACATACAGGAAGCTCATTCGCCCCTCGGCCACCAGGAACCCGGCGAACGGCATCACCAGCTCCGACGGGATGGGCGGGAACAGATTTTCCGCGAGCATGACCAGCGAGATACCGGGGTACCCCAGCGCCATGATGATTTCACGAATGATGACACTCAGTTGATCCAGCAGTTCGGCCATGTGGTATTCCCACTCCTTAACCATGTTGACCAGTTGGCGATAAGCGTGCCAGCCGATTGCCCCGGTGACACTAAAAACCGGCGACTGCCGCCACCGGAACGCGAAACAGTGTACCATACCCCTCAGCGTTCGCCTACCCGCAGTTGGCCTGCTGTATAATGGGGATGAACCGCACTGGCAAGCATAAGGGGAATGCCAATGACAACCGCCCACCTGGATATTCGCCCGGCTGCGCTGGCGGGGATGTGGTATCCCGCCGATCCCGCGGCGCTGCGCACGCTGGTGACCGGCTACCTGGCGCAGGCCGATTCCCCCCGCCCCGCCGGACAGGTAATCGGCCTGCTGGTCCCACATGCCGGGCTGCGCTATTCCGGCCCGGTGGCGGCCCACGCCTTCAGGCTGCTGGAAGGCCAGGCGCCAGAGGTGATCGCGCTGTTGTGTCCCTACCACCGCCCGCCGCGCGCCGCCTTCGCCTACCCCGCGGCCACCACCGCGCACGCCGCCTACCAGACCCCGTTGGGAACCATCCCGGTTGACCGGGAGGCGCTGGCCCGGCTGGGGACACAGATTCCCCTTGCCGAAATCGCCCATGACGAGGAACACGCGCTGGAAATCGAGCTGCCCTTCCTGCAGATGGTGCTGGCGGGGGAATTTCAGCTCCTGCCGCTGATGCTGCTCGACCAGTCGGCGGCGTTCGCCCGGACGCTAGGGGGGGCGCTGGCCGATCTGCTCCGCGGGTGTAACGCGCTGCTGGTCGCCAGCTCCGATCTCTCGCATTTCTTCGCGCAGCCGCAGGCGGAGGCGCTGGACGCGATCACGCTGGATGCCGTGCGCGCCTATGACCCGGAACGCGTGATCCAAACGGGCAAAGCGCCCGGCGAGGGGGCCTGCGGGCGCGGCGCGATCGCAGCGGTGATGTGGGCGGCGCAAGCATTGGGGGCGAACACCGCCACGATCCTGCACTACGCCACCTCCGGCGACACCGGCGGCGACACCCGGCGCGTGGTGGGCTATGCCGCCGGGGCGTTCCATGCGGCGCCCGAATAAAGCGGTAACGCTCCTCCTGACGCGGTACACTGGAGGCCAGTTCACGCGCAGCCTTTGCGTCATGCTAACCGGACCGATCACGCCTTATGTACGCTGAAATCGCCGTCAACCTGCCTGTCCGCTCCACCTTCCACTACCACATCCCCGCCCAGCTCGCCGGGAAGGTCAAGCCCGGTCACCTGGTGCGCGTGTCCTTCGGCGTGGCCGACCAGCCGGGCATCGTCCTGACGCTGGCGCAGAGCAGCCCGGTCAGCGAGACAAAGCCGGTCAAGGAGTTGCTCGATTCAAAGCCGGTTGTCGGCGCGATCCATATCCAGGTGGCGCGCTGGCTGAGCGAAACCACACTTGCCCCGCTGGGCGCATGCCTTTGGCTGTTTCTGCCGCCGGGGATCGCGGGCCAGTCGGACGTGCAGATCGCGCTGACAGAAGCCGGTAAATGGATCGCGGATAACCCCCCGGAAGCCGCGCTCGACTCACTCAATGAGCACGCCCAGGATTTGCTGCGCCTGCTGAACCGGCGCGGCCCGCTGCGCGGGCGGCAGCTCAACCAGGCCATGCGCGGCAAAAACTGGGAACGCGCCACCGAAGCACTGGTGCGCAAGGAACTGGTGCGGCGCGACATGGTGCTTTCCCCGCCGCGGGTGCAGCCGCGCCGGATCCGCACCGCCTGGCTGGCCATCCCCGCCGAGCATATTGACGCGATAGCTCCCCGCCTGGGGACGGAAAATCGCCGCGCCAGCGTGCTGGAAGTGCTGCTCGCCAGCCCGGAGAAACGCCCCACCGCGGCGACCGTCTGCCGAGCCGCGGGCTGCTCGGAAGGTGTGCTGCGCGATATGGCGGAAGAAGGCGACCTGCGCTATATGCCCAAAAATCGCTGGCTGGAGCTTACCGCCCCTACCGGCCAGATCGTGCGGCAACTGGAAGCCGGGGAATTCGACCGCGCGCCCAAACAGAAAGAGGCCCTGGAGGCGCTGGCCGCCGCCAATGGCGCGCTGGATGCCGGGGCGATCAGCAGCGGGATCGCCCGCGCGCTGGAGGAAAAGGGCCTGATCCGCGCTGACGAGCAGCCTGCCACCGTGCAGCTTGACCGGCGCTACCTGCTGCCGGATGGCCAGCCCGATCACGCCGCCCTGATGGCCCGCCTGATCGAGCTGCGCGGCGGGATCAAGGCGCTGGCGGTGCTGCGCCTGCTGGCGCGGGAAGGGCAGCCGGTCAAGGTGAACTGGGTTTACGCGCAGACGGACGCCGATCTCAGACTGCTCCAGGAGCTGGAGGAGGACGGGCTGATTATGCTGGGCGAAAAGGACGAGTGGCGCGACCCGCTGGCCGGGCGCCATTTTCAGCCCACCGTCGCCCCCGTGTTCACCTCCGACCAGCACGCCGCATGGGAACGGCTGCGCGAGCATATCGACGCGCTGAAGTGGGAGGGCGTTTCCCCCACCCCGGACGCCTCCCATGTCTTCATGCTGCACGGTGTCACCGGCTCCGGAAAAACGGAAGTCTACCTGAAAGCGGTGGAATACACGCTGGCCCACGGGCGCGGCGCGATCGTGCTGGTGCCGGAGATTGCGCTCACCCCGCAGACGGTGAACCGCTTCGCGGCGCGCTTCCCCGGGCAGGTCGTGGTCATGCACGGCGACCTTTCCCCCGGCGAGCGCTTTGATGCGTGGCGGCGCGCGCGGGAGGGCAAAGTCCGGATCGTGGTGGGCACGCGCTCCGCCCTGTTCACCCCCCTGCCCGACCTGGGGCTGGTGATCCTGGATGAAGAACATGACGGTAGTTACAAACAGTCCCCGCCGCTGCCGCCGCCCTACTACCACGCCCGCGACACCGCCGTCGAGCTGACACGCCGCAGCCGGGGCATCGTCATCCTGGGCAGCGCCACCCCCTCCATTGAGAGCATATACGCCGTCCAGCGCGGCCTGTACCAGCGCATCGTGCTGCCGGTGCGGGTGGCGGGCCACCGCGGGCAGGGGCTGGCGATCCAGCGCGACGACCCGAATGCCCCCGCCCTCTACCATCCCGGCGACCCCCGCAACGCCCTGACCGTTGACCTGCCCCAGGTGGAAGTCGTGGACATGCGCGCCGAACTCACCGCCGGGAATACCAGCATGTTCAGTCGCGCCCTGCAGCGTGCGCTGGCAGCAGCCCTCAGCCGGGGGGAGCAGGCCATCCTGTTCCTGAACCGCCGGGGGTCGGCCACCTACGTCTTCTGCCGGGACTGCGGGTACGTGGCGCTCTGCCCGCGCTGCGAGATGCCCCTGACCTACCACGAAGCGATCAACGCGCTGCAATGCCACCACTGCGGCACACGCCGCCCGCTGCCCACGCGCTGCCCGGCCTGCAACTCCGCGCGCATCCGGCATTTCGGCGCGGGGACGGAAACCGTGCAGGCCGCGCTGCGTGAGATTTTCCCGCAGGCGCAGTCAATCCGCTGGGATCGGGACACGGCCAGCCACCATCGCGACCATGACACGATCCTGCAGCGTTTCGCGGTCCGCGAAGCCAGCGTCCTGATCGGCACGCAGATGATCGCCAAAGGGCTGGATCTACCGGGGGTGACGCTGGTGGGTGTGCTGAACGCGGATGTGGGGCTGGCCCTGCCGGACTTCCGCGCGCGGGAGCGCACGTTCCAGCTGCTCACGCAGGTGGTGGGTCGCGCCGGACGCGGGATCGAGCCGGGGCGGGGCGTGATCCAGAGCTACCAGCCTGACGATCGGGCGATCCAGGCCGCCGCGGAACACGATTACGGGGCGTTTTACGCGGGCGAGATTCCGGAACGGCGCGAACTGGGCTATCCCCCCTTCCGGCGGCTGGCGCGGCTCCTGATCCGCAACCAGAGCGCGCCCAAAGCCCAGCAGGAAGCCGAACAGGCCGCGCGCATCCTCACCGCCCGCATTCAGGAGCTGAAGCTGGACGGGACAACCGTCATCGGCCCCGCGCCGTGTTTCTTCAGCAAACTGGAGGGCTACACCCGCTGGCACCTGCTGGTGCGGGCGGCGGACCCCACCACCCCCTTCCGCGGGATGGACCTGGCGCAGGGCTGGTTCCTGGATATCGACCCGATCGACGTGCTGTAGACACGCTTAGCCTGCTGGCATTACCTCAAACAGCCTGAATGCGGTCTGCGGGACCTCCGCCGCCAGCCGGAGCCGGGGGTGCGGCTGCGTGCCATCGTACACGCCGTCCAGCGCCGGGCGCGGCGCGGGCAGCAGGATATGCGTCACGCTGTAACGGTCAGCGGCCTCCAGGATGGCGGGCAGTTCTTCCATCGGGATCATCACAGTGCGGTAGCCCTTGAGGTAGTGGATCGTCCAGGGGTCACGCGCCATCACGATCAGCTCGCCGTCCAGCTCCGCCGCCAGATCATCCAGCACCACGCCGATTTGCGCCACGCTGGCCGCGTAATTGCGGTTCAGAGTCATGTCGTCGCGGGCGGCGTCAAACGCGCCGGGCAGCAGCATCACTCCCGCCAGCAGCGCCAATCCCCAGCGCGCCGCGCGGGAGGGCAGCAGTTCCATCGCCAGCGCCGAACCACCCGCCAGCAGCAGCGGCAGCACGCCCAGGAACAGCTTCTTGAAGCTCCCTCCCTGGCTGAGGAACGGCGTCACCACGCCGTAGAATACCCACGCGCCCAGCACCAGCACCAACGCGGGCAGCAGCGGCCACAGCAGCCGGTCCGCCAGGCGGTCAAGCGCCGGGGCAGCCTGTTTGCGCTGGCGATACCACGCCCATCCCGCGCCGACCGCCAGCAGCCCCGCGACCAGCGTCCCAAACAGCGGGCCGCTTTCGGCTGCCATCAGCTTGAGGCTGGCCGCCAGCTCAAAGACCCACTTCCGGGCAATATTGCCCGCGCCCCAGGTCAGGTAGTGCTGCAGGTCGATCTCGGTCGAATAGACGTAGAATTCCTCGTGGTCGGTCACGAAGGCGCTGGCGGCCACGCTGCCCGGCCAGGGCTGGCCCAGGGCCGCGGCGTTACGCGCCAGCCAGGGGGCCATCACCAGCAGAAAGAGACCCACGAATCCGGCATAGTGATACCAGCGCACGCGCTGCCCGCGCAGGCCATACGCCACGCCGGACACGACCAGCGTGGGCAGCAGAAGCAGCGCGTCGTTACGGGTGAGCAGCGCCAGCCCACTGGCAGCCCCGCTGACCCACAACCAGCGCCCGTCACGCGTGAAGGCCAGCCACATCCCCGCCAGGGCTAGCATCACAAACGCGCTGAACGGGATCGTGGTATCGGAATGTATAGAGGCGACCAGCAGCGAGGGCAGGAGTACCACCCCCAGCCCGGCCAGCAATTGGGCGGGGAGCGCCGCGCCGATCCGGCGCGCGAACCAGACGGTCAGCAGGGCCTGCACTGCCCCCAGAACGGCGAAAGGCAGCACCGCTGCCGGGGCATTCACCCCACCCACGGCCATACCCGCCGCTGCCAGCACACCGGATAGCGGCAGCCAGTGATCGATCGGGTGGGTGACACCCACCGGATCTCCGGCGAAGTGCCAGATGTAATCGATCGTGAAGCCGCGGCCGGCCAGCAGGTTCTCCCCCAGCATCGCGTAGTGGAGCGGATCCCACAGGCCGGGGAACTCCACCCGCGCGGCCAGAAGCAGGCGCAGCGCCAGCGCCAGCCCAAACACCAGCCCCATGATCAGCAGCGAATTCCGCCGGTTGTCAGTCATGCCCGCCCCGCCCTTGTGAACAGCCCGCCAGTCAGGTATAAACGCCGGACAAGTATACCAGAAAGCGCAGGTCTGTTTGATCGGTTCACGTCTATCCACCATCCCGAAGCGCCGCCCGGCCCTGGCGCTGATCCTGCTGCTGGCGCTCGCGCTGCGGCTGGTTTATGTCCTGCCGCTGGAGGTGGGTGCTTCCCTGTACGGGGGGGATTATAGCTGGTATGCGCGCGAAGGCCGGATCCTGATCCGCACCGGCTGGACCTACGGGCCGATGCCCACCGGCCCGGTCTTCCTGCTGGTGGCGGGCGCCGCGGAGGAGCTGGGCGCAGGCCCGGCCAAACTGCCGGGTTACATGCTGCAGCGCATGGTCGCCGGGCCGACCGTGTTCCCCGACCCGGTGGGCCGGGGCGTGCCGCTGGTACGCGGGCTGCACGCGCTGCTGGGGGCGCTCACTGTCTGGATGGCGTACCGCATCGGGCGCGCGGCGTGGGACGCGCGCACCGGCCTGCTGGCGGCCTTCCTGCTGGCGATCAACCCGCAGTTCATCGTGGAGGCGGGCAACCCGACCAGCGAAAGCGTGGCGATCTTCCTGCTGGCCTGGGCGCTGGCGGTCTGGCTGGAAGGCCAGGTGTCACCCGGCTGGCGCGTGATCATTCCGGCGGGCGTGCTGCTGGCGCTGGCCGCGCTGACCCGCTCGGTCTTCCTGGCGCTGCCCAGCCTGCTGATCGCGCATCTGTGGGTGCGGCATGGCTGGCGGCGGGCGCTGCGCGGCGGGGCAACGCTGCTGCTGGCCTGGCTGCTGACCATCGCGCCCTGGACGGTCTACAACCTGATCACGTGGGATCGCCTGACGCTGACCGGCGAAGGGCTGCTGGGCATGTTGTATGTCGGCGCGGCGGGCTGGCAGGCTCCGGAGGAAGTGGACGCCGGGCTGAGCGCGCTGGTGGACACCACGGAGGCCGAAAACCAGCAGGAGGCTTTTGCTGCGGGGCTGGCCGCCACGATCCTGCGCGACCCGGCGGGCTACGCGCTCACCCGCGTGCGCGAGCTGGGCGGGGCCATGCTCCAGCCGCACAACACCAACGCCTTCCCCGGCGAGAGCATCAAAGCCCTGGTGAGCGCCTGGCTGCGGGATGACCGCACCCTGGCCGGCCTGCTGGCGCTCACCGTTGCGGAGCAGTTCGGGATCAAGCTGCTGCTCTACCTGTCCCATTACGCCGGGCTGCTGCTGGGCGGGCTGGGCCTGCTCCTGAACCTCCGGCGCTGGCGGATGCTGCTGCCGCTGTACGGGCTGTTTGTTTACATCCTGGGGATACACCTGTTCCTCAGCGCCATCCCGCGCTACCTGTTCCCGCTGGCGCTGCCCGGCTGGCTGTTCGCCAGCGCCGCACTCGTCACCCTGCGTGATGGGCATCTCGCCAGCGACCCAGCGCCAACCGCCGCCAACCACTGACAGGATCAGCCTATGCAGACCGTGCCCTCCAACCCTGACTACCATTTTCTTGTGTTCGCCCCCGGCCTGGAAAGCTGGCCGTTCCGCGCCGCGGAGCGCTACTGGGACACCTTCCGCCCGATCATGTACAGCATGGCCGCGCCGGATGACTTCACGCTGGTCACCGCCGCGACGGGCGCGCGGCGCAGCGTGGCGCTGACCCTGGCCATGCGCCGCGACACCGCGGCGGCGGTGCGGGGCGCGCTGGGCAACCTGGCCGAGCGCCTGTACTTTGACCCGCTGGTCTATGACAGCCCCACCGATCTGTACCTGACACTGGAGGCACGCGTGACCCGGGGCCAGCGCTTCGGCGTCCCCCCCGCCCCGGAAGCTACCCGCACGCCCGGCCCGGTGGTCGGGGGATAAGATCACCCGCCAATGGAGAGTGAACCCGCATGCGCCTGACCGATTACCAGTGGTCGCGCAACCCGCGCGGCATGCACAATACCGCTGTCTTTCGCTACAACCTGGGCCGCTACACGCAGATCAAGTCCGGCTGGGTGAAGCTCGTCTCCGCCGACCACGAATTTGTGCCGAACATCCCGGAGCTGCTGGCGGCGGGCATCACGCCGATCATTCGCATCTACCGGGCGGAGTTCAGTCACCTGCCCGCCGATGCGCAGTCCTACGCGGACGTACAGCGTTACATCAACGCGGGCGCGCGCTGGTTTGAGTTCTGGAACGAGCCCAACCTGGGCAACGAATGGCCGGGCCACCTGGGGGCGGGCCTGGACCCCAACAACATCAGCGTGTATATCGCGCCCATGATGGATCACTGGATCACCTGGGCGGAGCGTGTGATTGAGATGGGCGGCTATCCCGCGTTTATCGCGCTGGCGGAAAGCGACAACCCGCCGCATCACACCAGCGCCTGGCTGCGCAACATGATGAACTACCTGCGCGACACGCATTACGACCGCTTCCGGCGCATCCTGGGCAACGGCCTGTGGCTGGCCACCCACCCCTACATCTACAACCACTTCCACCAGGAGATGCCCGGCGGCGGCCCGCGCAGCGCCCGCCCCCCCGCGCTGCAGAACGCCTCTGAAGGCGGCTGGCACTTCGATTATCCTTACGATCCGATCACCCAGAGCGACGACCCGGGCCGGACGGTCTGGGGCGGCACGAACCTGACCCCACACGGCGACCCCAACGGCCTCACCGCCGTGGGGCAGGCATTCATGGAGCTGCTGCGCACGCATTTTGGCGGCGGGGTGGTCCCCGTGGTGGGGACAGAAGGCGGCATCTGGCCCTGGCCGGGGCCGGGGGATGGTGTCCGGACGGATGACGCGCGCTTCCCCGGCGTCACCTGGGACAGCCACGCCGAAGCCACCACGGCGATGTTCGACTGGATCTCCTCCAGCGCCGCGCCGCCCTGGTTCTTCGGCGTCACGCTGTGGAAGGAAGACGTTTACTGGGAGAATCCGCACGGCCAGCCGCCCACAGTCGGCCGCCTGGCGGAAACCAGCCCGCGCCTGAAGGATGTCCCCGCGCTGGATACCGGCGGCGCGATCTGGCGCAGGCCGGGCAGCGGCCCGGTGGTCACCGTCCCCGAAGGCCCCGGCCCGGTGCATGGCGGCCCGGACTACCACTTCATCATCATGGCGGCCGACCTGCCCGCCAACTGGTTTTTCCAGGCGGCGGAGCAGTACTGGCTGCGCTTTCGACCGGTGCTGGTTGACTCCCCGGCCCTGATCGCCCGCCTGCCCTATGACAAAACCGCCGCCGTCACCGTGATCACGCCGCCCGCGCAGGTCGAGGCCTTTAACACGCAGATCCGCGATCGCTGGCCGAATATCTGGTACGATCTGGTTGTGGTGGAATCGCCCGCCGAGCTGGTCAGCGTATTCGGCGAGCGAGTGACCAGCGGGCGGCGATTCGGATAAGGGTGCGATGCCAGAAGGATTGCGACTGAAAGAACGCTTCACCAGCCTCCGGCGGCTAACCTTCCGGGAAGCCCTGCGCTGGATTGCGGGCCTGCCGCTGCGCCTGCTGAAATTCATCATCAGGCTGCCCATCAACCTGGTGAAGTTCATCATTTTCCTGCCGCGCAACATCTGGCGCGCGTGGACGGCTGGCGCGCGCGGGATTGTGACGCTGGAAGAAAAGGCCGGCACCGGCTGGGGGCATCTGAAGGAAGCGCGCCGCCTGCAGCGCATTCACCTGCCCGGCAGCCGGATCGGCCGCTGGCTGTACACGACGTTTCACCCCGGCCGGGCCTGGCACCGGATCCGGGCGCGGATCGACCCGCTGCGCCGCGCCGCCTGGAACAGCGCCCCCGGCCTGGAGAACATCCCCAAAAGCATCCGGTGGGCGCGCCAGCAGCACCGCCATCGCTCCCGCTTCGAGGACATTGACGCCCTGCGCTCGATCCTGTACACGGACAACACCGAGATCAGTGACGATCCCCTCCACCCGCCAGTAAGCGCGCTGGCCCGCCAGACGAGCATCTCGCGCCGGCAGGGGGCCTTCCTGCACGGGCTGGTGCGCTTCTACGGGGCGCAGCGCGTGCTGGCGCTGGGAACGGGGTATGGGCTCGCCAACCTGTATCTGGCACGCGGCCTGGTGGATAACTACCCGATGCGCACCTGCATGCTGATCGCGCTCGAGGCTGACCGCGACCGGGCGCGTTATGCCGAAAAACAGCATGATCGGCTGGGCTATTCTGACTTCACCGATGTGCGCACGGGCGCCGGGCTGGACGCGCTGGGGAAAGCCCTGGAAGACACACATCCGCTCAACCTGGTATTCATCGACGGCGTCCACACGGAGAACGATTTGCTGCGCATGGTCGCGCAGATCAGGCGCCATACCCAACCCGGCACGCCGATCCTCATCACCGGGATTCACCGCAGCCGGGCGATGAGTCGCACGTGGAAGACCATCCGCGCGATGCCGCAGCTGGCGGCCACGATCGACCTGTGGGCGTGGGGCATCCTGATCACGGGCAAAGGCCCCGCGACTCATCTCACCGCGCGCCTGTGATAGATGCCGCCCAGATAGAGAGAACCCTTATGGAGACTGGCTGGCAGGTGATCAGCCTGGAAGTGGCCTATCCCACTAAAGACCGCCCGATCCCCCGGGCGTTCACGTGGGAAGGCGCCCGGCTGCGGGTCACAGACCTGGGGCGCAGCTGGGAAGCGGATGACGGCTATCACCGCCTGGTGCGCGTGGCTGATGGCCGCACCTTCGAGCTGGCGGAGCAGGCGGGAACCTGGCGGGCCTGCCTGCGCAGCGCACCGCCCACGATCATCTGATCGGACTACCCTCCGGCGGGCGGGGGCGCATCACCCTCGCTGGCGGGCTGGCCCCTGCCGGCCGCCGCTTCATCCACCAGCCACAGCAGCCGGCCCTGATCCGGGCGAACGACCTGGGCGGGCAGCTGCATGGGCTGGTACGGGCCATAGAGCACCTGCTTCAGCCGGGCGGCTTTATCCGCGCCGGCAACCAGGAACGTGGCCTGCCGGGCCGCATTGATTGCCACCGGGGTCAGGCTGATGCGCCAGGCCTGCAGCGCTTCCACAAAATAAGCCGCAACCCAGTGGTGATTCTCCTGGATCGCGCTGGCGCCGGGGAACAGCGACGCGGTGTGTCCGTCTGCCCCCATGCCCAGCAGCACCAGGTCAAAGCGGGCGCGCACCGGCCCGGTTTCGTGCCCACGTCCGGTGGCGAAAAACTGGCGCAGTTTCGCCTCATACTCAGATGCCGCCGCCGCGGGGGCCATCTCCCCCGAGATGCGGAAAATGTTGCGCTCCGGGATCGGCACATGCGTCAGCAGCGCATCATACACCATCCCATAATTGCTCTCAGGATGGTCTGGCGACACAGCCCGCTCATCTCCCCAGAACACAAAAACCTGGGTCCAGTCGAGCCGGTCGGCCAGGTCGGGCTGGGCCAGCCGCGCATACAGCGCGCGGGGGGTAGAGCCGCCCGAAAGCGCCACCACAAATCGCCCGCGTGCCTCCTGCGCCTGGTATGCGCAGTCCATAAAATGCCGGACAGCCGCTTCAGTCAGGGCCGCCGGATCCGCAACCGTCTTCATCATGCTCATTGGCCCGCATCCTCTCTAATGATCGGCGCAGCCCTGCCACCAGCGCCGGTCTTCCCGTGCCATCAATTGATCCGCCTCCGCCGGCCCCCAGCTGCCCGGCTGGTAGGTCGTCAGCGGTGGCTGGCGGTGTTTGTGCCACCCTTCCACAATCGGGTCGATGATGCCCCAGGCCAGCTCGATCTCGTCGCGCCGTGCAAAGAGCGACGCATCCCCATTCAGCGCATCCAGCAGCAGGCGCTCATACGCATCGGGCAGCGCCATCTCTCCAAACGCGGTGCTGTAGTGAAACTCCATATCCACCGGCTGCATCTTCTGCGGCGAATCGGGCACTTTCGCCTGAAACTTCAGGTGCATGCCCTCATCCGGCTGGATGCACAGCGCCAGGATATTCGGCGTGAATTCCTCCCCCGGCTGAAGGTCAAACATCACATGCGGCGGGCGCTGGAAACGAATGACAATGTCGCTCGATTTTTCCTTCAGCGCCTTGCCAGAGCGCAGGTAGAACGGCACGCCCTGCCAGCGCCAGTTATCAATAAACAGCTTCAGCGCGGCATAGGTGGCCGTTTCCGAATCCGGGGCCACGCCCTCAGCCTCACGATAATGCGGGTACTGCGCGCGCACGGTGTCTTCCAGCGCGACCGGGCGGATGGCGCTCAGAACTTTGGCCTTCTCGTTACGCACCGCATCCGCATCAAAGGAGGCGGGCGCTTCCATCGCCACCAGCGAAAGCAGCTGCAGCAGGTGGTTCTGGAACATATCGCGCACCACGCCCGATTCGTCGTAGTACCCGGCGCGGTGATCGACATCGACGGTTTCCGTCACCGAAATCTGCACATGATCGACGTAGCGCCGGTTCCACACCGGCTCGAAGATCGTGTTCGCAAAGCGGAAGAACAGGATATTCTGGGCGGTTTCCTTGCCCAGGTAATGGTCAATCCGGTAAACCTGATGCTCGGAGAAGGTGTTCAGCACGACGTCATTGAGCGCGCGCGCCGAGGGCAGGTCATGCCCGAACGGCTTCTCCACCACCACGCGCCGCCAGCCATCGTCCCGTTCGCGGGCCATGTCGCAGGCCGCCAGGTGCTCGATGGCCGGCTGGTAGAGCGACGGCCCCACCGAGAGGTAATACAGCCGGTTGGCCGGGCCGTCTTCCAGCTTTACCAGGAACCGGTCAAGCTTCCTGAAATCATCCGGCTCGTTGATGCTGCCCGCTGAGTAGAAGAGCTTCTCCGCGAACGACGGCCACTTATCGGCCAGGAAGTTCTCGCCCATGACCTCCTCGGCGCTGGCGCGCAGCTCCTCACGAAAGCGGTCGTCATCCCAGGGACGCCGCGCAAAACCAACAACCCGCGTATCCTCCGGCAGGCGGTTCTTGCAGTACAGGTTCAGCAGCGCCGGGATCAGCTTGCGGTTGGTCAGGTCGCCGGACGCCCCAAAGATCACAATCGTGGTACGGTCACTCACAGGATTCGCTCCTCTCCGGTCAGCCCTGCTCCTCGCGCCGGATGTGGCGGATGCCCGCCGCCCCGGCCACAATCACATCCTGCACCAGCCCCAGAAACAACCCGTGCTCCACGATCCCGGCGCGCCCGGCCAGCGCCGCATCCAGGGCATGCACATCGTCAATCGGGCCGAAGTTCACATCCAGAATCAGGTTGCCCTGGTCGGTGTAATACAGCGTGCCATCCGCCTGGCGGCGGGCCACCGGGTCGCCCCCCAGCCCGCGCAGGAAATGCGCCTGGGCCTTCCAGCCGAATTCCAGCACCTCGATCGGCAGCGCCCACTGCACGCCCAGCCGGTCGGAGAGCTTGCCTTCATCCACCACGATGATCTCGCGCCGGGTGGCCTGAGCGACCATCTTCTCGCGCAGCAGGGCTCCCCCGCCGCCCTTGATCACGTTCAGCGCCGGGTCCACCTCGTCCGCGCCGTCAATCGTGACATCCACAACCGGGTGATCGTCAAGGGTCGTCAGCGGGATGCCCAGCTCCCCGGCCAACTGCTCAACCCGGCGGGAGCAGGGAACCCCCAGAATGCCGGTCAGCGTCCCGGCCTGAATCAGCGCGGCGATCCGGCGGATGGCAAAGACGGCGGTGCTGCCCTCCCCCAGGCCGACCACCATGCCGGACTCGACAAAGCCCACCGCCGTTTCAGCCGCCTGGCGCTTCAGATCAGCGACCTCCATAAATGCGCTCTCCTTCGGGTGTAATCAAACCGGGCAGCATTACCCGCCCACAGGGTCAGCAAGGGTGACGCGCGGGATTGTAACACACGCGGGGCAGTTTCCGGCAAGCCCGTGCGCACGCACTTTCGGGGCATGCTATAATGCGAAATACAGGTCGGCAACAGCGCCCCGCGGCATCGGGACGACAAACGGCAGGGCAGAAAGGAAGCAGCCATGTGCATCACCGGGCCAAACCACCCCATTCAATGCATTATCCCCCCGCACATGCTTCAGGAAATCGCCGAAAACGGCACCGAGCAGCAGAAGGAATGGGCGGTTGACACCCTGACCGTCTCCGAGCAGTTTCGCGGCCAGCGCAATGCCACCCCCCAGTTCAGCGCGATGCGCATGGGGATCGTCGACAGCAGCGGGCTGGATCGGATCGTCTACAATGCCCAGTTCACCAACAACCTGCCGGGGGTTGTCGCCCGCCGGGAGGGTGACGAAGCCACAGGCGACCAGGCCGTTGACGAAGCCTATGACGGCGCGGGAGACACCTACAACTACTACCAGGCCATTCACAACCGGGACTCGATCGATGGTCATGGGATGATGCTGATCTCAACCGTCCACTTTGGCGCGGGGTATGACAACGCCTTCTGGAACGGCAAACAAATGGTGTATGGGGACGGTGATGAAGACCTGCCGGAATCTCAGCGGCTGTTCAACCGTTTCACCGCCTCCCTGGATATCATCGCCCACGAGCTGACTCACGGCGTCACACAGTTTGAGTCGCAGCTGGTGTATTTCGAGCAGTCCGGCGCGCTGAACGAGGCGCTTTCCGATATTTTTGGCGTGCTGGTGAAACAGTACGTTCTGAAGCAGACGGCCGATGAATCCGACTGGATCATCGGCGCGGAGCTGTTCACGCCGAATGTCAGCGGGGTGGGCATCCGATCGATGAAAGCGCCGGGGACCGCCTACAACGACCCGGTGCTGGGCAAGGACCCCCAGCCCGCCCACATGAACGACTACCGCAACGTCAGCTACGATAACGGCGGGGTGCATATCAACTCCGGCATCCCGAACCACGCCTTTTACGTGATGGCCCGCGAGCTGGGCGGCTTTGCCTGGGAGAAAGCCGGGCAGATCTGGTATATCGCCCAGCGCGACCATCTTGACTCCAAGGCCAACTTCCAGGTCGCGGCGAACGTGACCTACCAGGTCGCCGGGAACCTCTACGGCAAGAACAGCCTGGAACAGCAGGCCGTCCAGACCGGCTGGCAGGAAGTCGGCATTACGGTCCCTGCTGCGGAAGAACCCACCCCCACGCCCGACCCTATCCCAGAGCCGCAGGGCTGCCGGAATGCCTTGCTGGAGCTGCTGGCAGGCAGCCGCGGCTAGGCACGCAGGAGGAGCACAGGCCATGAAAATCCACTTTGAGCGCACGGGCGGCTTTATGGGGCTGCGCATGGTGGCCGCGATCGACACCGATGATCTACCGGAGGAAGAAGCCGCCACCCTGCACGAATTGCTGGATAAGGTCGATTTCTTTGAGCTGCCGGCCAGGCTCGACTCCCCCGACCCGGCCATGGATCAGTTCCACTATGTGCTGTCCGTCAGCCGGGAGGAACCGTCCCCGCCCGGGGAAGTCCACACTTTCTGGAACCGCGTTGATGATGAGGAAGAGGATGAGGACGAGAGCAGCGCCGCTCACGGCTTTGGCGACCGCGCCCTTCGCGACCGCGACTCTCGCACCAGCGGCGCCGACCTCGACACGGATAGCGCAGGAGCAGCGCACACGGTCAGCTTCACCGATGCGGCTGCCCCACTGGAGATGCTGCCGCTGATCCGGATGCTCACCCGCATGGCGCACGGCGAATAAGCGCGCCGGCCAACTGACAACTAAAAAGGGTGGGCCTTATACCGTGGCCCACCCTTTTCTGATCATGCGCAGGCGGCTCAGGCCAGGCCAGGCGCCCCGATCTTCGCCAGCAGGTCAGCGCCCTGCCCCGCAAACCGGATCACGCGCCGATCCTCGCCCAGCAGCGCCCCGCGATCGCCGTTGGCCTGCGACAGCACCAGCGTGCCAAAGGTCAGGGCCGCGTCGGGCTGGCCCGCCTCGTCCGGGATGGGAACGTCGCTGCCCGGTTCCGCCACAAACTGGATGAACAGCCCGCTGCCGTCATCGCCCTTGTGCAGCTGCCCGGTAGAGTGCAGGAAACGCGGCCCGTAGCCGACCGTGGTGGCCAGCCGGTAGCGGTCACGCAGCGCGACCCGCAGCGCCTGCAGGGCCCCGGTCATCGCTTCGGTGGGCTGGACATACGCCTGCAGCGCGATGTAATCGCCAGGCCGGGCGGCACTCAGGAAGCCGTGCAGGGTATCCGCATCCAGCGGCGCAGCTTCCACCTGCGGCAAGCTGCCCGTCTCCTGGAAGGCCTTGACCGCCTCGCGCGCCAGTATCTTCGCCGCCTCAACATTGGGCTGGTCGAACGGGTTGATGTTCAGGAAGCAGCTCGCCACCGCCGTGGCGAACTCCCACAGCATGAACTGCGCGCCGATGGCATAGCGGTCGGGCATATTCAGGCGCACCACCGGATGCCCGGCAGCGGCCAGCACCTCCAGCGCACGGTCATAGCGGGAATCATTTTCCAGCGCCACCAGCACAAACAGCCGGTCATCCCCGTAGGCCTCCGGCCCGGCGAGCGGCTCGCCCACCACCGGCAGGATGCCCACGCCCTGCTTGCCGGTGCTTTCCGCCACCAGCTGCTCGATCCAGTCGCCCAGGCTGGCGATCTCCGGTGAAAGCACCAGCGTCAGCTTGTTGCGCCCGGCCTGGGCCAGCGCGCCCAGCACCGCGCCCAGGAACGCGCCGGGATTGTCGGCATCCGCCTGCCGCTGGCAGGCGCCGGCCATTGCCGCGGCGGAATCGAGCAGGCGGGTGAGATCCACGCCCACCAGCGCTGCCGGAACCAGCCCGACCAGCGACAGCGCGGAGAAGCGCCCGCCCACATCCGGGTCGTTCAGGAAAATCTTGCGGAAGGCGTAGCGTTTGCCCACGGCCTCCAGCCCGCTGCCGGGATCAGTGATGGCGACAAAATGCCGCCCGGCCTGCTCCGCGCCCACCCGGGCCGCGACCCGGTTGTAGAAGTGCTTGAAGAACGAGAGCGTTTCCACCGTGCCGCCAGACTTCGTGGACACGATGAACAGCGTCCGGCGCAGGTCGTGGGCCTGTTCCGCGGCCAGCACCGCGTCCGGATGGGTGCTATCGAGCACGGAAAGCGCCAGGCGCGGCCCGCTAAGCTGGTCGAACGTCAGGCTGAACACCTCCGGCGCCAGGCTGGAGCCGCCCATGCCCAGCAGCAATACATCCGTGAAGCCCTCGGCCAGCACGTCAGCGGTGAAAGTTTCGATGTCGGGGAGGTGCTGGCGCATGGTTTCAGGCAGGTGCAGCCACCCCAGCCGGTTGGTGATCTCGGTGGGGTCGGGCTGCCAGACCGTGTGATCATGCTCCCAGATACGCGCCACGACCCGCTCCGCCTGCAGGCGGGCCAGCGCCGCGTCCACAACAGCCTGAAAATCCGCCAGGTGGGTCATGCGTTCTCCCCCATCAGCCGGGCGCGTTTCGCCTCGACACTCGCCAGCAGGCTCTCAAACGATTCCTTGAACTTATCCACGCCCTCGTCCTGCAGCTCCTGGGTCACCGTCTCCAGGTCGATGCCCAGCCCGGCCAGCGCCTCAAGCTGGGCTTGCGCCTCGTCCAGCCCGTCTTCGACGGTCAGCGCGGCCACAGTGTGATCGAGGATCGCGTCCACCGTCTGCGGCGGGGCGGTGTTGACGGTATGCGGGCCGATCAGGGTGTCCACATACAGGGTATCGGGGTAGTCCGGGTTTTTGGTGCTGGTGCTGGCCCACAGCGGCCGCTGCACACGCGCTCCCTGCGCCGCCAGCGCTTCCCAGCGCGGGCCAGAGAAGATTTCCTTGAAGCGGGCATAGACAACCTTGGAATTCGCCACGGCGATCTTGCCCTGCAGCGCGGTGTTGCCCTTCGTTTCCAGCAGGGCATCCACCTTGCTGTCCACCCGGCTGACAAAGAATGACGCCACCGACGCGACCTTGCTCAGGTCACCGCCAGAGGCCGCCAGTGCCTCCAGCCCGGCGATATACGCAGCAGTCACGGATTCGTACTGGCTGAGCGAGAAGATCAGCGTCACGTTGATGTTGATCCCCTCACCGATCAGAGTCTGGATCGCGGGGAAACCGGCGGGCGTGGCCGGAACCTTAATCATGATGTTCGGACGGCCCAGTGCCTTGAACAGGCGGCGGGCTTCCGCGATCGTCTGCTCGGTTTCGTCGGCCAGCAGCGGGCTGACTTCCAGGCTCACATACCCATCCAGGCCGTTCGTGCGGTCATAGACCGGGCGCAGCATGTCCGCCGCGCGCCCGATGTCTTCCAGCGCCAGGGCCTCGTAAATCTCTTTTACCGAAGCGCCGCTCTCAATCAGGGCGTTCAGGTCGGCATCGTAATCGCTGCTTTTGGCGATGGCCGCCTCAAAGATTGACGGGTTGGAGGTCACCCCCAGGATACCGGCATCCAGCAAGGCCTGAAATTCGCCTGAATCCAGGATGCCGCGGCGGATATTGTCATACCAGATCGATTGGCCCAGTTCAGCGAGCTTATGCAGCACAGTCATTGTTCATCTCTCCTTATCACGCATCAAGGGCAGCCCGTACAGCGGCCGCCGTTTTTCCACAGTGTCACAGTAGCATGAGCATACAGCGCATCGGCGCCGGATACAAAATAAAGGTCAGGCCGCGTGACCCCGCTACGACAGCCCGTAGACCGGCAGCGCCGCGCCATGCACCGCCCGCGCCGCATCTGAGGCCAGAAACAGGATCACATCCGCCAGGGCTTCCGGCTGTACCCAGCGATCGTAGTCGGCATCGGGCATCGCCTCACGGTTCTGGGGCGTGTCGATCGTGCCCGGCAGGATGGCATTGACATTGATGCCGTGGGCTTTTACTTCGGCGGCCATGCTCTCGGTCAGGCGAACGACGGCGGTTTTTCCCACACTGTAGGCCGCGTTATTCTTGCCGGCCTGCAGCGCCACCCGCGCCCCGATATTGACAATCTTACCCTGGCCACGCTCAATCATGTGGGGCAGCACCGCCCGTGACACCAGAAATACCGTGCGGGCATTCAGGTTGAACATGAATTCCAGCGTCTCCAGCTCGGTCTCATGAACGGGGTCGCCGGCCTTGTACCCGCCCACAACGTTAACCGCCCCGTCAATCTGGCCGAAATGCTCCAGCACATGCGTCACCAGGTGCGCCACGGCCTCCTGGTCAAGCAGGTCAGTCGAATGGGCAAAATAGCAGTCATCCTGCCCGGTCATCTCCGGGAAGGTCTCAGCGAAACGTTCGGCGCCGGTGCGATCCACCAGGGCCAGCCGCGCCCCGGCCCGGTAAAAGGCGCGCGCAACAGCCTGCCCCAGGTTGCCGGTCGCGCCGGTGATCAGAAACACCCTGTTCTCAAAAGTCATAGCCCTGTTCCTCACAACAAAAATCGGACGGCTTAGTACCTATCCATAAAA